>Ga0196978_1000458_pt1 | contig 20735 bp, 16 predicted proteins | sample S3v_2013CmetaG_FD_155491 | JGI IMG/M metagenome (GOLD analysis project Ga0196978, IMG submission 155491) | Soil microbial communities from Anza Borrego desert, Southern California, United States - S3+v_20-13C | ecosystem: Environmental > Terrestrial > Soil > Desert | place: USA: California... | reverse complement strand
TCGACGGCCGCCGTGTGGCTCTCGGCGGCGAGGCGCGCGCCGCGCTCGCCGTGCAAACGCTCCAGCTCGTAGTAGCGGTCGTCGAGCGCGTTGACGAGGTGCGCGGTGGTGCGGCACGTCTCGCCCCCGGCGACGGGGCCGTCGTCGAGGACGACGACCGACTTGCCCTCGCGCGCCAGCAAGTAGGCGGTCGTCAGCCCCGCGATGCCGGCGCCGACGACGCACACGTCCGCGCTCGCGTCCCCCCGCAGCGGCTCGCCCGCGGGAACCTCGCCCGTCGCCATCCAGACCGAAGTGGTGCTCCCCGAATCCGTCTCCATGCGCCCTCCTGAAGAAGTAGACGAAAGAAGTAGACAGTAGTCGGTAGTCAGTAGCCAGTAGAAAGACAGTCGCTTGTGAGTCGTCAGCTTGTCGGCGTCAGCGTCCTTCGTGCGGAGCCTACCGGCTACCGGCTACTGTCTACTGGCTACTGTCTCTGATTACTTTTCCCGAAAGGTAGCATCGCGGGCGGCGCGGCGCAACCGCGTCGGCGCGGGGCGCATGTTTCACTGCGGCTGCGGGCGCGTGTCACGCTCGCGGGGGGCGTGTTCGAGCGTGCGCGTGGTCTGCTCGGTGACGGAGATGTAGGACTCGCGGGGTTCGGCGAGCCGGGCGGGCGGGCGCTCTTCAAGCTCAGACGGCGCGCGCGCCGGCTCGGCCCGCCGCTTAGGCGAAGCCGGGGCGCCGCCGCGGCGCAGCTCGATGACGCGCGCGAGCTGGCGGATGAGCATCCAGTCCACGAGGGCGATTAGGGCGAGGAAGGCCAGCCCCATGATGCCGGCCGACGGCGGCAAGTCCTGCCCGCGCTTGACGAGCACGAGGGCGAGGACGAAGAGCATCGACAGCCCGCCGAGCGTGATGAGGGCCGCCGCCAGCGAGATGGCCCACGCCGGCCCCGTCAGCCCGGCCCAGCCCGGCCCCGCCTCGTCGCCGGCGAGGCTCGCCCCGCACCGGTTGCAATACTTCAGCCCCTCGGACACCACGTTGCCACACGACGGACAGTACATAACGTCTCCTCCCTCGCCCTTTACGATAACGCGCGCCCCGCGGTTCGCAAACCTTCGGCCGCGCGTTTCGGGCTTCCGCGCATCCCCGGCGCGAGGGGTACGCGACCCGGCCGGAAGGAGCAGCCAAGTTACGTCAGGGTTGGCCGTTGACGTAAGCTGAGGGCGGCCCGCCGCCGCGCGCGGCCCCATTTAGCGTTCTCGCTTCAGGACGCTTTCGTCCGGCCTTTCTTCGCGCTTCCCTTCTTCGCGCCGCCCTTGCGCGCCTTGGACTTCGCCGCGCCGCGCTTCTTTGCCGCGCGCGGGCGCGCAGGCTTCTCCGCCAGTTGTTTCCGCCTCGTCTCTTCGAGGTAGGCCGTGAGGTCGAGGCCGAACATCTCTTTGATCTTGCCGGAGATGGTCGGGAGCACGGCGTCGGCGAGGCCCGTCAGCTCGCCCATGAGGCGCTGGCCCGCGCCCGGCTCTTTGGCGCGGCGGCCGCGGCGCGGCGGCCCTTCGTCGCCGTCGAAGGCGCGCGAGAGCCCGATGCCGATGAGGATGCCGACCGAGACGGCCCCCGCGCCCCAGACGACGGGGTTGCGCTCGAACTGCTCGCGCCAGTCGAGCACCTCGCCGACGCCCTCGCGCACCGTCTCGACCCGCTCGCGCACCTCCTCGTACTGCTGCGCGACCACGGTCTTGATCTCCGCCACCGTCTCGCTGATCGAGTCGCGCGCCTCATCCATCTGGCGCTGAAGCTCCCGCTTGCTCGGCGACTCGTCCGCGCCGTCACGCCCCTCTTTGCTCATTCGCCCTCCTTCCGCACGGCGCACAAGATACAACACCGCCCGCCGCCGCGGAAGCGGGTTTCGGGTTCCGGCCCTCTTTAGTCTTTAACCCGGAACCCGGAACTTAAACGCAACGCGCGTTCAAGATTAACGTCACCTTGAGGACAAACTTTTAGCGTTGAATGCGAACCGGGGCGGTGCGCCGCCCGGTCTCGCCCGAGTCCGGAAGGAGGAACTTTATGGAGAGTAAGGCCAAAGCGCTGGGTCACCCGATCCACCAGATGTTGATTCCCTTCCCGTTCGGCCTGCTGGCGACGGCCGTCATCTTCGACATCGTCTACCTGCTCGTGAGCGACCCGGCGAGGGCCGACAGCATGTCGCTGGTCGCCTTCTGGATGATCGCCGCCGGGGTGGTCGGCGGGCTGCTCGCCGCGCCGTTCGGCCTCGTCGATTACCTCGCGATCCCGAAGGACACGCGCGCGCGCCGGGTCGGGCTGCTGCACGGGGCGGGCAACGTCGTCGTGCTGCTGCTCTTCACCGGGAGCCTGCTGCTGCGCTGGGACTCGCCGGCCGCCCCCGCCTCGCGCCACCCGACGACGCTCGCGCTCGCGCTCTCCTTCGCCGGCTTCCTGCTCGCGGGCGTGACGGGCTGGCTCGGCGGCGAGTTGGTAGACCGCCTCTCGGTCGGCGTGGACGACGGCGCGCACCTCGACGCGCCCAACTCCCTCTCCGGCCGCCCCGCGCACGAGAACGCGGCGGGGGCGGCGGCGAAGTAGACGGCGGTCGGCGGCGCCCCGCGGCGCGGCGGCTGATGCTATCATCGGGGCGGTTCGAGAGAGACGGTCTCGCTGCCGTCTACTGACTGCCGACTGCTAAGGGTGTTTCATGGGTAAAGCGAAGAAGGCGGAAGTCGTCGTGGTGACGGGGGCGTCGGCCGGCGTGGGCCGGGCGGTGGCGCGGGAGTTCGCGCGCGGCGGCGCGAGCGTCGCGCTCATCGCGCGGGGCCGCGACGGGCTGGAGGCGGCGCGGCGCGAGGTCGAGGAACTGGGCGGGCGCGCCCTCGTGCTGCCGCTCGACATGGCCGACCACGAGGCGGTCGAGCGCGCGGCCGCGCGCGTCGAGCGCGAGCTGGGGCCGATCGACGTGTGGGTCAACAACGCGATGCTGTCGGTCTTCTCGCCCGTGCGCAAGATGAGGCCCGAAGAGTACAAGCGCGTGACCGAGGTGACCTACCTCGGCTACGTCTACGGCACGCTCGCCGCGCTCGAACGGATGCTGCCGCGCGACCGCGGCGTGGTCGTGCAGGTCGGCTCCGCCCTCGCCTACCGCGGCATCCCCCTGCAATCGGCCTACTGCGCCGCCAAGCACGCCATACAGGGCTTCCACGACTCGCTGCTCTCCGAACTCATCCACGACAAGTCGCGCGTGCGCGTGACGATGGTTCACCTGCCGGCCGTCAACACGCCGCAGTTCTCGTGGGTCAAGTCGCGCCTGCCGCGCGAGCCGCAGCCCGTCCCGCCCATCTTCCAGCCCGAGGTCGCCGCGCGCGCCGTCGTGTGGGCCGCGCGCCACCCCGAGCGCCGCGAGCTTTACGTCGGCTGGCCCACGGTCAAGGCCATCATCGGCGACAAGCTCGCGCCCGGCTTCGCCGACCACTACCTCGCGCGCAACGGCTACGAGTCGCAGCAGACCCCGGAGCCGGTCGCGCCCGACCGCCGCGACAACCTCTGGGGGCCCCTGCCCGGCGACCACGGCGCGCACGGCGGCTTCGACGAACGCTCCGCCGACTGGAGCGCGCAGTTCTGGGCCACGACGCACCGCCCGCTCTTCGCCCTCGCCGGCGCGGGCGCGCTCGCCGCCGCCGCCCTCGCCGCGCGCCTCCTGCGGGCGCGCGCCGAACGCCGCGCCGACCGGCAGGTCGAGCGCTTCCGCGAACAGGGCCTGATCTGAGCGGGTGAGGGAGCGGGTGAGACTGAAACGGCGGGCCGAAGACTAACTCATCTTCGGCCCGCCGTTTCGGCGCCGCCCGCTTCTTCGCCCCTCGCGCTCTTCATGCTTTAATGTCCTTCGCGTGAATTTTCGTCGCCGGCGGGCGTGGGCGCGCGGCGACTTCCCGGGCCGGTGTTCTTCATACCGAGATGCCGAAAACGACGCTCCTCTTCCTCCTTCTGCTCCTGCCAGTCATGGCCCAGACCGACACGACAGGGAAGCGCCCGCGCGCGCGCGACATCGGGCTCGCGCCCGGCGTGCTGCCGACGGGCCGGCACAACGCCATCACGGACGTGGCGGGCGTGCTCGTCGGCCACGCGACGCTCGTCAGGGGCGACGACGTGCGGACGGGCGTGACGGCCGTCGTGCCGCACGGCGGCAACCTTTTTCAGGAGAAGGTTCCGGCGGCCGTCTTCGTCGGCAACGGCTTCGGCAAGCTGATGGGTTCGACGCAGATCGAGGAGCTGGGCGAGCTGGAGACGCCGATCCTTTTGACGAGCACCCTGAACGTGCCGCGCGCGGCCGACGCGCTGCTCGACTGGATGCTGGCGCTGCCCGGCAACGAGGAGGCGCGCTCGGTCAACGCCGTCGTGGCCGAAACCAACGACGGCTTCCTCAACGACATCCGCGGCCGCCACGTCGGGCGCGAGGAGGTCTTCGCGGCGCTGAAAGGCGCGCGGGGCGGCGAGGTCGCCGAAGGCTCGGTCGGGGCCGGAACGGGCACGGTCGCCTTCGGCTTCAAGGGCGGCATCGGCACCGCCTCGCGCCTCCTGCCCGCGTCGCGCGGCGGCCACACCGTCGGCGTGCTCGTGCAGACCAACTTCGGCGGCGTGCTCACGATGAACGGCGCGCCGGTCGGCCGCGAGCTCGGGCGCTACTACCTGAAAGAAGAGCTCGAACCCGGGCGCGGCGGCGCGCGGGGAGGCGGTCGGCCGCCGGCCGCCGGCGCGACCCCGCCGGCCGACCGCGCCGACGGCTCCGTCATCGTCGTCGTCGCCACGGACGCGCCGCTCGACGCGCGCAACCTGCGCCGCCTCGCCGCCCGCGCCATGCTCGGCCTCGCGCGCACCGGCTCGCCCTCGACGCAGGGCAGCGGCGACTACGTCATCGCCTTCTCGACCGCGCCGGGTCTCCGCGTCCGCCACGGCGACGCGTCGCCGCGCCGCGTCGAAGTGCTCTCGAACGAGTCGGTCTCGCCGCTCTTCCTCGCCTGCGTCGAGGCCACCGAGGAGGCCGTCTACAACTCTCTTTTGAAGGCCACGACCGTCCGGGGCCGCGCCGGCAACACGGCCGAGGCGCTGCCGATTGACAAGACGGTCGAGGTTCTGAAGAAGCACAGCGCGCTCGCGCCGAAGAGGTGAGGAAGATGGAAGACGAGAAAACTTTCCGCGACGAAAGAAACTTCCGCGGGGCCGGCGGGACGCGGGGCGGCGTCGGCGAGTTCCTGCTCGGGCTGGGGATGAGCGTCGCCGGGGCCTACCTGCTGACGCAGCGCGTGACGGTGACGAGCGGCTACTGGACTCTGTGGGGCTACAACGCCTTCGGGCTGTCGCTTTTGCCGCTGCTCTTCGGCGTCGGCCTCCTCTTCTTCAACGGGCGTTCCGTCGCGGGCTGGCTCCTCACCTTCGCCGGCCTCGTCATCATCCTCGCCGGCGTCATCGCCAACCTCGGCATCTTCTTTCAGCCGACCAGCCTCTTCAACACCATCATCATGCTCGTCCTGCTCGCCGGCGGCATCGGCCTCATCGCCCGCTCGCTGCGCGCGCACGGGTAAAAAACAGACAGAGCCGCCCGCGGTTCCGTTTCATCCTGCCTCTTCGTCGCCCGGCTTTTCGCGCCGGACGCCGTGCGGGTTGGTGGAGCGCTCGCCGCGCTTGCGGGCGGATTTGCGGTGCCGGCGCGGGTTGCCTTCGTGGTCTACGGAGCGGACGGGCTGGAGGTCTTCGGCGTCGCCTTCCGGGTCTACGAGGCGCGTCTCGATGTGCTCGTCGCCGATGGTCTCGTCGGTCATCACGGTCGGGTCTTCGTTCAGCTCCGCGGCCGTCGTCTCCGGCGCTTCGGTGACGCCGGCCGTCTCGCCGGGCGCGACGCCCCCGCCCGCGAGCGCCCTCTGGCGGCGGAAGTGCTCGGCGATCTCCTCGGCCGTCTTGCGCCCGACGACGGGCGACAGCTCCTCGACGGTCGCCTCGGCGACGCGCTGGATCGAGCCGAGGTTGCGCAGCAGCCTCGTCTTGCGCCGCTCGCCGACGCCGGGGATGGCCGTCAGCTCCGAGGTGAAGTCGCGCAGCTCCCTCCGCTTGCGGTGGTAGGTGACGGCCGAGCGGTGCGTCTCGTCGCGGATCATCTGGATGAGGCGCAGCACGGGCGAGTGCGGGTCGAGGTAGACCGGCGCGTGCTCGCGCCCCTTGACGAGCAGGTGCGAGACCTCGTTGTGGCGGCGCGGCGGCTTGACGACGCCGACGGCGGGCACGGCTTCGAGGTCGAGCTCCCGCAGGGCGGCGGCCGCGGCCCCGAGCTGCGTCTTGCCGCCGTCGATCATGACGAGGTCGGGCAGGGGGGAGCCCTCTTCGAGCCGGCGGCGGTAGCGCCTGAGCACCGCCTCGCCCATCGAGGCCGGGTCGTTGGCGCCCTCGACCGACTTGATCTTGAAGCGGCGGTACTCGGCGCGGTTCATCTTGCCGTTCTCGCACACCACCATCGCCGCCACGTTCTCCGCGCCCGAGATGTTCGACACGTCGAACGACTCGATGCGCGCGGGGAAGCGCGGCAGTTCGAGCAGCTCCTGCATCTCTTCGAGCACGCGCTCCATGTCGGGCTTCAGCACGCGGAACCTCTGCTCGAAGGCGATCTTCGCGTTCTTCTCGACCAGCTCGATCATCTCGCGCTTCTGCCCGCGCTGCGGGTCGAGGATGCGGACGCGCCGCCCCTTCCTCTCCGTCAGGGCCTTCTCCAGAAGCTCGCGGTCCTCGAAGTCCGCGGGCACGTGAACCTCGCGCGGCACGTAGTCGGTCGAGTAATACTGCGTGAGCACGTCGGAGAGGAACGAGGCCGGGTCGAAGGAGTCGTCGGCGGGCAGGTCTTCCCAGAAGAACTCGCGGCGGCCGACCATCTTGCCCTCGCGCATGGTGAAGAGCTGGAGGGCGAGGCGCGCGCCCTCGCGGTGGAAGCCGAAGATGTCCACGTCGCGGTCGGCCGTGGTCGCCATCTTCTGCTGCTCGGAGACGGCGAGCACGGTCTTGCGGAGGTCGCGGTACTTGGCCGCCATCTCGAAGCGCATCTCGTCGGAGGCCTTGAGCATCCGCGCCTCGTAGTCGTCGGCCAGCTCGCGGTTCTTGCCTTCGAGGAACATCCGCACGTCGCGCACGGCCTCGGCGTACTCCTCGGGCCGGCAGAGGTCTTTGACGCACGGGCCGAGGCAGCGCTTGATGTGGTACTCCAGACAGGGGCGCGGCAGCCGGCCGTCGATCTCGATGTCGCAGGTGCGGAGCTGGAAGGTGCGGTTGATGAGGTCGATGGTGCGCCGCGCGAGCGAGGCCGGCAGGTAAGGCCCGAAGTAGAGCGCGCCGTCTCGCTGGATGCGGCGCGTGATCATCACGCGCGGGAAGGCTTCGGAGACCGTGAGCTTGAGGTGCGGGTACTGCTTGTCGTCCTTCAGCAGCACGTTGTAGCGCGGCTTATGCTGCTTGATGAGGTTGGATTCGAGGACGAGGGCCTCGACCTCGGTGTCGGTGACGATGAACTCCAAGTCCACGATGCGGCGGACGAGTTCGCGCGTCTTGCGGTCGTGGCCGCGCCCCGACTGGAAGTAGGAGCGGACGCGGCTCCGGAGGTTCTTCGCCTTGCCGACGTAGATGATCTTCCCGGCGTCGTCCTTGTGCAGGTAGACGCCGGGCGCGGTCGGCAGATTCCTCAGTTTCTCTTCGAGCGTCAACGCCTCACACCCCACCCGCCGTTGGTCAACTGCCTCACAGTTTAGCGCCCGCCCGAACCCGTTGGCGAGCCGCCGAATCTCGACGCCCGCCGACGCCAAAGCCGGCGCCGGCGGCCGGGCGGCGCGGGGGCGAAAGTTTTTCCGCCGGCTGCCGTCTGCCGACCGCCGCCCGCTGATTTATAATCCCCCCGTGCGCTTCCCCTTCGAGCTGCCCGCGGAGAGAGAGTTCGACGCCGTCGGCTTCGGCCTCAACGCCGTAGACCACCTCGTGGTCGTCCCCGCCTACCCCGAATACGACACGAAGGTGCGGCTCGTCGAGCGCGCCGTGGGCGCGGGCGGCGAGACGGCCTCGGCGATGGTGGGCCTGCGCCGGCTCGGCCTGCGGACGGCCTACGCCGGGCGCTTCGGCTCGGACGCGGAGGGGCGCTTCGGGCTGGAGAGCTTGCGCGCCGAGGGCGTCTCGGTCGAGCGCGCCGAGGTGGTCGAGGGCGCGCGCACGCAGATCGCCTTCATCCTCATCGACGCGCGCACGGGTGAGCGCACGGTCATCTGGGACAGGGACGAGAGGCTGGCCTACCGGCCCGAGGAGGCCCCGCGCGACTTCGCCGGCCGCGGCCGCGTGCTCCACATGGACGGGCACGACGCCGCGGCCCGCGCCCGGCTCGCGCGCGAGGCCCGCGCCGCCGGCGCCGTCGTCTCGCTCGACATTGACAACGTCTCCGACGGCCTCGCGGAGCTTCTGCCGCACGTGGACGTGCTCGTCTCGTCGCGCGAGTTCCCCGGCCGCCTGACGGGTTTAAGCGACGACCGCGCGGCGCTCGCCGAGCTGAAGGCGCGGACGCGACCCGGGGCGGTCGTCGGGATGACTCTGGGCGAGCGCGGCGCGGTCGTCTACCACGGCGGCGTCTTCGTCGAGGCGCGCGCCTGCGCCGTCCCCGGCGGCTGCCGCGACACGACGGGCGCGGGCGACGCCTTCCACGCGGGCTTCCTTTACGGGCTGCTGCGAGGCGAAGAGGTCGAAGGCTGCCTCCACTTGGGTTGCGCCGTCGCCGCGCTCAAGTGCCGCGACTTGGGCGCGCGCGCCGCGCTGCCGACCGCCGTCGAGCTGCAAAACTTCCTCGCCGCCGAAGGCGAGACTTCGTGTTGAGAAAGGACGGCCAGCCGATGTTCGCCTTCATCCTCCTTCTGCTTTTGCAGGACGCGCTCCGACTGCCGCCGCCGCCGGCCGGGCCGCCCGCGACCATCCGAAGGGGCGAGCGCCGCCTGCTCGACGCGGCGCGCGTGCCGGCCGAGGGGCGCTCCGAGGCGGACTTCCAAGTGCCCGGCTGGAAGGCCGAGGCGCTGCAACGCGGCGACCTCAACGGCGACGGGCGCGAGGACGTGGCGCTGCGACTCGTCGAAGACCTCCCGCCGGAGCGGCCCGACGGCGTCTGGAACGACCGCCACCGCGCGCTCCTCATCCTGCTGCGGCGGCCCGACGGCTCCTTCGAGCGCGCGGCCGTCGCCGCGAAGCTGATCTACTGCTCGACCTGCGGCGGGATGCTCGGCGACCCCGCGGGCGGCAACATCTCGACCGAGATCAAGGACGGGGTGCTGATCGTCACGCAGCTCAGCGGCTCGCGCTGGGCCGCGGATCACACGTGGCGCTTCCGCCGCGAACCTTCGACGGGCCGCTTCCTCCTCATCGGCGAGGACGTGGAGACTTACGACCGCGCGGCCGGCGGCGGCGACAGCACGAGCACCAACTACCTGACCGGCGTCCGCGTCGTCAGGCAGACGCGCGTGCCCAAAGGCCGCGACGAGGTCGTCGTCACCTCGACCCACCGCACGCGCGTCCGCCCCGTCCGCCGCTTCCTCGAAGACGTTGACTACGAGGCGCAGTAAGTGAAAACGTGAAGAGTTATCAGAGAGCTTACAGTGAGCATGGGTGGGGGTATGGCAAGCCCGCTTTGGTGGGGTTTCTACCCTAACTCCTATCCGACAGCTCTTGGTACTTCGGAAGGTCGAAACCTGCGGCCCGGTAGTTCTTCATCTTTTTAACCTCGGCGATGTGCTCATAGATGGCCTTCGGCGAGAGCTCCCGCTGTGTGAGGGCGAAGTAGCTGGGAGCGCCGAGTATGGCGAACGCGCCGATGAGTAACGTCCAGGGCTCCATCCGCTCCCAGCCGAATCTATAAATCAGCCAAGCAAGCCCCGCGCCGACAGCTACCAGCAGAAGCAGGTAGGCGAAAAGACACCCCCTCGCAAACCTTTCACTGCTCGCGTCGAGCTTCTGTTTGATGCGCGTCAACTCGGCCAGCGCTCGCACATCGTTTAGCTCCTCCACGCCGACCACGGCCGGGGGGGCGGCGCGCGCCGTCCGCGCGGCCCCCGCCGGCAAGCGCTCCGGCCGCTCCTCCCCCAAGCGCCCTTCATGCCGCTCGCGTCGCGATTGCTCCGTCTCGATGCCGTCCAGCAGGCGCTTCACGTCAACCTCATCTTCTAGGCCCTCCGGGATCCACTGGTAGATGCCTTTAATCTCAAGCCGCAGCAGGTGCTTGTAGTCGGCTGCAATGTCGGGGTGCGTGGGCAGCGGCACCTTCTCGTCAACGGCGATGCCGGGGATGGTCTTATGGATGGCGTCGAAGTTCGAGCGAATGACCTCAAGGAAGCGCCGGCGCGAGTCCGCCGGGCCGCCGACCCAGATGAAGATCTTCTTGTCCTCGATATCGGCCTTGACGAAAGCCTTGTTTAAGTTGTTCCTGAGTACCACACCCGTCCGCCACAGCGTGTTCTTCGAGATGTACTGGTGCATGCGGACGATGAAGCGCGAGATAACGCTGCTCGGCAGAACGCTGTAGTGATATTGGAAGGCGAGCGCGCCCCCCCACTCGCCTGTGTCCGGCTCCTCGCGCGTGAGCAGGTCGGGGATGAGGAACCGCTCGTCGCGCAGCCCCTCGAAGTCGAAGCACAGTTCGAACTTCCGCATCATGTCCATGATGAACAAGTGCTTATCCTTCGGGTACTTCTTCGGGTCGAGGATCTGTGTTAGCGAGGAGCGCTCCAGAACGCCTTTGCTCTGGAAGAGCAGGTGCGAGTTCAGGATTTTGTAGACGCCGTTGGTGACCCACTCCGGGTTCAGGATGTTCGTGTCTTCGAGGCGCGGGTCGTCGCGGAAGTTGAGGACTATGCCCAAGTCGTGGAGGAACCCGATGAGCGTGCTCTGGCTCAACTCGTCGGCGATCTGCTCCTCACGGCACATACGCGTGTACTCGTGGTACGGGATATAGTCTTCCTTCATCCTCTCTAACCGCTCCTTGACCGTGAACCAACTCACGAGCAGGGGGTCATGGATGTGCCCCAGCGCGCCGACCTGCTTCACGATGGCGGCCTTCAATTCATCAATGCCCATGCCCGTCCGGCAAGACGTTTCCACGAAGTCGCGGATGTTCGGGTACTTGCCCTGTAGCCCGCGCTTGTCCACGTCGAGCGGCTGCTGGTCGACCTTGTTTCCGACGACGATGACCGGCGAGTCTTTCCCGAAACTCTGGATGATCTTCAGCCAATATTCGACCCGGTTCTCCTCTTCCCCGACTCGCGCGTCCACGACGAGCACGTACAGGCTCCGCTTCGTCAGGAAGAACTGGTGCGTGGCGTGCATGATCTCCTGCCCGCCGAAGTCCCACACGTTCAGCCGCACGTCCTGACCGTCTACCGTCACCTCCCACCGCTGTATGTCGATGCCTTCGGTCTTATTCTCCCGCGGGTTGAATTTCCCTCCTAACAGACGCTTTACGAGCGAGGTCTTACCGACGCTTCCCTGTCCGACTACCAGCACCTTTGCCTCGTTCAGAGGCTTCTTTTCGCCTGCCCGGTGTTTAAAGTAGTAGTTGATAATCTGTGCGGCGTTATGAGTATTCAGTATCTCGGGCGGGATCGGTAGCTGGTTATCATCAGCCCAGAGCCGGCTAAGCTTGTGGCAGTTGGTGAGTTCCGGGGGTAAAGAAGATAGGCGATTATGGTTGACATGAAAATCTTCGAGTTGCGACAGCCGCCCGAGCTGCGAAGGCAGCATGTTTATATTATTGTGATTAACGTATAGGCTCAGGAGACGGGATAGGTTGCCGATTTCCGGCGGAAGATGGTTAAGCTTATTATGGCTGGCCCTCAACCAGTAGAGGTTTTCGAGTTGGCCTATTTGTGGTGGCAACGAAACGAGTTCGTTGTTAATAAGATCAAGTCTTTCTAGCTTGGCAAGCTTGCCGATTTCCGGGGGTAAAGCTGTGAGCTGATTCCGACCGAGGTCGAGTTGGGTAAGCTCGGTAAGATCCCAGATTTCGGGCGGCAATTCAGTCAGGCCTTTCCCCTCCAGATCGAGTTCGGTTTGCCCGCTTTCGGCAGCCTCCTTGATTAATTTAAGGAGTTCTTCCTGCGTCATTGCCCTATCTTCCTTTCAGGTGATTACGAGGTGTGTGAGCGTTGAAGATTGCCACTCGCGTCGTTAGGTGGTGCGCGCGGGCGGCGGGATTATATATCATGGCGGGACGGGGCTACCAATGTTTGCGAAAGCGCTTGGTAAGCGCGTCCGTGGCCTGAGGTATAACCCTCAACTTACGACCCGCAGCCGCCAAATCTCTTCCGCGGAGGGGGCGGTTTGGTGGTATAAATGTCCGCGCACTCTGTGGCGTACAATCCCTCTCGATCGGGTAATAGAAACATGCTTCTCCGCGCGGTCTTCGTCTTGGCGCTGGCGCTCTTTGTGTCGTTCCCGCCTGTCGTTGCCCGAGGATCGGGGGCGCGGCCGCAGGCCGCCGGCCTCCTCCTCTTCAACGGGAAGGTCTTCACCGCGGACGAGCGGGGGAGTCTGGCCGAGGCCGTCGCCGTCGAGGGCAGCCGCGTCGTCGCCGTCGGCACGACGCGCGAGCTGCGGGCGCGCTACCCCCGCGCGCGCGCGATAGACCTCGGCGGGCGCCTCGTCACGCCCGGCTTCAACGACGCGCACATACACTTCCTCGGCGGCGGACTCTCGCTCTTGCGCGTTGACCTGAACGGCGCGCGCACGCTCGAAGAGGCGAAGCGGCGCGTGGCGGCGCGCGCGAAGGAGTTGCCGGCGGGCGCGTGGGTCACGGGGCGCGGCTGGGATCACACCCTCTGGGGCGGCGAGTGGCCGACGAAGGAGGCGCTCGACGAGGCCGCACCCGACCACCCGGTCTTTCTTCAACGCGTGGACGGCCACGTCAGCTGGGCCAACTCGCTCGCGCTGCGCAAGGCCAACGTCACGCGCGAGACCCGGGCGCCCGAGGGCGGCGAAATCCTGCGCGACGCGCGCGGCGAGCCGACAGGGATTCTGAAGGAGACGGCCGCGGGGCTGGTCGCGCGCGTCGTCCCCGACCCGACCGCCGCGGAGATGCTGACGGCCATCGAGCGCGCCCTCGCGGAGGCGCGCCGCTACGGCATCACTTCCATTCAGGACAACTCCGGCTACGAGACGACGAAACTCTACCGGCGCCTGAAGGCCGAAGGTAAGCTCACGGTGCGCGTCTCCGAGTGGCAGAACTTCGAGGACACGGTCGAGGAGCTGAAGCGCCAGCGGGCCGAGTTCCTCGCCTTCAACGACCTCCCGGAGCGGCTCCGGCTCGGCCCGCTCAAAGGCTACGTGGACGGCACGCTCGGCTCGCGCACGGCCGCCATGCTCGCGCCCTTCGCCGACGACCCCGCGAACAGCGGCATCCCGCGGCGGCCGCCCGAGGAGCTGAAGCGGATGATCGCCGAGCGCGCCGCCGAGGGCTTCCAGATCGCGCTCCACGCCATCGGCGACCGCGCCAACCGCATCGCGCTCGACGGCTTCGAGGAGGCGCTGCGGCAGAACCTCCGCCCCAACTACTACCGCGCGTCGCGCGAGGACATCCCCATCCAGAGGGGCGAGACGCCGGAGACGCGCTCCCACTTCCTGACCTCTTGGGTGCGCTTCCGCCTCGAACACGCGCAGGTGGTCGCGCCCACCGACTTCGCGCGCTTCCGCGACCTCGAAGTCGTCGCCTCGATGCAGCCGTCGCACGCCATCTCGGACAAGCGCTGGGCGCAGGATCGTCTCGGCGAGTACCGCGTGCTCGGCGCTTACTCGTGGCACACGATGCTGGCGCACGGCGTCCGCGTCGCCTTCGGCACGGACTGGCCGGTCGAGCCGATCAGCCCCTACCTCGGCCTCTACGCGGCCGTCACGCGCCGGAGCACGGACGGCGACCCGCCCGGCGGCTGGTGGCCGCAGGAGCGCCTCTCGATGGCCGAGGCCATCCGCTGCTACACGGCCGGCTCGGCCTACGCCTCGTTCGACGAGGGGCAGAAGGGGCGCATCGCCGTCGGCATGCTCGCCGACCTCGTCGTCCACTCGCAAGACCTCCTGACTATCAAGCCGGAAGAGGTTCTGAACACCGAACCCGTCCTCACCGTCTTCGACGGCCGGGTGATTTATGAGAAGAAGTAGTCAGTAGTCAGTAGTCAGTAGTCAGTAGCGCCCCGCGTGATTGACGCTGACGCCGGCCGCCCTGACGATTCGCTACCGAAGGTCTTTCTACTGTCTACTGACTACTGTCTACTGTCTACTTGAGTTCATGTCCCGCACGGTGAAAGTGCTGTTGATCGTCGGCGTCGCGGCGGCGCTCTTGTGCGCGGGGGCGGCGGGGGCGGGCGTGTACTTGTGGCGGCGGCACGGGCGCGGGGTGGTCGAGGGCGGGCAGCAGGCGTTCCGCGAGGGGCGCGAGTTCGGCGGGCGCGCCAACAGTCAGGAGTGTCTGGCCGAGTCGGTCGAGCGCCACCGGCGCGCCGCGTCGCTCGGCGAGGTGTTCCGCGTCAACGTCTTCCTGCGGAGCTGCCTCGACGCCGGCACGCCGACGCCCGGCTTCTGCGACGGCGTGCCCGCGCCGCTCGAATTCGTCAGGTCGGCGCAGTGGGGTCAGGAGCAGTGCCAGCGACACGGCCTCTCGGTCGAGCGCCAGTGCGGCCAGCTCTTCGCGCAGGTGCAGCACTACTGCGCGTCGCGCCCCGGCGAAACCCGTCAACCATGACGGTTAAGAATTTCAGATTTTTGATTTGCGATTGGAAGTCGCCGGTCACCAGCGCAAATCAAAAATCTAAAATCTAAAATCTTCTCCACCGGGTTCGAGATGAAAAACAGCCTCCGCCGTCGGGTCTCTTTGCTGCCGCTCGTCGCGCTCCTCTGTCTCTTCGCGCCCGCGGCGGCGCGCGGCGCGTGGCGCGCGGCCGGCGACGTGCGCGCGGTCGAGCGTGTGACGGACGGCGTCGTGCTCACGCTCACGTCGGGCGCGCGCGTGGCCGTCACGTTCCGCGACCTCGAGACCGTCCGTGTCCGCTTCGCCCCCTCGGGCGCGTTCGGGCGCGACTTCTCCTACGCCGTCGAGTCGAAAGACCGCAAGACCGTCGCCGCCACGGTCAAAGAAGACCGCGACCACGTCTCGGTCTCGTCGCTCCACGGCACGACCGTGCGCGTCACGCGCCGGCCGTTCCTCGTCACCGTCTTGGACAACGAGGGGCGCGTCGTCGTCGAGGACGACCCGGCCCGCCCGCACTCGTTCGACCCCGACACGGGCGAGGTCGAGGCGTCGAAGCGGCGCGTCGAGTGGGAGACCTACTACGGCTTCGGCGAGAAGGCGATGCCCGCCTCGCGCCACACGCAGCAGATGGTGATGTGGAACACGGACACCTACGGCTACCCGCGCGGCCTCGACCCCATCTACCAGTCCATCGGCTTCTTCATCGCGCTCCGCAAGGAGCAGGGGCGGGCCGCCTCCTACGGCCTCTTCTTCGACAACACGCACCGCGCCCACTTCGACATGGGCAAGACCGCGCCCGCGCGTTACACCTTCGGCGCGCAGGGCGGCGAGCTGAACTACTACGTCTTCACGGGCGGCCGCGAGCGCGCGCCGCGGCGCGTGCTGCGCGACTACACGGAGCTGACCGGGCGCACGCCGCTGCCGCCCGCGTGGTCGCTCGGCAACCAGCAGTCGCGCTGGTCTTACTTCCCCGAGGAGCGCGTCCGCGAGGTCGCGCGCGGCTTCCGCGAGACGCGCACGCCGGCCGACGTCATCTACCTCGACATCGATTACATGGACGGCTTCCGCGTCTTCACGTGGGACAGGAGGCGCTTCCCCGACCCCGCGAGGATGATCGCAGACCTGCGCGCCGAGGGCTTCCGCACCGTCGTCATCATCGACCCCGGCATCAAGGTGGACGAGAACTACCACGTCTACCGCGAGGGCAGGGCCGGCGGCCACTTCGTCAGGACGGCCGCGGGCGAGGAGTTCCACGGGACGGTCTGGCCGGGCGTCTGCGCCTTCCCCGACTACACCTCGGCGGCGGCCCGCGAGTGGTTCGCCTCCTACTACAAACAGCATCTGGACGAGGGCGTCGCCGGCTTCTGGAACGACATGAACGAGCCGGGCATCTTCCTCTCCGAGACGACGCCGAAGCCCGACACTTACCACCACCCGATGAAGACGTTCCCCTACGACGCGCGCCACGCCGGCGACGGCGAGCCGGGGACTCACGCCCGCTACCACAACGTCTACGGGATGCAGATGGCGCGCTCGACCTTCGAGGGCTTGAGGAAGCTCAGGCCCGGCGAGCGGCCCTTCGTGCTGACGCGCGCGGGCTACGCCGGCATCCAGCGCTTCTCGGCGGTGTGGACGGGCGACAACGTGGCGAGCTGGGATCACCTGCGCCTCTCGATCCCGATGCTCACGAACCTCGGCGTCTCGGGCGTGCCCTTCGTCGGCGCGGACGTGGGCGGCTTCTCCGGCAACCCCTCGCCGGAGCTCTACGCGCGCTGGCTTCAGGCCGCCGCGCTCACGCCCTTCCTGCGCTCGCACTCCGAGTTCAACTCGAACCCGCACGAGCCTTACTCGTTCGGCCCCGAGTTCACGAAGATCAACCGCGCCGCCATCGAGCTGCGCTACCGCCTGCTCCCCTACCTCTACACGCTCTTCCGCGAGCACGCCGAGACGGGCGCGCCCGTCATGCGCCCGCTCTGGTTCGAGCACCCGGCCGACGACCGCACCTACCTCAACGAAGACCAGTACCTCGTCGGCCGCGACCTGCTCGTCGCGCCCGTCGTCGTCGAGGGCACGACGAAGCGGCGCGTCTACTTCCCGGCCGGCGCGGCGTGGGTCGACTGGTGGACGGGCCGGCGCTACGAGGGCGGGACGGACGCGGAGGTCGAGGCGCCGCTCGGCCGCCTGCCGCTGTTCGCGCGCGCCGGGGCCGTCATCCCGACGCAGCCGGTCGTGCAGCACACGGGCGAGATGAAGGGGCTGCCGCTGACGCTCGTCGCCGTCGGCGGCGCGGAGGGCGAGAGCAGTTTCTACGAGGACGCGGGCGAGGGCTACGGGCACCTGCGCGGCGCTTCGCGCACGACAACGCTCGCGCTCGGCGGCGGCCGCCTCCGGCTCGCGCGCTCGGGCGCCTACGACGGGGCGCGCCCCCTCGCCGCCCTCGAACTGCTCGCCTTCCCCGGCGTCCGCTCCGCGAGCGCCGACGGCCGCGACCTCAACCTCCGGCCCGACGCCGCGACGGGCCGGCTGGTCGCAACGCTCCCGGCCGAAGGCTTCAGGGAGATCACCTTCGGCGCGAGGTAGGTTTTGGGTGTGGCCGTGTGGGGCGGGCGGGGCGGGGCTCGCTCGACCGCGAGGCCCTAAGTTGATTTCCGCTCGCGGCGGATCGGCTCGAAGGCGCGGGTGGTCTGTTCGGTGACGCTCGGCGGGGGCTCCGGCAGCGTCCGCGGCCGCGCCTCGTCGAGCTCTTTGGTCGTCTGCTCGCCCGGCCGCCCCGCGTCACCCGCCCCCCTCGCGCCCCTCCCGCCCTTCAGCAGCAGCCGGATGAGCACGCCTTCGATTGTGAGCAGCAGCGCGAAGCTGAGCGCGGTGATGGCGAGGATGACGCCCGGGTCGAAGCCGACCACATTTTTCATCACGGCCATCAGGCCGATGATGACCCCGAGGCCCGAGATGAAAGCGACGACCGCCGCCCACCCGAGCGATTCGGCGTACGACTCGGCCGACTCGGCAGCGTCATCACCCTTCGCCGCGCCCACCTTCGCCCCGCAGCGGTTACAGTAGCGCAAGTCCCTCGACACGGCCGAGCCGCAAGCTGAACAGTACATTCTGCGTCGCCTCCTGTAAGGCCATTACGGCGCCGCGGCCCGGTATGTTCGCCGGCCCGGCCGGATTCCGCCGCCGCCCCCAACTACTTTGCGAAATAAAGCTTGCCAAACCGGCGGGCGTCGTCTATCCTTGCCTCACTCGAAACGAGGTGGATTTCATGTTTACGATCCTGCGCATCAGACTCGCCTGAGTCACGCCGTCCGGCGACACCGTCGTCCTCCCTTTCCTTTTCCAATTCGGGAAGCGGTTCCCCGACCACGCGACAGGTCGGGAAGGTGCGTAGGCCAATGCCTGATCCGGGTATCGAAGTCCGCCGTCTCCACAAAACCTTCAGCAAACGCACGGGCTACCTGCGGCCCCGCCGGGCGGTGACGCACGCGCTGCGCGACGTCTCCTTCGAGGTCGCCGTGGGCGAGACCTACGGCCTGCTGGGGCCGAACGGGTCGGGCAAGTCCACGCTCATCCGCGTGCTGGCGACGCTGCTCTCGCCCGACGCGGGCCACGTGCGCCTGCTCGGCCACCGCGTCCCCGGCGAGGAGCACCTCGCGCGCCGCAAGATCGGGCGCGTGAGCGTGGACGCGGCCTTCTACAAGAAGCTCTCGGCGCGCGAAAACCTCCTCTACTCGGCCTACCTCTACGGCCTCGACCGCGCGCGCGCCGAGCGGCGGTCGCTGGAGATTCTCGAAGCGCTCGGCCTCGACGGCGAGAAGTTCACCGACCCGCTCGAAGAGATGAGCCGCGGCATGCAGCAGAAGGTGGCGATCACGCGGGCGCTCCTCGTCAACCCGCCGCTGCTGCTGCTCGACGAGCCGACCACCGGCCTCGACCCGAAGAGCCGCCGCGACGTGCAGGGCTTCCTCGAACGTCTGCGGCGCGAGGAGGGGACGACCATCCTGCTCACCTCGCACGACATGGCCGAGACCGAACGGCTCTGCGCGCGCGTCGGCTTCATCGCCCACGGCCGGCTCATCGCCGAGGGCACGCCCGACGAACTCAAGCGCCGCGCCTCCGCCCCCACGCTCGACGACGCCTTCATCGCCCTCGCCGGCGAGAAGCTCGAAGAGGGGGAGAAAGAAGAAGTAGTCAGTAGTCAGTAGTCGGTAGTCAGTAGGAAGACCTCCGGTATCGAACCGTCAGGGTGGCGGCGTCAGTACCGAGAACGCGGCAGCGCTGCCGGCTACTGACTACTGGCTACTGGCTACTCGCTTTTAAGGATTCCCGCGATGGAACAGATACTCAGGCAGACGTACGCGTTCGTGTTCCGCGATTACCACCTGACGCGGCGGTACATGTCGTGGGTGGTGGTCTTCACCTTCTACTCGATCGTGAACTCGGCGACGGTCGTGCTGATCGGCGTCGCCATCGGCGACCGCCGGCTGACGCTGACGCTGCTGATCGGCGTCCTGCTGTGGGGCATGCTCTCGATGCTCTTCAACGACATCTCCAACTCGATCACCTACGAGCGCTGGGAGGGGACGCTCGAATACACCTTCATGGCCCCGGTCTCGCGCCTCACGCACTTGGCGGGCGTGAGCCTGTTCGCCACCCTGAGCAGCGTCGTGCGCTCGGTCGTCATCGTCCTCGGGCTACTGCCCTTCGTGGACGTAGACCTCTCGCGGGCGAACCTCGCGGGCGTCGTCGTGGTGCTGCTGGTGAGCAGCGTGGCCTTCATCGGGCTGGGGCTGATGGCGGCGACGCTGCCGGTCTTCTCGCCCGAGCGCGGGGCCGAGGCGACGAACATCTTTCAGGGCGTGCTGCTCCTCGTCTCGGGCATCTACTACCCCGTGGAGGTGCTGCCCCTCTGGCTCCAGCCGCTCTCGTTCGTCTCGCCGGCGACCTACGCGCTGGAGGCGACGCGCAAGCTGGTCGGCGTCGGGGCGGGCGCGGAGATGGTCGAGGGCGCGCCGCTCGCGGCCGTCCTGCCCGAACTCGCCACGCTCGCCCTGATGGGCCTCGTCCTCGTGCCCCTCGGCCTCCACGTCTTCTCCCGCGTCGAGCGCTGGGCGAAGCGGACGGGGAAATTAAAAAGGACGGGATGAGGGAAAGGGCGGCGGGTGGCGGGGAAAAGCAGACTCGTCTTCCACGCGGTTCCCCCGCTTTCGTCTCGCGTGGTGGTGCGGCGCGGGCAGTTTACAGCGGCGCGGGTCAGGGGTCGTAAGGCGGCGGCGCGTCGCGCTCGGGCGCGTGGGCGTCGGCGCGGCGCGCGCGGGCCTCGTCGCGCTGGAAGGTGCGGAAGGGTTCGGGGATGAGGGTGGTCATGCGGAAGACGGCGGCGCGGCCGTCGGCGAAGGTCTGGTAGAGGTTGAACTCGGGGAGTTGCAGGCAGCTCAGGGGGCAGGTCGGGTCGTAGCCGGTGTCGATGCCGATGGCGCTGTGCGAGATGTAGATGCCGTGGCGCCCGAGGCGGCCGAGTAGCGGGAGGAGCGGCGTCGGCGTGTGGCCGAAGACGCAGGGCTTGCCGTAGTAGTGGCGGTAGAAGTCGGGGTTGCGGGCGAAGAGGAGGAAGCGGGCCTCGGTGTCGCGCGGGTGCTTCTCGCCGTCGAGGCCGGCGTGGACGTAGAAGGCGTGCTCGTCCTCGTCGAAGAGCGGGAGCGAGCGCAGGAACGCGACGTGCTCCGCCGGGAGCGCGTCGCGGACGCGGCGCTGCGCCTCCTCCCACCACGCGCGCAGCTCCTCGGTGAGCGCGCAGCCCGTGTACTGCTCGAAGGTGTGCTGGCCGCCGACGGCCGGGTGGAGCCAGAGCGGCGCGCCCTGATCGAGGAAGTCGAGGAGCATCTGCTCGTGGTTGCCGCGCAGGATGACGACCCGGCCGGCCTCCGCTGAGCGCAGGAGTTCGAGGCAGTCGGCGACC
>Ga0196978_1000457_pt1 | contig 20761 bp, 10 predicted proteins | sample S3v_2013CmetaG_FD_155491 | JGI IMG/M metagenome (GOLD analysis project Ga0196978, IMG submission 155491) | Soil microbial communities from Anza Borrego desert, Southern California, United States - S3+v_20-13C | ecosystem: Environmental > Terrestrial > Soil > Desert | place: USA: California... | reverse complement strand
CTCCTTGCTGGCGGTCTGGAAGGCGGGCGGGGCCTACGTGCCCTTAGACCCGGAGTACCCGGCCGAGCGCCTCCGCTTCATGCTCGAAGACAGCCGCGCGCATGTGCTCGTCACGGAGTCGGGGCTGGCCTCGTCTGTGCCCGAGCACGGGGCGCGGGTCGTCTTCCTCGACACGGAGCGAGATGAGATCGCGCTCCACGGCGCCGACACCTTGCCGGGCGGCGCGGCGGCCGACAACCTCGCCTACGTCATCTACACCTCGGGCTCGACCGGCAGGCCGAAGGGCGTGATGGTCGCCCACCGGAACGTGGTCAACTTTATTGCCGGGATGGACGAGCGGTTGCAGGGCGAGCCTCCGGGGACTTGGCTGGCGCTGACGAGCACCGCCTTCGACATCTCGGTGCTGGAGCTGTTCTGGACGCTGGCGAGGGGGTTCCGGGTCGTCGTCCAGAGCGACCGGGCCGAGGCGCTCTACCCCTCCCAACAGTCCGGCGCGAAGGGGGCCAAGGCGATGGACTTCAGCCTCTTCTATTTTGCGAGCGACGAGAGCGAAGGCGGCGGCGACAAGTACCGCCTGCTCATCGAGGGCGCGAAGTTCGCCGACCGCCACGGCTTCACGGCCGTGTGGACGCCCGAGCGCCACTTCCACGCCTTCGGCGGCCTCTACCCGAACCCGTCGGTGACGAGCGCGGCCATCGCCGCCGTCACGGAGCGGGTCGGCATCAGGGCGGGCAGCGTCGTGATGCCGCTGCACCACCCCTTGCGCGTCGCCGAGGAGTGGGCGGTCGTCGACAACATCTCGCGCGGGCGGGTCGCCATCTCCTTCGCCTCGGGCTGGCACGCCGACGACTTCGTGATCGCGCCGGAGAGCTTCGCCGAGCGCAAGCAGATCATGCTGCGCGAGATCGAGACCGTGCGCCGGCTGTGGCGGGGCGAGCCGGCGAGCTTCCGCGGCGGGGCGGGCAACGACGTGGAGGTCAGGATTTTCCCGAAGCCCGTCCAGACCGAGCTGCCCGTCTGGCTGACGGCGGCCGGCAACCCCGAGACTTTCGAGATGGCGGCCGAGATCGGCGCCAACCTGCTCACGCACCTCCTCGGCCAGAGCCTCGAAGAGCTGACCGCGAAGGTCGGGCTCTACCGGAAGGGCTGGCGCGAGGCGGGCCGCGCCGGCGAGGGCCGCGTCACGCTCATGCTCCACACCTTCGTCGGCGAGAGCCTCGAAGAGGTGCGCGAGCGGGTGCGCGTGCCGTTCACCAACTACCTGCGCAGCTCGGTCGACCTGACGCGCAACATGGCCCGGAGCCTCGGGCGCGACATCGACCCGAAGAAGCTGACCGAGGAGGACATGGAGGCCGTCCTCGCCCACGCCTTCGACCGCTTCTTCGAGACGAGCGGGCTGTTCGGCACGCCCGAATCCTGCCTCGCCAAAGTCGCGGAGCTGAGGCGGGCGGGCGTTGACGAGGTGGCCTGCCTCATCGACTTCGGCGTCGAGGTCGAGGCCGTGATGCGGAGTCTGGAACTTCTCGACGAGGTGCGGCGGGCCGACGCCGAGGCGCGCGAAGGGCGCGAGCGCTACACGCTGCCCGCGCAGATCGCCGGCCGCGGCGTGACGCACGTGCAGTTCACGCCCTCGACGGCGCGGATGCTTCTGCTCGACGAGCAGTCGGCCGAGGCCCTCGGCACGGTCAGGGAGATTCTGGTCGGCGGCGAGGCGCTGCCGGCCCCGCTGGCGCGGCAACTGCGCGAGGTCGCGCCCGCGCGCCTGCACAACATGTACGGCCCGACCGAGACGACCGTTTGGTCTTCGACGCACGCCGTCGAGGAGGTCGGCGCGGGCGTGCCGGTCGGCCGCCCCGTCGCGAACACCGAGATTCACGTCGTCGACAAGTTGATGCGGCGCGTGCCGGTCGGGGTGGCCGGCGAGCTGCTCATCGGCGGCGAGGGCGTCGCCCGCGGCTACCTCGCGCGCGCCGTGCTGACGGCCGAGCGCTTCGTGCCGAACCCGTTCTCTCGCGAGCCGGGCGCGCGCCTCTACCGCACCGGCGACCTCGCGCGCTACCTGCCCGACGGGCAGCTTGATTTCCTCGGGCGCGCCGACCAGCAGGTCAAGCTCGGCGGCCACCGCATCGAGGTGGGCGAGATCGAGAACGCGCTGGTCGGGCACGACTGGGTGAGGGAGGCCGTCGTCGTCGCCCGCGAGGACGAGGCCGGGGGGAAGCGTCTGGTCGCCTACGTGGTGGTCGAGGGGAAGCCGGCCGAGGAGGCTTTCGAGCAGCAGCTCGTCGGGGCCGCGAGCGCCGAGTTGCCCGTCGGCGAGCGGCGCTACCGCCTGCCTAACGGGATGGTCATCGCGCACCTCAGCGACTTCCAGACGAACCTCGGCTACCGCGAGATTTTCGAGAACGAGGCCTACCTCAAGCACGGCATCACGCTGCGCGACGGGGCCTGCGTCTTCGACGTGGGGGCCAACACAGGCTTCTTCAGCCTCTTCGTCAACCGGAAGTGCCGCGGCGCGAAAATCTACGCCTTCGAGCCGATCCCCACCACCTTCGAAATCCTGCGCACCAACGCCGGCCTCCACCGCCTCGACGCGAAGCTCTTCAACTGCGGCATCTCCGACCGGGCCGGCTCCGCCACCTTCACCTTCTACCCGCTGATGGACGGCCTCTCCAGCCGCTACGCCGACACGGAGAAGGACAAGCAGGTCACGCGCACGATCATCCTCGACTGGCTGCGCCAGCACCCCTCGGCCGGCGGCCCCGAGCTGCTCACGCCCGAAGAGCTCGATCAGGTGCTGGGCGAGCGCTTCAGGGCCGAGACCTTCGACTGCCCGCTGCGCACGCTCTCGGACGTGTTCGCCGAAGAGGGCGTCGCCGAGATCGACCTCCTCAAGGTGGACGTGGAGCGGAGCGAGCTGGACGTGCTGCGCGGCGTCCGCGACGAGGACTGGAAGAAGATCAAACAGGTGGTGATGGAGGTCGAGAGCGACGAGCTGCTCGCCGACATCACCGCGCTGCTCGAAGGCCACGACTTCGAGGTCAAGTCCGAGCGCATCATCAACGTCGAGGGGTCGGCCGGCGCGCTCGCCGTCCACATCTACATGCTCTACGCCGTCCAGCGCGGCTACCGCCCCGCGCCCGGCTCCGGGTCGAACGGCCACGCGCCCGCCCCGCCGCCCGCCGCCGCCGAGCCGGCCCGCGAGTGGTCGCTCGGCGGCGTCCGCGCCTACCTGCGCGAGCGCCTGCCGGGCTACATGCTGCCCTCGGCCTACGTGCTGCTCGACGCGCTCCCGCTGACGCCGAACGGGAAGGTCGACCGCAAGGCGCTGCCCGACCCGCAGGGCCTCCGCCCCGAGCTGGAGGTCGAGTACGTCGAGCCGCGCAACGAGACCGAGCGGCTCATCACGTCGGTCTGGCAGGAGGTGCTCGGCGTCGAGCGCGTCGGCGTCCACGACAACTTCTTCGAGGTCGGCGGAACCTCCCTGCTCATCGCGCAGGTCTACAGCCGGCTGCGCGACGAGTGCTCGGAGCGGCTCACGATGGTCGAGATGTTCCGCCACCCGACCATCGCCTCGCTCGCGCGCTTCCTGAGCGGCGAGGAGGAGGCGGCGGGGCAGCCCACGGTGCGACAGGCGCAGGAGCGCGTCCGCAAGCAGGCGGGGGCCGTGCTCCAGCAGCAGAAGTTGATGGCCGAGCGGCGGCAGGCGGCCGCCCGCCGCAAGCCGCGGCCCGGCCCGTAACACTTCGGAGGGGAGGGGCGGCCCGATGAGGGTGCAGACCGTAGGCGTGATCGGGGCCGGCGTGATGGGCGTCGGCGTGGCGCAGGGCCTCGCGCAGACCGGCCACCGGGTGATCGTCGTCGATCTCTCGGAGGGGATTCTCGACCGCGCGCGCGGCGAGCTGAGGAACAACCTCCGCCTCCAGAACCTCTTCCGCAAGGGCGGGGCCAAAGAGTCGCCCGCCGAGGCGGCCGAGCGCGTCCGCTTCACGCTCGACTACGCGGAGCTCGGCGCGGCCGAGTTCGTCGTCGAGAACGCGACCGAGAAGTGGGAGGTCAAGCGCGAGGTCTACGCGCGGCTCGAAGAGGTCTGCGCGCCCGCGTGCGTCTTCGCGGCCAACACCTCGGCCATCCCCATCACGCGCATCGCCTCGGCGACCCGGCGCGCCCCGCAGGTCGTCGGCATGCACTTCATGAACCCCGTCCCGCTCAAGCCCGTCGTCGAGGTCATCCGCGGCTACCACACCTCGCCCGAGACGCTTGAGGCCGCGCGCGCTCTGCTGGCGGCGATGGGCAAGGAGGCCGTCGTCGTCAACGACTCGCCGGGCTTCGTCTCGAACCGCGTGCTGATGCTCACGGTCAACGAGGCCGTCTACCTGCTCCACGAGGGGGTCGCCTCGGCCGAGGACGTGGACAAGATTTTCAAGACCTGCTTCGGCCACAAGATGGGGCCGCTGGAGACGGCCGACCTCATCGGCCTCGACACCATCCTGCTCTCGCTCGAAGTCCTCTACGAGAGCTTCAGCGACAGCAAGTACCGGCCCTGCCCGCTGCTCCGGAAGATGGTGGACGCCGGCCTCCACGGCCGCAAGAGCGGCCGCGGCTTCTACGCCTACTGACGACACACACACCTTGAGCGGGGCCGCCGCCCGGCCGGGGCGGCGGGCGGATGCCCATGACCACCGACGACAACAAAGCGAAGATCAGGGCCTTCATCGCGGGGCACGTGCGCCACCGCGAACTGCCGGACGACGCGGATATCTTCGCCACCGGCTTCGTCAACTCCCTCTTCGCCATGCAACTGGTGATGTTCGTCGAGAAGGAGTTCGGCGTGACGGTCGAGGACGAAGACTTGGAGATCGACAACTTCAGGAGCGTGGACGCCATCGCCGCGCTCGTCGAGCGCAAGGCGGCCGCCGCGCCGCGGCGCTGACGCCCGCCGGGGAGCGCACGTGCAGATCGAGCTGACGCCGCAGCAGAAGAGAGACCGCGCCGAGTTCCGCGAGTTCGTCGCGGCCGAGGTCGCGCCGCGCGCCGGCCGGTTCGACCGCGAGGGCGCGGTTCCCGCCCGGCTCGTCGCGCAGGTCGCCGCGCGCGGCTACCTCGGCGCGCTCCTGCCGCGCGCCGGCTCGCCCCCGATGGACGCCGTCACCTACGGCCTGCTCAACGAGGAGTTCGGGCGCGGCTGCTCGTCGCTGCGCAGCCTCCTGACCGTCCACAACATGGTCGCCCACGCCGTCCGGAGGTGGGGCGCCCGGCCGCTCAAGGAGCGCTGGCTGCCCGGCCTCGCCGCCGGCGAGGTGGTGGCCGCCTTCTGCCTCTCGGAGCCGGGCGTCGGCAGCGACGCCGCCGGCGTGCGGACGACGGCCGAGCCCGACGGCGACCACTACGTCCTCGAAGGGACGAAGAAGTGGATCACCTTCGGCCAGCTCGCCGACCTCTTCCTCGTCTTCGCGCGCAGCGAGGGGCGCCCGACCGCCCTGCTCGTCGAGCGCGGGACGCGCGGCCTCTCGGTCGTGCCCATCGAAGGGATGCTCGGCGTGCGCGCCTCGATGCTGGCCGAGCTGCGCTTCGAGGGCTGCCGCGTGCCGCGCGAGAACGTGGTCGGCCGCCCCGGCTTCGGCTTCTCGCACGTCGCCTCGTCGGCCCTCGACTGGGGGCGCTACAGCGTCGCGTGGGGCTGCGTCGGGCTGGCGCAGGCGTGCCTCGACGCGAGCCTCGCCTACGCCGGCGAGCGCGAGCAGTTCGGCGCGCGCCTCAAAGACCACCAGCTCATCCGCCGGATGCTCACCGACATGATCACGAACACGAAGGCCGCCCGCCTGCTCTGCCTCCACGCCGGCTGCCTGAAGGAGCGCGGCGACCCGCAGGGCATCGTGGAGACCAACGTCGCGAAGTACTTCGCCTCGACGGCCGCGTCGCGCGCCGCCGCCGACGCCGTGCAGATTCACGGGGCCAACGGGTGCAGCCCCGACTACCCCGTCGAGCGCTACCTGCGCGACGCCAAGATCATGGAGATCATCGAAGGCAGCACGCAGATTCAGCAGCTCACCATCGCCGAGTACGGCCGGCAGGAGCAGAGCCTATGAGCAGCGCCGACGCCGCGCCGCAGGCCGCCGACGCCGCGCCGCCCGCGCCCCCGGCCGCGCGCGCCGACGGGGAGAGGGTCGTCAAGTGCGTGGTCTGGGACTTGGACGACACGCTCTGGGAGGGCGTCCTCCTCGAAGACCGCGAGGTCAGGCTCAGGGAGGGCGCGGCCGCCGTCGTCCGGGAGCTGGACGCCCGCGGCATCCTCCAGTCCGTCGCCAGCAAGAACGACCACGACCCGGCCTTCGAGCGGCTGCGCGCCTTCGGCCTCGACGAGTACTTCCTCTACCCGCAGATCAACTGGAACCCGAAATCCTCCTCGGTCAGGGCCATCGCCGAGTCGCTCAACATCGGCCTCGACGCCGTCGCCTTCATCGACGACCAGCGCTACGAGCGCGAGGAGGTCGCCTTCTCGCTCCCCGAGGTGCTCTGCATCGACACGGCCGAACTCGACCGCCTGCTCGACCGCCCCGAGCTGAACCCGCGCTTCATCACCGAGGACTCGAAGCGGCGGCGGCTGATGTACTTCGGCGACCTCGAACGCCGCAAGTCCGAGGAGGCTTTCGTCGGCCCGAAGGAGGAGTTTCTGGCGACGCTCGGGATGCGCGTCGAAATCTCGGAGGCGAGGGAAGAGGACTTGCGGCGGGCCGAGGAGCTGACCGTCAGGACGAACCAGCTCAACTCGACCGGCCGCACTTACTCCTACGAAGAACTCGACGCCTTCCGCGTCTCGCCCGCGCACAAACTGCTCGTGATGAGCTGCGACGACAGGTTCGGCGGCTACGGCAAGGTCGGGCTCGCGCTCGTCGAGTGCGGCGCGGAAGTCTGGACGCTCAAGCTGCTGTTGATGTCCTGCCGCGTGATGTCGAAGGGCGTCGGGACGGTCATGCTGAGCCACGTCATGCGCTCGGCCCGCCGCGCCGGCGCGCGCCTCCGCGCCGACTTCGTCGCCAACGACCGCAACCGGATGATGTTCGTCACCTACAAATTCGCGGGCTTCAAAGAGGCGGAGAAGGACGGGCAGTCTTACGTCCTCGAAAGCGACCTGACGAGGATTCCGCCCGTGCCCGACTACCTTGAGCTTCAGGCCGAAGACGGGGCGTGAGAGTCCCGCCCGCCGCAGTCCCACACGCCGGGGCGTCGCCGTCCGCGCGCGCCCGCAGCCACTGAAGGCGCACACGCGCCGCCGCCCGAGGGCCGCCCCGCCGCCGACACTACAGACGCGGAAATGAAACCCGAAACCACATTGAGCGGCCCCCCCGCCGCGGGAGCTGTCGAGACTCTGGGCCTCGACGCCTCGGCCGCCCCGCGCGCCGCCGCGGCCCCGCACCTGATCTCCCTGCCCGGCGGTCACTGGTCGCTCTGGCGCTGGGCGAGCCTGCGCGGCGCGGGCTTCCCCGTCGCCTCGGTGCTCCCTCTGGGCGCGCCCGAGTGCGCGGCGCTCGGCGAGCGGATCGTCGGGGCCGAGGCCGAGGCCGAGCGGCTGCGCCGGGAAGCGTCGCGCGCGCTCCAGACGGCCGCGAAGGCCGCCGGCCCCGAGGGCGCGGAGCGGAAGTCGCGGCTCGACCGGGCGGCCCGTCTGTTGCAGAAGGGGCGGACGCCGGAGCCGGACGCCGTGCCGCCGGAGGCCGCCGCCGCCGTCGGGGCGTTCGACGCGGCCCGCTCCCGGCTCGCGGCCCTGTGGGAGGAGTTGCGCGCGGCCTTCCCCCGCGCGCTCGCGGAGCAGACGGCCCGGCTGCGCGCCGCCGCCTCCGGCGCGCGCTTTCAGGAGGCCGTCATCTGGCAGAACCGCCACGCCTTCCACACCGCCGTCGAGTCGCTGCTCAAAGGCGAGGCGGGCGGCCGCCGCGACACGCGGCAGCGGCAGCACGAGGAGTTGGTCGCCAAGTACCTCCAGCGCTACTCGACGAAGAACGACACCATCGGGACTTTCGGCCCCGTCGGCTGGGCGCGGCTGAGCGAGGGGGGGCCGCTTTTGACGGCCGCGCCCGGCCCCTCGCTCGTCGCCGAGCGCAACTGCTACTTCGAGGTCTGGTGCGTGGACGAGTTGGCGCGCGTCTTCGCCGAGAACCCGGCGCACCGGCCGTGGCTCGTGCCCGCCCGCATGCCTTACGTGGACTTGCAGGGCGCCTCGCTCGTCGTGCCGCGGCGGCCGCCGATCAGGATTTCCGAGGGGCAGGCGGCGCTGCTGCGCGCCTGCGACGGCGAGCGCAACGCGCACGAGGCGGCGGCCGAGGTGCTGCGCTCGCACCCCTCGGAGTTCAGGTCGGAGGCCGACGTTTTCAACGTGCTGGAGATTTTCCGGCGCAACCAGCTCATCACGTGGGGGCTGGAAGTGCCGCTCGTCCCGCGCCCGGAACTGACCCTGCGCGGCTGGTTCGAGCGCATCGGCGACGACGCGCTGCGCGGCAAAGTCTTCCGCATGTACGACCGGTTGGTGGGAGCGGGCCGCGCCGTCGCCGAGGCGGCCGGCGACGCGCCGCGCCTCGACCGCGCGCTCGGCGACCTCGAAGCCGCCTTCACGAACCTGACCAGCGCCGCCTCGACGCGCCTGCCCGGCCGGACTTACGCGGCCCGCACCTTGATCTACGAAGACAGCCGCCGCGACGCCGAGGTGACGCTCGGGCCGGAGTTCCTGCGCGTGCTCGGCGAGCCGCTTTCGCTGCTGCTGGCGAGCGCGCGGTGGATGACCTACGAGGTGGCCGGGCTGGCGCGCGAACTCATGCGCGAGGTCTTCAGGGAGACGGCCCGCCGGACAAACTCGACGACCGTCGAGTTTACCGAGTACCACGAGGCCCTCAGGCCCCACCTGTTCGGCGACCGCACCCGGCGGCTGGTGGTGCGCGCGCGCGGGCTTCTGCTCCGGAAGTGGGCCGAGGTGCTCGCCGTCCCGCCGGGCAGCCGCGCGGTCGAGTACCGCAGCGAGGAGCTGCGGCCCCGCGTCGCCGAGCAGTTCGACGCGCCGCACGCCGGCTGGCTGCAAGCCGTCTACCACAGCCCGGACGTGCTGATCGCCGCTGCCTCGCCCGAGGCCGCGCGCGAGGGTCGCTACCGGGTCGTGCTCGGCGAGATGCACGTCGCGTGGAACACGCTGCTGTGGTGGCTCTTCGTCGGCCAGCACCCCGCGCCCGAAGACTTCGCGCGCGCCTGCGCCGCCGACATCCCCGAGCCGCGCGTCCGCTTCCTCGTCCACAAGCAGCACTGGGCGGCCGCCTCCGCGCGCCTCATGCCGGCGCTGGCCCCCGAGAAAGACTTCTGGCTGGAGATGGCCCCCACCGCCTCGCACGTCGCGCGCGGGCGGGTGCTGGGCATCGGCGCGCTGGTGGCCGAGGAGCGGGGCGGCGACATCATCCTGAGGACGCGCGACGGGCGCGCGAGCTTCGACGCGCTGGAGGCCTACTCCGAACAGCTCTCGTCCGACCTCAGCTCGGCCTTCACCATCCTGACCCCCGACCCGCACCGGCCGCGCGTCACCATCGACGGCCTCATCGTCTGCCGCGAGGGGTGGCGCTTCGCGGCCCCCGACCTCGCGTGGGCGGCCATCAAGGACGAGGCCGAGCGCTTCGTCGCCGTCCGCCGCTGGGCGCGCGCCCACGGCATGCCCCGCTTCGTCTTCGTCACCGCGCCCGTCGAGGTCAAGCCCTTCTACACAGACCTCGACAGCCCCGTCTACATCAGCCTCCTCTCCAAAGTCGTGAGGCAGGCGGCCGCCGCCGGCCCCGACGAGCGGGCCGTGACCTTCACCGAGATGCTGCCCGCGCCCGACGAGGCGTGGCTGCCCGACTCGGAGGGCGCGCGCTACACGAGCGAGTTCCGCCTCGTCGCCGTGGACGCCGCGCGCCGCCCATGAAGATGAGACCGACCGAGCCGGAGACGACGCAAAGAGTCGCGCCCGCGGGCGCCCCGCGCCTCTGCGCGCTCCCGAACGGCGTCGAGGTGGCCTACCAGAGCCGGGCCGAGCTGGGCCACTTCTACGAAGACATCTTCGAGAAACAGGTCTACGTCCGCCACGGCGTCGCGCTGCGCGAGGGCGACTGCGTCTTCGACGTGGGGGCCAACATCGGCCTCTTCACCCTCTTCGCGCACCGCAAGGCCAACGGCCTGCGCGTCTACGCCTTCGAGCCGGCGCCGCCGCTCTTCCGCCTCCTCAGCTTCAACGTCGCGCGCCACGGCGTCAACGCGCGGCTCTTCAACTGCGGCGTCTCGGACGGGCCGAAGACGGCCGAGTTCACCTTCTACCCGCGCAGTTCCGGCATGTCCTCCTTCTACGCCGACGAGCGCGAGGAGAAGGAGGCGCTCCGGGCCATCATGCTCAACGAGCTGCGGGCCGGCGCGCCGGGCATGGAGGAGTTGATGCGCCACGCCGACGACCTGCTCGAAGCGCGCTTCCGCAGCGAGACTTTCGAGTGCCGGCTGCGGCCGCTCTCGGAAGTGATCGCCGAGGAGCGGGTCGAGCGCATCGACCTGCTGAAAGTGGACGTGCAGAAGAGCGAGCTGGACGTGCTCGAAGGTCTGTCGGAGCCGGACTGGCCGAAGGTCAGGCAGATCGTCATCGAAGTCCACGACCTGCGCGGCCGCCTCGCCCACATCACCGGCCTGCTGGAGCGGCGCGGCTTCCGCGTCGTCGCCGAGCAGGACGGGCACTACGAAGGCTCCGTCCTCTACAACCTCTACGCCGTCCGCCCGCCGGCGCCCGACCCGCCCGCGGGCCGGGAGGCGAAGGGGCCGCCGCTCGAAGAGATACGCGAGCGCGCGCGGCGGCAGGAGGCGGCCCTCAACCGTCGGAAGCAACTGTCGGGCCTAAGGAGAAAAGAGTCGTGAGCGACGAACTGAGCACGCAGGGCGGCCTTGAGGGCATCGCCGTCATCGGCATGTCGGGGTGCTTCCCCGGCGCGCGCGACCTCGACGAGTTCTGGCGCAACCTGCGCGACGGCACCGAGTCCATCTCCTTCTTCACGCGCGAGGAGCTGGAGGCGGAGGGCGTCCCGGCGGCGCTGCTCGACGCCCCCGAGTACGTGCCGGCCGGCGGCGTGCTCGACGACATGGAGCTGTTCGACGCCGCCTTCTTCGGCTTCAGCCCGCGCGAGGCCGAGCTGATGGACCCGCAGTACCGCTTCTTCATGACGCACGCGTGGCAGGCGCTGGAGGCCGCCGGCTACGACACGGAGCGCTACGCGGGCGCCGTCGGCATCTTCGGCGGGATGAACATCAGCAAGTACCTCATCCTGAACCTCCTGCCCAACGAGGAGCTGGTCGCCTCCGAGGGGGCGCTCCAGCTCAGGATTCTCAACGACAAGGATTTCCTCGCCTCGCTCGCCGCCTACAAGATGAACCTGCGCGGCCCGAGCCTGACGGTGCAGACGGCCTGCTCGACCTCGCTCGTCGCCGTCAGCCTCGCCTGCCAGAGCCTGCTCAACTACCAGTGCGACATCGCGCTGGCGGGCGGCGTCTCGGTCAGCCCGCGGGGCGGCTACCTCCCGCAGGAAGGCGTCTTCTCGGCCGACGGCCACTGCCGCGCCTTCGACGCGCACGCCGGCGGCACGGTGGGCGGCGACGGCGTCGGCATCGTGGCCCTCAAGCGCCTCGCCGACGCCGTCGCCGACCGCGACCACATCCACGCCGTCATCCGCGGCTCGGCCGTCAACAACGACGGCGCTCTGAAGGTCGGCTACACCGCGCCGAGCGTGGACGGGCAGGCCGAGGTCATCGCGATGGCGCAGGCGCTCGCGGGCGTCGAGCCGGAGACGATCACCTACGTCGAGACGCACGGCACGGCGACGCCGATGGGCGACCCCATCGAGATCGCCGCGCTCACGCAGGTCTTCCGCGCGGGCACCGACCGCAAGCAGTTCTGCGCCGTCGGCTCCGTCAAGACCAACATCGGCCACTTGGACGCCGCGGCCGGCGTCGCCAGCCTCCTCAAGACCGTGCTGGCGATGAAAGAGAGGCTGCTGCCGCCGAGCCTGCACTTCACCGCGCCCAACCCGCAGATCGATTTCGCCAACAGCCCCTTCTACGTCAACTCGCGGCTGACGGAGTGGAAGTCGGACGGCGGGCCGCGGCGCGCCGGCGTCAGCGCCTTCGCCGTCGGGGGCGTCAACGCGCACGTCATCCTCGAAGAGGCCCCGGAGGCCGAGCCTTCGGAGGAGGCCGCGGGCGCGCAGCTGCTCGTGCTCTCGGCCAAGACCGCGACCGCGCTGGAGAAGGCGACCGACAACCTGCGCGAAGCCCTCGGCCGGCCCGGCGTGAATCTCGCCGACGTGGCCTACACCTTACAGGTCGGGCGCGCGGCCTTCGCGCACCGCCGGGCGCTCGTCTGCGCCGGCGCCGAGGAGGCCGCGGCGGCGCTCGAAAGCCGCGACCCGAAGCGGCTGTTGACCGGCCACGCCGCCGGCTCGCGCGGCCCCGTCACGTTCATGTTCCCCGGCCTCGGCAACCACTACGTCGGGATGGCCGGGGGCCTCTACGAGACGGAGCCTTACTTCCGCGAGGAGTTCGACCGCTGCTGCGAGCTGCTGCGCCCGCACCTCGGCCTCGACCTGCGCGAAGTCGTCCACCCGGCCGGGCGCGCGGACGGGGAGGCGCGGGGCGCGGGCCTCGACCTGCGCCGGATGCTCGACCCGCGCGCCGGCGAGGACGAGGCCGCGCGCCGCCTCAACCGGACGGGGCTGACGCAGCCGGCCCTCTTCGTCGTCGAGTACGCGCTGGCGCGGCTCTGGATGAAGTGGGGCGTCTCGCCGCAGGCGATGATCGGCTACAGCCTCGGCGAGTACGTGGCCGCCTGCCTCGCGGGCGTCTTCTCGCTCGAAGACGCGCTCATGCTCGTCGCCCGCCGCGCGCAGATGATCGAGGAGTTGCCGGCCGGCGCGATGCTCGCCGTGCCGCTCTCGGAGAAGGAGGCGCAGCCCCTGCTCGGCGGCGGGCTCTCGCTGGCGGCGGTCAACGGGCCGTCGCTCTGCGTCATCGCCGGCCCGCCCGAAGAGGTCGCCGGGGCCGAGCAGACTTTGCGGAAGGCGGGCCTCGCCTGCCGCCAGTTGCTCACCTCGCACGCCTTCCACTCCGGCATGATGGACCCGGTCGCCGAGCCGTTCACCCGCCTGCTCGAACGGGTCGAGCTGAAGGCGCCGTCCGTCCCCTTCGTCTCGAACGTGACGGGCACGTGGATCACGGCGGCGCAGGCCACCGACCCGGCCTACTGGGCCGGCCACATGCGCCGGCCCGTCCGCTTCGCCGAAGGCGTCGCCGAACTGCTCAGGACGCCGGGGCCGACCCTCCTCGAAGTCGGGCCGGGGCAGGTCTTGGGCGCGTGGGCCCTGCAACACCCGGCCAACGGCGCGGAGACGGGGCTGCAAGTGCTCGCCTCGCTCCGCCACTCTTACGACCCGCAGCCCGACCGCGACTTCATCCTTCAGGCGCTGGGCCGCCTGTGGCTGGCCGGCGTCGAGGTGAGCTGGGAGGAGACGCACGGCGAGGCCCGCCGCCGCGTCCCGCTCCCCACCTACCCGTTCGAGCCGCAGCGCTACTGGATCACGCCGCGCCGGCAGACGCGCGAAGGCTCGCGCCTGCTGCAAGCGCCGCTTCAGCCGTCGCCCGAGAAGCGGCCAGACCCCGGCGAGTGGTTCTACGCGCCGGTCTGGAAGCAGGAGCCGCCGGCCGCGCGCGACGACCCGGCGGCGGAAGGCCCGCGCCGCTGGCTGCTCTTCGCCGACGAGGTCGGCGTGGGGTCGCGCGTCGCCGAACGGCTCGGGCGCGAGGGGCACGAAGTCTTCACGGTGACGAGGGGGGCGGGCTTCGAGCGCCGCGGCGAGCGCGACTTCGCCCTCGACCCGGCCTCGGCCGCCGACTACGCCGCGCTGCTCGCCGAACTCCGCGACGCGGGGCGGACGCCGCAGGCGATTGTTCACCTCTGGAGCGTCACGCACCGCGGCGAGGGCGAGTCGGCCTTCGAGTTCGCCGGGCGTTGTCAGGCGGCGGGCTTCGACAGCCTGCTCCGGCTCGCGCAGGCCATCGGCAACGAGGGCCAGTCCGCCCCGCTCCACCTCGTCGTCGTCTCGAACAACGCGCACGAGGTCACGGGCGACGAGGAGCTGCACGCCGAGAAGGCCACTCTGTTCGGCCCGTGCCGCGTCATCCCGCAGGAGTACCCGAACGTCACCTGCCGCGGCGTGGACGTTGACCTGCGGCCGGGCGACGCGGCCGGGCTCGAACGCGCGGCCGCCTCGCTCGCCGGCGAACTGGCGCTGCCCCCGGCCAACGGCTTACTCGCGCTCAGGGGCCGCCACCGCTGGGCGCAGACGTTCGAGCCGATGCGTCTGGAGAAGCCGGGCGCGGCGCGGACGCGCGTGCGCCGCCGCGGGGTTTACCTGATCACGGGCGGCCTCGGCGGCGTCGGCCTCACGCTGGCCGAGCATCTGGCCGAGAGCGCGCAGGCCCGGCTCGTGCTCACGGGCCGCACGCCCTTCCCGCCGCGCGAGGAGTGGGAGGCGCGGCTCGGCGCGGGCGACGAGGCCGGCGAGCCCGACGGGGTCGGCCGCCTCGTCCGCCGCCTCCTCGCGCTCGAACAGATGGGCGCGGAGGTCTTGGTGCTGAGCGCCGACGTGACGAGCCGCGAGCAGATGGCCGCCGCCTTCGACGCGGCCCGCGCGCGCTTCGGCCACCTCGACGGCGTGGTTCACGCCGCGGGCGTCTCGCCGGGCGGGCTGATGCAGGTCAAGACGCCGGAGGCGGCCGACGCCGTGCTCGCCCCGAAGGTGCGGGGCACGCTCGTCCTCGACGAGCTGCTCGGCGACGCGCGGCCGGACTTCTTCGTCCTCTGCTCGTCGCTGGCGGCGCTCACGGGCGGCCTCGGGATGGTCGACCACTGCGCGGCCAACTCCTTCCTCGACGCCTTCGCCCGCCGCCGCTCGGCCGACGCCGGCGGCCTCACCCTCTCGCTCAACTGGGACACGTGGCTGGAGGTCGGGCAGGCCGCGAACGCCCCCGTCTCGGCCGGCCTCAAAGACCTGCTCCACACCTCGGCGGCCGGGGCGACTTCGCACCCGCTGCTCGACGGCTGCCTCGTCGAAGACGAAGACCGCCGGATTTACCTGACGCGCCTGAGCACGGCCCGCCACTGGATGGTGAACGAGCACCGCATCGGCGGCCGCGGCATCTTCCCCGGCACGGCCTACCTCGAACTGGTCAGGGCCGCCTTCGCCGAGGGCGCGCCGAACCGGCCCGTGACGCTGCGGAAAGTCCTCTTCGTCTCGCCGCTCACCGTCAGGGACGGCGAGGAGAAGGAGGTCAGAACCATCATCGAGCGCGACGGCGACCGCCACCGCTTCATGGTCGTCAGCCGCCCGCACGACGCCGCCGACGAGTGGCAGGAGCACGTGCGCGGCGAGGTCGCCGCTTCGACCGCGACGCCGGGCCGGCGCTCGATCAAAGACCTCGTCGGGCGCTGCCGCGAGCGCGAGGTCAACTTCGACGCGCCCGCCGGCAACGGCCGCCCCGCCGCCGGGGCCGACGGCGACGCCGGCCTGTACTTCGGCCCGCGCTGGCATCACCTCCTGAAGCGGCTGCACGCCGGCGGGGACGAGGCGCTGGCGCTGCTCGAACTCTCCGACGAGTTCGCGCCCGACCTCGAACACTACCCCGTCCACCCCGCGCTGATGGACGCCGCCACGGGCTTCGTGCAGCTCGTCGGCGAGGGCGTCTACCTGCCGCTGGCCTACGAGAGCGTGAGGATCGGCGCGCCCCTCAAGGGCAGGGTCTACAGCTACCTGCGGCGCAAGGCGGCGGGGCCGGCCGGGGCCGGGACGATCACCTGCGACGTGCTCATCATGGACGAGGACGGCAACGAGCTGGTCGAGGTCGAGGACTACACGCTGCGGCGCGTCGGCGACGTGGCGGCGCTGGCGGCGGCGCAGGGGGCCGCGGCCGCCGACGCCGACGCCCCCGAGCGCGCCGCCGTCCGGCAGGAGGTTCCGCAGAGCGCCGACGACGGCATCCTCCCGCGCGAGGGGGCCGAGGTCTTCGCCCGCGCCCTCTCGCTGGCGCACGGCCACCCGCAGCTGGCCGTCTGCACCCGCGACCTCCGGGCGCTGCTCGCGCGCGCGCAGACCTTCAACCGCGCCCGCGTCCTCGAAGAGATGGAGAAGCTCCAGTCGCACCGCCAGAAGCACCCGCGCCCGAACGTGCAGACCCCGTACGTCGGGCCGCGCAGCGAACTCGAACGCAGCCTCGCGCACATCTGGCAGGCGACGCTCGGGCTGGAACAGGTCGGGGTCTACGACAACTTTTTCGACGTGGGCGGCGACTCGCTGCTCGCCACGCAACTCATCGCGCGCCTCGCCAAAAACTTCGACGTTGACCTCCCGCTGCGCGCCGTCTTCGAGACGCCGACCGTCGCCGAGCTGGCCGTGCGTTTGACGCAGCAGCAGGCGGCGCACGTCGAGGACGAGGAGATGGCCCGCCTGCTCGCCGAGCTGGAGGCCGAGGGCGAGGGGCAGGCGGCGGGCGCGGGGGCCGACTAACAGAACGGAGGGAGACATGAACCTCAAGGGACGCGACTTCATCGGTCTGAAGGACTTCAGCCGCGACGAGCTGGAAGGGCTGCTCGATCTGGCGGCCGCCATCAAGGCCGGCGACGACAAACGCCGGCACCTCGAAGGCAAGTCGCTCGGGATGCTCTTCGCCGTCGCCTCGACGCGCACGCGCATCTCCTTTCAGGTCGGCGCGCGCCAGCTCGGCGGGCACGCCGAGCACTACGCGGCGGACGACCTCCAGCTGAGCAACCGCGAGAGCCTCAAGGACACGGCCGCCGTCATGTCACGCTTCCTCGACGCCGTCATCGTCAGGATGTACGACATGAACTTCTACGGGCAGGGGCGCGACGGGCTGCTGACGATGGCCGCCAACGCCGACGTGCCCGTCATCAACGCGCTCGACGACAAGGAGCACCCGTGTCAGGTGATGGCCGACCTCCTGACGCTGCGCGAGAAGTTCGGCGAGGGCTACCGCCGCCGCCGCGTCGTCATGGCGTGGGGCTACTCAGTGCGGCAGAAGTCGCTCGGCGTCCCGCACTCGATCATGGCCGCCGGCTCGATGCTCGGCATGAACCTCGTCGTCGCCCACCCCGAGGGCTTCGAGCTCGACGACGAGTACGTCTCCTTCGCCCGCGAGCAGGCCAGAGCGTCGGGCGGCACGCTCGACTTCACCACCGACCTCGCGGAGGCCGCCGAGGGGGCCGACGTCATCTACGTCAAGAACTGGAAGAGCCTCAGGATGTCGCGCGACGAGGAGCAGGCTTTCAAGGAGGGCATCAAGGGCGACTGGTGCGTCTCGGGCGAGCACTTCCGCCGCGCCAACCCCGGCGCCTACTACATGGACTGCATGCCCTTCGTCCGGGGCGAGCAGGTGACGGCCGAGGTGGCCGACGGCCCGCACTCCATCATCTACGATCAGGCGGAGAACCGGCTCCACGCGCAGAAGGCGATCATGGCCTCCCTCATCTGAACCGGGCCGGCCCGAACCTGACCGGCGGGCGCGGCCTCTCACGGGAACCCACGGCCGCGCCCGCGCCCCTAGCCCCGACAGACGATTTCACGGCGCGGCCGCCGGGCGCGCGGGAACCTGCCCGCCGCGCGGCCGCCGCGGGCCCGCTTCACCAACTGCCGAAACCGGCGCAGGCGGTTTCCGAGAAAGGGTAAGCGTTCATGGAAGAAGGCATCCTGTCGGCCATCGGGAACACCCCGCTGATCCGGCTGACGAAGGTGGTCAAAGACCGCCCGAAGCGGGTGTACGCGAAACTGGAGTCGCTCAACCCCGGCGGGAGCATGAAAGACCGGCCCGCCTTCCACATCATCAGGCAGGGTGTCGAGTCCGGCCTCATCCCGCCCGGCACGGTCGTCGTCGAGTCCAGCTCCGGCAACATGGGCGTCGGCCTCGCGCAGGTCTGCTCCTACTACGGGCTGCGCTTCATCTGCGTCGTCGACCCGAAGACGACGACGCAGAACATCCTGCTGCTGCGGGCCTACGGGGCCGAGGTGGACATGGTGACCGAGCCCGACCCGCAGTCGCGCGAGTACCTTCAGGCGCGCATCAACCGCGTGAGGCAACTCTGCGCCGAGATCAAGAACAGCTACTGGCCCAACCAGTACGCGAACCGCTGCAACGCCGAGGCCCACCGCCGCACCGTGCGCGAGATCATCGCCTCGCTCGGCGGCCGGCTCGACTACCTCTTCTGCGCGACGAGCACCTGCGGCACGCTCCGCGGCTGCGCCGAGTACCTGCGCGAGCAGAAGATGGCGACGAGGATTTACGCCGTCGACGCCGTCGGCAGCGTCATCTTCGGCGGGCAGAAGGCCAAGCGCCTGATCCCCGGCCACGGCGCCGCCATCCGCCCCGACCTCTACCACCCCGACCTCGCCGACGAGTGCATACAGGTCACCGACCTCGACTGCGTCGTCGGCTGCCGGCGGCTCGCGCGCTTCGAGGCGGTGCTCGCCGGCGGCTCGTCCGGCGGGGTGCTGACGGCCTTCGACCGCGTCAGGGACGACCTCGACCCCGAGGGGACGTGCGTGCTCATCCTCCCCGACCGCGGCGAGCGCTACCTCGACACCATCTACTCCGACACGTGGGTGCAGGAGCATTACGGCGACGTTTCGCACCGCTGGGAACTCGCCGCCGAGGAGCAGGCATGCGTGACGGTGACATCGTAATCCTGAAGGGCGGCGAGGTGGCCGCGCTGCTCGAAGGCCGCGAGGCCGAGCTGCTGGAGCTCGTGCGCCGGGCCTACGAGGCCCACGCCGCGGGCCGCAGCTCGCTCCCGCACTCGACCTTCCTCCGGTTCCCCGACCGGCCGCAGCAGCGGATCATCGCCCTGCCCGCCTACCTCGGGGGCGACTTCGAGGTGGCGGGGATGAAGTGGATCGCCTCCGTCCCCGGCAACGTCGGCCGCGGCCTCGACCGCGCCTCGGCCGTCACCGTCCTCAACTCGGTCGAGACGGGCCGCCCCGAAGCCATCCTCGAAGGCTCGGTCATCAGCACCAAGCGGACGGCGGCGAGCGCCGCGCTGGCCGCCAACCACCTCCACGGCGCGGGGCTCGCGCCGCGCGTCGGCGTCGTCGGCTGCGGCGTCATCAACTTCGAGGTGGTCAGGTTCCTTCTGGCGTCGCGCCCCGAGGTCGAAGAGTTGGTGCTCTTCGACCTCGACGCGGGGCGCGCCGCCGCCTTCGGCGCGGCCTGCGCCGGGCTCAGGCCGGGGCTCGCGGCGCGGGCGGCGGGCGGCGTCGAGGAGGTGTTCGGCGCGGCCCCGCTCACCTCCGTCGCCACGACGGCGCTCGCGCCGCACGTCCGAGACCTCTCGGCCTGCGCGCCGGGCAGCACCCTGCTCCACGTCTCCCTGCGCGACCTCTCGGCCGAGGCGATTCTCGCGGCCGACAACGTCGTGGACGACGCCGACCACGTCTGCCGCGCGCAGACCTCCGTCCACCTCGCCGAGCAGCGGGTCGGCCACCGCGGCTTCATCCGCTGCTCGCTCGCCGACATCACCGCGGGGCGCGCCGCGCCGCGCCGCGACGCCGAGAGCGTGGCCGTCTTCAGCCCGTTCGGGCTCGGCGTGCTCGACGTGGCTCTGGCGCAGTTCGCCTGCCGGCTGGCGCGCGAGCGCCGGCTCGGGACGGTCATCGAGTCTTTCCTGTACGACTCCCGGAACGGGTCGAACGGGCGGCCGGGCGAAGCGGCCGGCGCGCCGGTCAGCCTCCCGGCCACGAGGAACGATTGAGGATGAGCGAACTCTCACAACGCATCGCCAATTTGTCGCCCGCCAAGCTCGAACAACTCCACCGGCGCCTGAGCGAGCGGAACAAGGGCCGGCAGGAGGAGCCGCGCCCGCGCATCGCGCGGCTCGCGCGCGACTCGGACAAGGTGCCGCTCTCTTACGCGCAGCAGCGCCTCTGGTTCCTCGAACAGCTGGAGCCGGGCACGGCCGCCTTCAACATCCCGATGGGCGTGCGCCTGACGGGCGCGCTCGACCTCGGCGCGCTCACCCGCAGCCTCGGCGAGATCGTCCGCCGCCACGAGGCGCTGCGCACGACCTTCGCCGTCGAGGGCGGGCAGCCCGTGCAGGTCATCGCCCCGGAGATGAGGCTGGAGCTGCCGGTCATAGACCTCGGCGACGCGCCCGCCCCGGAGCGCGAGGCCCGCGCCGCCGAACTCGCCGCCCGCGAGGCCGAGCGCCCGCTCGACCTCGTCTCCGGCCCGCTGCTGCGCGGCACGCTCCTGCGGCTCGGCCCCGAGGAGCACGTCCTCGTGCTGGTCGTCCACCACATCGTCAGCGACGGCTGGTCGGTCGGCGTGCTCATCCGCGAGATGGCGGCGCTCTACCCGGCCTTCCGCGAGGGGCGGCCGTCGCCGCTCGAAGAGCTGCCCATCCAGTACGCCGACTACGCCGCGTGGCAGCGCGAGTGGCTGCGGGGCGGGGTCGGCGACAAGCAGCTCGCCTACTGGAAGGAGCAGCTCGGCGCGGGCCTGCCTTCGATCAACCTCCCGACCGACCGGCCGCACCCCGAGGCGCAGACCTTCCGCGGCGCGGCCCACACCTTCGTCCTGCCGGGGCCCGTCGCCGAGTCGCTCAGGGCGCTCGGCCAGCGCGAGGGCGCGACGCTCTTCATGACGTTGCTGGCCGCCTACAAGA
>Ga0196978_1000455_pt1 | contig 20773 bp, 16 predicted proteins | sample S3v_2013CmetaG_FD_155491 | JGI IMG/M metagenome (GOLD analysis project Ga0196978, IMG submission 155491) | Soil microbial communities from Anza Borrego desert, Southern California, United States - S3+v_20-13C | ecosystem: Environmental > Terrestrial > Soil > Desert | place: USA: California... | reverse complement strand
AACGACGATTAAGAGCGGCTCGCCCTTCTGCTCCAGCAACTCGTAGACGAAAGCCTCGGCCAGCAGAGGGATGTCTTCGAGGGTCGCGACCTCCACCATAGTCATCAGCGCTTGCCTGCCGAACTCGGGCCGCCACTGGCGCACGCTCTCGACCAGGTACTTGAAGAAGACGGAGAGATCGCCGTCGGTCGCGTCGACCTTGTACCAACTGACGCGGCGGCTGCAGCGGCGCGCGAAGTCAGCGGCGAGCATGGTCTTGCCGGTGCCCGCGCGGCCGTTAATGATGGTCGAGGTGCAGTTACTGAGGCTGCCGTGAAGCATGTTCAGGAGGCGCGCGCGCGACAGTCGCGGCTCGACCGGGGGGGTCGTGATTTTGTCGAGGATGATCTGCATGGTCTTTCGAGTCTCCCTGAGACCGCCAAATGTCAGACAGGCCGATGAGGATTCGCTTGTGTTGCCGGTTGCCGTGTACATCGCCGTGCCGTCAATCGGGTGGTTGCCTGGACCGGCGCGGGGCTGTCTTGCGCTGCGGGCCGCCGCGGCCGGTCAGTGTCTGCGCGGTTGTGTCCGCCCGACTTCCTTCAAATCTTCGACGCGCCAGGGGGTCGGCCTGCCCAGGGAGGTCAGGAAGCCCCGCGCGTCCGTCTCGTAAAGCGGAGGCCCCGCGAATTCCCAGGCCAGCGGGTCGTAGAGCTTGAAGAAGCCGTACTTCCCGCCCCGCTCGGCCACGAGTTCCCGCCCGTCAGGAAGCGCGTACAGGCCACACTCTTTAATCTCCCCCGACTGCATCGCCACCTCCATCCTCCCCGCCAGTTAGGACGGGGGTTTCGCCCGCGCCAGTCCAGGGGTTTGAGCCCGCCTTCGGCCCCCTGAACTGTTAAGGATTCTAAAGAGCCGCCCTTGAGGAATTCTTGAGTTGTTGAACAGATTCGGAGGGAATTGGGTAGCCAAGCGGGGCTTAACCTGAGTATTTCAACACTTACGCCTTCGGCGACGGCCCGGATAAAAAATTTACAGGGACGGATAAATTCAAATTTTTGATTGATTTTCACCTCACAGAACGGTTAAGCTCTGTGGCTCGTGAAGCCTCTCTCCTCGCCGGTGTCCGCCCTGCTCTCCCCGGCGATACTTTCGCGCACACCACCACCCAGCCGCGCGAGGGGTGCTCACAGCAGCTTGGAACATTTGTGACTAGGAATCTGTCTAAAACAGTGACAACAAGCCCTGAATCAGGCTCAATGCAGCTTCCGTCACCGGATCGAGTGCATTTACTCCGGGGATGAGTATTTCGCCTGTAGAAGTTGCACCTGGCATGCTAATGTCGCCTGTTACCGAGGATTGCTGTTGAGATAGTGGTTTCGTTGCGCCGGGTATCAGTATATCGCCCGCAAAAGCAGAGAAAGCAAGAACCAGCGTCAAAACCACTGTGGCGCAAAAACGTTGAAGTTTTTTCATTAGGTTACTCCTAGATACTTCTTGTAAGCAGAGAAATGGTCGAGCGTTAAGGCTGACTAGGCCATGAGCGAACGCATGATAGCACTGTATCAAGCCAAAACATTCCCAGCAATCCATCTTGCAAAATGTAGAAAGGTGTAAGCCTCACATGAACTTAATCTCTCGACTTCTCCGACAGATAGACACTGCCGCCCTGGGTTCCGGTGAGCGTGCACTCTTACGCTGCCAACTGGCAAAAGAACTGGAAGACCTGGGTAACTACGAAGCCGCTCGCACGGCGATGGGTGAGTTATGGCAGCGCATCGGAGAGCGCCCGCAGATTGACAATCTTGACCAAATCACTGCCGCAGACGTGTTGTTGCGTGCTGGGGCCTTGTCAGGATGGATTGGCAGTTCTAATCAGGTCGAAGGCGCGCAAGAGGTAGCGAAGAACTTGATCAGCGAGAGCGTCACGATCTTTGAAACCTTGCAACAACCGAAGAAGGTAGCTGAGGCGTATGTCGATCTCGCAATTTGTTATTGGCGTGAGGGAGCCTTTGATGAAGCGCGCGTGACGCTGCAAGAAGCTTTGAGCAGACTCACTGACGAAGACAATGATCAAAAAGCACGGGCTTTATTGAATAGTGCTATTGTTGAAGTCTCAGCGATCCGATTTTACGACGCTCTTCGCATCTTTACTGAAGCCTCGACTTTGTTCGAAAAGAGCCAGAACCACCCATCTAAAGGTAGATTTCACCTTAGCCATGCTGCCCTACTGAAGAAACTCGGTGTAGCGGAACAGCGTGAAGATTATACAGACCGTGCTTTGGTCGAGTATGCAGCCGCGAGCTATCACTTCGAGCAAGCTGGGCAAACGCGCTTCCGGGCCGCAGTCGAGAACAACTTAGGATATTTATTCTTCGTTAAAGGGAAGTTCAAAGAAGCTCACGAGCATCTTGACCGTGCACATCTGCTTTTCACCGGCCTCAAAGATGGCATGTATACGGCGCAGGTGGATGACACACGCGCTCGCGTATTTCTCGCTCAGAAGAGAAATTCAGAAGCTGAAAAAATTTCTAGCGCTGCTGTTCACATACTGGATAAAGGCGATGAGCAGTCGCTGTTGGCGGAGGCTCTGACGACGCATGGGGTGGCGTTGGGGCGGTTGGGGCGGTATGAGGAAGCGCGGTTGACGTTGGATAGGGCGATGGGGGTGGCGGCGCAGGCGGGTGATAGTGAGGGCGCGGGGGTGGCGGCGCTGACGATTGTTGAGGAGTTGGGTGAGCGCCTCAACGTTGAAGAGATGACGAATCTCTACACGCGGGCGGACGAGTTGCTGGCTAAGACGCAGAACTCGGAGACGCTGGCGCGGCTGAGGTCGTGTGCGGGTCGTGTTTTGGAGGCGGGGCGCGGGCGCATCAGGGGGGCGGCTTCCCCTAAATTCATTTACGCGGACGAGCGGACGGGCGAGCTTCTACGCGAGGCCCACGAAATCGCGGGCACGCAAGCGCCCGTGCTGATTACGGGCGAGACCGGGACGGGCAAGGAGTTGGTCGCGCGCATGCTTCACGAGTGGAGCGGGCGCGCGGGACGCTTTGTGGCGGTCAACTGTGCGGCGCTGACGGAGACGCTGTTCGAATCCATCCTGTTCGGCCACAGGAAAGGCAGCTTCACGGACGCCGTCCGAGACAACGTGGGCGTCGTGCGCCAGGCCGCGGGCGGGACGCTCTTTTTGGACGAGATCGCGGAGCTGAGCCCTGCGAACCAGGGCAAGCTTCTGCGCCTGATAGAGTACGGCGAGGCGCACGCGGTCGGCGCGGCCGAGCCGGAGCGCGTGGACGTGCGAATCGTCGCCGCGACCAATCGGAGTCTTAAAGAGTTGGTCGCGCAGAGGCTGTTCCGCGGCGATCTGTTTTACCGCCTCAACACTTTCCCGGTCGAAATCCCGCCGCTCAGAAAGCGCCCCGAAGACGTCTCCGCGCTGGCCGCACACTTCGTCAAAGAGTTCTCGGAACTGCACAACAGGCGCGTGAGGTTCACGCCCGCGGCCCTCGAAGCGCTGCGCCGCCTGCCGCTCAGAGGCAACGTGCGCGAGTTGCGCTCGCTGGTCGAGCGGACCATCCTGACCTCCGCTGACGGGAGGGAAGTGACGCTGGAAGACGTGGAAGTCCTCGCGGCCAGGCAGACGAACAAGGCCGCGCTCGGCAACGCCTGGGCGGGCTGCTCGTTCGAGGAGGAGGTGCTGACCTACGAGGCGAAGCTGATCAGGCTCGCGCTGGAGAACGCGAAGGGCAGCGTGACGAGCGCCGCGCGGCTGCTGGGCATGACTCACCAGCGGCTCTCGGCCATGCTTCAGGGGCGGCATAAAAATTTGCTCCCCGCAAAAAAACCCGCGCAGCCGCGCAAGCGCAGTCTTATTACCAAATACTGAGGCCCGAGGCGGGCGTCGTCGTATAAATTCTTCTCTGCACGTTTTCCTCACCACCCGAAAAGCCAATCAAAACGCGCCGCAGGCCCTGTGGCCCGCTTCGTGCAATACCCGCAGGCGTGCGCGGCGGTTGACCTAGCGCGCACGCGGAAGGAGCCCGCGTGCGCAGCTGTTCTCCATCTCAGTTCGACCCTGCCGCAAACTGTCTCTACGACTTCGCAGAGGGTTGCCGGCGCTCTGTGCATTCTCACAACCCTCCGCGTTGAAGGCCGCAAAAGCTTTACCGAGTTACATAAAAATAGGTGCTCGAAACGCAACGCTCGCGCGTGTAGACCTTCGCCGAGCCTGCGGCCCTGGCACCGCTTTGCGGCCGCTTGCCGTATCAGACAAAACCATAAGGACGCCCGCCGATGAGAAGAAGAGAAGAGTACCGAGCCAAGGTCACAGACGATAACGGCCTCACACGCGGCCGTGTCCCCTGCCCGCTCCTGAGTGAGCTGGGGGCGCGCGCAGGCGACCACCTGACTTTCCGCCTGGACGAGTCGAACAATGTCGTGATGAGTCTCTCGCGCCCGAGAAGGAAAGCGGGCAAGAAATCCGGCGGCGGGCGCAAGGCCCGCAAGGGCCGCTGAGGAGGATTTCGGTTGGGGCGTGCGGACAGGGTGGGCCGTGCGCCCCTGGCCGGCACGGTTCCGCCTTGCACTCATTGGGCGCCGAACTGTGCCGCGCACGCGGGGCCGCTGCGCCGTAAAAGGGTGGAGCGCGGCGGCCCCGCCCCTAAAGGCAAAAGGTAAAAGGGAAGACCAGGGGTCTGCCCTTTGTCTTCCCTTTCGCCTTTTTACTTTTCCTTTTGCCTTACTTCTCCGCGCCGAGGCCAGTGTTGGCGCGCACGGTCAGCTCCGAGAACTTCTCTTCGGCGTGCCGCTCGCGCCCGAGCAGTGTCCCTATGACGGCACCCAGAAAACCTAGCGGGATGCTGACGATGCCCGGGTTCTCCAGCGGGAAGAGGGGGGCGCTCTGTATAAGGTGACGGCCCACCGTCAGCGTCGGCGGGTCAACCGTCATGATGCTCGGGCTCAGGATAATCAGGACGAGCGACGAGACCAGCCCGGTCGCCAGCCCCGCGACCGCGCCCTTCGTGTTGAAGCGCTTCCAGAAGAGTGACAGGATGATGACCGGCAGGTTGGCCGAGGCCGCGACGGCGAAGGCCAGGCCCACCAGGAACGCGACGTTGATACTCTGGCCGAGCAGGATGGCGATGAGAATGCTGACCACGCCGACGACGAAGGCTGTGACGCGCGCGACCCTCACCTCCTCGCCGGGCTTGCGCTCCGTGCCCCTGTGAATGACGTTCGTCCAGAAGTCGTGCGCGAACGAGGTCGAGGCCGAGATGGTCAGCCCGGCGACGACCGCGAGGATGGTCGCGAAGGCTATGGCCGAGATGAAGGCGAAGAAGACCTCGCCGCCGAGCGACTGCGCCAGGAGCGGCGCGCTCATGTTGGTCCCGCCGTGCCTGGCTATGTAGTCGCGCCCGATGATGGTCGCCGCGCCGAAGCCCAAGAACGTCGTCATGATGTAGAACGCGCCGATGAGGAACATCGCCCAGACGACACTCGTCCGCGCCGTCTTCGCGTCCGGCACCGTGTAGAAGCGGACCAGGATGTGCGGCAGCCCCGCCGTCCCGAAGACCAGCGCCATGCAGAGCGAGATGAGGTCAATCACGCCCCAGGGCTTGCCCGCGAAGTAGTAGAGGCCCGGCTGTAGAAAGTTCTTCGTCACGGCCGCGCCGGTCTTCGCGTCCGTGTAAGTGACGTTGCTGATGGCGTCGAAGAACCGCCCGAAGCTGAAGCCGAAGTGGCTCAGGACGAGGATACTCAGGAGCAGCGTCCCAGACATCAGAAGTATCGCCTTGATGATCTGCACCCAGGTCGTCGCCAGCATCCCGCCGAAGACGACGTAGACGATCATCAGGATGCCGACGCCCACGACCGCCAGGTTGAAGCTGATGCCTGGGACCAGGAGGCTCACGAGCGCGCCCGCGCCCACCATCTGCGCGATCATGTAAAAGGTCGAGACCGTGAGCGTGCTCAGGGAGGCCATCGAGCGCACGGGCCGCGGGCTCAGGCGGTAGGCCAGCACGTCCGCCATCGTGTACTTGCCCGCGTTCCTCAAGGGCTCCGCGACGATCAGGAGCACGGTCAGGTAGGCCACGAGGAAGCCCACCGAGTAGAGGAAGCCGTCGTAGCCGTTGAAGGCTATGAGGCCCGCGATGCCCAGGAACGACGCGGCGCTCATGTAGTCGCCCGCGACGGCCAGCCCGTTCTGCCAGCCGGTAATCTTGCGGCCCGCCGCGAAAAAGGCTTCGGCGCTCTGCGAGCGGCGCGCGGCCCAGTAAGTGATGACGAGCGTGACGGCGACGAAGCCGAGGAACATCAGGAGCGCGGTTGACATGTTACTTGTTCCCCCCTCGCCCTTCGTCCAGGTCGCTGACAATCTTCCGCGCCATGCGGTCGTGGCGGCTCGCCGCGCGCACGTAAAGCAGCGCGATGACCCAAGCCATGAAGAACTGCGAGAGCGCGAACAGGTACGCGACGTTGACTGAGCCTACGACGCGCCTGTTCATGAACTCCGGCGCGTAGCCCACGAGCAAGGGCAGCGCGAAGTAGTAGACGATGAAGAAGACGCACGCCGGGACGATGAACTTCACCTTCTCTTTGACGAGCCTTCGGAAGCCCTCGCTCGCGGCCACGCGGTCCCAGTTGACCACGTCGCGGTCCTCGTCCGCCGTCAGCTCGTGCGTGGGCTTCCCGCCCTCGCGCCCCAGCGGCGCAACGTCCGTCGCCGCGCCGACCTCGGGCGTCGCGTCATGCACCACCTCGCCCGATTTATTTTCGTCGCTCGCCATTATTCTTTTCGCTCCTGATGACGGTCCAAGTAATCCAGCAGGACGTTCGACATCACCTTGACGCCGACGACCAGGCTCTCTTCGTCGATGTCGAAGTCGGCGGTGTGCCAGGCGGCGGTGATGCCGCGCGCGCGGTTGCCGACGCCGAGGAAGTAGTAGAAGCCTGGAACGACGCGCTGGTAGTAGGCGAAGTCTTCGGCCGGCATGAGCGGCTTGATGGGGGTCAGGTTCTTGTCCCCGACCACGCCGCGAATCGTCGGCAGCGTCTCGTCGACGAGCGCCGGCTCGTTGTAGGTGACGGCCGCGTTCTCCTCGAACTCCAACTCGAACGTCGCGCCGTAGGCCGCCGTGATGTTCTGTATCGTCTCGCGCATCAAGGCTTGCGCGCGCTTGCGCACCTCCTCGTTGAGCGTGCGCATGGTGCCTTCCATCTTCACTTCGCCCGCGATGATGTTGAAGCGGTTGCCGCCGTGTATGCTCCCGACGGAGATGACGAGCGGCTCCAGGGGGTCTATCCGCCGGCTGCGGATCGTCTGCAAGGCCGTCACGCATTCGGCCGCGACGACGACCGCGTCCACGCCCGCGTGCGGCTGCGCGCCGTGACTGCTCTTGCCGCGCACCGTGATGACGAAGCGGTCGGACGAAGCCATCGCGGGGCCCGAGTGGTAGCCAATCTGGCCCGCCTCCAGTTGCGGGTACGTGTGCAGGCCGAAGATGGCCGCGGGGCGCGGGTTCTCCAGCGCGCCCTCTTTAATCATCAGCCGCGCTCCGCCCTCCTCGCCCGGCGGCGGCCCCTCCTCCGCGGGCTGGAAGATGAACTTGATCGTGCCGGAAATCTCCCCGCGCATCTTGCTCAAGACTTCCGCCACGCCCAGTTCAACGGTCGTGTGCGCGTCGTGCCCGCAGGCGTGCTTCACGTTCGGAACCTTCGACTTGTACGGCACGTCGTTGACTTCCTGAATCGGGAGCGCGTCCATGTCTGCGCGGACGGCGACAACGGGGCCGGGCTTCGCGCCCCTCAGCAGCGCCGTCACGCCGTATTTCCCCACACCCGTCTTCACGTCTTCGAGGCCGAGCGCGCGCAAGCGCTCGGCGACGACGCGCGAAGTCCGCTCCTCGCGGTTCGAGAGCTCCGGGTTCATGTGAAAGTCGCGGCGGAGCGCGACGAGTTGGGGGCGCAAACTCTCTGCCGCCTGCGCTATCTTCTGCGCGCGCGCCGCGTCCGCGCCGCCGTTCGCGGACGACCGCCGCACCGCGGGCGACGCGAGCAACGCCGGCAGCATCGCCAGCGCCAGAATTGAAGCGAGCTTTCGTTTCATAAAAACGCACCCGAGGCGTCGCCGTAGAAAATTCATGCGCCCGGTAATTTTTAAAGGCTACCAAAATCGGTCGGACAAGCTCGCGCGAGGTTATGCGTTTGTCCACTTCAAGTCAACATGATTGCGCGAATGAATCACTCACGCCTCTCAAGTTCATCGCTCATGAATCAACTTCAAACAATCATTCTGAATGGCCTCTAATCATAAAAAAGTTCCGTACACCTTCGGTACGCGGGAGCTACAAAATAGTCTGAAAACGCCCTTCAGGATGAACGAATGCGGCCTGAACTTTACTTATAACTGGGCTTACGGCCGGTTGAATTAAATACATACAAAATCAATGCTTTAGCGGACTTTTTTCGTGCGTTGCGAGCAACCGAAAGGGGGCTCCTCCCATCATAGTGCTGGCTTCGATTAACTGATCTTTGTAAATCGAATCCGCCATGCGCAGCCCCCAAAACTGCGCGCCCTAGCGCGCGGCTCTGATGGTCGAAAGCCATCGCTCACATGGAGACGGATTAAATGAACCTGACCCGATTTGTTCCCCATTTTCGCTCTTTAAAATTCGCGCCCGTTGCTCTCATAGCTCTTTTCCTTTTCACCAACTTCACCGGCCTTGTCTTCAACCGAGTCTACGCGCCCGCCGTGCAAGCGTCGGAGGTTCCCGCGAGGGCTGTGGTTGACGCGAACAACGTCGAAGCCGAATACATCCCCACGGACATCCCCAGCTCGGGCGACCGCGAGCTCGATTTAATCATCCTGCGCGCGGGCGAGCGCCACGGCGTTGACCCCAGGTTCATCCACGCCGTCATCTGGCAGGAGTCGAAGTACAAGGTTCGCGCGCGCTCGCACGTCGGCGCCCAGGGCCTGATGCAGTTGATGCCGCCGACCGCCAAGCGCTTCGGCTGCACGGACGCGCACGACCCGGCCGCCAACATAGAGGCCGGCACGAAGTACCTGCGCTGGCTGCTCAAGCGCTTCAACGGCAACGTCTCGCTGGCGCTCGCGGGCTACAACGCGGGCGAGGGTTCGGTCGACAAGTACAACGGCGTCCCGCCCTACAAGGAGACGCAGAATTACGTGCGCATCATCACCGGCCGCTACGGCAAGTTCCACCACCCGCTCCTCAGCCCCGAAGAGGCGCGCGTCCAGTTCCGCCTCCTCCCCGAGGTCGCGTCCGTTCAGTAGTCGAAGAAGAGCCTAACCCTAAATCCGTCAACACAGCTTTCGAGCGAACCGCGCGTCTGAAGTTGCTTTGCAACTCGGCGCGCGGTTCGCTATTATCCGCCGAAAAGCAGTGGGCAGTCGCTGAGCATCGGCTGCCTTGATTCTTCAGCGTCAAAGTTCAATATTCCACGCGATGGTTTTAACTGCCAACTGCCTGCTGCCTGCTGCCTGCTGAATTCTTATGTCACTTACTGCCGAATCGCTCTCGCTCGAACGAAAGATCAAGATGCACGAGGCGCGCGAGGCGATCATCGACCGCCTCGCGCTGGAGCTGCCCGCGAGCATTGATTTGGACCGATTCCTGCGCGCCGTCGTCAAGGAGATCGGGCGGATGATGAACGCGGACCGCTGCGACGTGATTCAGCTCGCGTCCGCGACCGAGTTGCGCATCAGCCACGAGTGGCGCGCCTCGGACGACGTGCCGTCATCCGAGGGCACTTCCATCCCGCTCGACCTCGGGCAGCTTTCGGAAATAGTTGACCTGACGAAGCCGATTCGCCTGGACGACACGTCTGCTCCGGGCCTCGACCAGAAGGTGCGCTTCCTCGCGGCCTCTCTGGGCACGCGCTCGCTCCTGGTCGTCCCCGTCATGCTCGGCGGCGACATTCTGGGTCTGCTCGGCCTGCACAACACGCGCGCGCCTCGCGCCTGGCTCGACGACGAAGTCTCCTTCCTGCGCTCGATTGCGCGCCACATCGCGGTCGGCTACCAGTACACGCGCATCTTCACGGACAAGCAGCGCGAGGCGGAGACAACCGAGGCGCTGCTCGAAATCGCGAACGCCCTGAACGCGCGCTCTGACTTCGGCGAAGTCACGCAACTCGTCTTGGAGCGCGCGCTCGCGCTCGTCGGCGCGGACTACGGCGCGCTCGGCGTCCTGGACCCCGCGGGCGGGCGCATCAGCCTCGCAGCCTTCAAGGCCGCGCCGCACGCCTCCATCGATTCCGTGCAGGGCTTGATTGACGCGCACGGCCACTCGATGGACGTGACGGCGTACCCCGCGATAATGGAAGTTTTGGCACAGGGCAAGACTCTGCGCCTGCTGGATTCGGACCTGTCGTTCCCGATTCGATTGATTTTCAACGCGACGCTCGGCGGGCGCGCGGCCCTGGTCGCCCTCGTGCGCGTCGCGGGCCAGACGTTCGGGCTGCTCGGCCTGGTCTGGAGCGTCGCGCGCGAGGGCTTCGCCGACCACGAAGTCTCGCTCGTCGAAGGCATCGCGGACCAGATCGGCACGGCGCTGGAACGCGACCAGCTCTCGGCGGAAGTGATGCGCCTCAGAAGCGCGCTGCACGAGCGCCACGCCGAAGACCGCATCATCGGCCAGGCCCCGACGATTCGCCGCGCCATCGAATTGGCCCTGAACGTCGCCGACACGCAGACCTCGGTCCTGATTCAGGGCGAGTCTGGTACGGGCAAAGAGTTGCTCGCCAACCTGATTCATTACAACTCGGGCCGCGAAGACAAGCCCTACGTCAAACTCAACTGCGGCGCGATTCCCGAGTCCCTGATCGAGAGTGAGCTCTTCGGCCACGAGAAGGGCGCGTTCACGGACGCGCGCGCGCGCCGTCAGGGGCGCTTCGAGGAGGCCGACGGCGGCACGCTCTTCCTGGACGAGATAGGCGAGATGAGCTTGTCGGCGCAGGTGCGCTTGCTGCGCGTGCTACAGGACGGCGAGTTCACGCGCGTCGGCGGGAGCGAGGTCATCAAGGCGGACGTGCGCGTCATCGCCGCCTCGAACGTAGACCTTGAGCGCGCCGTCGAAACCGGCACATTCCGCCGCGACCTCTTCTACCGCCTCTCGGTCTTCCCCATCCGCCTGCCCCCTCTGCGCGAGCGGCCCGAGGACATTCACCCGCTCGTCATACACTTCCTCGAACACTACAAGCAGAAGACGGGCCGCTTCATCTCGGGCATCTCGAAGGACGCGCTCTCGGCGCTCGTGGAGTACGACTGGCCCGGCAACGTGCGCGAGCTTGAGAACGCCGTCGAGCGCGCCGTCATCATCGCCTCGGGCCGCCAGATAGAGTTGGACGACTTGCCCGAGGCCATCGGCCGGCGCGTCACGGACGAGCGCTTGCAGCTCCGGCGCGAGCGCATGGAGGCCGCGAGCGCGGGCCGCGCCGTCCGCCTCGAAATCAACGTCCCCTCCACGATTGACGAGATCGAGCGCCGCGCCATAGAGGCCACGCTCGACTACACCGGCGGCGACAAGACCCGCGCCGCGCGCACCCTCGGCATCGGCCGCAAGACCCTCTACCGCAAGCTCCAACAGTACGAAAAAGAGAGGGACGAGGGATGAGGGATGAGGGATGAATGAAAAGCTTTCTGTCTTTGACTTCATCCCTCATCCCTCATCCCTCATCCCTGTTTTATCCCTTGTCACTCGTCACTGTTCTTGATATTCTCCGGGCAGTATTTCTCGCTATTAAAAATGTCCGTCGGGGCCGGCGACGAGCCCCGGCCAGGAGAAAGGAATCTCTGATGGAAAATGACGACAGGCGTGGAGGGTCTGACGTTTCGACCCGCCTGACTTACCTTCTGATCGGCGGCGGCATCGGCGCGATCATCGCGCTCCTTTTCGCCCCGAAGTCCGGCACGGAGCTGCGCGGCGACATCGCCGACGTGACGCGCAAAGGGATTGACAAGTCGCGCGAGGGCGCGCGCTACATCGGCGACAGGGCGGGCGAGTACTACGGCGCTGTGCGCGAGAAGGCCGGCGACTGGTACGGCTCGGCGCGCGAGGGCGTGGCGCGCAAGGGCGGGCAGCTCTCGGCAGCCGTCGAAGCCGGCAAACAGGCGTACAACGAGGAGAAGCGGAAGACTGAGCTTTCGGGCGCGTCCGAGGCCCAGCCGACTTACCCCCCGCAGGGCGACCTGAGCTAGGGCGATTTTCAATTTTTGATTTTTGATTTTTGATCGGGCAGGGGGCTGAAGACCTTTCGGCCCTTATCCGATCAAAAATCGCGGATCAAAAGTCAAAAATTTCTTATGTTTGCTTTCCAGATAAATTTGAGCGACCCGCTGTTCTGGGTGATGGTGATTATCGCCGTCGCGTTCGTCGTGATCGCGCTGGCGATGGTCGTCATCGCCAGGCTCGTCGGCAAGGCCGTCAAGACGGTCGGCCGGCTGGAAGAGCGCGTCGAGCCGCTGCTCCAGAAGGTGACGGCGCTGAGCGACCAGGGCCGGCAGATAGCCGCCCAGGGGCGCGAGATAGCCGAGCAGATCAACACCATGTCGGGCCACCTCTCGACGGCCACGCAGCACTTCTCCGAATCCGCGGGCCTCATCAAAGAAGAGGTGCGCGAGCTGAAGCTGCTCGTCGGCGAGACGGCCGTGACGGCGCGCGACAAGGTGGCGCTCGTCAGCAACACGATAGACAAGACGCACCAGCAGGTGACGACGACGACGACCTTCATACGCAACAAGGTGATTCAGCCGGCGCGCGAGTTGGCCGCGATTATGGCGGGCTTCCGCCGCGGCCTCGAAGTCCTCGTCGCGCCAACGCCGAAGCCCGTCAATCAAACCTACGGAGAAGATGAGATGTTCATAGGCTGAGAACCTTTAGACATCGAGCAGCGCCGAAAGGCCCGAACCATAGTCTTCGTAGGGAGCATGGTTCGGGCCAAATTTTTAAGGGATGCGGATGAGGGATGAAGTAAAAACAGTCTTTCTTTACTTCGTCCCTCACCCCTCATCCCTCATCCCTTGTCACCCCGCCCGCTGCCGCAGGCGGTACTGACTTAACCTTTTCCCCGGACGCTGATATTGTTATCAGCTTGAGATTAGGAAACAGATTATGTCTACCGAAGCACCTCTCGATTTGAAGAAGACGGTCAACCTGCCGAAGACCGCGTTCAGCCAGAAGGCGAATCTGGCACAGAGTGAGCCCGCCCGCCTGAAGAAGTGGACGGAGATGGGGCTCTACGAAATGATCCAGCGCGCGCGCGCCGGCCGCGAGAAGTTCGTCCTGCACGACGGCCCGCCCTACGCCAACGCCGACATACACCTCGGCACGGCGCTCAACAAAATCCTCAAAGACCTGGTCGTCAAGTCGCGCTCGATGATGGGCTACGACGCTCCTTACGTGCCCGGCTACGACTGCCACGGCCTCCCCATCGAGCAGCACGTCGAAAGAGACCTCAACAAGAAGGGCAAGAATAAGGCGGACCTCTCGCCCGTCAGCTTCCGGCGCGTCTGCCGCGAGCACGCGGCGAAGTCTCTGAAGTCGCAGACGCGCGACTTCCAGCGCTTGGGCATCCTCGGCGAGTGGGGCAACCCGTACCTGACGATGTCGAACCACTACGAGGCCGAGACCGCCCGCCTCTTCGGCCGCTTCATAGAGCGCGGCTACGTCTACAAGGGCGCGAGGCCCGTCTACTGGTGCATACACGACCAGACGGCGCTCGCCGAGGCCGAGGTCGAATACAAGCAGCACCACAGCCCGTCCGTCTACGTCAAGTTTCCGCTCGCGAGCGACCCCGCGCTGATTGACGAGAGTTTGAAAGGCCGCGAGGTCTTCTTCCTCATCTGGACGACGACGCCGTGGACGCTGCCGTCGAACTTAGGCATCGCCGTTCACCCGGACTTCGAGTACGCCGCTTTCGAAAACGGCGACGAGGTTTACGTCGTCGCGGGCGAATTGCTCGGCGCGGTGGCGGCGAAGTGCGGCATAGGCGAGCGCGACGCGAACGGCGACCCGACGGGGCCGATTGTGCTCGCGCGTTTCCCCGGCTCGAAACTGGACCGGCTCGAATGCCGCCACGCCTGGCTCGACCGCCCCAGCCTCGTGATGGTCGGCCGGCACGTCACGCTCGGCGGCGAGGCCGACGCGGAGACCGAGTTGGACGTGAGAGAGGCGCGCGACCCCAAGGCGACGGGCAAATCTGGCACAGGTCTGGTTCACACCGCGCCGGGCCACGGCCACGACGACTTCGTCATAGGCAAGAGTTACGGCCTGGAGATTTACTGCCCCGTGGACAACGCCGGCCGCTTCACCGGCGAGGTCGAACACTTCGCCGGCATGAGCGTCTTCGAGGCGAACCCGCGCATCGTGGAGTTCATGCGTGAGCGCGGCGTGCTGCTGTTCAGCGAGGAGTACGAGCACCGCTACCCGCACTGCTGGCGCTGCAAGAACCCGGTCATCTTCCGCGCCACGCCGCAGTGGTTCATCTCCATGGACGCGGCGGGCTCGCACCCCGTCGTCGAGAAGGACGAGGACGGGCGCGACCGCTCCAACTTCACGGAGAACTTCACGGACAGCGGGTCAACGGCTCCTGAGTCCTTGCGCGCGGGCGCGCTCAGGGAGATCGGGCGCGTCGAGTGGATTCCGGCGTGGGGCGAGGAGCGCATGCGCAACATGCAGAAGGGCCGGCCCGACTGGTGCGTCTCGCGCCAGAGAATCTGGGGCGTGCCGATTCCAGTCTTCTACTGCGCCGGCTGCGACGAGGCCGTCGCGGACCCCGCGATCATCAACCACATCGCGGACATCTTCGAGAAGGAGTCGGCCGACGCCTGGTACGCGCGCGAAGCCCCGGCGCTCCTGCCCGAAGGTTACAGGTGTGCCGGTTGCGGCGGTGCGGAGTGGACGAAGGAGACTGACATCCTCGACGTCTGGTTCGACAGCGGCTCGTCGTCGGTCGCGGTGCTGGAGAAGTACCCGGAGCTGCGCTGGCCCGCGGACGTGTACCTCGAAGGCGGCGACCAGTACCGCGGCTGGTTCAACTCCAGCCTGATGGTCGGCCTCGCGGCGCACGGCCGCGCGCCTTACAACGCGGTCATCACGCACGGCTGGGTCATCAACGTCCAGGGCCAGAAGATGTCCAAGTCCGAGGGCACCGGCATCTCGCCCAACGAAGTGGTCAAGGACTCGGGCGCGGAAGTCCTGCGCCTCTGGGTCGCCTCCTCGAATTATCAGGAGGACGTGCGCTGCTCCGACGAAATCTTGCAGCGCGCGAGTGACGCCTACCGCAAGCTGCGCAACACGGCGCGGTTCGCGCTCGGCAACCTGGACGGCTTCGACCCCGCGCGCCACACGGTCGCCGAAGAGGAGATGCTTGAGATAGACCGCTGGGCCCTGGCGAAGCTCGACGAAGTCATCTCGCAGGTCGCGGAGGCTTACCGCGCCTACGAGTTTCACACGGTCTACCACACGCTCTACAACTTCGCGACCGTGACACTCTCGGCGCGCTACCTGGACATCATCAAGGACCGCCTCTACACGGCCGCGCCCCGCAGCCTCGCGCGCCGCTCGGCGCAGACGGCGCTTTACAAAATCGCCGACGCGCTGGCGCGACTGCTCGCGCCGCTTCTGGTCTTCACGGCGGACGAAATCTGGGAGAACCTGCCGTCGCCCGGCGAGGGCGCGGAGCGTCCCGCGTCGGTCCACGTCGCGGAGTTCCCCGAGGCGCGCGCCGAAGACAGGACGGCGCTCCTCGTCGCCTGGGCGCACGTCTTCATGTACCGAGACACGGTCCTGGTCGAGCTGGAAAAGGCCCGCACGGCGAAGCTCATCGGCAGCTCGCTCGAAGCGCGCGTGGAGATTTCGGCTAGCGAGTACGCATACGAAGTGCTTGTTCCTTACCGGGATCAGTTGCGCTACATCTTCATCGTTTCGGATGTACACCTCTCGCGCGGGGGAAATGACGTTGAAGACGAGCAGATAGTTGTCAACGTTACTCGCGCGGCGGGCGAGAAGTGTGAGAGGTGCTGGAACTACTCCACGCGCGTCGGCGAATCCTCTCGCTACCCGACGGCGTGCGAGCGCTGCGTGGAAGCCTTGAGCGAGATCGAGCGCGAGGAGGCCGGAGGGTGAGCGAGCGGCGCATGGGCTGGCGCGTGGCCTACTTCTTCGCGGCCGTCTGCGTCTACCTGGTGGATCAGTTGACGAAGGCGTGGGCCGTGCGCGCCCTGCGCGGCGGCGAGACGGTGACGCTCGTCGGCGGCTTCCTGGACCTGACCTACGCGGAGAACCCCGGCATCGCGTTCGGGCAGTTGCAGAGGGGCGGCTCCTTCGGGCGCTGGGCGCTCGTCGGGCTGGCGGTCGCGGTCGGCGTCGCCGTGCTCGTCTACCTCTTCCGCACGGCGCGCACCGACGACCGCCTGCTCGGGGCGTGCGCGCTGCTGCTCGCGGGCATCGCCGGCAACCTGACGGACCGCGCGCGCTTCGGCTTCGTGATAGACTTCATCCTGCTACACTACAAGTCTTTCAGTTGGCCCGTCTTCAACGTCGCCGACATGAGCATCTGCGCCGGGGCTTTCCTGCTCATCTACGACATCTTCGCCACCGGGAGAGAAGAGAGGCGAAAGAAGAAGGCGGCGGAGGTGGCGGGCGCGGAGCCCGAGGCCGGCGCGAACTGACGCGACCATTCGTTCTTCTTCTGACTTCTGGATTCTGAATTCTGACTCCTGCTTTATGTTCCCTGAGCTGTTCCGCATCGGCAACTTCCCCGTCAACACGTACGGCGTGCTCCTGGCGCTGGCGTTTCTCTCCGCGCTCCTGATCGCCGCCAAGCTCGCGGCGCGCGACGGGCTGCCGCGCGAGCGGGTTTACGACCTCGGCCTGTGGATGCTGCTCGCGGCGATTGTCGGGTCGAAGGCGCTGATGCTGTTCACGGAGCCGGGCTACCGCGAGAACCCCTTGCGGCTTTTCTCGCTCGACTTCCTGCGCTCGGGCGGCGTCTTCTACGGCGGCTTCCTGGGCGCGGCGGCGGTCGGCTATTTTCTGATCCGCCGCTACAAGTTGCCCTGGTGGAAGACGGCCGACGCGTTCGCGCCCGGCATCGCCCTGGGCAACGCCATCGGCCGGCAGGGCTGCTTCGCCGCCGGCTGCTGCTGGGGCAAGCCGACGCTCGCGTCCTGGGGCGTGCACTTCACGGAATTGGGCCACGAAGTCACGGGCGTGCCGACCGTCGTCTCGCACCTGGAAGACCCGACGCAGCAGGCTTACTGGGCAGAGAAACTGGGCGGCCTCTTCCAGCCCGTCCACCTGCACCCGACGCAGCTCTACGAGTCTTTCGGCGCGCTCCTCATCTTCTTCTTCCTGCTCTGGCTCCACCGGCGAAAAGTTTTCAGCGGCCAGGTCATACTCTTTTACGCCGCGCTCTACGCCGCGATGCGCTTCACGATTGAGATTTTCCGCGACGACCCGCGCGGCGACATCGCCGGGCTGACGACCCTGACCGGCCTCTCGACTTCGCAGATGCTGAGCGTCATCGTCGGCGTCGGGGCCGTCGTCCTGCTCGTCGTGCGCTGGCGCGGGAAGGTCGCGGGCGGCGCGGCCGCGGCCCGCGCCTGAGGATTCCAGAAGTATGAACACGGAAGCAGTCGCGCGAGTTGAGGCGGAGGACGGGACGCAGACTCTCACGTTCCGCGTCGCCGCCGAGGACGCGGGCGCGCGGCTCGACGCCTACCTCGCCGCGCGCGTGGAGGGCTGGAGCCGCGCCCGCATACAGCGCCTGGTCGAAGACGGCGACGTGCTCGTCCGAGGGCGCACCACGAAACCCGCCTACAAGCTGCGCGAGAGTGATGAGATCGAAGTCGAGCTCGTGCCGGCGGACCCGACGGACTTCGCCCCCGAAGACATTCCCCTCCGGGTGGTCTACGAGGACGAAGACCTCGTGGTCGTCGACAAGCCCGCGGGCCTCGTCGTACACCCCGCGGCCGGCATCTCTTCGGGCACGCTCGCCAACGCGCTCGTCTTTCACTTCCGGCAACTCTCGACCCGCGCGGGCTCGGCGCGTCCGGGCATCGTCCACCGCCTCGACCGTGACACCTCGGGCCTCATCGTCGTCGCCAAGAACGAGGCGGCGCACGAGCACCTGTCGGACCAGTTCCGCGCGCGCGAGGTCTTCAAGTCCTACGTCGCGCTCGTCCACGGCCACGTCCGCGAAGACGCGGGGCGCGTCGAGCAGCCCTTGGCGCGCGACCCGCGCAACCGGACGCGCATGGCGGTCGTGGCGGGCGGGCGGCCCGCCCTCTCGCTCTACCGCGTGCGCCGCCGCTTCGAACGCTTCACGCTGCTCGACGTGGAGATCAAGACGGGCCGCACGCACCAGATCAGAGTCCACCTGCAATGGCTCAAGCACCCGGTCGTCGGCGACGCGGTTTACGGCGAGGGCCGCGATAACACCGTCGCGGACCCGCGCCTGCGCGCGCGCCTGAACGCCCTCGACCGCCAGTTCCTTCACGCCGAGCAGCTAGGCTTCCGCCACCCGCGCGCGAACGAACCCCTGCGCTTCACCGCGCCGCTCCCAGACGAGTTGGCACAGTTCCTCGAAGAGTTAAGCTGATTGCTATTGATTGTGGCGGCACTGACCTGACGGGTGCAGGCTCACGGTATCGGCTCGAAGCGGCGCAGGAGTTCCTGGAAGCGCGGGTCGCCGCGCAGCGAGTCGAAGTGCGGCCAGACGCGTATCAGGACGAGGCCGGGGTGACGGTTGTCGTAAGCCTTGTAGAGCAGCTTAATGGCCTGCTCTTTGTCGCCGAGCCCCGTGTAGACGGTCGCGAGGTAGAGCGGCGAGACGTAGCGGCGGCCCGCGAGCGAGGTCATCTGCGCGAGCAGCTTCTCGGCCTCCGCCCTGCGGCCCGCGGCCGCGTAGGCGAAAGCGAGCGCGGCGGCCGTCTCTATGTCGTCCGCGTTCAACTCGTCGCCCGCCGCCGCCGAATCAGCGCCCTCGCCCCCAGAACTCATCACGGTCTTAAACTCCGCGACGGCCTTTTCGTACTCCTTCTTCTCGACGTAGGCGAGCCCCAGGTAGTAGTGCGCGACGGCGAAGCGCGGGTCGATTTCGAGCGTCTTTTTGTACTGCTCAATCGCCTCGTCGTACTTGCGCGCGAAGAAGAGGTAGAGGCCGGAGTTCGCGCTGATGATGGGCGAGAGCGGGTCGAGCGCCTGCGCCTGCTCTATCTCGCGCCGGGCCAGATCGTACTTGCCCATCTGCGTCAGGTATGAGGCGTACCACTGGTGCGCGGTCGCGTACCTCGGGTTCAATTCGAGCGCGCGCTTGAAATCACTTTCGGCCCCGCGCCAGTCCCAATCGTAGGCGAGCTTGACGAAGGCGCGCGAGGTGTACGCTTCGGCGAGGTTGGGGTCTATGTCGAGCGCGCGCTGCGCGGCCTCCCTGGCGCTCGGCATGTGGTCGTTGGGCGCGGCCGCGCCGATGTCGCAGAGGAGCGCGTAGGAGTCGGCCAGCCCCGAGTAGGCCAGGGCGTAAGAAGGGTCTTTCTGCTCCGCCTCGCGGAAATACTTGATGCCCGCGCGCAATCCGGCCTCGTCGCGCTTGTTCCAGAAGTGGCGGCCCTTGAGGTAAAGCTGGTAAGCCTCCGTGTCATTCGTGTAGCGCTTCGCCAGACGCTCCTCGTCCGCGCCGGTCAGTTTCACTCTCAGCCGCTCGGAAATTTTTCGGGAAATTTCCTCCTGCACGGCGAAGATGTCCGAGAAGTCTTTGTCGTACTCCGCGCCCCAGAGCTGCGCGCCGTCCGCGACGTTGACCAGCTCCGTCTTGATGACGAGCTTCTCCCCGACCTTGAGCACGCGCCCCGTCAGGACCGCGCCGACGCCGAGACTCTTACCCACTTCCTGCGGGTCGATTTTTTGGCCCTTGTAGCGGAAGACGGCGTTGCGCGACATGACCTTCAGCTTCGGGAGCTGCGACAGCTTGTTGATGATGCTCTCGGTGATGCCGTCGGAGAGGTACTCCGCGTCCGGGTCGCTGCTGTCGTTGACGAAGGGGAGCACGGCCACGGAGTCCACGCCCGGCGCGCCGCTTCGGAAGTAGAGGACGCCAGCGACGACGAGCGCGAAGGCGGCGAGCGCCGCGAGCGCGACCCACTTGTGCCGGCCCACGTTCGTGACGATGTACTCGACGCTCGAAACCGTGCGCGCCTCGCGCGGCTCCGCGGTGCGCGAGGCGCGCGACTCCGTGCGGGCCGTGTGGGCCGCGATGGCGCGCGCGAGCCCGGCCCCCGTGTCAGGCGTCAGCGAGAGGTCACGCGCGTTCCTGTCCAGCTCGTCCCTTAAATTCTCCAGGTCCGTCTTCAAGTCGGTGACGGTCTGGTAGCGCTTCGTGCGGTCCTTCTGGAGCGCCTTCCTGACGATGCGCTCCAACTGGTGCGGGACCATCTGCGAGGGGCTCGCCAGGGGCGGCGGCTCCTGATCGAGGATGGAGACTTTGATGTGGCTGTCGGTCGGCCCCTGGAACGGCGGGTGGCCCGCGATCATCTCGTAGAGGACGACGCCGAAACTGAAAACGTCCGTGCGCGCGTCCACGTCCAGGCCGCGCGTCTGCTCGGGCGACATGTAGCCGGTCGTCCCCATCACGGTGCCCGGTTCCGTGTTGTGAATCGGCACGGTGACGGCGTCCGGGTCGTGCGCGGACGAGCCCTTCTCCGTGAGCTTGGCGAGGCCGAAGTCGAGGACTTTGACCAGGCGATCGCGCCCACCCGGTCGTGCCTGAGCAT
>Ga0196978_1000452_pt1 | contig 20810 bp, 17 predicted proteins | sample S3v_2013CmetaG_FD_155491 | JGI IMG/M metagenome (GOLD analysis project Ga0196978, IMG submission 155491) | Soil microbial communities from Anza Borrego desert, Southern California, United States - S3+v_20-13C | ecosystem: Environmental > Terrestrial > Soil > Desert | place: USA: California... | reverse complement strand
GTGCTCGACCTCGCGCTGCTGCTTCGCGTGCATCGCATCCTGAATCGCGAGCTCACTCGCGCGCTGCTCCTCGAACGCGGTGTAGTTACCGGTGTAGAGCGTGAGCCGCTGCGCGGCGATGTGCGCGATGTGCGTCACGGAGCCGTCGAGGAAATCGCGGTCGTGCGAGACGAGCATGAGCGTGCCGCGGTAGCCCGCGAGCCACTTCTCGAGCCACACCACCGCGTCGAGATCGAGATGGTTCGTCGGCTCGTCGAGGAGCAGCAGATCGGCGCGCGCGACCAGTGCCTGCGCGAGATTGAGCCGCATGCGCCAGCCGCCCGAGAAGGTCGATACGGGCCGCGTCATCCCGGCGTCGGAGAACCCCAGCCCGGACAGCAGCGCGGCGGCACGCGCGCGCGCCCCATAACCGCCGACATGATCGAGACGCGCGTGCAGCTCGCCGAGCCGGTGACCGTCATGTGCGTCCTCGGCGGCGGCGAGGTCGCGCTCGATTTCGCGCAGCTCCGTGTCACCGTCGAGCACGTATTCGATGGCCGGGCGTTCGAGCGCCGGCGTCTCCTGCGCGACCGACGCGATGCGCCAGTCCGGCGGCAGCTCGCAGTCGCCGCCGTCGGCATGAAGCTCGCCGCGCAGCAGCGCAAAGAGGCTCGACTTGCCGCTGCCGTTCGCGCCGACGAGTCCGACGCGCCAGCCGGGATGGATCTGGAGGTTCGCGCCTTCGATCAACTTGCGCGCGCCGCGCGCGAGCGTGAGGTTCTTGAGCTGAATCATGAAGCGTCGATGGTAGCGCGCGAACGCGAGGCTGCATCGAGCGCGGCCTTCGCGCGATGCAGCCCAATCGTTGCGGCGGAGACGATCCGGCGCGCCGATTTGAGCCGCAGTCATCGAAGCGGGCCGTTCGTGTGCGGGTGGTCGTGTGTTGACCGCCCGCCGCGAACGGGGTTTCCCGCTTCGAGGACGCGCTTTGCGGCTCCATGAGGCGCGACGGGTCGCCTCCACCGCAACCGGTGCGCTATCAGCGCACCCTACGACGCTAAGGGGCGCGAAGCCCGCGCCCAATGCAGCGCAGTGGTTTGCTTGTCTCGATCCCGGCGTCCGGCGGGAGTTCACGCGGCGGAGGCGAGCCAGCGGGCCTGCGCAACATCAATCCGGTCTGATGCTGTGCTGCTTCACGACCTTCGCCCAGCGCGCCATCTCCGACAGGATGAACTTCTGCAGCGCCGCCGGATCGCTAACCGCGAGATCCATGCCGAGCTGCTCGGTGAGCTGTTTGCGCAGATCAGGCTGATTGAGCACCTTCACGAGCTCGGCATGAAAACGGTCGATCACCGGCTTCGGCGTGCCGCCCGGCGCGAGGATGCCCCACCACGCGTACGCGGAAAAGCCGGGAAAGCCCTGCTCCGCCATCGTCGCGACGTCGGGCAGCGCCTGCGTGCGCTTGTCGCCCGTCGTCGCGAGGCCGCGCACTTTCCCGGCTTTCACGTGCGGCGTCACCAGCGCGACGGAGCCGATGCCGGTCTCGATATGTCCGCCGAGCACGGCGGTGGTCATCGGGCCGCCGCCGGCGTAGGGCACGTGGATCAGCCTGAAGCCGCCCGCCTCCTGCACCAGCGTCATCGCGAGATGGCCGAGGCTGCCGCTGCCGACCGATCCGACCGTGATGACGCCCGGCTTCGCCTTCGCCGCCTTGATCAGGTCCGCGAACGATTTGTACGGCTTACCGGGCGAGGTGATGAGCCCCATCGGCGCGGTGCCGACCAGCATCACCGGCGCGAGGTCCCTGGGCGTGTCGAACGGCAGATTGATGAGCGAGGGATTCACCGCGTGCGTGTCGAACACGAAGACATACGTGTAGCCGTCCGGATTCGCTTTCGCTGCGATCGCCGTGCCGATCGAGCCCGAGCCGCCGACGCGGTTGTCCACGATGAACTGCTGGCCGAGCGCAGCCGACAGGCGCGCACCGAGGAGCCGCGCGAGCGGATCGACAGTGCCGCCGGGCGGAAACGGCACGATGAAGCGCACCGGTTTCGTCGGCCAGTCCGCGCTCTGTGCCGCAAAGCCCGAGCCGGCGGCGGCGAGCACGAGCGCAGCCAGACCCGCATTCAGAGCACGTATCATTTCGTATCCCTCCCGATTCGATCGGGCGGTAGCCTACCACCGGACACTCAGAGGAATCGAAGATGCACAAACCGCTCGACATGAACCTGATACAGCGCGGCGCACGGCTCAAGCGCTCGCCCTATTTCGAGGCGACGCAGCGCTACGGCTGCTGGGGCTACACCGTCTACAACCACATGTTTCTGCCGATCGGCTACGACGCGCTCGAACGCGAATACGAACGGCTGCTGAACGACGTCACCGTGTGGGATGTCTCCGTCGAGCGCAATACCGAGATCGCCGGCCCCGACGCCTACAAGCTCATGAGTCTGCTCACGCCGCGCGACATGGCGAAGTGCCCGGTCGGGTATGGCAAGTACGTGCTGCTCACCGCGGAAGATGGCGGCATCGTCAACGATCCCGTGCTCCTGCGGATCGAGGAAAACCGCTTCTGGCTCGCGGCGGCGGACAGCGACGTCACGCTGTGGGCGAAAGGCGTCGCCTACGGCAGCGGCCTCAACGTACAGATCGGCGAGCTCGACGTGGCGCCGATGCAGATCCAGGGCCCGAAGTCGCGTCAGCTCGTGATCGACCTCTTCGGAGACCGCGTGCAGTCGCTCGCGTACTACCAGTTCTTCGAGACACAGGTCGACGGCATTCCCATCATCGTGACGCGCACCGGCTGGACCGGCGAACTCGGTTACGAGCTGTATCTGCTCGACCCCGCGCGCGGCAACGACCTGTGGGAGCGCGTAATGGGCGCGGGCAAACGCTACAACATCGCGCCGACCGGACCCTCGGACATCCGCCGCATCGAAGCCGGGATCCTCAACTACGGCATCGATATGACTCTCGACGTGAATCCGTACGAGGTCGGCCTCGAACGGCTGGTCGATCTGCAGAAAGCGGAAGCCTTTATCGGCCGCGAAGCGCTCGCGCGGGTGAAAGCCGAGGGGGTGAAGCGCCGCCTCGCCGGCCTCGAGATCGACGGTGCGAAGCTCGATCTCAACATGACGCGCTGGCCGGTGAGCGTGGGCAGCCAGCGTGTGGGGCAGGTCACCTCCGCGGTGCATTCGCCACGTCTGGAGAAGAACATCGGCTACGCGATGGTGCCGGTCGAGCACGCGGCGCTCGGGACGAAGCTGACGGTCGAGACCGCCGACGGCCCGCGCGGTGCGGTCGTCGTGCCGATGCCGTTCATCGACCCGACGAAATCGGTCGCGAAATCGTAGTCGTCATTCCCGAGAAGGCGGGAATCCAGAGAACGACGGCACTGGATCCCCGAGTACGCGGGGATGACGCATTGCAGTCGATCCTCGCCTACGCGGGAATGACGTCTTCTATGGTCTTGTTGAGCTTCTCGACGAGCTCGAAGACGTGCTTTTCTTCGATGATGAACGGCGGCGCCATCATGATGTTGTCGCCGCGCTTGCCGTCCACGACGCCGCCCATCGGATAGATGACGAGGCCGTTCTCCATCGCGCGCACGCGGATACGCTCCGAGATGTTGAGCGAGGCATCGAACGGCTCCTTCGTGCGGCGGTCCTGCACCAGCTCCACCGCGAGGAACAGCCCGCGTCCGCGAATCTCACCGACGTTCGGATGATTGCCGAGCTGCTCCGAGAGCGCGCTTCGCAGCATGCCGCCCATCTTGCGCACGTTCGCGAGCAGCTCGCGCTCGCGCACTTCCTGCTGCACGGCAAGCCCGGCGGCGCATGAGACCGGATGACCGGTGAAGGTGTGGCTGTGCATGACGGCGTTCGACCCCGCTTCGATCGCCTTGTGTACCTTGTCGGCGATCAGCACCGCCCCGAGCGGCAGATAACCGGCTGAGAGCCCTTTCGCGAGTGCGATGAAATCGGGCGCGATGCCTTCGTCCTCGCATGCATAGCGGCGTCCCGTGCGGCCCATGCCGCACATGACTTCGTCCAGGATGAGCAGCACGCCGTACTTGTCGCAGATCTCGCGGACGCGCTTGAAATAACCCGGCACCGCCGGGACGCAGCCGAGCGTGGAGCCGACGACGGTTTCCGCGACGAATGCGGCGACGCTGTCCACACCGAGCTCGAGAATCTTCGCTTCGAGCTCGTTCGCGACGCGCTGACCGTACGCGGTCTCGCTCTCGTCTTCGAGCCTGCCGCGATAGGGGTAGCACGCCGAGACGTGATGGGTCGTGGACAGGAGCAGCGGCTCGAACACCGCACGCCGCCCGATATTGCCGCCGGCGGACAACGCGCCCGCGGTGGTGCCGTGGTAGCTCTGAAGACGCGCGATGACATGGCGCCGCTGTGGCTGGCCGGTCTCGATGAAATACTGGCGCGTCATTTTGAGCGCGGCTTCGATCGATTCGGAGCCGCCGCAGGTGAACCACGCCTTGGTGAGCCCCGCCGGCGCGTCCGACACGAGGTCCTGCGCCAGCGCTTCCATCGGCTCGTTGGTGAAAAACCGCGTGTGCGCGAACTCGAGGCTGTCGAGCTGCGACTTGATCGCGTTCAGAACCCGCGGATTGCCGTGACCGATCGCGGACACGGCGGCGCCGCCGGAGCCGTCGAGGTAACGCTTGCCTTCCGAATCGAAAAGATAAACCCCGTCGCCTTTGACGGCGACGGGGAATTCACGGTCCAGCGAGTGTCGGTGAAGGGCCTTGGTCACGATACGCCGAGTGTATCGCGCCGTTTCTCCGCCGACACCGCTCGGAACGCACGGCGGTTAGAAGCCCTGCGCGCCGCTCGCCTTCACGACCTTCTTCCACTTGTCCATGTCCGCGAGCAGGTACTTGCGGAACTCTTCCGGCGAGTTGCCAACGCCCTCGGCGCCCTGGTTGAAGATCGCTTTCTGGATCTGCGGCTCGTTCAGGACGGCGACGAACTCCTTGTGGATCTTCGCGAGCAGCGGCTTGGACATCTTGGCCGGCGCGAGCGGTCCGTACCAGCCGACGACTTCGAAGCCGGGGATGCCCGCTTCGGCGACCGTCGGAATGTCCGGCATCGAGCCCAGCCGCTTGGTCGAACTCACGGCGAGACCGCGCAGGCGCCCGGCAGCCACGAGCTTGGTCGCCGCCGACAATCCCATGAAATTGAAGTGGTACTCCTTGCCGAGGAGCGCCGTGGTCGCCGGGCCGGTGCCCTTGTACGGAATGTGCGTCGCTTTCACCCCGGTCATGAGCTTGTAGAGCTCGCCCGCGAGGTGGCCGCCGCTCCCGATGCCTGCAGAGCCGAAGTTGAGATTGCCGCCCTGCGCTTTCGTCCACGCGATGAACTCCTTCAGGTTCTTGGCTGGCGTGTCCGGATGGATGACGAGCATCAGGCCCGCTGCGGTGAGCTGCGTGATCGGCGTGAAGTCGTTGACGGGGTGGTAGGGCAGCTTCGGCAGGAGCGCCGCGTTGATGATGTGCTGGTGATACGCCATGAACAGCGTGTAGCCGTCGGGCTCGGCGTTCGCGGTCAGCTCCGCCGCGAGCACGCCGGAGGCGCTCGCCCGGTTGTCCACGATGAACTGCTGCTTCATCCGCTCGGACAGGCGCTGGCTGAAGAGCCGCGCCAGAAAGTCCGTCGTGCCGCCGGGTGCCGCCGGCGTCAGCACGCGCACGGGTTTCGACGGGTACTTCGATACGTCTTCCCGGGTTTGCGCCGAGGCGCTCGACGCAAAACCGAAGACGGTCCCGCCGATCGCCAGCGCCGCGACGATGCGGCGAACTGTGATGAACGACATCTGAGTTTCTCCTCGAAATGAGTTGTTGTGGCGCGGAAGGATAACCGCTCCGGTATGCATCCGTGAATACGCTAGAATTTTCCACACACCAGCGAAGTCCACGACATGACTACGACCCGCGTACTCATCGTTATGTTCCTGCTCGCGCTGAGCGGGACTGCCGCCGCGCACGGCGTGCGCTTCGGTATCGGCATCGGTTTCCCGATTTTTCCGCCGGCGTATTACTACCCGCCACCCGCTTATTACTATCCACCGCCCGTGGTCGTGGCGCCGTCGCCGCCGCCGGTGTACGTCGAGCGCAGCGATCAGGCCGCCGCGCCGCCGCCGGAGCATTACTGGTATTACTGCGCAGACTCACAGGCTTATTACCCGTACGTGAAGCAGTGCGCGAGCACGTGGCAGCGCGTGACACCTACCCCGCCAGGAGCCCAATGAGCATCGAAGTCATCCCCACCGGCGCCGCGCTCGGCGCCGAGGTCCGCGGCATCGATTTTTCGCGTCCGGTAACGGAGGACATGAAAACGGCGCTGCGCAAGGCCTGGTCCGAGCATCTCGTCCTGCTGTTCCGCGGCCAGCGCATCGACGACGAGCAACTGCTTGCCGCGTCGGGCGTATTCGGTCCGCCGCACGAAGCCGCATCGCGCAAGTACCACCTCGCCGTCGGCGAGAAAGTGGACGATCGCCACATGATCTCGCGCCATGCGAGTGTCGCGATCATCTCCAACCTCGACGCGAACGGAAATCCCGTCCGCGACAACGGCGGCCTCGGCAGCTACGAAGTCGTGTGGCACACCGACAATTCGTACGTGGAAGTGCCGCCGGCGGGCAGCATGCTGTACGCCCTGGAGCTGCCGCCCGCGGGCGGCGGCGGTGATACCTCGTTCAGCAATCAGTACCTCGCCTACGAGGAGCTGTCCGCAGAGCTCAAGCGCGCGATCGAAGGCAAGTCGCAGGTGCACGATTCGAGCCGCAACAGCGCCGGCGTGCTGCGGCCCGGCGTGAAGCTGCCGACGAAGCCGGAGGAAGTTCAGGGGCCGGTGCATCCGCTGGTGCGCGTGCATCCGGTCACCGGCCGGCGCGCGCTCTATCTTGGACGCCGGCGCACATGGCCTTCGAACTACATCATCGGCATGCCGAACGACGAGAGCGAAGCGCTGCTCGACAAGCTCTGGGCGCACGCGACGCAGCCGAAGTACGCGTGGACGCACAAGTGGCGCGTCGGCGACATCGTGCTGTGGGATAACCGGTGCTGCATGCACTACCGCACCGAGATCGACGTCGCCTACCGGCGCGTCATGCACCGCACCACGATCAAAGGCGAGCCATTGATCGCTGCGTAGGGATCAACGCTCGCTCCCACCGGTAAACGAACAGAGGGAAACCGATGATGGTTTCCCTCCGTAACCTCCGTTCCTTCGGTTGCGAAGGTGCGTCGATGACGCACCGGCCGGTGCGCTAGCAGCGCACCCTACGCGGCCGGACGGGCACCCTTGAGCTGCGTGCGCAGCATATAGCGCCGCTCGTTCGGGTCGAACGCCGTTCGCTTGTGCATCGCGCAGCGGTTGTCCCAGATGAGCAGATCGCCCACGTTCCATTTCTGGAACCACGCGAATTCTTCGCGCGTGGCGTGCGCCCAGAGGCGATCGAGCAGAGACTCGCTCGCCTCCAGCGATAAGCCCACGACGTAGGAAAGCGGCCGGCGCCCCAGGTACAGCGCACGCTTGCCCGTGACGGGATGGCGCACGACGATCGGGTGCAGCGCGCCCGGCGCTTCGCGCGGATCGGTCACGTCCTTGTAGCCCTTGCGCAGCTCGCCCGCGCTGTTGCGGCTCGCATCGTGCTTGATCTGACGGCCCTCCACGGCGGCCTTGAGGTCCTGCGGCAGCGTCTCGTACGCGTGATACATGTTGAGAAACCCGGTCTCGCCGCCGGCCTTAGTAACCTCGAGCGCATACAGCATCGCGGCCGACGCGGTGATCTCGTTGTACGACATGTCGGTGTGCCAGACCGCCTCACCGTAGCCGAGACTGCCCACCGGCTGACCATCCTGCAGGATGTTCGACATGACTGCGAGGTCGGGGTATCCCGGAATCCACGGCTCGCCCTTTACGTTGATGGGCGCCTTGTCGAGCTCGCCGAAGCGCCGGCTGAATTCGAGGAGCTGGTCCTTCGTGAGCGTCTGGCCGCGGAAGCGGAGAACCAGATGGCTCATCCACGCGTCAAAAATAACGTTGAAGTCGGCGTCGGAAAGCCGCTGCGACAAGTCCACGCCCGTTACATCGGCGCCGACCGGTTTGCCGGTAGGGGTCACGCGTATGTCGGATTTCTGAGCTATGGCGTGCATCGAAGACCTCGCGTTACGTGATGCTCGATTCTACAGCGCGCGTACGCGCGCGATGCCGCATCGCATCATTGACGCTTTACCGGCCGAATGCATAATGGCGCCCCATGAATAACCAGTCACCCTGGAGCTCGTACGGCCGCCGGCAGAACCGATCGGAGCAGCCGCAGCAAGCGACGCCGCAACCGGATTTCACCTTCGGCGCGGCCCGCGAGGCGATGCGCACGCACGAGCAGTTGAAGCGATATCTCGAACGCACGATGCGCGAGTTCAACGAGATTCGCGGCGGCCGCGCCGGCTACTACCGCATCATCGAGGACGCGCTGAAGCCACCGCCCCGCCCCGAGAGCATCGAGGAGACGCTGCGCAGGCTCACGGGCACCCGCGCCCACGGCGAGCACCGCGGCCGCAGCGACCCGTCGGCCACGGTCTGATCGCCCCCGAGCTTCACCCCACTCCGGCACTCGCGCGGGGAGAAGCACTGTTCGCAATGACGAGGATAACGATGAGAACGCATGTCGCCATGGCACTGGCTGCGATAGCAGCGAGCTTTGCAGTCCCCGCAACCGCGCAGAACTATCCGACGAAAACCGTGCGTATCGTCGTGCCGTTCGCGGCCGGTGGCCCCGCGGACATCTACGGGCGCACGCTCGCGCAGCGGCTCTCCGACGCGATGGGCCAGCCTTTCGTCGTGGACAACCGCCCGGGCGCCGGGTCGATCATCGGCACGGACATCGTCGCGAAATCGCCAGCCGACGGCCATACCCTGCTCGTGATGTCCAACACGCACACCGTGAACGAGTCGCTGGTGCCGAAAAAACCGTTCACGTTGATGAAGGATTTCGTCGGCATCGCGCCGATCAATCAGTCGGACCTGCTGATGGTGGTCCATCCGTCGCTGCCGGTTAAATCCGTGAAGGAGCTCGTTGCGCTCGCCAAGGCGAAGCCGCGCGGCTTGAACTACGCGTCGTCGGGCACCGGCACGCCGTACCACATGGCCGGCGAGCTCTTCAAGTCGATGGCTGGCGTCGATGTCGTCCACGTGCCTCACAAAGGCAGCGCCGAGGCGCGCACCAGCGTCATGAGCGGGCAGGTCGAAATGATGACCGACGCGATCACGACCATGGCGCCGATCGCACGCGCCGGCAAGACGCGCATGATCGCGACCACGGGCATCAAGAGGTCCGACGTCACGCCCGAGATCCCGACGGTGTCGGAAGCCGGCGTGAAAGGCTACGAAGCGACGATCTGGCTCGGTGTGATGGCGCCGACCGGGACGCCGAAGCCGGTCGTCGATCGTTTGAATGCCGAGATCACGAAGATCACCTCGCGGTCCGACATCCGCAAGGCGTGGCTCGAGCAGGGCGCGATCGCGATGACGATGAGCGCGGCGGAATTCGACCGCTACCTCAATCAGGACATCGCGAAGTGGGCGAAGGTGGTGAAGATCTCGGGGGCGCGAGCGGATCGGTGAAAGTGCCAGGTGATGAAGTGACGCAGTGACGAAGTAACTGCGTCACCGCGTCACCGCGTCACAGCATCACCGCGTCACCGCGTCACCGCGTCACCGCGTCACCGCGCGGCTACCGCCGCCGGCGATCGAACGACGTCACGTTCGACGGTTGCTGCGCGGCGAACGCGCGCTGCAGGAAGGCCGTAGCGTCAGGCTCGGCCAGCGCGAGGCTGAAGTGCGCGCCCTGCACCTCCTCGCAGCCGTGCGCCTTCAGGAATTCGAGCTGCTCCACCGTCTCGACGCCTTCTCCGATCACCGTGAGTCCGAGGCTGTGAGCCATTGCGATGATCGCCTGCGTGATCGCGGCGTTGCTGGGATCGCCGGGCACTTCGGATACGAACGAGCGGTCGATCTTCAGCGCATCGATCGGGAAGCGCTTCAGGTACGCGAGCGACGAGTACCCGGTGCCGAAGTCGTCGATCGCCACGTGTATCCCCATCGCTTTCAGCTCGGCGAGCAGCGCCGCCGCGCGCGCCGCGTTGTGCATGATCGTGCTTTCGGTGATCTCGAGCTCGAGCGAGCTCGTCTCGCAGCCGCTCCTCGCGAGCACGCGCACGATGTCCTGCAGGAGGTCGCGGTGGACGAACTGCCGCGGCGAGAGATTGACGGCGATGCGCAGCGACGGCAGTCCCGCGTCGATCCATTTGCGCTGCTGCGCGCACGCGGTCGCGAGCACCCATTCGCCGATCGGCACGATGAGACCGGTCTCCTCGGCGATGCCGATGAATTTCACCGGGGGCACCAGTCCCCGCGCCGGATGACGCCACCGCACCAGCGCTTCCATCCCGACCGGCACGCCGGTTTGTGCGTTCACCACCGGCTGGTAATGCAGCACGAGCTCGTCGCGTTCCAGCGCGCCCCGCAGCTCCGCCTCGAGGGTGAGCCGCTCGACCGAGTGGACGTTCATCTGCTCGGAGTAGAACTGGAAGGTGTTACGCCCCTGATCTTTCGCGCGATACATCGCAATGTCGGCGAAGCGCAGCAGCGAGCGCATGTCCTGTGCATCGACGGGGTACGTGCTGATCCCGATGCTGCCGCTCACGTGCACCTGGTTGCCGGCGATCGTGAAGCTGCCGGCCAGCGCCGCGATGAGCTTCTCGGCGACCGCCGCGACGGCTGCCGGTTCACCGATGTCCTGCAGCAGCACGACGAACTCGTCGCCGCCGAGCCGCGCCACGATATCGGCGGTGCGAAGCTGATCGGTGAGCCGTTCCGCGACTTCCCGCAGCAACTGGTCGCCGGCCTCGTGCCCGAGCGTGTCGTTGATGATCTTGAATCGGTCCAGGTCGATGAACATCACGGCGAGCCGGCGCTCGTGCCGCTGGGCCTGCGCGATCGCCTGCTCGAGCCGCTCGTTGAACATCGCGCGGTTCGGCAAATTGGTAAGCGTGTCGTGCATCGCGACGAACTTGACCGCCTGCTCCGCCTGCGTACGCACCAGGAACTGACCGATCTGGCGGCCGATCGACTCGGCGATCGCGATCAGCATCGCGTCCGGCTCCCGCACGTCGCGGTGGAAGAACTCCATGATGCCGAGCACCTCGCCGCCGGCGGTCAGGGGGAACGCGAATGCGCCGTGCAACCCTGCGCGCGCAATGAGCTCCTTACGCTGGAGGCCGGGGTCCTTCGTGATGTCCGAGATCCAGATCGGTTTGCCGGCCGCGAACGTGCGCCGCACGAGCCCTCCGCTCTTCGGATCCGGCCGTGCCACGCGATGCGCCACGGCCTCGGCGAAAGCCTGGATCTCCGGCGTATCGATGCCCCACATCTCGCGCCGGCGCAGCGCACCCATGTCCTTGTCGTATTCGTAGCGGTCGCCGTAGTGCCAGCCCATCGTTTCGCAAATGGTCTGGATGATCTTGGTGATTGCGACGTCGGCGCTGCCCGCCTCGGCGAGCACGCGCGTGATCGCATGCTCCATCATCTGACGCCGCTCGGCCTGTTTGCGCTCGCTGATGTCGATGATGGTCCCGATGATGCCCGCCAGCTCGCCGTTGCCGTGCGTGTAGGTGGCTTTGTAATAAAGGACGTCGTGCGTCGCACCGTCCGCGGTCGGGATCACCGCCTCGTGCATCTGGGTGCCGGGATTCGCCCAGAGCTCGCGGTCGAGTCGGTCGCGCTCCTCCGCGAGGCGGCGGTCGTTCGGGTACAGGTCGTAAACGGTCTTGCCGATGAACCTCTCGCGCGAGATGCCGAAGAGCTTCTCCCAGGCGCGGTTCACGCCGAGATAGCGCCCGTCGCCGCCTTTGAAGAAAATCGGGTTGGGCAACGCCTCGATCATCGACTGCGTGAGCGACTGCGCCTCGGCGAGCTTGGCTTCGCTCTGCCGCAGGTCCTCGGTGATGCGCACGGCGAGCCGCCGCGCGCGTTCGCGCGAGGAGGCGAGCGAGCTCACGAGGCCCGCGAGCAATCCGCTCACGACGAGCCCGCCCAGCAGCAGGATCCATGGCAGCGCGCGGTCGGTCGGGGTCACGAAGTCGTCGGTCGACCCGCTGAAATCGAGGCGCCAGTCGCGCCCGCCGACCTCCAGCGCCATGTCCCGGTTGAAGTAATCGGGGTCGGTTGGCGCTGCCGGAACCGGCGCGCTCCTTTCGAACAGGGTGTACTCGGCGCGCTGCGCGCCGAGCTGCGCGCCGCCGGCGATCGTCACACGATCGTAGAGGCGCACCGACACCGGCGTGAGCGCCGGGGTGCCGAGCACGTCCGCCACCAGGCTGCGCATCATGAACGTCGCGCTCACCACGCCGGCGAACGCGGCGCGGCGCTCTCCCACCGTGCCGGTCGGCATGCCGTTGAGGTACAGCGCGAAACGCACGCTGACCGCGGGCTCACGCGCCGGATCGCTCGCCAGCGCGAGCCGGCTGGAGAGCACCGGCGTTCCGGTGTCACGCGCGCGCTCGGTCGCGTCCTGGCGCTCGCCTTCCAGCAGATCGAGCCCCAGTCCGGCCTCGTTGCCGGCGAACGGCTCTATGAACATGATCGGCGCGTATAGCGCGCTGTCGTGAGGCGGCTTGATCGAGAAGTGCGGATAGCCGGCGGCATAAACGCTGCGGTCGCCGCGTACCCGCGCTTCGAACTGCGCCTTGCGCGCGTGCGGCACCACCTCCGCATAGGTGACCGAACGTATGCCGGGGTGGCGCTCTTTCAGCTTCAGCCCGCTCACGTAGCGGTTGAATTCTTCCCGCGTGACGTCCTCGGAAGAGCGGAACAGCCCCTGGACGCCGTAGACGATGTCGAAGCTGCTGTGCAGCCGCTCGCGGATCGCGTCGGTGGCTTCGGCGATGGCGGCTTCGGCCTTGAGCCGCCCGTGCCCGTCGACGCGCGCATCGACGATGAAGAACGTCAGAACGGAGATCGCCACCCCGACGGCGAGCACACCCCAGGTGAGCAGCATCGACCGCATGCGCCCGGACGCGCCCCGCCAGCTCTCCGGCATCGTTACCCCCCGCTCCTGTGACGCCGCCGCAACTTTACGCCATAAGCTGCGGAAAGTGTGCCGCTTTTCAGGCCGGCTGCGATTCCATGAGCTGCTTGAAGCGCCGCAGATCCGCGCGCGCTTCGTGCGCGCCGCGGCCGAAGAGGCGCGCGAGCGCTCCGCCGAGCGAACCGGGCGGCACGTCGTAGAGGATCTCCACCCGAACTTCGGTGCCGCCGCCCGGCAGCCGCTCGAACTGCACGGAGCCTGCGTTGTACATCGGCGAGCCCTCGACCGAGCGCCACGCGAGGCACCGGCCCGGTGAGTCGTCGATGATTTCGGCGTCCCATTCGAGGCGCGTGCGCGCCGGCCCCATCGCGACCCAGTGCGAGTGGCGCTCGTCGAGCACCTGCACCGATTCGAGGTGCGGCATCACGCGCGGCAGGTTGTCGAACGCCCGCCAGAAGCGATAGAGCTCGTCGGGCGAGCGATCCACTTGCACGATCTCGATGACGTGGCGTGGCGACGGGCGACGGCCGGTGCGCTCGAGCTCGCGGCTGCAATACGCGTCGAGCGCAGTGACGCCCGCCACGGCCGTTGCGGCGATCGCCGCGCGGCGCTGGTCCACACCCGGCACGAGAACCGCGCCGCCGAGCACGGCAAGATCGATCGCGTCGCCGACGACTCGCGCCTGCACCCACGGACGCGGCTCCGGCTGCGTGAGTATCCCGATGCCGCAGGCGAGCTCGCGCAGGCCGCACAGAACCGTCAGCGCGGGGGGCAGCGGCACGCCGGTCAGGCGGGCCATCGCGCGCGGTGCGACGAGTTGCGCGATACCGATGCCGATACTGAACCAGCCGAGACCGCGAGCGATTTGCTCCGACGTGTTGGGGCCGCGCTTGCGGCGGGTGGTGTATGTCGCCATCGAATCCCCGAAATTTTCGCGCTTAGTGCAACGGCCGTGCCGCCGGCTCTATTCCGGTCGAATGCCCGCTTTCGCGATGATCGGGGTCCAGCGGGCGATCTCGCTTTTCACGTGTTCGCCGAACACCTCCGGCGTGCTGCCGACCGGCTCGATGCCGAGCGCGAGGAGCTTGTCGCGCACGTCGGGCGCCCGCACCGCTTTCGCAATTTCGCCGCTCAATTGCTGGACGATTGCAGACGGCGCGCGCGCCGGCGCCAGCGTGCCGTACCACGCGGCCAGCTCGTAGCCCGGGAAGCCCAGCTCGGCAACCGTCGGCACGTCCGGCAGCGCCGCCGAGCGCCTGGCGGTGGTCACCGCCAGCACTTTGAGCTTGCCGGACTTGATATGCGGCATGCTCGCCGGCGCGCCGACGAAGGTCATCTCGACCTGCCCGCCGAGGACGTCTGTCAGCGCAGGGCCGCCGCCCTTGTACGGGACGTGGACGATGTTGACCTGAGCGACCGACTTGAGCAGCTCGCCGGCGAGATGCATGGTGCCGCCGCTGCCCGACGAGGCGAAGTTGAGCTGGCCCGGGCGCGAACGCGCGAGCGCGATCAGCTCCTTCAGACCGTTCACCGGCAGCGCGCGATTGACGACCAGCGTGAGCGGTCCGGACGCGACGAGCGACACCGGCGCGAAATCGCGGATCGCATGATAGGGCAGCGTCTTTGCGTGCAGGATCGAGTTCATCGCGTGTCCCGCGCTCACGTAGGCGAGCGTGTAGCCGTCCGGTGCCGACTTCGCGACGAAATCTCCGGCGAGTATGCCGTCGGCGCCCGCGCGGTTCTCCACGATCACCGGCTGCCCGAGCGATTCCGAAAGTCGCTGCGCGACGACACGCGCCTGCACGTCGACCGCGCCGCCGGGGGCAAAACCGACGATGAAGCGCACGGGCTTCACGGGAAACTTCGCCGGCTGCGCGAACGCGGCGGTGGTCAGGGCCAGGAGGGCCAGCGCGAGCGCGGTGCGGATCGTCGAACACATCGTGAATCGAGTATAACAAGGCCGACCGTGACCACACGGCATCGTCCAGGGAGGATTTTTCGTGTCGATCAAAGTAACGCCCACCGGCGCAGCGCTCGGCGCGCGTATCGAAGTCGATCTCACGCGGCCGCTCGACGACGCGACGTTCCAGGCCGTGCGCAGCGCGTTCTACGAATACGAGGTGGTGTATTTCCGGGGCGCGGAGCTCTCCGACGCGGACCAGATCCGTTTCAGCGCGCGCTTCGGCGAGCTGCGGAAGCTCAAGCTCGACCAGCTCCACGCACAGCATCCGGAGATCTTCATCGTTTCGAACATCATGGAGAACGGAAAGCACATCGGAGCCTACGACGCGGGGCTTTTCTGGCATACCGACGGCGCGTATCTCGCGAACCCGCACGCGATCTCGGCGCTGCGCGCGCTCGAAGTGCCGGAACAGGACGGACGCGTTCTCGGCGACACGGCGTTCGCGAGCATGAGCGCGGCGTACGACGCGCTGCCGGCGAGCATGAAAAAGCGCATCGACGGACTGCAGGCGCTGCAAAGCATTCTGCACCGGCACAAGAAGACGCTCGATTCGGGCCGCAAGAAGGAATACAACGCGGCGGTGAAAGCCGATCCGCAGGCGGTGCACCCGGTGGTGCGCGTCCATCCGGTGACCGGCCGCAAGTGCCTGTACGTGAGCGAAGGCTATACCGAGCGGATCATCGGATTACCGGAAGACGAGAGCCGCGATCTCATCGACGAGCTCGTCGGCCACTGCACGAAGCCCGAGTTCCGGTACGTTCACAACTGGCGGCAGCACGACCTCGTCATGTGGGACGACTGCTCGACACAGCACAAGGCGACGTTCGACTACGCGCTGCCGCTGCGGCGGCGCATGCACCGCACGACGGTGATAAACGGCCTGTAAAGCGCCGGCATACTGAACCGTCATTCCCGCGAAGGCGGGAATCCAGAGCATCGCCCTCCTGGGTCCCCGCCTTCGCGGGGACGACGACTACCTGACCGCCCCTGCCGCGCGCAGCGCGGCGATCCGCTCGTCCGGTAGTGACAGCAGCTCGCGCAGCACCGCGTCGGTGTGCTCGCCCAGCCGCGGGGCGGGCTTCGAGATCGTGCCCGTCACGCCGGACATCTTGATGGGATTGCCGGGTAACCGCACGCGCCCGACCTCCGGGTGATCGTACTCGACGATCATCCCGCGCTCGGCGACCGGCGGCTCGGCGAACGCGCCATCGAGGTTGTTGACCGGGGCAGCGGGCACTTCGGACTCACGCAGTCGCGCAAGCCATTCGTCGACGGTGCGTTCCCGGAACATCTGTTCCAGCAGCGGCACGAGCTCGGCGCGATGCTCGACGCGCAGCGCGTTCGTCGCGAAGCGCGGATGCTCCGCCAGGTGTTTCGCGTCCAGGGCATCGCAGAGCTTGCGCCAGAACACTTCCTGCCGCGTCGCCACGACGATGTAGCCGTCTTTCGCTTCGAACGCCTGCCATGGCACGGTGTACTCGTGCGAGGAGCCCGGCGGCGTCGGCAGCTCGCCGTTGGTGAGCCACATCGTGCCCATGTACGAGAGCAGGTTCAGCATTGCGTCGTACATCGACAGCTCGACCTGCCGTCCTTTTCCGCTGCGCTCGCGGTCGAACAGCGCCGCGAGTACGCCTTTGCACGCGAAGATACCGCCGGAGAGATCCGCGAGCGGAATGCCCACGCGCACCGGCGGGCGCGCGGGCTCGCCGGTGATCGCCATGTGGCCGCTCATCGCCTGCACGATGATGTCCAGCGCCGGATAGTCCTTGTATTCGCCTGCCGAGCCGAAACCGGTGACCGAGCACTGCACGATCCGTGGATTGATCGCGCTCAACGTCGGATAGTCGATCTTCAAACGCTCGAGCACGCCGGCGCGAAAGTTATCGATCACCACGTCGCACACGCGCACGAGGCCGTAGAAGATTTCGAGGCCGGCCGCGTTCTTCAGATCGATGACGACGCTTTTCTTGTTGCGGTTGAACGTGAGGAAGAGCCCGCTCACGCCACGGTACGGCGCGACCGACGGATTGCGGCCGAGATCGCCTTCGGGTGACTCGATCTTGATCACCTCGGCGCCGAGATCCGAGAGCACCTGTCCGCCGTAGGTGCCGGCGATGATCTGTCCGAGCTCGAGAATTGTGACGCCGGCGAGCGGGTCGGCCATTTAAAGACCGAGCCCTCGGGCGATGATGTCGCGCTGGATCTCGGAGGTGCCCGCGCCGATCGTCGCGAGCCGCGAGTCGCGGAAAAAGCGCTGCATCGGGTAATCCATGCAGTAGCCGTAGCCGCCGAGGATCTGCAGTCCCATGTCCGAGACGGCCTTGTACGCTTCGCCCGTATAGAGCTTGAGCACCGCGGCGTCGTGGCGCGTCGCCTGCCCCTGCGAGAGCAGCCAGGCATACCGGTAGACGAGCATGCGCGAGACGTCGAGCATGACTTTCATGTCCGCGAGCTTGTGCGAGATCGCCTGGAACTTGCCGATCGGGCGTCCGAACTGCTGGCGGTTCTTCGCGTAATCGAGCGCGTACTCGAATGCGGCCGTCGCGGCGCCGGTGCGCGCGGCGGAAAGGCACAGCCGTTCGTACCAGAGATACGCATCCACAGCCTCCCAGCCGTGGTCCACGGTGCCGAGCACCGCGGAGACCGGCACTTTCACGTCGTTGTAGAAGACCTGCGTCGTCTTGATCGCGCGCTGGCCGAGTGTGTCGATCTTGCGCACTTCGATGCCCGGCAGCTTGGTATCGACGAGGAAGCACGTGATGCCCTGCTGCTTGCGTTCACCGGTGCTCGTGCGCGTCACCAGCAGGCAATAGTCGGAGAGGTCCATGCCCGACGTGAACACTTTCTGCCCGTTCACCACGAAGTGGTCACCGCGACGCTCGGCGCGCGTCGCGATCGACGCCGCGTCCGAGCCGGCGTGCGGCTCGGTGAGCCCGAAGCAGAACGACAGCTCGCCGCGCGCGACTCGCGGAAGCAGCGTCTGCTTCTGCTCCGCCGTGCCGTGGCGCATCACCGCGTAGCCGCCGTAAGTCAGCGTGCGGAACACCCACATCCCGAGCTCTTCGAAATGACGGCCGACTTCCTCCAGCAGGATCGCGAGCTCGATGGCTCCGCCGTCCGCGCCGCCGTATTCGGCCGGCAGGATCAGTCCGAACCAGCCCTGCTTCGCGAGCGCTTCGTACGCTTCGCGCGGCGGATGGCCTTCGTTGTCGCAGCGCGCCGCGTATTCCGGCGTGCAGACTGCGTCGAGCAGCTCGCGGATGTGCCCGCGGAGCGTTTCCTGTTCCGATGTAAACGAGAAGTCCATGAGGTCCGTAGGGTGCGCCGGTGGCGCACCGTCAACCGTCCAGCTTCGCGAGCTCCAGCACGCGCTTCGCCCGGCTGTACATCGCATAATCGACGAGCTTCCCGTCCACCGTGATCGCCGCGGCGGCGCCGGTCTTCTCGACGCCTTCGAACTCCCGCACCACGCGCGTGTAGTACGCGACGTCCTCCGCGGGCACGGCGTACGCCTTTCGCGCGGGTTCGATCTGCTTCGGGTGGATCACCGTGCGGCCGACGTATCCGATACGCGCCGACAGACGGCAATCGCGCACGAAACCGTCTTCGTCGCCGAGATTCCCGAACACGCCGTCGAGCGGATTGTGCTTGCCGGCGGCGCGGGTATCGAGCAGCACCTTCGATTTTGCATACAGAATCTCGGGACCTTCGATCGACCACGCACAGCCGAGATCGGTCTGAAGGTCACCGTCTTCAGCGCTGCCGATGCAGCTCGTGGCCACACGCGGCGAGGCGCGCAGCAGATCGAAGCACCGGTAGACGCCGAGCGCGCTCTCGAACATCGGGATGATCTCGACGCTCCCCTGTTTCAGGCCGCGCGCGCTTTCCAGCGCGTCGAGCACCGCCGCAGCGTGCTGCACCTCCTCCACGTGCTCGACTTTCGGCAGAAAGATCGCGCTCAGTCCCGGGTGCACGATCGCGGCGAGGTCTTCGTCGAGATGGCCTGTCGCGACTGCGTTCACACGCACTGTCACGACGGGACCGCCACCGGCCGCGGCCGCGCGATCGATCGCCTGCGCGACGAGCGTGCGCGCCTGCGCCTTCGCTGCTATCGCCACCGAATCCTCGAGATCGAAGATGACGGCGTCGGCGCCGCTTTCGAAGGCCTTCGACATCACGCGCTCTTTGCTGCCGGGCGCGAAGAGGGCGGTGTGGATGGGCTTCATGATCTGATTTCCCGGGTCCCGGCCTGCACCGGGACGACGATCATTTACCGAAGGTCTCGACGCGGACCGGCGGGTTGCCGATCTCCTCGAGGCGCTTGTCCTCGGCCATGATTTCCACGAACACTTCCAGCGCCGCGAGCATCGGCGGCATGCCGAAGTTGACCGCCGTCTGGAAGATGACTTCGAGCACTTCGCGCGGATTCGCACCCTGCCGCAGCGCGCCGCGCATGTGACCGCGCGCGTTCGTCTCTTCGCCGACGGCGAGACAGTCGCCGATCATGCACAGGAGCCGCGTCTTGTCGTCGACGACACCGCGTGCGTACATCGAGCCGTAGCAGAACTTGACCCAGAGATCGCAGAACTGCGTGTCGATCGTGTCGAGCCACGACAGGATATTCAGGTGATGCCGCGGCCGCAGCGTGAGGCCGCGGCTCACCGCGAGCCAGCCGTGGCGCTCGATGAGACCCGGAAGACGCGGGTCCGATTGGTCGTCCGGGTGCCACTGCTTCTGCTCTTCCTCGTACGAGCGCGTGCGGTCGTGACCGTCGAGCGGAAGCTGCGACGCGCGAAGCTCGTCCAGCAGTCCGCGGCTGTGCGCGACGCGGTGAAACACTTCGATCGCGGGATCGACGACGGTGTGTCCGCCGTAAACCACGCATTGCAGAATGATCTCCAGCACTTCGCGCGCGGGCACTTGCACTTCGAGCGCGGCGACGATCGTGTCTTCGAGCGGTCCGTGGCTCTTCGCCATCGTGTACTGGCCGGCGAGCACGAGGAGGCGCGTGCGCGTATCGAGCGCCGGCCGCGCGCTCACGCCCGCGATCGCGAAATCGAGCCACGCCTTGGTAAAGTGCTGATCGAGGCTGTCGCGCTGCTCGACCCGCCGGTCGAACGTCTTCGGCTGCATCCTGCGGCCCTCTTCGAACGCGCGCGCGCCGTACTTCTTCTCGAGATCGGACATTGGTTTTCACCCGTGAGGACCGCACGCGAAGTTTACCGCGCTCGGCTAAGATTCAGGCCGTAAGGCGGGCGTGAGCCCGCCAGTCTCTGGAGCACATCATGGCAGGACGACTTGAAGGCACCGTGGCGATCGTGACGGCGGGCGGGCAAGGCATCGGCGACACGATCTCGGCGACGTTCGCGCGCGAAGGCGCGTCGGTCGCCGTAGTGGATGTCAATCGTGCGGAAGCGCAGCGCGTGGCGAGCGGCATCGAACGCGACGGCGGCAGGGCTATCGTGTTCGATACCGACGTCACGCGCACCGAGGCCGTGAACGCCATGGTCAAAGCGGTGGTGGACCGCTGGGGCACGGTCGACATCCTGGTGAACGCCGCGGGCGGGTTCCATCAGCTCGCGCAGATCTCCGAGATCACCGACGAGGAATGGGACCGCGTGATCACGCTGAATCTGAAGACGTGCTTCCTCTGCTCGCGCGCGGTCGCGCCGATCATGATGGAGAGAAAAAAAGGCCGCATCATCAATATCGCGTCGGGTTCAGGCATTGCGCCCGATCCGTTCGCGCCGACGTATCT
>Ga0196978_1000451_pt1 | contig 20864 bp, 18 predicted proteins | sample S3v_2013CmetaG_FD_155491 | JGI IMG/M metagenome (GOLD analysis project Ga0196978, IMG submission 155491) | Soil microbial communities from Anza Borrego desert, Southern California, United States - S3+v_20-13C | ecosystem: Environmental > Terrestrial > Soil > Desert | place: USA: California... | reverse complement strand
CCCGCCGTCGCCGCCGTCCGGACCGCCTTTCGCGGTTTGGGCCGTGCGCAGCAAATGCACGGATCCTCCCCCGCCCTTGCCCGAGCGGCAGCAGATCTTGACGTAGTCGACGAAGTTGGATTCAGCCATAAAGGATCTTCGATTTCGGATTTCGGATTTCGGATTTGTCGCACGGCCTAACCCACGTTGGCGCGCAGGATGTGCGAAAAATCCGAAATCCGAAATCGCAAATCCGAAATTAGTTCCTGCGTTTTGCCGATTTGCCTTTGGCTGCCTTTTTCATGGCGGGCTTGCCTTTCGGGCTGCCTCCGCCGGACGGGCCGCGTTTCTTCGGCTGCGGACGGCCTTTGCGCTTGGCTTTGTCTTTGGCTTTGCCGGCGGCTTTCGGAGAAGTGACGCGTTTTTTCGGCGCAGGCTTTTTCGGCGCGGCTTTGGGCGGAAGATTTTTCTTCGGCGTGCGCTTCGCTGTTTTTTTCTTCGCGACGGTTTTCTTTTTCAGGCCGGGCTTTGCTTTTTTCGGCGCCGTTTTCTTTTTCGCGGGAGCGGCTTTTTTCGCGGCGGCTTTTTTCTTCGGGGCGGCGGGTTTCGCTGCTTTCTTTTTCGGGGCGGCTTTCTTTTTCGCGGGAAGTTTTTTCTTCGCGGGCGCTTTTTCAGCGGCGGCTTTTTCTTCCGCTTCGCGGCGCGCGCGCTCGCGTCCTTCGGCGAGGCCGGGCTTGCGGGCGATCTTTACCGCTTCGCCCCTGCCGCCGGTTCCTGCAGTGCCCGACGCTTTCGCGTCAGCGATCGTTTTCGCCGTTTCCCGCTCCTCGGGATGCCCGTTGAAATGATCGATGGCCGTGCGCAGCGCGTTGAACACCTGGTCCATCGTCAGCTTCCCGTCCACGCGGTGGTATTTGCCTTGCGCCTGGTAATATTCTTTCAGCGGCGCGGTCTTGTTGTTGTATTCGACGATGCGCTGCTCCACGATCTCCGGGTCGCGGTCGTCGCTGCGGCCGGAAATTTTTCCGCGCTCGAGGATGCGGCGCTTCAATTCTTCCTTGTCCACTTCGAGCGAGAGCATCAGGTTCACCGAGCGTCCTTTCGTCGCCAGGAAGCGGTCGAGGGCTTCGGCCTGCGCGGTGGTGCGCGGGAAGCCGTCGAAGATAAAGCCGAGCGCGTTCGGATGCTCGTCCACCACCTGCTCCAGCATGCGGATGGTCACCGCGTCGGGCACGAGCTCGCCTTTGTCCATGTAGCTCTGCGCAAGCCTGCCCAGCTCCGTGTTGTTCTGGATGTTGCTGCGGAAAATATCACCCGTGGAAAGGTGCATCAACCTGTAATGCGCCATCAGGCGCCCGGCCTGTGTGCCTTTTCCCGAACCGGGAGGACCGAAGAGAACGATGTTCAACATAAGATTTTGGATTTGCGATTTCGGATTTATTGCTGTTTGCTTGGCCTGACTTTGACGTGTTGCTTTTATTTTTTTGCAGCGCAGCGTTTGCCTTATTGCCTTTTGCCTTGTTGACGTTTTGCTTTTTTTATCCTCTCGCCCCTTCTTCCTGCACCACGTAAATGTCCCGCAGGTTCCTGCCGAGCCCGTTGTAATCGAGCCCGTAGCCCACGATGAACGCGTTCGGTATCTCGATGCCGGTATACTGCACGGGCAACGAACGCTTGTACGCTTCCGGTTTGAAAAGGAGCGCTGCAGTATAAACAGCCGAAGGCCGCTTCGTGTTCAACTGCTCCACGATGTGCTCCAGCGTCAGGCCGGTGTCTACGATGTCTTCAACGATGATGACCGTGCGCCCTTCCAGGTTTTCCGTCAGCCCGATCAGCTGCTTCACTTGTCCTGTTGAGCTGTCGCCCTGGTACGAGGCCAGCTTCACGAAGGAAACTTCGCAATCCAGCTCGATGCGGCGCAGCAGGTCGGCGGCGAAAAGAAAAGCGCCGTTGAGCACGACGAGGAACAAGGGCTTCTGCCCGCGCAGGTCGCGGTTGATGTTCGCGGCCACGCGGTCGATGCTTTCGAGGATGCGCTGCTCGGAGATGTAGGAAATGAAACGTTTGTCGCCTAAAGTGATGGTGCTCATAGGAAAAAGGAGTACGAAGGTACGGATTTTCAATCGCGCCGACCGGTCGCATCGTTAGTCGGCGGCAGAACGTCGATGGATGGTTGCCCGCGCGGCTTCGATTGTCTTTACAGCATGGCTGCCTGCCTTTTGCCTTCCAGGGAACCGGTGGGCTGCCGCAAGCTCGAAGATGCAGGCGGAAAAGACGGTCGCAGAACAAAGCAAAAATTGATGCGAGGCCGCAAACATGCCGGTGCGGAAAATGATTTCGGCCCTGCCGTGTTTTTATATATTTGCTCATACGCTGCACCCATGAGCTCCGAAAAAAACCTTTTCCTCATCCCGACCGATTTTACGTCTGTCGCTGAATGCGCCCTGCACCACGCCATCTGCGTCGCCAAAACCGTCGGCGGCGAGATCGCGCTTCTCCATGTCATCGGCAAGGAGAAGGAACGCGCCGGCGCGCAGGCGAAGCTGGAGAAGATCGCAGCCGAAGTCGTGACTCCGCAAGGCATCCCGGTGCAATGCATCGTGAAGGAGGGAAATATCTTCGATGATATCGGCGGCGTTGCGAAGTCGCTTGGCGCAAAGCTCATCTTCATGGGCACGCACGGCGTGAAAGGCATGCAGCACATCACCGGCAGCTATGCGATCAAGGTGATCACGAATTCCGACGTCCCGTTCGTCGTCGTGCAGGAGCGGAAAGAGCGTGAAGGCTACAAGCACATCGTGCTGCCGATGGACCTCACGAAAGAATCGAAGCACAAGCTCGGGCTCACCGTGCGCATGGCGAAATACTTCCAGTCGAAAGTCCACATCTTGTCGCAGTTCGAGAGCGACCAGTTCCTGAAGAATGCGGTCGACCGCAATGCCGCATACGCGCGCAACGAGCTGAAGAAGCACGGCATCGAGCACGAGCTGGTATCCGCCAAAGAGAAAAAGGATTTCGTGAAGCAGCTGAAAAGCTATGCCGTTTCCGTCGACGCCGACCTCATCGCGATCGTCAACTCCCACGAGCGCGGCGTGCACGAGCTCCTGAACGGCACAGCTGAGCGCGAGATCATTTCCAACGAAGCGCAAATTCCCGTCATGTGCGTCAACCCCGTTCCCGTCGGGAACGTGAACGTTACTTCCGTGATGTTTTAGCCGGACGTTGAAGGCAGGCGATCTGCCCTGCGCTTCCTACATGAGATTTTTCCACATTTCCGCCGTCTGCTTGATCTCGTGGAGCTGCTTTTGCTTTTCAGGCTCACGCAGGCGCTTGGCGGTGGACGTATAATAGCGGTGCCCGCTGAGGAATTGGATCTGGATCGCGTACCATTCCGGCATCGTTTTGTGCAGGCCCTGGTGCTCCCATTCCTGCTTTAGCCGCAGGGAAAGCAATTTGTAATCGCTGCGGCCGAGGTAATCGAGATCGGCGTCTTTCAGGATTTTTTCGGGCAGCGTCACCGGCACGGCTTTGATCGCGGTGGCGAGAATGATGCGGCGGATCGTTTCGATCTGTTCCGGGGAATAGCCGAACTCCGGCAGCGTTTCGGCAGCGATGCGCGCGCCGGCCGGTTCGTTGTCGGCGTACTGATCGAGGAAACCGGTATCGTGGTAGAGCGCGGCGGTGCGCAGGAGCAGCAGCGCTTCCTCGTCCGTCACGCCTTCCTGCTGCGCCAGCTCTTCCGTCGCTCTCAGCACGTCGAGCGTGTGGGCGGCGTTGTGATAATAATAATCGGCCGGCAGCTCCTTGTGCAAACGTGCGAGGATGTACGCCGAAGCCGCTTCGTAATCCGCCGCCCCGGACGATTCGCCGAGGAAATACATGTCGATCTCGCCTTTCCCTTTCGCATTCACTTTCCCGCGGGGCATGCAGCGGAAGTGCTCTTTCACCAGCTCGTACGTCGCTGCGGAGATGTTGATCTTTCCCGCTACGCCGCTGCTTTCCATTCGCGCCGCCGTGTTCACCGTGTCGCCCCAGATATCGTAGGCGAATTTTTTAACACCGACGATCCCCGCCACTACCGGCCCGCTGTGAATGCCGATGCGGATGTCGAACGCGGCCCCGCCTTTTTTCATTTTCTGCTCCCGGATGAACGCCTGGATGTCGAGCGCGGCTTTCACCACGTCGACCGCGTGCGTCGCTTTCGGCGTCGGCAGCCCGCCCGCCGCCATGTACGCGTCACCGATCGTTTTGATCTTCTCCACGCCGTGCCGCTGCAGGATGCCGTCGAACGCCACGAAATACTCGTTGATCTCCTGCACGAGCTGCTCTGCGCCGAGCTTTTCCGCCACCGCCGTAAAACCTTTGAAATCGGTAAACATGACCGTCACCATCTCGAAGCTGCGCGCCTTCGCGGAACCGAACTGCTTCAGCTCTTCGGCGGTTTCCTGCGGGAGAATGTTCAGCAGCAGCTCGTCCGATTTTTTCTTTTCGGCGGCGATGATGCGGTTGGCGAGCTGCTTTCGGCGGTAACTTAATCCCGCAACGGCCGCGAGCAGGAACGCGATGCCGAGGCCGATGAGCAGCAGCCGCTGCTGGTTCGCTTTCTGCTGGATAAGGATGTCGTTCTCGAGCAGCTTTTTGTCTTTTTCAATGCTCTCGTATTTCGCCTGCATCTCGGCTATCTTTTCCTGGTTCTCCGACTGGAAAAGCGAATCGTTGATCTGGTTGTACCGCTGCAGGTACTGGTAGGCGCTGTCGGCATCGCCCGCAACGTAATGCGTTTCGGCCATGTCGGCGTACAGCGTGCGTATGTCCGATGCCGCTTTGATCTCTTCGAAAAGACGCCGCGCCGTGTGGTGATGCTTCAGCGCGAGGCCGTATTCCCCGAGCGCGTTGTGGCACAGGCCCGCATGCCGGTAAAAAAAGCCGAGCAGGTAGAGATCGTTCAGCGCTTCCACATCGCGCTGCGCGCTGCGCAGGAGGGCGAGCGCTCCTCCCGGATCTTTTTTGTCATAGATGATCTTCGCCCGTGTGAGCAGCGAGGCCATGGCTTCGCGTTTTCTCCCAAGCTTGAGGAAAAGCGTTTCGCAGCGCTGGTAATGCGTCATCGACGAATCATACAGCTTCAGCTCGTACTCGATGTTGCCGATCCCGAACAAGGCGACGGCGATCTTGAATTCGTTGCCGGTCTTTTCACCGAACGAAAGACTCGTCTTGTACCACTTCAGCGCCGTCTGCGGGTAACCCGCGCCGACATACGCATTCCCGATGATGTTCGCCGCAAACGAGCAGTCCACGTCGCTGCCGGCTTTCACATACACGCGGTAGGCTTTCAGCGCGTTGTCGATGCCGGCCTCGTAGTCCGACGAATTCACCTGCAGCACCGCGCGCTGCACGAGCGCCATCGCGATGTACGACGAATCGTTCACCGCGCTCGCGATCGCCATCGCCCTCTCCGCGTGCGCCACCGCCGAGTCGACGTTCGTGCGTGTGAATAAAAAGCTCATCTGCGTGTGCACCCTGGCCTTCTGCGTGTCGGGCGCAGCGGCGAGCAATTGCCGGAGGCTGTCGATCTGCCGCTCCTTATCTTCCTGGGCGAAGAGAAAAACAGGCGTGAGCTGCGCGACGAGCAGTAAAAAAAACGGGAAGGGTTTCCGGTGAAGATGTTTCACCAAAGAAAGATACGAAAAGCCTGAAGCGGCCGAAAAAGGTAGGCGGCAGGGCGAAGAATACTTTCACTTTTCTGTTTCGCATTAATACTTTTACTGCATGAACCCCTTCACCGAACGTTACCGTGATTATTCGCTGGGCCAATTGCTGGAAGTGCTGGAAAAGCGCGCCGGTTACCGTCCCGAAGCCGTGCAGGCCGCGGAGGAGGAATTGCAGCGCAGGAATGTTTCGGAGGAGGAGCTGGCCCAGGCGCGGGAGCGTTTAGCAGCGCAGCTGGAAAGCGAGCGCGCCAAAAAAGAAAAGCTTGAGGCCGTTTACTCTAAAGTCAGCTCCCGCACGAGCACGGTCTGGTCGCACCTCACCGGCCCTGACAGTCGTAAAGATCCAGCACTGACTGTCCGTGTTTTTGCCGCCGCCTGGGCCTTGTACACTTTATATGATGCATTTTTCACCCCTCGCTTGCAGCTGGCCTTATACAGTTACGATTATAGGCCGGGCGCTATCGTGCTCATGACGATGGTGCCTTTGTTCGCGCTGACGGCCTGCGTTTTTTTATGGCTGCGTTCGGTCGTGGGCTGGACGATGGCCGTCATCCATTTTACAATAAACCTGGTCTTCGGGCTGCTTTATTTTGTCGACACCGCGCAGGAGATTCTTTTTCCCGAACCTGTCGCAAATCAATATGAACAGATCGAGGAACTGTTCAAGCCGCAGTTGGATCCGGTTGTGCTGACTTACCTGTTCGTCTACGGAGCAGTGCTGTACTACCTGAACACGCCGCGCGTGCGGTTTCTGTTCAAAGCCCGCCGCGCAAGACGATTTGTTACCGTGATTTCCGGATTAGTGATTGCCGTGCTGCTGTTTCTTGCCGTAAACTGACGTCCACTCATATACGCTTTTTGGTGGAAAAACAGGCTGTTCTGTTCATAAGTCCGTACGTGATTAACTAACAAAAAATGTTGATAACCGTAGAATATCAACAGCACGCGCGCCGCTTTTTGAAATTTTTACCTTTGATGCCCCCTCGAAAAATTACCCATGAGCAAGACGGAAGAAAAACGAAATATAGGCAAGCGCAGCGCGGCGCTTTCCAGCATCTCCCAGCAACTGTTCGAGATCGGCAAGCTGCCGCCGCAAGCCACTGATCTTGAAGAAGCGGTGCTCGGTTCGCTGATGCTCGAGAAGGACGCGCTGACCACGGTGATCGACATCCTGCAGCCGAAATCCTTCTATAAAGAATCGCACGGCCGCATCTTCGGCGCGATCCAGAATTTGTTCCAGCGTTCCGAGCCGATCGACATCCTGACGGTGACCAACGAGCTGAAACGCACGGGCGAGCTGGAGATCGTCGGCGGGGCGTATTACATCTCGCAGCTTACCAACCGCGTGGCCTCGGCGGCGAACGTGGAATTCCACGCGCGCATCATCGCGCAGAAATACATTCAGCGCGAGCTCATCCGCATCTCCACCGAAACGATCAGGGACGCGTACGAAGACACCGCCGACGTGTTCGACCTGCTCGACAGCGCGGAGCGCAGCCTGTTCTCCGTGGTGGAAGGCAACATCCGCAAGAATTACGACAAGATGAGCACGCTGATCGGCCAGGCCATCAAGCAGATCGAAACGGCGAAGAACCAGAAGAGCGGCGTCACCGGCGTGCCCAGCGGGTTCACCGCGCTCGACCGCATGACCTCCGGCTGGCAGAACAGCGACCTCGTCATCCTCGCCGCGCGTCCCGCCATGGGTAAAACGGCCTTCGTGCTCACGCTCGCGCGCAACGCCGCCGTGGAGTTCACGAAACCCGTCGCCGTGTTCTCGCTCGAAATGTCCTCGCTGCAGCTCGTGCAGCGCCTCATCGCCAGCGAATCGGAACTCTCTTCCGAAAAATTGCGAAAGGGCACGCTCGAGGAGCACGAGTTCCAGCAGCTGCACGCCAAGATCGGCCGCCTCTCGGAAGCGCCCATCTTCATCGACGACACGCCCGCGCTCTCGGTATTCGAATTGCGCGCGAAAGCCCGCCGCCTCAAAGCCCAGCACGACGTGAGCTGCATCATCATCGACTACCTGCAGCTGATGACTGTGGGCGGGGAAACGCGCGGCAGCGGCAACCGCGAACAGGAGATCAGCACGATCTCCCGCTCTTTAAAAAGCATCGCCAAAGAATTGAACGTGCCCGTGATCGCCCTTTCCCAGCTCAGCCGCCAGGTGGAAGCGCGCGGCGGCGACAAGCGCCCGCAACTGAGCGACCTGCGCGAATCCGGCGCTATCGAGCAGGATGCGGACATGGTGCTCTTCATCCACCGTCCCGAATACTACGGCTTCACCGTCGACGCGGAAGGAAATTCCACCGCGGGCCTCGCGGAGATCATCATCGCCAAGCACCGTAACGGCGCGGTCGGCAGCGTGAACCTCCGCTTTGTCGATCGTCTCGCAAAATTCATGGACCTCGATCTGCCCGGCATCGACGCGGGCCCCGGCATGGCCAGCTACGATCCCGGCGCGGGACTGACGCCGAACAACGATTTCGGGGCCGACAACCCGAACAGCACGATCATCCGCGGCTCGAAGATGAATGACAATGCGATCGAGGAGGATCCGTTCTGATCTCGACTGCGCCCGATCCGACAGGTCTTCGTTCTCGATCTTTTTGCTCTCGCTTTTGCCTGGTCATTCTCTCTCTTAACAAACGTTAAAACCCCGGAGGCACAACTTTTGAGGTTCAGCTGATGGCGTTTTTCGCCGTAACTTCGTTAGATAACCCAGAGAGAGGGAAATGAGACGTTTTATCCTGAGCATTCTTATCGCCGTATCCGCGCTCAGCGCGCAGGCTTCTTCGATCCTGATCCCGATGGACGAGTCGCAGAAAAATCACCTGAAGGCTTACGGCATTACCTATTGGGTGCTGACGCACGAAGTGGAAGCGCAGTGGCTGCTCAACTACCGCGGCGGCAGTTTCATGTTCTCGCATACGAAAGCCTTCGAGCAGGAATGCCTGGTGCGCGGCGTGAGCTTCGAGATCATCGCCGATTCGAAAGCCAACGCCATTCTCGCCGAGATCGCCAACCCGGAGCTCAACATGGATGCGGTGAAGCTCGAGAAATCGCCGAAGATCGCCGTGTACACGCCTTCCGGCAAGCAGCCCTGGGACGATGCCGTGACGCTGGTGCTGACTTACGCGGAGATCCCTTACGAAACCGTTTACGACGACGAGGTCATCCAGGGCAAGCTCCCGCTTTACGACTGGCTGCACCTGCACCACGAAGATTTCACCGGCCAGTACGGGCGCTTCTGGTACAGTTCGCGTACGGCGGCCTGGTACCGCGAAGAAGTGTCGCGCAACGAGGCCACCGCGCACCGCCTCGGCTTCAATAAAGTTTCAGAATTGAAATTAGCCGTCGCGAAAAAGATCCGCGAGTTCGTCGCCGGCGGCGGTTTCCTCTTCGCCATGTGCTCGGCCACCGACAGCTACGACATCGCGCTGGCGGCCGAGGGCGTAGACATCTGCGAAAGCATGTTCGACGGCGACCCTGCCGACCCGGGCATGAACAACAAGATGGATTTTTCGAAAACCTTCGCCTTCACGAATTTCAACCTCGACGCCACGCCGAGCAATTACGAGTTCTCCGACATCGACACGTATTTCACGCGCAACAACAAAGGCGTGAACGAGCGCAACGATTATTTCTCGCTCTTCGATTTCTCCGCCAAGTGGGATCCCGTTCCTTCCATGCTCTGCCAAAGCCACGACAACCTGATCAAAGGCTTCTGGGGACAAACCACCGGCTTCGACAAAACGAAGATCAAGCCCGGTGTGCTGATCATGGGCGAGAACAAAGCGGTGAACGAGGCGCGCTACATCCACGGCGAATTCGGCAAAGGCATGTGGACCTATTACGGCGGCCACGACCCGGAGGATTACCAGCACCGCGTGGAAGAGCCGCCGACCGACCTGACCCTGCACCCGAACTCGGCGGGCTATCGCCTGATCCTGAACAATATTTTGTTCCCGGCGGCGAAGAAGAAAAAGCAGAAGACATAAAATAAAAGGGGCAAGCCTGCGGACAAAAGGCAACTTTCCGCTTGCGCGCCAGCAAGGCTTCAATCACGCGAGCCCATAATGCAAAGGGCAATCCCGGCTACTTTCCTCTCTTCTTCGGCAAACGCAGCACCCGTTGTTCCTGCGCTTTCTTCACTTTCTGCTCTTTCGTTTTCACCGGCTTCTTTTTCACCGGCTCCGGTTTTTTCTTCACCGGCTTCAGGGTGCGCTCCTTTTCCCTCCAGCTTTTCAATAATAATTTCAATCGGCGCACTTCGGAAGCGTCCAGCTCTTCACTTTCATTTTTGCGCGCGGCGCCGGTGAGCCGTCCAGCCTGCGGGGGCGCTTTGTCTTTTCGCGGGCGGCCGGGCTTGCGGCGGGGTTTCATCTGCATGCGCAAAGCGGCGAGTCGCGCGACGGGATCATGGCGCATGCGGCCGAAGCGGCGGGCGACGCCGGGCGGGATGCTGATGAGCGATTCGAAAGGAATGCCTAATCCGTAATGCAGCGCGGCGATCATGCGCGTGGTCAGCTGCCGTTTTCCATTGAGCACTTCCGAAGCGCGCGATTCGAGACCGAAATACGGGATCATGTCGCGCTGCACCAGGCCGAGCTGTTTCATGCGGTGCTTGATGGCCGAGAGCGGGTCGGCGGCGGGAATGGGAAAGTAACGCCGCTCGAAATCCGCGATGAGGATGAACAGCAGCTCGGCCTCGCGCGCCTGCGGGGAACCGCCCTTCGCCTCGAGCAAAGATTCCAGCCTGCGCAAAGCGGCGCGGTGCTGATGTAGGGTTCTGATCGGTTTCATGATCTGGCTTAAAAAGATGATCCTGCTGAACTACTGTCACGCGGCAGCAGCGGCCGCAGTTGGCTGTTTGCGCAGCCTCGCACCGTTACGGCATGACTGCCTGTTCCCGCCGCTATAAAGAACTTTTTTATTTCTCCCGGGCATTAATTGGTTTCTCCGCCCCTGCCGAATGAATGTACGCCCAGCCGTTCGCGAAATTAAACTGCACTTCTGCGAAGCAATTGCCGGGAAAGCGGAACAGGATTTTTTCGCCTTGCTTCACCGCCTGGGGGTAATCGCGCAGCAGCGCGCCGAGGTCTTCCCAGGTGCCGTGCCGCAGCTCCGCATGCCAGGCCTCCAGCGCTTCGCGGCAGGAAGGCGCGGCCTGCATCAGCTTCACGATATGGGAAGTTCCGGCAATGCGCATCCGCGAAAGTAAGCAAGAAAAGCGCAGCGTCGGGCATCTCGGAAAGTCTCCGCTCCCGCGCCCCACGGGCCTTTCATCCCATCCCGGCGCGGGAAAAGCTCAATTTCTGCTAACTTGCGGCCGCTAACGAAACAGTGACCCGTATCATGAAACCAACATCCCTCGCGGCAGCCTTCGCGCTGCTGCTTCCCGCCTTCGCGAGCGCGCAGGTGCAGGAGCTGCCGGTCCGCACGAACAAAAAAGAAAGCAATTACAAATTCACCGTAGTGAAAGAGGTCGGCACCACGAGCGTGAAAGATCAATTCCATTCCGGCACCTGCTGGTCCTACTCTACGCATTCCTTCATCGAATCGGAGCTGATGCGCATGGGAAAAGGCGAGATCGACCTGTCGGACATGTACATCGTACGCTGCAACTACATCGAGAAAGCGATCCGTTACGTGCGCATGATGGGCAAAACGAATTTCGGTCCCGGCGGCGAGCCGCACGACGTGCTCAACTGCATCCGCAAGTACGGCGCGATCCCGCAATCGGCCTACGCCGGCAACATGCCCGACGGCAAGCCGCGCCACAATGAAATGGACGAGGTGCTGAAAAGCATGCTCGACGCCGCGCTGAAGCTGCACGAAAAACATTTGTCGCACAACTGGCTCAACGCCTACACCGCCGCCCTCGACGCCTACCTGGGCGCGCCGCCGGAAAAATTCGAGTACAACGGCAAAACGTACACGCCGAAAACTTTCGCGCAGTACATCGGCATCAACCCCGACGATTACGTGGAGATCACTTCGTTCACGCATCATCCCTTCTACGAAAAGTTCGTGCTCGAAGTACCCGACAACTGGGCCTGGGAAACGGAATACAACGTGCCGCTGAACGAGCTCGAGCAGATCACCGACAACGCGCTGACGAACGGCTACTCGGTCGCCTGGGCCGCCGACGTGAGCGAATCGTATTTCTCATTCAAAAACGGCCTGGCCATCGTTCCCGAAAAAGACTGGGACAAGATGCGCAAAGGCGAGCGCGATTCGCTCTTCACGAATCCCGGCCCTGAAAAGACGATCACGCAGCTGTTCCGCCAGGAAGCTTTCGACAACCTCAGCACGCAGGACGATCACGGCATGCAGCTCACCGGCATCGTAAAAGACCAGAACGGCAAGAAATATTATATCGTGAAAAATTCCTGGGGCACGGAAGGCAACGAGTGCGGCGGCTATTTCTACGCCTCGCAGCCGTATTTCCAGTACAAGACGATCGGCGTGATGGTGCACAAGAATGCCGTGCCGAAAGACATCGCGAAGAAATTGAAGATATCGCAGTAGAACTAAAAAGCAAGCACCAGGTCATAAAGGCATTGAGGCATAAATAGAACGCCTCAATGCCTTTATGCCTTAATGACTTTTTCACGCACATCCTTTTGGACTGCGTACCTTTACGTCAATGAGCGCGAATTATTTCTCTATTGACGAGCTGAAAGACCTGCAAGCCTGCGAAGGCAAGGTGCTGAAGAAAGTGGTGTATCACCAGTGGGTGAACAAGATCAAACCCGAAGAGAGCTTCGAGTTCCTCGACAAGCTCGAGCTGGTTTTTCACGAGGGCCGTCTTGTGCTCAGCGGCACCGAGGACAACGACGCCATCCGCACGCTTCCCGATTTCGACATCGAAGATTCACGGCTTCGCCTGCTGCACGAGTTCGGCGGCCGCATCGATATGCGCAGCCAGGAGATGACGCACAACCCGCTGTGGATGATGGCGGCGGGGCAAACGCTGGAATCGATCGAGCTGGTGAAAGAAGGCGACCTCTACCGCAACGATTGCCTGATGCTCAATTTCGGGGAGGAAAAGCTGGAAGTGCGGCTGAACGTGGAAGGATTGCTCGTCGAGCCCTTCGAATTGATCTAACGGCTCAGCACGTAAAGCACGCCGAAGATCATCACCAGGGAAAGCACCGTGAAAATTGTCTTCGCCAGCAGCACGCGCCACTCGGGCAAGCCCGCATCTTTTTCTTTCGCATTCGCTTTCGTGAAATAATCCTGCTCCGCGGGTCCCGCTTTTTCGCCTTCGTGGTGCAGGCGCTGCAGGCGCGCCTGGACTACGCGGCCTGTGCGTCCGCAGCTGAGGCGCGAGCCGGTGTCGGCGATCTGCTCCAGCAGGAAATGATCGGGATACAAATCGGCGACGGCGCGGTACAGACGCAAATACAATTCGGCGAGATCGTCGCGCACGCCTTCGAGATCGGAGGGCAAGCCGTTCCAGGTCTTCACCAGCTCGGGCGCCATCAGCGCGAGCGCCGGCTCCGTCCGGCCTTCCTGCTCGAGCAATTCCACGCCGCTGCGGAATTCTTCGATGCGTTTGTACAGCACGTCGAGCAATTTGTCGTAGAGCACGTCGAGGACGGGATCTTTTTTCGGGATGCGGATCTCGCGCAGGGCCCACATTTTCGCGGCGTCGTTGTCACGCAGCGCCTGCACGTGCTCGCGCACGAGGCGGCGGGTGAAATGCGGCTCTACCACGCGCAGCGTTTCTTTATCGGCGAGCAGCTCGCTGACGGTTTTCCAATAAAAAAAAGAAGCTTCACCCGTCTCGAGGAAACGGCAGAAGGCGCGCTGGCTGTAAATGCGCAGGTGCAGCTCGTAACGTTTGGGATCGTTCAGCTCATCGAGCAAAGAAATGATCTGCTCGCGCGACAATTCGTTCCCGCCCAGCGGCAAAAAGCCCGTGCCCGACAATTCCAGCTCGGCCAGCCAGCGTTTGCGCGCGCGGCGGATGAGCGCGGGCAGGTCTTCGCGGGAAGGCGGCTGCGCGCCGGTTTCGAGTAAGGTAAGCGGTGATAAGTAGTTCACGTGTGCGTTTGTCGCTTATACGAATTTAGTGAAACCGTTAGACACGTTAAAAACGTTAAAACGTTTGGCCGTTTTTTCGTTGCTCCGTTCTAACGTTTTAAACGTGTAAACGAGAAAACGTTTTAACGTTTTTGACGATCACCTTTTCGCTTTCCATTCTTCCGCCGTCATCTCGAATCGGAGCTCGTTATTTTTCATCATGCCTTTCGGCGTCCAGCCCGACTTTTCGTAGAAGCGGCGGGCGCGCGTGCCGGGATCGGTGCTGAGCCAGGCTTTTTCTTTGCCTTGCGCGAAATACCAGTCGAGCATGAGCTGCTGCAATTTTCTGCCGATGCCTTTTTCTTCGAAGCCTTCCTGCACGAACAGCGCCCAGATGTTTTCGTCCTGCAGATCGGCGATCGCAAACGCGACGATATTGTTCTCGATCTCGCAGACCCAGCCTTTGCCGCGGCGCGTGAGAAACTCCTCGCAATCGGCGTCGGTTACAAGAGAAGGATCGGACAAACGATTCTCGCGCACGGCGTGGCGCACGATCTGTATCTGCGGGATATCGGCGACGGCCGCTTCACGGAAGATCATCGGTAAGCAGGATTCGGTTTCGCCGGGAGCGTGATCGGCGTGTTGGGATCGCGGGGAACGGAATCGCGCAGCCTGCCTTGTTGAGCATCCTTGTTCATCTGTTGCTTCAGCAGGTAAATTTCCAGCGGCGTGATCGAATCAAAGATTGCTTTGAGCGAGTCGTTCAATTCTTTTTGTGCGGCGATCTCTTGCATTTTGTAATACCAAACGGAGTCTTTCGGCACCGGCATGCCGTTCCTGTAATAAACAACACCTTTTCCGAGACCGATGGGTGTGACGTATTTGTCATTAAAGCTTTTTTCGGCCTCGCTGCTTCGCGGAGATTCGTCCTTGTTCGTCCACCACAATCCGAAGATGATCCCGGCGATCGCCAGCACCGCGATGCAAGGCACGATCCAGGTCGACGAAGGCGAACGCAAAGGTTTCGCCTCTTCATCTTCGTCCGCTTCGAACAAAGTCGCGGCGCCTTCCACCGGCTCGTCACCCCCGCCATGCTGCAGCAGATCTTCCAGCATCCATCTTCCTTCCAGCGTCAGCTCCTTCGCCGCATCCGCGCCCTGCATCAGCGCATCGATCTCCTCCTGCGGAGCTTTACGCTCGCGCATGAGCTCGTACAAGCGCAAATAAACCTCGGCGATCTCGTCCACGAAATTCATCAGCGATTTCCAGAGGCGGATGGCTTCCGGGTTCGAGAGGCGCTGCAGGTTTTCGCTGAGCTCCGCGCCTTTCTCGTAGCGGTCCAGGTCTTCGCGCAAAGCCTGCATAAATCCTTCGTGCAGCGTATCGACGAACTCATAGTAGCGCGCCTCGGCATCCGTTTCGCGGAAGTCGATCTTCTTCAGCTCTTCCATGCGCGCCGCGTCCTGCGCCCGCCAGGCCTGCCGCACCTCGCGCATGCAGCGCTCGACAAAAGCTTCCTGCGCACGATCCGCATGCGACAGCGGCCAGTCCCGGATCGTCAGCAGCAAACGGAACGGATGCGAATTCCCGGTCTCTAAAAATTTCCGGAGGTTCGGCGCGGCGGCGACGAGGCGGTGGAATTCGAGCTGCTCCGCGTCGCTGCAGGAATCGAGCGCGGCCAGGACTTCCGTTTTTGAAAATTCCTCGCCGTTCAGCCGGATGAATTCGTTCCCGCCCAGCTCGAATTCCGCCAGCCAGCGCTTGCGCGCGGGACGCAGCGTTTCCTGCAGCTCCGCGTACGTGGCGGAAAGCTGCTCGGCTCCGAGCAAGGTGAAAGGCGAGAGATAGCTCATCAGTATCGGCCGGGATGCCAGTATTCGTAGGTCTGCGGTTTGCTGCGCAGCTCGTTCGAGGTGATCGTGAACACAAAATTATGCTTTCCTTTTGCAATGCTTGACATGGAGATGATGCGCATTCTTCCGCTCACCTTGTCGTTCTTCGGCCGCTTCGCAAAACCGCCGCGCGGCTTGCTGTACATGAACAGCATGTCGGATCTTCCTTTCAGCGCCAGGGAAGGCGACCAGTATTTTCCTTTGAACACGCCCACGCGCAGCATCCCGGTCGAATCGAGCTGCAGGCTGAGGCTTTCGCCGCGGCGCAGGTAATGGAATCCTGCGCGCGAATTTTGCTCGGCATACACAACTGCATCGTCCTTCGAGCGGTTGACGAACAGCAGGCCCTCGCCTTCTTCCATCCTGCCCTTCTGCTCGTACTGCCCCATGTACGGATCGACGCCGGTGGACAGGGATATCGAATCGGAAAGCGCGGACCCGGCACCCGTGGGATCATTTTCGGAAAGCGCATCCAATCCTTCCGCGGCTTCCCTGAAAAACAGTTCGGCGGAGAGCTTGCGGTCTTTGAAATCGGGAATTTGCACCGGCTTGTAATTTTCCAGCACGCGCCGCGTGCCTTCGATCTGCTCGATCATCGGGTCGGTTCGCCTCGATGAAGAGCCGCCGCAGCTGCGCACGCCCGCAGCGATCGCGATCAGGATCACGAACGCGACGAGGTAGCCGAGGCAGCCGGCCCAGTCGGTGTCGGGGCTGCTGTTGTCTTTTTCCTGCCCGATGCGCGAGCCGGCGTTCAGCGTGCCCGCGTGCTTCAGGAGCAGCTGCTGGCGCAGGCGCAAGCCTTCCAGCTCGAGCTGCAGCAATTCCGCGCAGCGCATGATCTTCTGCCGCAGGCTAAGCAAGTTCGGCAGGTGGATCGTTTCATTGTAAAAATCAAAATAGATCTGCATCAGCTGCGTGCGCATGCCGCTGAAGCCGGGGGGCAGGCGGTTCCAGAAGCTGACCGTTTGCACGCTGAGCAATTGCTCCAGCTCGGGCGCGAGCAGCTTGCTTTTTTTCAGCTCTTCCACCAATGCGCTCGCGCGCAGCAGGCGCGTCTGGAAAAAGGAGCGCAGCTCTTCGAGCAAGGGCTCTTCCCTGTGCTCTTCGCCCGGGGCAAAAACATCGGCGAGCTTAAGCAGCTTCGCATAATCGCCGGCGAGAAAACAGGCTTTGTAGCGCGCGAGGTACGCTTCCGCGAAAAAAGGCTCGCAGAATTCCTGCAGCTCCGGGTCGCTGACCGGCCAGCCCGCCATGCCGTCGCCTTTGCCGGAAATAAAATCGTGCAGCGGGTGATGAAACAATTCCCGGTGCAGGTGCGCACGCTGCGGATCGTCGAGCTCGTCGAGCAGCTTGAGCATCGCGTCCTTGTCCAGCCGCACCTTCTCCGCGCCGAACTGCAGCTCGCCGCTCAGCTGGAATTCGCTCAGCCAGCGCCGCCGCGCGCGACGCACCGCCTGGCGCAGCAGCTCGCCGCCCAGGTTGCGTTCCTGCGGCTCCAGCAGCTCGAATGGAGAAAGAAAAGGCATCGGGGACTTAAAAGTACGTTTTAGCGGGAAGCACCTGCAAGCGGCAGGCGGCGGCGACAGCAGGCAGTTTATACTTAGCTGTTATTATTGATTGGCTTGCAAAACGCGAGAACGCAGAGGTGCCGGCCTCCGCTGTTTTTTAAATATGTTTCCTGTTGCAGCGTTCGCTGGAACCCCGGCTCCGGGTCGGGCTCCGGGGGCTGCTCGCAGCTGCGCAGTATGCCTGCGATCATGCTCAGCGCGAGTATCACAGCTACCAGCAGGATGTGCCCACGGAAACCCGGAAAAGACCGGGCGTGCTCCGGCAGGTCCGCAGGATCGGGCGGCGACCACGGCGAGTGCCTGGCATGCAGGCGTTGAATGGTGGCGCGCGCGCGTTCGCCTTTCCCGTCCAGCTCGAGCTCCTTCACCAGGTGCAGGATTCGCTTGCGCAATTTGAAGCTGTCCGGCTTGGCAATGTAATGCCGGTACAGCGCGAGGTACAGCTCCGCCACCCGGTTGCGCAGCGGCTGGAAATGCGGCGGCAGCTGGTTCCAGCACCACACGAAAGCCTCGTTGGTCAGCCGGTCCAGCACTTCTTTCGCGCCGTCCTGCTCCCCGATGATCACGCCGATCGCTTCTGCCTGCGTATGAAAAAAAGAATGAAGCGGCGCCAGCAGGCTCACATACTCTTCTTCCCAGCCGGGCGTGATCAGCTCCTGCAGCTTTTCCAGCTTCGCGACGTCACAGGCCAGGAAAGCTTCTTTAAAAGCCGACACCCAGGCCTCCGTGAAATGCGGCGCGCAAAACTGCTTCAGCTTGACGTCGAGCACCGGCCATACGGAAGACGGGAAACCACCGTTAAGAAATTCATACACCCGGTGCACGTACAGCTTGCGGTGCAGCAGCGCGCGCTTCGGATCATCCAGCTCGTCGAGCAGCTTCAGCACCGTGTCCCTGCTGAAGCGTGCAGCGCCGATGACCGCTTCTTCGCCGAGCTGGAACTCGCTCAGCCAGCGCCGGCGCGCGCGACGCACGGCCTGCCGGAGCAGCTCGTTCTCCAGGTCACGCTCATCCGGTTCGAGCAGGTCAAAAGGGGAAATGAAAGGCATCTGCAGCGCAGCTGATCAAAATAATTTTCAGATATGTTTTTTGTACAGCTGCTGCCGCCAGCGGTTTCCGTCGGCGTCCAGCTCCAGCGCGTTCACGCAGCTCATGATCTGCCTGCGGTATTTGGCGGGCTCGGGAAGAAAGACCGTTTCGCTGTAAAAATCGAAATAGATCCGCATCAGCGCATTGCGCAGCACGCCGATGTTCGCGGGCACGCGGTTCCAGAAGCTGACGAGGCCGACGCTGAGCAGCTCTTCGAGCTCCGGCGTCAGCTTTTTTTCTCTTTTCAACTCGCCGACCATGCCGTTGAGGCGGAGCAGGCGCGTGTGAAAGAAAGAGCGCAGCTCTTCCATCAGCACGGTTTCTTTTTCTTTTCCGGCGGGCGAGAAAACGGCGGACAGCAGCAGCACCCGATCGTAATCTTTCTGCAGGAATAAATTTTTGTAACGCGTGAGAAAAACTTCCGTGAAGAAAGGCTCGCTGAACGCCCGCAGCTCTTCATCGCGCACCGGCCACGCGCCCCTCGCCTGGCTTTTGCCGGAAAGAAAATCGTAGAGGGCGTGATGATACAATTCACGGTGCATACGCGCCTGCCGTTCATCGTCGAGCACTTCGAGCAATCGCAGCAGCGCGTCTTTATCGAGGCGCACGTTTTCGGGGCCGATAGTCAGCTCGTCGCTCAGCTGGAATTCGCTCAGCCAGCGCCGCCGCGCGCGACGCACCGCCTGCCGCAGCTCTTCGCCGTCCAGGTTGCGCTCGGGCGCTTCCAGCAGTTCTAGTGGAGAAAGGAAAGACATCGGGGAATTAAAAGTACGATTTAGCAGGAAGAATACTACGAGCTGCCGGCCGGCAGCGGCGGTTGCAGCCGCAGTTCCCAGTAGGCAGGCATTCTCGTGATAAAAATACGCGCGCCGTCCGTGCGGACTGCCAACCGCCGCTGCCGGCTGCCGCCTGCTAAAAATCTCTCCGGAACCAAAATCTTCCTCCTAAATATTACTCCGGAATTTCGGTAACTTTGAACGACCTCGAACCCAGTAAAACGTTATGCTGATCCACAACCAGGAGCACCTGCTCAAAGTCATCAACCAGGTCTTCGACCTGGAGCGCAAGATCGTTGCGAAAGAAGAATTCACGCCCCTGCAGCGCAACATCAACCGCATGAAAGAAACGTTCGCGGAGATGGGCCTGGCCTGGGCGAGCCCGCTGGGCGAACCCTACAACGATACGCGCACCGACTGCGAAGCCAGCATCGCGGGCGAATCGTCGGAGAACCTTTACATCAGCGAGGTACTCAAGCCCATCGTGTGGGTGAAAGACGGGGGACTGAACTATATCATACAGAAAGCTGTTGTTATTGCAGAATCGAAAAATTGAATTCGAATATGAGCCATACGATTGATTTCGGCATCGACCTGGGCACCACCAACTCCGTGATCGCCCGCTACTCCGCCGGCAAAGTGGAAGTTTTCAAGAATCCCGTCGGGCATAAAGAAACCCTTCCTTCCGTCGTCGGGTTCCGCAAAGAGCGCATCATCGTCGGCGACAAGGCGCGCGAATACCTCGAGAAAGATCCCGAGAACGTGGCCGGCTCCTTCAAGCGGAAGATGGGCACTTCGGAGAGCTTTTTCTTCAAGAGCATCGGTGAATTCAAAACGCCGATGGAGCTGTCCTCGCTCGTTTTAAAGGAGCTGAAAAATTTCGTCTACACCGGCGAGAAAGTGGAAGCCGCCGTCATCACCATCCCCGCCTCCTTCGACACGATCCAATCCAACGCCACGAAAAAAGCCGGCTACCTCGCGGGCTTCAGCGAAGTGCTGCTGCTGCAGGAGCCGATCGCGGCGAGCCTGGCGTATGCGAACAAGGACGAGAACCAGGACCAGAGCGAAGGCCAGTGGCTGGTATACGATCTCGGCGGCGGCACCTTCGACGTGGCCCTGGTGCGCATCGGCGACGGGGAGATGAAAGTGGTGGATCACCAGGGGGATAATTTTCTCGGCGGACTGGATTTCGACAACCGCGTCATTGATAAGATCATCGTGCCGTACCTCGAGAAGATGGGGAAATTCGATGACGTCGGGCAGGAATTAAAAAGCGCGAAGGGAAAATACAATCGCCTTTACTACCAGCTGCTCGCGAAAGCGGAAGAAGCGAAAGTGCTGCTTTCCGGCAAGGACAATACCGAAGTGGAATTCGAGATCGAAGACCGCAACGGCGAAAAAGTAGATATCTACATGACGATCACGCGCGAGCAGTTTGAAGACAGCGTTCGCGATCTCGTCACCGCCACCATCGACATGATCCGCGTGATCATGGAACGCAACAGCCTGGAGCCTTCGAAGCTGAAGCACGTGCTGATGATCGGCGGCAGCACTTACATTCCGCTCGTGCGGCGCATGGTGGGCGAGGCTTTCGGCATTCCCGTCAACTGCACGATCGATCCCACGACGGCCGTAGCGATCGGCGCGGCGTATTATGCCGGGTCGCGCACGCGCACGCCGCAGAAAGGAAAAGAGGAATCCGCTCCCCCGGGCGAGGCCGGCAATGCGCCCAAAGCGCCGGTCACCATCCGCACCGCTTACCAGAAGACCAGCCAGGACGCGCAGGAATATTTCACCGCGGCTGTTGAAGGTCCCGTT
>Ga0196978_1000449_pt1 | contig 20897 bp, 49 predicted proteins | sample S3v_2013CmetaG_FD_155491 | JGI IMG/M metagenome (GOLD analysis project Ga0196978, IMG submission 155491) | Soil microbial communities from Anza Borrego desert, Southern California, United States - S3+v_20-13C | ecosystem: Environmental > Terrestrial > Soil > Desert | place: USA: California... | reverse complement strand
CAGCGCCCAGGGGCACTACCTGTGGCTGGACTTCGCGCCGAAGCCCTCGTTGAACTGCTGCGTCTTGCGGTTCCGCGGCACCGGCGTGCTGCGGCGTCCACCGGACTACGGCTACATCGAGGGTGTGCTGACGGAGATGGGCGCCGCCGATCCTGTGTTCCCGTCGTTCATGATGGAGCACGGCTTGGCGCCGCGGCAGCTGTTCCTGTGCCACTTCGAGTGGGACGGAGCCTTCAACGCGCTCGAGGGCCACTGGGACGGTGATCTGGCGCCGCAGTTCGTGCTCAAGGAACACCTGGACCATGACGTGGTGCAGCTCCGCTGGGAGCGGTACCGCCACCTTCTGGAGCTCTGGAGACGTCACTATGATTCGTGTGGTGTTTGATTTCGCGATCGAAGGCATCAGAGGCCGAGAGGTCTACTGGCCCAAGGAGCAGGATCCTAAGCTCGCGGAGACCGAGGCGGTTCTGAGGCTGGAGGAGCGGCTGATCAAGGAGGGACTCGCGACTTTCGAATGCGGCTGCTGTCTCGATGTTGACACCGCTCAGGTGGAGCTCTATCGCATCGCACTGTACCAGGACGACACGCTGATCATGCAGTACCCGATCGACGTAAAGGAGGGCTAGTGGGCCACAACGACTTTCGTACCGACGATGAAATAGCTGCGCTCGAGGCAGCGGACAGGTACCGCCCGGAGCTTGAGCTGCTCGAGCGGGAAATCTCGAAGCGCGACCGCAAGATCGCGAAGAAGGACAAGGAGATCGCGAAGCTGAAGGAGCAGCCCATCAAGCTGCGACTCCGCCTCGACGACGCGCTGGACGCGGCACAGGGCCTCTGATGGCTCAGGACATCTGGAAGCGGAAGGCGAAGCCGCAGAACGCAGTGTTCGAGGGACTACTGCGCGTGTGGAACGAAATGTCGCCTGAAGAGCGCAATAAGCTGCTGGAACAGGCTCGCGCCGAGGGCGCGGCGTCTTCTTGGCCGAGGAAGTAACGATGTCCACGGATCCTGAGGACTACGAGCTCGTCCGGAGCAACCAGCGGCTCAAGCCGTGGTACGAATGCACCGAGGGCGAACTAAACGACTGCGTCGAGATCTGGCACCTGCTCAACGAGGCGGCACCGTCTGTGGACTGTCCGCTGCCTGAGTTCCTTGGCATGAGCGAGACCGAGTATGCCGCCTGGGTTGCGGATCCCGAAGCGGCGAAGGCCGCGCGTAAAGCGGAGACGTTGAAGAAGTAGTTGCGTACGGCGTAGCGCTGACGTAGATTCGTCGCATGTACTCGCTGTTCGAGAAGCATAGCCCCGGCGCCCCGACTTCGGTCGAGTGGCGCCCATGTGCTTTTCCGCAGCCATGAGCGCACCCCTCGGGGTGTAGCTCAGCAGAGTAGAGCGCTCGTTTCGGGAACGAGAGGCCGCAGGTTCGATTCCTGTCGCCCCGACCATTTACCGATCGTGATCACTGGGTTGGCCTTGGCCGAGCGGCAGAGGCACGTGGATGTGGCCCACGGCAGACGGGTTCAACTCCCGTAGGTCAACCCCGTGATTACGATCCAGGCCGTCCTTCGGGGCGGCCTTTCTTTTTTGAGGAGATCTATGTCGGAGTACACCACGTTCGTGCAGAAGAAGTACCTGGACCGTCCCCGTGAAGTGCCGGGCCTCGATGAAGAAGAGGCGGCGCGGCACGTCGAAGAGCTCGTGCTGTGGGTTCTGCACAGTTCTGCGGCGCGCCTGAAGGAGCACAAGAAGATCGAGAAGGAACTCGATGCCTCGGTACCGGAAGGTGGCCATCTGCGGCAGCACGTCGCGACGAAGTTCCGGATCCTGGCGCAGAGCGCACTTACCGAGTACCGGGCAGCCATCGAGCGTAGCTTTCGCGTCTCTCTGGATGACGTCGCCTGGGTGCTTGCGGGGCAGTATCTCGAAGGACACCGAAGGGAGAAGTGATGTGGTGCGGTGAGATATGCAAACGCTGCAGTCGAAGGAACGTCATCGGCTTTCGGGTGTCCGATGAACTCTGGGAGAAGATCGTCCGAGGTCGGTGGGGTGTGTTGTGCACGACGTGCTTTGATGAAGAGGCCGAGCTTGCTGTCGTTAGCTACACGTTTCTGGAGCTGTATCCGGTGACGTGGGACTCCTGGGAGGATCCCGAAGAGAGTGTTCCGGACACCCACTGAATCCCACAGAACCGCGCCGTCTGTTGTACGCGGGATTGCCGTTTAGTCGGCTTTACCTGACAGCTCTGGATGGGCAGACCGTAGCATCGGAGGATGCGCACCAGAGTTGAGCAGGCCCGAGCCGAGGTAATGGACAGCATCGACGCGCTGACTGTGCAGCCGCACGACACCGGCATGCTAGCCGCGCAGCTCAAGGAGCGCTTCTTGGCGTTCTGCGAAGCCGCGGACACCAGACTGAGTGAGTGCACCGCACAAGTGCTACAGCTGCGTAATCGTAGCTGAGATCGCCTATAAGCCCTTGGAGGGCTTTATGGACGATCTGAAACGCTGGGCAAGTCTGGTTCCGCCGGCCGAGGACTCGAAGCGCATCACGAAGGAGTGCAGAGGCTCCATTCGCGATCACAACATGAGGACTGCGCTCCGGGAAATCGTCGCCAAGATCAACAAGCGCCGTACCGCTGGCTTCGACCATGCGCACGTTCGAGGGCTGGAGATCATGTGGGGATACGTAGACGACGTACTCGCGGTGCTGCGGCACCGCGGCTACGAGGTGTCGACGGGTCCTATGGCTGAGACCGTGGATCTGCACGTGAAGTGGCGCACCGACGCGACGTGCGGGAAGTGCTTCGGTGATGCCGACGATGTCTGTCTCCTGGACGAGGGGCATCAGGGTCCCCATGGTACGGATCGCCACATGCTTCACCACCGCGGACCGTGTGGAGCATGAGCGCGCTACTCGTGTGCCTCGACTGGTTCTGGTGTCTCGTGTGCCTCGGCGCGCTCGAGGCCTATGCACTTGGAACATGGATGCGTCGGGTCGAGGACCAGGCGTATGCGAAGCAGCAGGAAGCGCAGGCCTACAAGGCCGCGATCTGCTGGGGACGTTGATCCTGGGCCTGGGTTAGTACGCCCGCGTCAAGGATCGCGAGTAGGGCCGGGGCGGGTCACAACCTGTTGTGGGCCGCATCCTCGGAACTTCCGAGGTCAACCCTAGATGGTCTAGGGCAACGCGGTTTGGAAGTCGATACCGCCCCGGCTCTCTTTTTATCGAGGAGGATCAATGTACCCGGCGTATGTATCCGGAGTTCTGCACGAGCTCGCGAAGTCCGCGTCGTTCGGCGCCGGCCTGAGCTACGGCCTGGCACATCCAGAGGTGCACTGGTCCTGCAGTCGCGTAGAGATGGCGATCCACGAAGTGATTCACGCCGCTCTGCTGTGGGAGGATAACGATCCCGTGTGGCGCCGTGGCCCCGGACATAGTATCGATATCCGCAGAATACCGAGTCGTGAGATCCGAAAAGCACTGAACCGTCGAACCGATAGGCCGCGCCAGGAGTGCATCACGCTTGCCGCGGAGTACTGGATCTTGAGGCACTGGGGTTTCAAGGGAACCCCGGAATGGCTGCCCGAGGTGATACGCAGTCAGCCGGCACAGGTAACGGTTCAGCGCGTCATGCATCACCTGACGCATCCGGCGAAGCGCAGCTGCACGTTGAGACAGGCCCATCGAGCGATGCGTCTGATCAGGCAATCGGTACAGAACTGGAGGAGACATGAGCGAGGATCGGATCAAGGAACTTGAGGCAGAGCTTGCGCGCACCCGTAGCCTGCTCGATGAGCGAAACAGGATCAGCGGTAACCTGATGCTGCAGCTCAAGGAGATCGCCGGGGCAGTGTTCCAGGACTATCTGGACGAGAGGGACTACGCCCAGCTGGTGGCCGCGGTGCGTTCCTTGGCGGAGCGCCAGGCCCCTGTGCCGTTCATGGTCGCGCTGCAGCACTGGCTCGACGCCATGGAACGCCGCAGCACCACCAGCATCACGAGGGCCGATACTCGGCTCGCGGGTCAGGCGCGTGACTGGTTCAGTCAGACGGCGGAGAAACTGCGCCTGGCGGAGCTGAAGCAGCGAGTCGAGGTGCAGCTGCCGACGCTCGAGCAGCTCAGGCATGGTTGGGACTCGACACAGGGGGAGCAGAAGCCCTGGCAGTGGGCCCACGAACTGATTTGTGAGTACGTAGTGTCGTCCGGCGTAGCTGCGTTCGTGGGCCTGCTGAACCGAGCAATGGAGCACGATCGAACAGCGATGGCTTCACTTGTGAAGCATCAGGTCGTGTCACAGGGTTCCGAGATAGGCCTACTGGGCCTCGTCAACAGGATCCTTGGAACACGCGATACCGCCAAAGTATGGATCGCGGCGATATACAGTGAGGACGGTGAGCTGCTTCGTTTCGAAGCACGTGATCCGGTTCGTACTGCTTCACGGTGTGCCACGTTCACGACCGGAGGGGATGTACCAAGCGGCGTCTATGTAGCGGTGGCGCTGTTGAACCGCGCGCTGAAGCACGATCCGAAGGCGATGTTCGAACTCGTCGAGCATCGGGTCGCGGTCACGGAAGCTATGGTCAAAGACGAGACGATTCAATGCGTACGTGTTGACGGTCTCAAGAAAGCCGGGCATGAGGTCGGGCTGCTGGGCATCATCAACGGGATCTACGGTACCCGCAAGGATGGCCAGGGCTGGATCGCGGCCCGCTTCGGCGATGACGGAGCTTCGCTCCTCGAGTTCGTGGTCAATAAGCCCAAGGACCAGCCGGCATGAGCACTCAAGATCCTACGGAGTGGGTGGATACACTGATCATGCTGGCGATGGCACTTCTCCTCGGCATCGTGGTGAACATCCTTCTCAGCGCGGGGTAACATGCGGAGCCAACTGGAATGGCAGCTCTACGACGCGCGGCGTCCCTGTGGGCGCCCTGCCTCGAAGCCCTGGCGCGCCGTGCTGCCGCTGAATCCCGAGGGTTGGCAGCTCTGGACCCCGGACTTCGACTACGACAAGGAACCCTACTGGGTCCGCACCTCCGAAGAGATGGAGCCCGTGCTGGCGTATCCCAACGCCGGCATGCTCCACGAAATGAACGGCGGTGGTCGCTACTTCTATCCCTGTGACTGCGAGGTCATCTTCGCTGGCTGGGAAAACGATCCGTACTATCCGTCCTCACCGATCAGCCAAGAAAGAAACAAGGAGCCACGATGACAAAGGCAAAGTTCGTAGAGGTACAGCCAAAAACGCGCGCGAATGCGCAGGCAGCTCTGACTAAGCCCGAGGGGGAGCGTACGCCGTTCGACCTGAGGGCGATTCAGAACAGCAGAGTTGACCGCACCGAGTTTCGCATCACGCTCAGCTTCACTCTCCGCTTTAGCGGCGATCGGGAGCTCCCTGAGGTGTTCAAGGGTCGGTGGCTCACAGAGTTCATCATGGCGGGCCTTCAGAGGACGGTGTTCGACAAGCAGAAGGAGTACGAGAAGGAGGGACTCCCTGAAGACTGTGAGTTGAAGATTCGCACGAAGAGGCTCAGAGAGATCTGACAATCACGCTGGAGAAAACAATGAGCCGCCGCAGTGACCGTTTCAAGAAGATCCTCCCCACAGACGTGCCGCGTCGCGGACTCGACGTAACCGTCAGTACGAAGCCCATGCCGAACTTCGAAGTCGGCGCCGTACAGGGCGATTCGCCCGGTGCCGCACAGCCGAAACCTCTGAGCGATAAGGCCTTGCGCGCCATAGACGTGGCGGGTAACGCGATCCGAACGTTGATGGGAAAACCGGAGTTGACCAAGAGCCAGCTAGCGGAAGCCCGTAAACGCGCAGAAGCGAAGCTCTCGGCTAAGGCGCAGCTTCCGCCGAGCAAGCGGAAGAAAACCAAGGCACCGCGCAAGGTCAAGAACACCGACTTCCGCATCAGGCTCGACTTCACGATTCGCGTGGAGGGCGACGACGTGATCCCGGAGATCTTCGGCCCGAAGTACATGGACTTCATCGCAGCCGGGCTGCTCGGCACCATGCTCAAGGCGCCGAAGTACAAGAACCGCAACGTCGACGTACTGCCTGGCTCCAGGCTTCACGTAAGCGTGAAGCAGCACAAGGAGGACTGATGGAGAACGCAGTGGTTGTCGCCGCTACGGCAGACGGCGTGATCGAGCTGTTCGAGCGCCATGGCGCCGGCGGAACTTCTCTCACCCTGCTTGGGCGCTGGGAGATGCCGCGGCGCATCACCTACGAGCTCGCTTCGACACTGGTCCTGATGCTGCAATGCATAGTTGGGGAGCTTGAAAAAGAAGGCGTCGATACCGCAGCGTGTTCTGCCCGCATTGCTGATGCCGGGCTCAGCGCTGTTGGCTTCGAAAGGACCTATAAGTGCTAGAGCTGATCAGCTCTATCGGCTGGGCCGAGTGGGTCGGCGCCGTTGCGACGCTCACCAACATCTGGGGCAACTTGGCTCTGGCCAATCTCAAGAGCCGTGGCTGGGCGATCCGGCTGCTGACCAACGTACTGTTCATCGTGTACAGCGCCCACATCTGGGGCGGCTGGCCCATGATGGCGAACCATCTGACGTTCTTCGTGATCAACATCGTGGGCTGGTACAAGTGGTATGAAGCCGCAAAGGCAGGAAGAGGGGTTTCATGAGTGAGCAACTTGAGGAACTGAGGAATGAGGTCCTGGTTCTTGCGGCATCGGCGTTCCCGAATCCTGACCCTGGAATCGAAGAGGAGCTCGAGCTGGTATTCGAGGCCGACGCTCTCAAGATTCAATGGGAGAGTGGAGGCTGGGAAGAGGATCTCGTTGTGGCAACCAGCGACGAGCAGCTGGCGCTACTCGCAGCAAAGGCCGCGCTGCTCGTGCTGACTGGCCGCTTCGATAAGAACACGGCGGAGGAGCTGATCGCCCAGCTCGACGGTTGAGGGTCACGGTGCGGCACGAGATCCTGGGAAAGAACCTGCGCGGCTACGGCTGCAACCACGGCACGCTGCTCTACTTCTGGAGGATTCCAGAGAGCATGGGCAAGGAGGAACGGTTCACACAGAACATCAAGGATCTGATGGACATCAACGCGGACTCGGAGACGCAGTCACTGCGCCTCGACTTCCGCTCCGGAGACTCGCTGGTCATCCGCGAGATGCATCCCGTAGAGCTCCTCAATCACGTGAGATCTCTGAAACACTACGTGTACATGTACCAAGACGCATGAATGGGAGGGAATATGTTCTTCGATCGACTTCAGGACCGCATCAACCAACTGGACGCGCCGTGTTGCGTGGGCCTCGACCCGATTCTCGAGCAAATCCCGATGGAACATCGGGCGTCTTTCGGGCTCACGGAGCACGATACGTTGCTGCGCCTCTCGCAGGTCGGCGGCATGGAGACCGCGGCGAAGTGCATCCAGCGCTGGCTCATCAGCGAGGTGCTGCCGAGCATCGTCGGTATGGTGCCGGCGGTGAAGCCGCAGATGGCGTACTTCGAGCAGCTCGGGCCCGAGGGCCTGAAGGTGCTGCAGAACGTGACACACATCGCGAAGAAGATGGGCTTCATCGTGATCCTCGACGGCAAGCGTGGCGACATCGGCAGCACCTCCGAGGCTTACGCCAACGCGTATCTCGATCCACGTATCAGCGGCTACTACGCCGACGCGCTGACCGTGGCACCGTACATGGGCGACGACTCCGTTGGACCGTTCGTCGAGAAGGCCCTGCAGTACGACAAGGGGGTCTTCTGCCTGGTGCGCACCACGAACCCGGGAGCGGCTCGGATGCAGCTCACCGAGCTGTATACAGGCAAGGCTAGCTACGAGCTCGCCGCCTACACTGTCAAGGAGATCAACATGAACGCGCCGAAGCACGTCGGTGTTGTTTCTGGGCCCTGCGGTGCCGTCGTGGGTGCCCTGGACCCGGACTCCGCGAGCCGCGTCCGGGCTCTGCTGCCCACGGAGTTCTTCCTGGTGCCCGGCTACGGGGCCCAGGGAGGCGTCAAGCGTGCTGTAGAGGCCTGCTTCACCTCGGGAGGCCAGCGTGCCCTGGTGAACAGCGCCAGGGCCGTGCTGTACCCCAAGGAGGGCTCCATCGCTGAGGCGTGCTGGCAGTTCATCCACGAGGTCAGGAGCATCCGAGATGGTAAGTAGGCGCCTCGTACTGGAGATTGACGACGAGGCCCAAGAAGCAGTCGGCATCGTAGGCAGGAAGCTCGGCACCACTGACCTGACAGAGGTGCTTCGCCACTGCCTGGGTGGCTACGCCGCGCTGCTGCATCACCTGGATGCGAACCCCGGGTCCAAGTTGGGCTTGATCCTGAAGAACGACGAGTACATCGAGATCGAGCTGCGCGTGGACCTGCAGGACGCGGCACCCGTGATCCCGCTGTTCCCTGTGGAGGAGTCGGATCACGAAATCGAGAAGTTCCTAAACGATATCGATGAGCCGTTTGTGGAGGAGAGCATGCGCGAGGTTGCGGAGAACTGTGACGGTGAGCTCCAGGAGGTGACGCAGCAGAAAGTCGACGAAGCGCTGAACAACGCCCTGGAGAGCGGCTACGACTACCGGCACTACGACAACTACGAAGAGCTCGCGATCGACATCGGAACCTATGACGCTGAGCTCGAAGGCGCCGAGCCCGAGCAGCTGGTTCCTCTGATCAAGGACTGGCAGGCAAGGAGCCGATGACACCGATTCCAAGTAATCTCTACGATATGCCTGCGGTGACTCTCAAAGAGCTCAGGGGCTACGTGGCTGAGGTCTGGGCGGGCCGTAACTGGACCGTTTGGCTTACGACGGAGGGCCGCCTGTTTCGCAGGACGTTCACGCTGCACATCGGAGGTACGGACGCTCAAGGAAACCGGATCCCGGCGGAGTCGTACCATGGCCGCAACAGGCAGCAGGCGATGTTTCGGGCACGGGTCTACTTGGTGGCGCTGCTGCAGCGCGGTACCCTGCAGACCTTCGGATATGGTATCGAGGGACTAAACGCTCTGCGTGGTCGTATGGGTCTTGATCTACTGGAGGTGGGTAGTGTCGATCGTAAATCGAAGAAGCGGCGGAAATCTGATGAAGCTCTGCAGCGACGCGGAGCTCGAGTCGATGAAGGAAAGCGACGACATCGACACGCAGCTCGCCGCCAAGGCTGAGATCAAGCGCCGCAAAGACGAACCAGAGACCTGGTGCGAGTCGATGGACGTCTGGTGAGACTCGAGGAGCTTCGACGCAGGTCTCGAGGGCGCCGAGCCCGGCTGGTTCCTCTGATCAAGGACTGGCAGGCCCGTAACCGTTAGAGACGGGAACCCGTAAGGGTGTCAGCAGGAGCCCCCTGTTGATTTACATATAGGCCACACAGTACGCCGGGATGCAGAGGAGAAGATCATGAGAAAGTCAAAGCTCGCACTTGTGCTCGTCAGGGTCGATACCGATCGGCCCAAGCTGTTGCTGATACGTCACCACAAATGGAACGACTGGTCCCTCGTGGGCGGACACGTCGAGCCATGGGAGAAGAACGACTTCGCGGCCGCCGCTGCTCGGGAGTGCAACGAGGAGATGACGCCGCTGAAGTGCGGCAAGGATTTCGTGCTGCTGCCGCTGCTGGTTCAGCCTACAGAGTGGGGACCAGTGGCGTCGAAGTCCGCTGGCGGCGAGCCCACGATCTACACGGCACAGTTCTTCGAGCTCAGGTTCCTGCGGGAGCCCGGCGAATGTATCGTTGAGCTGCTCAAGGCGCACCCCGGTGATTTCCGCCTCGCCGATCTTGAGGAGTTCCAGCTCCCCGAGGGAGAGGTTCCGCTGTACTCGACGTCGTTGGTGTCTCGTGCCTTGCGGAATGTCGGTAGGGCGCTTGGGAGCCAGCCGGCAAAGATCATTACGTGAGGTGTTATGGGAAGACGGGACACAGGAATGCGGCGCTGGGCCTTCGAGATTGCGGTTCTGGGCACCGGCGCGCTGTTCCTGCTGAAGGCCTGTATCGGTGACGAAATCGATGAGCTGATCACGCCGACGTGTAGCTCGAAGAGGTGTCCCTACGAAACCTTGGGGATCTACTTGGAAGGAGAATGCTGGTGCGTAACGAAACCCGACCCATAGACAAGTCCCGGGCCCGTGACCTGCTGCGGTACTACTGGGTCAACGGCATCGTTGTTCCCAAGAGCGTGCTGGAGCAGATCGACGCCGTGTCGCTGCCTGGAGAGACTGCACTTGCGGCGGTGAGCCGCATCGCGGAGATTCGCACCGATGACATCCAGCCGTTCGACAGCATCCACCTCCAGCAGAGGATCTCGGAAACCCAAGTCAAAGAAGATATTCGACAGGCCGCACAGCATAAGTGATGCCGAGAAAGCCGAGATCAGCACGTGGCTCCACGATATGTGGTGCAACGCCTATCGCTGCTGAGAGGCCAACGGCAGCAGTAAACACCACAGGCAGCGTATACGGACGATCGAGGCGCTGGCGAAGCGCTGGGGAGTGGAGCTGAAATGAAGCAGGAGCTGGCGCGGCTGCGAGTCGGTGCACTGTACATGGTGCGTGGCGGCCACATCATGCGGTACCACGGCCTCTGGGGAACGAATAACGAGCCAGGCCCGAAGGAAGGGCATTGCCTGGCGCTCCTGCACCCTCGTGAGCCGATCGACCCGCCTGCAGGGGGCTATAGCGCGGCGCACGAGGACGTCCGTGAACTCACGGCGGCGGACATCGCGTGGCTGCCCGAGCGCATCGCACAAGCCAAGGCACGCGGCGTCGATTACACAGATGCAGAGATCGCGCTGAAGGAGCTGGTAAATGACCGTTGATATGCTGTTCTGGATGATCGCGTGCCACTTCATCGGGGACTACGTCCTGCAAAGCGACTGGATGGCGCAGAACAAGAGAAAGGTATCGGCTGCTGCCGCGGCGCATGCCCTGGCCTACTCCGTGCCGTTCCTGTTCCTGGTGCAGAGCTCACTGGCCTTCTTCGTGATCTACTGGACCCACTACTTCATCGATCGTTACGGACTCGCGCGGTACGTGTGCTTCGCCAAGAACTTCCTGGCGCCGAAGAGCGACTGGCCGAAGTGGAGCGACACCGACTTCACGGGCTACTCTGCCGCGAGGGACAAGTACCTCACGGTGTGGCTCTACATCATCACCGACAATCTGATGCACCTGTTGATCAACTACTGCTCGTTGAGGTACCTGTGAGAAAGAAAGACGTAGATCAGGAAGAGGTATGGAGGCATACCGCAGAAGACGCCCGGATGTCCTTCAGCCCGAATGCCTCTATCGAGGTAACCGTCGAGGACAGTGAAACCGTCGGCAGTCGCGTCGTGGCCCGGAAGCAGCGCGTGGAGGTCTATGACAGCACGCCTCGGTACGCGCTGGCCCTGTACATGAAGGATCTCGAGCTTATGCCGAGCGACGTGGCGCGTGCCCTCGGCATTACGGTAACGCAGGTTCTTGATCTGCTGCGCGGTGTTCAGCAGTTCGACTACGATAAGGTTGAAACCGCGCTACACGAGTATTTGAGGCTCCTGAAGGAGAACGACAAATGAACTACGAGTCCATGATGTTCTGCAATCACGCCAACGAGTGCCCCACCTCGATTTGCACGTGCCCGCCGAACTGTGGCTGCCGGGAGATGATGTGCAAGATCCAGCTGCCGAAGCTTCCACGAGGGAGCGGAGACTTCGTACTGGGCCTGCACGGCACCTTGCAGCGGAACGGCCGGGTCTTGGCGACGTTCACGCAGTGCCGCTTCTGGGGCACGCCGCAGGGCGAGTTCGAGGCTTGGGGGGCACAGCTTGAGCTCACCGAGGACACCGTGCGGGACGTCGTTGCGGGCAAGCTGCCCATCGTGATGTTCAACGGCGTCTCGATTGAGTTGCAGCTGTTCGACCAAGTCATGAGCAAGCCCATCAACATGGTGTGGGGAGACTTCGTGCTGTTCGAAACCGGCGAGCCCGTGATCCGGAACTTTATCGGCGTGCCTGACTCGTTCCACGGTCTGCCTCCACCGGCCGTGGTTCGTCGAGTCCTCGCGCTGCTGAAGGCCTCGAAGAATCCCCTATAAGGGATCGAGGAGGGAAGCATGCAAGCTGTGATCGTGGATGAAGACCCGTTGACCGGTGAAGTGCGGCTGCGGATCCAGGAGGCGGCCCTGGAGCTGCTCGCGGAGCACGAGGCGAGTTCTTTGGGCGGGGACCCCGACCGTGGAGGAGTGCCCTTCGTCTTGGCCGAAGAGGTGTACGAGCGGCTGCGTACCAAGGACACCTCGCCGCCTCCTCCGTTCGAGGTGCACCGCGCCCTGCTGGAGGATTCGCACTTCTACGAGCGTACCCGTCACGGCGATTCGCTGGTCTTCTTGAAGCTCAAGTAGGACAGCGGAGAGCTTGCTCTCTTTTGCCTATAAGATCTCGGAGGACATATGTCGAACTTTGTCGAAGTCCGCGGGATCATCATCGCGGCAGATGACATCCAGTGGATCGAGTATCTCACCGCGGAACAACTCAAGGCCCGCGAGCGTGGCACCGAGGCTCCGAGCGAGCCCGAGGGGCGGACCTACGTGCTCCTCAAGAGCGCGCCTGGGCTCCTCCACTGGCTCGTGGGTGACGTGCGCGGCGAGTTCCGCGCCTTGCTGGCACCGCGGTGCACACCGTGACGCGACACTACGGACCGCCTCCGAAGCGGTACTACACCCTGATCTATCGGTATCGCGGCCCAGGCTCAAACACCTGGACTCACAGATTCACCAGTTTCGACGGTCGATGCCGCTATATGACGTGGGAGCGCAGCAAAACGGATCTGGCGTGGCCGCCTCTGATGAGCCACGCCAATGGTCCTTGGGAGCGCTGCGCCGATAGCGCGATGGGCTGGTTCCACACGTTCAGCTTCATGATCCGTTGGGCCGTAATCCTGGATCCTGATGGTAGAGTGGTATTTGATTGGAAGCGTCCCAGGAGGGCTCATGCGAACGAAAATGCTGTACAAGCGCACCGCGGGCAACAAGGTCCAGCAGTGGTGCATGGAGATCGAGGGGTCGAGATACCGAACGATCAGTGGCCAAACCGATGGCGAACAAGTTACGTCGCAGTGGACTACGGCGAAGCCGAAGAACAAGGGCCGGGCAAACGAGACTAGCGCTGAAGCTCAGGCTGTTGCTGAGGTGAAGAGCCACTTTGCGAAGAAGCTCAAGGCCGGGTACTCCGAGACCATCGAAGCCGCGAAGGTCGACGATCGGTTCAAGGTGATGCTGGCGGAGAAGTACAAGGACTACAAGGACTACATCGCGGAGCGGTTCGCACAGGGCGAGCTCGTCTCGGTGCAGCCGAAGCTCGACGGTGTCCGCTGCGTCGCTAGGCGCGACGGGCTCTGGAGCCGCAACAACACCAAGATCGTTAGCTGCCCGCACATCGAAGCGGCGCTGGTGCCGTTCTTCGCGGAGTTCCCCGAGGCCATCCTGGACGGCGAGCTCTACAACCACGAACTGCGCCATGACTTCGACTCGCTGATCAGCATTCTTCGTAAGACCTCGGGTCTGACCGATGCCGATCTGGCGCTGTCGGCGAAGATGGCGCAGTACCATGTCTACGACGCCGCCGGTACCTGGGACGGCGAGGATGTCGCTGCAATGAACTTCCCGGTGCGAGCGGCCCGTGTGCTCGATGTCGTGGCGTTCCTCGCTGTGCCGTTCATCGTGACGGTGCCCGTCGTGAGCTGCTTCGACTTCGGCAAGATCGACTTCCTATACGAACTCTATCTCGAGGAGGGCTACGAGGGGCAGATGGTCCGGACGGCAGAGCCGTACCGGATCGGGGCCCGGAGCAAGGATCTGCTGAAGCGCAAGGAGTTCGTGGACGCGGAATACGAAGTCGTCGACATCGTCGAAGGCGAAGGCAACCGCAGCGGCGTCGCGGGCTACGCCGTGCTCAAGTTGCCGGACGGACGGCTGTTCAACAGCAACCTCAAGGGAGGCATGGCGCACTACCGGTTCCTGCTGCAGAACAAGCACCACTTCATCGGCGGGCAAGCCACCGTCACCTATACCAACCTGACCCCCAAGGGTGTCCCGCGGTTCCCCAGGATCGCGAAGGACAAGTGGTGGCCCAAAGGTAGAGACTTGTGATCTGCCCGAAGTGTGGCGGTAGCTGTTATCGGGAAGAAGCCGATGTAGAGGTTGGCATTATTTACGGTCCATACGGCTGTTGTAACTGCGGTTGGAGCGAGGACTCGACCTATGACTGTTCCGCAGAATGGTCCCGGGGCGAACGTAAGCGCGATCCTGAAAATCCGGAATTCGTGGTGGATCCCTTGGGCGGTATGCGCAGAGTGAAAGGACGTGATCTGTGAGTCATCTTCTGGTGTCCAATCTCTGGACTCTCCTGTGGGTGTTCGGCCTCATCGCCTCGGTGTTCCTGTTTGGTGCAGGTCCTCCGTTGTTCGCCTGGTGGTGGTACGAGGGGCGTCATTTGCCGAAGCATCGCAGACAGGCTGTTCTCGATGCCTTGGCGTTTGGTGAGGAGCTCTACGGCCGCGACATCGTGGAGCGCAGCGACGGCCTGCTTAGGGAGGGCACCGTATACGTGTTGCTCGATCGCATGGAAGACGAGGGGCTGATCGAGTCGAGATTGAGTAATGCTCCGCCAGGCCTTCTTCCTAGGCGCATGTACAGGCGGGCTTGTGTGCCTATCCCTCCTGAGGATCAGCTACGCGAACTCAGGAGCCTACAGTCCGATCCGAACAACATCTTGCTGCTGCGTCTGCTGTGGGAGGCCGGCGGCATGGAAGTCGAGGCCAGCTCTGCTGCAATGGCTGAGCGCGAGCTGTGCGAGAAGGCCTACGAGCTTTTGAGCGGTAAACGCTGGGCCGCGGGTCGACCATGCAGAGGACGTGATCTTTGACAGAAGACAAGGTGCCCCTAGGTACGTTTGTGCGGCTGGGAACCCTCTCGCATAACCGCACCTTCACGAAGCGCGAATGGCTGGAGTACGGCGGCACAGCAGGTGAGCTGAAAAAGCTGAGAAACAGTGAGCGGGTTGTGTTGCTCAACGATCGCCGGAGCTATTACCCGACGTACCAGGGATGGTACGAACTCGATGAACTCGCGAGGAGCCTATGATCAGAGACAAGACCTTCCGGGCCGCATGCCTCGGGGCACTCATTACCGGTGTGATCGGTGGCGTGTCGCACGGCATCGACGCGGCCGAGTCGAGCGCAACGATAAAGCGCCTGTCGGAACAACTGGAGCAGTACACCCAGGAATGCGACGGGGCCGCGCTGGCTGCGACGCTGCAGAGCTGCTTCGACGGCAGGATCAAAAGCTGCGGCATGGGGCAGGAGAGCTGTAGCCGCGGCGCCATGGATCAGTGCTACAAAATCGCACGAGGCGTGCACTGTGTCGGGAGGAAGAAGTGATCGTAGTGGTAATCGACGCGGTCCTGGTGCTGAGCGCGCTCGCGGCCCTGGCGCTGCTCCTGTGTCACCTCAGGGATAACAAGATCTCCTTCAAGGATTCCAAAGAGGACTGGTTCATCGTCGCGCTTATCTCGCTGGTCCTCCTCGGCAAGTTGATCCAGTGGTGCACCCCGTGGCTATAACACTGCGCCGCCTCACCGCGGCTGAGGTGACATTCGAACTGAAAATGGAGCAGGACACCACACCGCTCCGAGGAAACGTCATGGCGTCCGGCGATGACGCCGTTGACGCGGAAGCCGAGAAATGGGTCGAGGATCAACTCGCCGCTGGAAACGACTGGGCGTGGTGCACCGCAACGTTGATCGCTACCTACAAAAGTTTTGAGGGTCGCGAGAACTTGGGCTGCTGTAGCTATGAGTCCGAAGAGACCTTCAAGGCGTGCCCGTACTACCAAGGACTGATCGAGGGTGCCTTGGAAGACCTGAACAACAATATCGCGGAGCACTTCGAGAATCTGAAGGACTTGATCCAGACCAAGCGGCTCGAGGATTTTCCCGGCTAGATCGCCTATAAGATCGTGGAGGGAACATGGAATCCACGAGACCCCAGCACGGGCCGGCGCACTACATGAGCCTCGTGTTCGCCTTGCTGGCGCGCGGCTATAAACTCGACATCCAGGGCGTGCGTCGCGCGAGCTTCCACGCCGTGGTCCGCAACTCCATGGACTGCACCGTCGGGGACCTGACGTATCGCGATCCCTCGGACGAGTATCCGAACAGTCCCGCTGTCGGCATCAGCTACGGCTCCTACCTCACGGATCCGCAGTTCGAGCGTGACGTGACGTTCCAGTTCATCGTAGAAAGGATGTGATCGTGGTACACCCAAAGAACCGAGAACCACTCAGTGACTATGCAGCGCCCTTTTTCGCGGAGGACGTGCCGTCCGAGAAGTCTAGTTTCAGCACAGGGGAGTCCCCAACCAGCTTCGGCGTCATCAAGTGGAGCGGACCTGCAGCACGTCCTCGGGACGTGGGCGGGTATCTCGTTACTTGGCGCGGTGAAGTTCCAGGAGGCACGCCCGGCTTGAGACGAGCCTTCGTACGCGTGCGTGCTGTTCAAGAAGACAACGTCTTTTCGAGTATCACGTGGATGGTGTATACGCCTCGTCTCCGGCTCCAAGGAATCGCACAGACTCGTAAAGAGGCGTTTGCCGCGGTAGTGTCTGCGGTTCGTGCATCAGCGCTTCTTCAGCAAGAGCTCACCGAGCTCCGTCGTCGCTACTGTGCTCCGGCTCCTGCGCTGAGCAAGGAGGAAGAACGCGTCTTCAAAGCGATCGATCTCCTGGTCGGTGCTCGTCCGCGCTATACCCCGATTCGCGGCACACGCGCCTGGAGCTTGCGTGTCGAGGACCTCCCGAAGGAACGTACGGCGGACTGGGAGCGCCATGGGCATACGGTCTGCAGCATGCTGCGGGACCTTATAAAGTGAGCCTGCCGGGCAAGCTCGCCTGCCGGAAACGCAAAAAAAGATACAAGATCCGGCTATAAGATCTTGGAGGAAGTATGAATCAACCCAAGATCGAGTGGACGGAACACGTAGTCGACGGGCGTAAATGTTGGAAGGGCAGGGCACCAAACGGGTACTCCGTACACGTTACTGAGTCGAGTCCAACGAGGTATCCTGCAGCGTCATGTCCGGTGCTACGGGTCGGGGTCTGGTCGCCCTGGTGGTACGGCCGGGCGGTGCTAGGCATGGACGTGGCTGAGGGCCTCGAGAAAGCACAGCAGCACGCGGTAGAACTTGCCAAGGACCTGCAGGAGCAGGTCGAGCGTGTTCATGGACGTGACGTCGAGGCGCTCAAGTTGCGCTTCACGAGCCGGCACGTGGCTGTCCACGCGCCGTAGTGATGGCGAGAAGCCCTGGGCTTCTCTTTGCCCCCGAGGTGAAAAAGAGGCACATCGATCATTTTGTGTATTGCATACCTGAGATCCCGTGGATATGCTCCACGACGAGATCAAGTTTCAAGGAGAGATCGACATGGCAACGAAGAAGCTGACGGTCCAGCTGGATGCGGACCTGTACGAGGAAGTGGCGACGGTTGCGGCGGACCGCGAGGTTTCGATCGAAGACGCTGGCGCGTCGGTCATGAAGACCGGCATCAGCCGCCTCAAGGCGCTGAGCAAGAACGCCGCGAAGACCCGCAAGGCCGTGAAGGCCGAGAAGAAGGCCAAGGCGCCCAAGGCGGCGGCGAAGCCGAAGGCCAAGACCGCGACGAAGGCCCCGGCGAAGACCGTGAGCAAGTCCAAGGCTGCGAAGCCCGCCGCCAAGAGCGCTAAGCCTGCGACGAAGGCGGCGACGCCCGAGCGCAAGGAGCTCATCAAGAAGGCCGCGGGCAACGTGAAGGGTCTCCCGGCGAAGCCCAAGGCGGCGTCGAAGCCCGCGAGCGCCGGCGCCAGCAAGCCGTCGACCGAGTCGATCTTCGAGGGCAGCCCGGCTGCCGCCGCGTCGGCCTGATCTAGACACTCCGACGTGTTGAGTGAGGGGTCCTGGGAAATCGGGGCCCCTTGTTCTTTTTGCCTATTTGTATTCTCCCGTATTCTGGCGTATGCTCCTGGCATGGACGAACAGCAGAAGCCACCAGTCACCGCCACCAGCTACAAGCAAGGGATCTCGGCGCGCAACCTGCAGCGTCAGGAGGATCGCCGCGGCAAGGGCGCGTTCCCCAACCTCGCGCAAGCCGCGGTGGAGTACGACCCCAAGCAGGGTGCCCGCACCGGGGCGCAAATCGCCGAGGAGCAGCGTGCCGTCGCCGCTGGCGCCCCCAAGGAGTCTGGCATCTCCCCAGGGACCATCGAGGGGCTCAAGGCGCTGAAGGCCGCCCAGGATGCCCAGCAGCCCGCGCCGGCTCCTCAGGCCGCCCCCGTGGCGCTGCAGGACGAGCTGCCGCCCCAGGATGCCGAGGCCCTGGAAGCGCTCGAGGTGCTCAAGGCGCTGAATCGCGACATCATGGCCAACGAGAAGGAGCGTGAGATCGTCGAGGCGCGGCTCAAGCCCATCGATATCTCCGAAGGGCTCATGACGGGCATCTTCACCCAGGAGGTGCCCATCGTGCCGGGACAGCTGACGGTTCAGTACCGCTCCCTGACGACCCTGGACCACTACGAGATCAATGCCCGGGTCTACCTCAAGATCCGGGAGCGCCCGGAGTACGAGCAGGTCACGGGCCTCCTCATGGGGCTCTACCAAACCGTCGCCAGTGTCGCACGGATCAACGGCACGGAGTTCCCGGCACACATCAAGCGGGACAAGGGAAAGACCGTGTTCGACGACGCAGTGTTCGAGCAGAAGCTCGAGGACTTCATGTCGTATCCCTTGCCGCTGATCGGCAGCCTGGGTGTACATGGGCAGTGGTTCGACAACCGCGTCCGCAAGCTATTCACCGCGGCAAGCCTAAAAAATGGCTGAAGTCTCCAGAGGGCTGGTCCTTGGCGACTCTGTGGTACGAGAAGTACCCCGGGGTGCCGGACCGCGGCAGTCCTCTGGAGACACTCTTCAGGCTGATCGCGCTGGAACGGAAGGTCGAGGACATGCTGGCGACTCGAGCACTGGTGCTCGGTGCCATGGCGGACGACACGCGTGGCGCCAAGGAGGCGATCAAGGCGTACGGCGAGTACTGCGACGCGATGTTCCCGTTCCTGGAGCGCGCCTCGGAGTTCGACCAGGATCGCGATCGCCAGCGGCTTTTGGAGCATGTCAAGCGTCCGATGCAGATCGATGTGGGATCCATCAGAGCGGAGCGCGCCGCAGCGGCGAGAGCCAAGGCAGCGCAGAAGTTCAAGGCCAGGCCGCGGCTTATCGAGATCCCAGGCATCACGAGGCAAAAATGAAGGACAAGTACAAAGAGCAAGCAGAGGCACAGGATGCCGACGAGTTCAAGCCTTGGAGCTGCACGCGCGGCGACGAGGTCGCTCAGTATCTCAGGGGAGAGAAGATGAAAAGAGAGATCGCGTATTTCTGCCCGCAGTGTCAGGGCAACGAAATGGCACTGGGTACGCTGCTGGACGCCGACGGCTCCGTCAGCGCGTCTTGTGCTCTGTGTGGCTGGAAGGGCCGCAGCGGCGACATCATCGGTGCGGTGTCGCCGGCCAACGCGCAGTTCTGGAACGCCGAGAAGTTCGGCAACGTCATGCTTCTCGCCCTGGCGAAGCACGGCGCCGGCCCGCTGGTCCAGGTGCTCGAGTTGCTGGGCATCATGCCGCCGGTTCCCGTGAATGCCGAGGGCACCCTGACGTCGGAGCAGCTCGCGGAGGCACAGAGCGCCCAGGAATGCCGAGACCGCGTGATGCAAGCCGTGGTGGGAGCCGCGGTGACGGCAGCCTTCGAGACCGCAGCCGAGGTGTCACTGGCGCACTACAGGAAATACAACCAGGAACAGGCCGCTGCTGTGGAGCGCGTGTTCCAGTTCTCCGAGCCCGAGGGGGAACCTCGTGTCCACTGATCGCGACAAGGAGCTCGATGTGCTTCAGGCGGACCTGCGTAAGCCGGTTCCGCACATTGAGTCACCGGATGAGATGACGCCGGGGCAAGGCGCTATGTGCTTCCTCGATCGGCTTCGGGTCTGTGGCCCGGACTGCGCCAGCTACATCGGGGAGAATCCCTTGCCGTCGGAGCGCTGCCTGATTCTGTCGAGCCTCAGCGGCATCGTGCTGGCCACAGACGAGCTCATCCAGATTCGAAAGAACAATGCGCAGGTTCACACAGCTCCTGCGGTCCCGCAGGTACCCCCGCCGGATCCGTTCGGCGGAAAGCGAGGTAAGAAATGAAGATCACGATCGACGTCAAGAGGGCCGAGCAGAGCTTCGACCTCACCACGATGCGCCAGCAGAACTATCTCGTCGTGGAGTTCGCCGGCCAAGAGATCAAGGTGCCGTGCGATGAAGCACAGCTTGCTGCGGCGATCAAGGAATGTATCGGACATACGGTACCTCCTGAAGAACGAGAGCGTCTTCACCAGCACGTCCGACACCCGGTTCAAATCGACGTAGGTTCTATCGCCACCGAACGTGCTGCTGCAGCTCCGGCGGTCACGTCGCGAGAGTTTCACTTCGAGCCGAAGGAGCCCGAGGAGCAGGACCCCGTGTCGGAGGACGAGCCTCTTGAGGCGGAGCCTCCGATGTTCGTGGCGCCGGAGCTCAAGCCCGTACCGGTGCCGCCACGCACCGTGCAACCCCTGGCTGCTGGTCTCAGACCGGTGGCGCGCAAACCGAGGCAGGCGGATGACGCAGGCATCTCACAGGGGTGATCGGCTCGTCCTGTGGTACTGCCTGCGCGGCGGTACTTACGACGTATCGGCGGAGCGTCGCGGCGACGGTCCTGCCGTGGTGCAGCTGGCACCGGGCAAAGTCGGCCAGACCCGGGAGCAGATGCTCGAGTTTTTCTTTGCCCAGATCCGTCAGGACTGGGTGCAGCGCGTCTACGTGGACGCGAGCAGCGGCATCGAGCGGGAGCTCTCGGAGCGCACCTGA
>Ga0196978_1000446_pt1 | contig 20973 bp, 17 predicted proteins | sample S3v_2013CmetaG_FD_155491 | JGI IMG/M metagenome (GOLD analysis project Ga0196978, IMG submission 155491) | Soil microbial communities from Anza Borrego desert, Southern California, United States - S3+v_20-13C | ecosystem: Environmental > Terrestrial > Soil > Desert | place: USA: California... | reverse complement strand
CGGCGGGTAGTGGTGACGGCGACGGTGAACAATGTCTCCTTTACCCAGCCCATTCCCTACAGCAGCATCGTCACGCTCGAAGCGAAAGTGTCGCGCGCCTTCTCCACCTCCATGGAAGTGTTCATCGACGTGTACGTGGAAAATCCCGTGACGGGCGAGAAGAAAAAAAGCAACGAGGCGATCTACACCTTTGTGGCCGTCGATCAGAACGGCGCTCCTTTGCCCGTGCCTGAGCTGATCCCTGAAACGGATGAAGAAAAGCTGCGTTTTCACGGCGCGCTGCGCCGCAGGCAACTGGCGCTGATCCTCGCAGGGAAAATGAAGCCGGAAGATGCGACGGAACTTAAAGCCCTGTTTGCACAATAGCCTGCTTTCTGCTCTTAGAACTTAGCGCTTAGAGCTTAGTTCTAAGAGCTTAGTTCTAAGAGCTTAGTTCTAAGAGCTAAGTTCTAAAAGCTAAGTGCTGAATTCCTTTTCATCGATCTGCCACATGCAATCGAAATGTCCGTGCGGACATTTCGCGTAACCGATCTTCGAGCAGGGGCGGCAGGGCAGGTTGTTCACCTCGATGATCTTCGAGCCTTCGGCGGGCAAATAAGGATACATGCCGAATGCGGGCACCGTATTTCCCCAGGCGGAATGAATTTTCTTTTTGAACGCGGCGGCGATGTGCATCAACCCGGTGTCGTGCGTGATCACCCGCTGCGCCTGCCTGACGAGCGAGGCGGACTGGTTCAAATTGTAAACGCCGCAGCCGTTGTACGCTTTTTCCCCGCAGGCTTTCGCCACGCGCGCGCCGAGCTCCGCTTCTTCTTTCCCGCCGAGCAGCACGACCGCTTGTGGCAAGGAGCGGATGATCGCGATCATTTTTTCTTCCGGCAACTGCTTCGTGCCGAATTTCGCCCCGAGCACGAAGGCGGCGTAACCTGTGCGCTGCGCGGCAGGCAGTGTGCTTATGTCCACTTCGTCCCGCTGCGGGATGAAATAGTCCAGGCCGGCTCCGTCATTCATTACGCCCAGACTTTTCACCGTTTCAAAATAACGGTCGACGATGTGCACGCGCGGCAGGCGGTCGACGCGGAAATTGACGAGCAGCCATTTCTCCACGTTGAGCTTTGGGAAAGAAGCGGAAGGTTTCCCGAGCAGGCGCTTGACCTGCATGGAGCGCAGGTTATGATGCAGGTCGACGATGAAATCGTACTGTTCCGCTTTCAGCGCATCGGCCGCTTCGCTCACGCGGCTGATCGCATGCACCTTCTTCACGTGCGGATTGTTTTCGACGATGCCTGCGAAGCTTTTTTTCGTGATGAAATGGATCTCCGCCCCGGTCTGCTTCGCCAGGCAGCGCAGCACGGGCGTGGTGAGCACGATGTCGCCGATGGAGCTGAAGCGTATGACGAGAATTTTCTTCAAGCGGGGATAAAGTTAAGCGATCAGGTTCCTCATAAAAAACGAAGAGCCGTTCCAGCGGAACGGCTCTTCGGGTATCGATCGGTGAACGATTACTTCGCCGTGAAGGTGAATTCGCCTTCTTCGGTGTCGGTACCGCCGGTCGTGGTGACCGAACCTTTGTACTTCACGATCATCTCTTTGCTCTTGAGCTGGTACACGTCCCAGATCATGGTCGGGGAGTCAGAACCCGTGTAGCTCACGGTCGAGGTCGAAGAGCTCGAGCCGGTCACCGTCGTGGTGGTCTGGCTGGTGGGGCTCAGGATGATCTGCGAGCGCTTCTTGGTTTCGCCGACGCCGTCAGCAAAGTTCCACATGCCTTTTTCGTCGGTCGTGGTGGTCTGCGTGGTGCTGCCGATGGTGATCGTCTGAACGGTAACCGAAGTGTAGTTGCCGTCTTTGTCGAAGGTCATGTCCATCGTGTAACCCGTCGAGCCGGAGCCTGCGCTGGTCGTGGTCGTCCAGGTGGCGCCGTCGTAGGTCCAGGTCATGCTGTTGCCGCCGCTCACTTCGGAACCTTTGCCGGCAGTGGCTTTCCACTCACCTGCTACGCGGGCTTTGCGCGAGCGGAGGGACATGAAGGGATCGCCTTCGCCTTTTTTGCAGCTTTCGAGACCGAGGCTGGCGAGAACCAACATCGCTACAGTAATTTTTGCAAACGTTTTCATGGTACTGATTTGGTTTTTGGTTTATTGGTTAATAATGGTTGTGTTGTGCTTTACTTGGTTTTCCTCTAATTAGTTTCCGTTGGCTTTTCGGGTAAAGCCCGGCAAAGGTATAAAAATTTGGTCGATCAAAAACAAGCTTCGGTCGACTGATTCTTTTCTGTTATTTTTGCGCCATGCTGATGCTAAGCGATACGCATGCCCACCTGTACTCGGAAAAGTTTGACAATGAACATGATGCGGTCGTACAAAGGGCCGTCGAGGCGGGCGTGGGAAGGCTTTTCCTGCCGAATATCGACAGCAGCAGCATTCCCGGCCTGATCCGGCTTTGCGAGACTCACCCTTCCGTATGCTTCCCGATGATGGGTGTACATCCTTGCTCCGTAGACGCAGAGTATGAGAAAGAGTTGCTTCTGGCCGAGGGCTGGCTGGCAAAAAAAAAATTTTACGCCGTCGGCGAGATCGGCATCGACCTGTACTGGGACAAAACGTTTATCGAACAGCAGAAAGACGCTTTCCGCCGCCAGGTCCTGCTCGCGAAAAAATACAAGCTGCCCATCGTCATCCATTCCCGGCAGGCCTTCTATGAATGCTACGAGATCGTTGCCGAATTGAACGACGATTCGCTGAGCGGCGTGTTCCATTGCTTTGCCGATGGGATCGAAGAAGCGAAGAAGGTAATCTCGCTGGGCAATTTCTGGCTGGGCATCGGCGGCGTGCTGACGTATAAAAATTCCGGCCTCGACAAGGTGGTGCAGGAAATTGCGCTGGAGCATTTGGTGCTGGAGACGGATGCGCCTTACCTCGCGCCCGTCCCGCACCGCGGCAAGCGCAACGAAAGCGCGTACATCGTTCACGTGGCGCAGAAGCTGGCGGAGATCAAGAACGTGAGCCTGGACGAAGTGGCGCGCGTAACGACGGAGAATTCGAAGAAATTATTCGGGATTTAAAACGATTCAATTTCAACTTTCAAATTTCGCATCGCCTTGCGCGCGGAAATGCGCGAATGCGAACTGGCTCATGAAAAAGCAAAAGAACTCCATCCTCCTCATCTATACCGGCGGCACCATCGGCATGATCACCGATCCGGAAAGCGGGCAATTGCGGCCGTTCGACTTCAGGCATTTGTACGATCAGATCCCCGAGCTGCGGAAATTTTCCGTGCGCATCGATCATCACTCGTTCGCGAAGCCGCTGGATTCTTCGAACATGCGCCCGGAGATCTGGGTGCAGCTGGCGAAGCTGATCGAAAAAAATTACGACAAGTACCAGGGCTTCGTCATCCTGCACGGCTCGGACACGATGGCTTTCACGGCTTCCGCGCTCAGCTTCATGCTCGAGAATTTAGGAAAGCCCGTCATCCTCACCGGCTCGCAACTGCCCATCGGCACCATCCGCACCGACGGGAAAGAAAACCTGATCACGAGCATCGAGATCGCGGCGATGACGGGGCGCGACGACAAGCCGCTGGTGCGCGAGGTCTGCATCTATTTCGAGTATCGCCTTTACCGCGGCAACCGCACGCACAAATTCAACAGCGAGCATTTCCGCGCGTTCAAATCGCCGAACTATCCTTTGCTCGCGGAAGCGGGCGTGCACCTGAATTACAATGCGCCCGCATTCCTTCCTGCGCCGAAAAAAGCGCTGAAGGTGCACACGCGGCTCGAGCCTTCGATCGCCATTCTCAAGTTATTTCCCGGCATTACGCCCGAGGTCGTCGATTGCATCCTGAATGCGAAAGGCGTGAAAGCCGTGGTGCTCGAAACGTTCGGCTCGGGCAACGCGCAGACGGACGCCTGGTTCGTGCACGCGCTGGAAAAAGCGATCCGCCGCGGGCTGATCGTGCTCAACATCACGCAATGCAGCGCCGGCAGCGTGATCCAGGGCCGCTATGAAACGAGCTCGCAGCTCGCGCGCATCGGCGTGACGGGCGGCGGGGACATGAACATCGAAGCGGCAGTGACGAAGCTGATGTTCCTGCTCGGGCAAACGAGCGACAGGAAAAAGATCATTGCGCAGCTGAAGGTGTCGCTGCGGGGAGAGCTGACGGACTGAGCCTGGTCTTTTCTTTTGAGCCAAAAACAAACGGCCCTGCGAAACAGGGCCGTTTGTTTTTTAAAACCGGGACAGCGTCCTACTTTATCTTCTTCGCTTCCGTTTGTCTTCCGCCCTGGTTCAAAATCGCTTTCGATACTTTGCCCAAACCGTCTTTGACGAATTCGAATTGCGCATCATCGACCTTCGCAAAGAACTTCGTTTCCGTCTCGGCAAAAATTTCAAATTTCTCCTGTCCCGTAGCTTGAATAAAAAGCCGGTTCTGCTCGCGGGTGACGGCAAAAGCGAACTCGGGCGTCAGCTCGTATTCGCCGACGTAAGCTTCTAAAATCTTTTCATCCACTTTTATTTCGGCCTGCACGGGAACCGGTTTGTTCGTTTTGTTCCAGACCTCTATGCCCGAGCGGTTTTTCGTGGTTGCTTTTACGATCTCGCCTTTTTCATTTCTTGAAAATTCCATCGTCGCCATGGCGTGCTCGAAGAAGAACTTGTCTTTTTGGCAGGCTTTCACCGCGAGCTTCGGATTGCGGCCGCGCTGTGAATACAGCTGGTTTTCCGAGACGGAAATGATGCGCAGCTCGCCTTTTTCATTTTCATAAACGCCGACGTAATCTTCAAGAGGTTTTTCTGCAGCTACTTCTTTGAATTCGTACGATTTTCCAATCGCAAGCCCAGCCAGGCGCACGGCAATGTTCTCGGGACGATAGCAATCGCAATTCGAAAAAACGGCTACGAAAACATCTTCTTTCGGCAGGTAAATGGCCATCGTCAGCGTACCGTTGATGCCTCCGCCGTGCTCGATCGTCGGGCTGTCCTGCACGTAGGCGAATTCCCAGCCGTAACCGTAATTCGTTTCCGTGCCGTCGCTCAGCCTATACTTCGTGAACGCTTTTTCCAGGCTTTCTTTTTTGACCAGCTTGTACGAATGAACGGCACGGTTCCATTTGAACAGGTCTTCAACGGTGGATTGTATCGAGCCTGCAGCGTAGGGCTGCGTCATGCTCATGGGCCGGGCATTTTCAAAACCCTGCTCGCCTTTGCTGTAGGCGCCTACCCTGTTCTTGATGAGCTTCGTTTCGCTTCCGTAATGCGAATTGCTCATGCCGAGAGGTTTGAAAAAATTTTCTTCGAGGTATTCGCCGTAGGTTTTTCCTGAAATTTTTTCGATGATGTATCCCAATAAAAAATAGCCCGAATTGTTGTAGCTCCATTTCGTGCCGGGCGCGAATTTCATCGGCTCGTTCTTGAAATGATCGATCATTTCTTCCGGCTTCATGTCCAGGGTCATTCGCCCCATGTAATCTTTCATGCCGGTATAGCTCTGGATGCCCGAGGTGTGCGTGAGCAAATGCTCGATCGTGATCTTGTGCCCGTGCGTGGGGTAAGCGGGAATGAATTTGGTGATCTCGTCCTGCAGGCCCAGCTTTCCCTGCTCCATCAACTGCAGGATCGCAACCGCTGTAAATTGCTTGGTGATCGATCCGATCCTGAAAACGTGATCGGTCCGCATGGGTACGTTCAGCTCCAGGCTGGCCATTCCGAAACCTTTTTTGTAAACGATCTCCCCGTTCCGGGCCACCAGGACCGTTGCGCCCGTTTCGTTGGATTTGAATTGCTGCGACAACATTTTATCATACTCCGCGGCAAGCTGCTTCGCATTTTTTTGTTGAGCGTAAGTGAGGTTGAACAAAAGTCCAAAGGCAATAATCAGTACCAGCTTTTTCATTTTCATCAGTAAGTTAAGTGAGACGGTGCAAACTTATACAAAGTATTCTGCATTGCAAGGTACTGTGCTAAAGATTTTGGCTTTAAATAAATTATTGACTTGTAAATCAATTCGATACAAAACAATAAAAAATTTGGAGCCCTGCGGTTAAAGATTGGAGCCGGAACTTTTAAGCCTTTGCTTGTCATCAAAAACACTTCGTACTTTTAAAAACATTCGCATTATTTCGCTCCCCGAAGCCATGTTCCGATCGCTCCTTTCACCCGTTTTTTTCGTCGCGGCACTCGCTGTTATTTTTATTTCATGCGGCGGAAAAAAAGAAACGGGCTTGCGCGAAGACAGTGCCAATCAACCGACAAAAGATCCGGGCGGAACCGCCACAAGCTTTTCAGACAGCGTGAGCGAACCGGCAGCAAGCCCGGTTGTAATAAAATCTCCTGTACGTTATAACTACGAGGCCGACACCACGCAGGTCAGCCAATACATCAGGTGCATCTTCCAGGATACGAAAGGAAACCTGTGGTTCGGCACAGTGGGCGACGGCGCCTGCCGCTACGATGGAAAAACCTTAACCTACTTTACGCCGCAAGAAGGTTTCGGCGGTTATTCCGTGCAAAACATAATAGAAGATCAAAACGGGAACCTGTGGTTCGCCACTTCCGGCGGCATATCGAAATACGATGGGACGGGCTTCACCAATTTCACGAAGAAAGAAGGTTTGAACAACGACATGGCCTGGAGCCTGCTCATCGATCGATCCGGAACGCTTTGGGCAGGCACGGATGCAGGTGTTTGCCGTTACGATGCGCGCGGAAAAACGTTTTCGGATTTTTCAATCGGGCTTGCAAACCCGGTGACCGTGAGATGCATGATGGAAGATCAAGCGGGGAACATCTGGTTTGGCACAAGCGGCGCAGGCGTGTACCGGTACGACGGCAAATACGCAACTCATCTTTCAGAGAAAGACGGGCTGAACAATAATTTTCTCTACGGCATTTTGCAAGATCGGGCGGGAAACACCTGGTTCAGCACCACGCGCGGGGGCGCGAGCCGCTACGATGGAAAATCATTTACTCATTTTACGGAGAAAGAAGGCCTGGGCGGCATCGAAACCTGGGCGATGTGTGAAGATAAAGCCGGCAACGTTTGGATATGCGCCCGCGGGAAAGCGGTCCGCTATGATGGAAGATCGTTCACTGCCTTTACCGCCAACGACGGCCTTACCGATTGCTGCGTGCAAGACATCTATGAAGATTGGTATGGGAATCTTTGGTTCGGATCGGGAGGCGGGCTTTTTCGCTTTGACGGAAGAACGTTTGTCAATGTAACGAAGAAGGGGCCCTGGCCCCGAGAGTTTCGCAGGAGCTGAATTCGTTTACTTCCTTAAGATCTTTTCCATTGCTTTTCCTTTTGCCAATTCATCCACCATCTTATCTAAATAACGAATCTTTTGCATGAGCTTGTCCTCGATCTCTTCCACGCGATAGCCGCAGATCACGCCTGTGATCTTTGAAGCATTCGGATTGATTTGCGGCGCCTGGGCGAAGAAGGTTTCGAAATCGGTTTTCTTGTCGAGGTGCTGCTGGAATGTTTTCTGATCGTATCCCGTCAGCCAAAAAATAATCGCATCCACTTCCGCTTTCGTGCGTCCTTTTTTTTCCGCTTTTTGGATATAGTGCGGGTAGACGCTCGCAAAAGACATTCTAAACACTCTTGTATTATCCGTTTTCATTTTGGTTGATTGTGATTGTCAAAGTTGATCGCTGCCCTGCACGCTACATATAAAACACGTTAAACCTGTGCCCGTCGGGATCGGCAAAAACAAAACCGTAATATCCCTTTCCGAACTCTTCCGGTTCGGAAAGGAGCTTACCTCCCGCCTGCTCTACTTCCTTTGCCCACTCATCAACCTGGCCCTTGCTTTCCGCAGCTATCGTAAACATAATTTCGTTCAACTTTTGTGAATCGCTTATTTCACCTTTAAAATTTGCCTCCAGCACTTCCCTCAAAAAGAAGTGGATGACAAAATCATTTTCCCCGAAAAAGAAGCTGGTGAGATCCTTCGAGCGGCCGTTGGATTTAAAGCCGAGGGATGTGTAAAACCGGGTAGTGCGGTCAAGATCGCTGACGGCGAAATTGGCCCAGATCTTTTTTGGTTCCATAAATGTAAAAACTACGAAACTTGTTTATTGAGGACATTAATTTCCCGATGAGCAAAGCTAAAAATTCTACCGGAGAGCGGCGCGGCCTGTTCGCTGCACACGGCAAACCTGCTGCCAGAAAGCTCAACGAGAAAGAAGACAGGATCGAACGCTCCCGAAAAGGGCGGCAGGAATAAAAAACAAACCCCGCTGTCGCGGGGCTGTTCGGTTTTGCGGAGAGGGCGGGATTCGAACCCGCGATACCCTTTTGGAGTATACACACTTTCCAGGCGTGCTCCTTCAACCACTCGGACACCTCTCCCTGGATTTTAGGAAGGCAAAGGTAAGTATTTCGGCGAAACGTTCGGAGCGATACCCTCGCTCAATAAAAAAACCGGCAACCATCCGAAGAAGGTCGCCGGTCTTGCAACTACGAACCAAAGGATTGGTTCAGCTTAATGTTTAATGACTTTATGCGTCAGCTTCTCGCCGTCGATGCGCAGCTCCAGCATGTACACGCCGGGCGGCAGCTGGTCGACATTGAGCACGCGGATATTGCCGCGCATCGCCGTGTACTCTTCTACGAGCACCGATTTGCCGGTCACGTCGAACAGGGCCACGCGCACTTTCGCAGCGGCGGGCGCGACGAGCATCTCGATGTTCACGTGGTTGTAGGACGGGTTCGGATAAACCGTCACACCGTAATCACGGCTGGTTGTAAAGATGCCGGTAGCGGCGTCGACGATCACCGTGTCGCAGAGCGTGCAGCTGTTCTGATCGGTCACGCACACTGTGTACGATCCGGGCAGCAGGCCGGTAGCGGTCTGCGTCGTTTGCCCGTTCGACCAGATATACGTGTAGCCGGGCGTGCCGCCGGTAGCCACCGCGGTAGCCGTGCCGTCGTTGCAGGTCAGGCAGGAAGCATCCGTTGACGTGCTTGCAACAGCCATCTGCGGCGGCTCAGTCACCGTCACCGAGCTGCTGGTGGCGCAGCCGTTGATGTCGGTAACAGTAACCGTGTACGTGCCCGGGCAAAGACTATCTGCCGTTTGCGTATTGTCGCCGTTCGACCAGTTGTAGAAATACGGAGGCGTGCCGCCGGTAGCTTGCGTGCTGGCCGTGGCATCGCAGGAATTGTAACAGCTGCCGTTGGTGGTGCTGCTGTTCGCGGTCAAAATGTTCGGCTGCGTGATCGTTACCGTCGCGGTGGACTGGCAGGAATTCGCGTCGAGCATCGTGACGGTGTGCGAGCCTGCGCACAGGTCGTTCGGGTTCTGCACCGTTTGTCCGCCGGGCTGCCAGCTGTACGTGAACGGAGGCAAGCCGAGCGAGCTCACGTTAACGCTGCCGTCGCAGGCGCCGAAACAGGAAGCCGGCGTGCTGCTATTGACAACGACAGAGCATTGGCTGTACGCCGCGATCGCTGCGCAGATGGAAAGAATCGATAGGTAGAATTTTTTCATGAGTGACAGTTGTTTTTTTTAAGTAAGATTGGTCTAATTAAAACTCTTATCCTTTAAGGGAAAGAATTGTGCCACCCCCGGAGACCGCGTAAAATCAGGGTTTTGTAGAATTCCAAAAGATTTTCCGAAGGGATGTTGTAGAAAATCCTTCCCGAAATGCGCAAGGGTGAAGCGTAAAGTGAGGCAGGAAAAGTGAAAAGCGTTAACGTGAAGACGTGAAACGTCCCGGGAAAATGCGAGACGTTTTTACGCTTTTTAACGCACTTAGCTTTTCACGAAAGCACGACTTCCTGCTGCCGGCAACTAATACCTCTTCAGCAGCGCCACCCCTCCGTGCGCAGACAGCTCGCCGTTCTCGACGAACTGCACGGAACCGCCTTTCTCGAGCACGAGCTCGATGAGATCGTCCACCGCGTCTTCCATCACGGCCCAGCCTTCATGAAAGGAAACGCTGAGCTGATCGCCCAGTTCGCTGCGGTGCGCGCGCTGGGAAAAATCTTTTTCCACGAACAGCTTTAATCCGCGGCCGAGGAACGCATCGGTCCAGGACTGGTGCAGGCCCGAGGAAAGCGCGCTGGCCGGCTGCTCGTTGAGGCGGAGCAAATCGGCTTTGCGCCGGCGCTCGTTCTCTTCCCGCAAAGCTTGCCAGGCGGCGGTTTCCAATTCGCGCGGGTACGTGTGATCGAAATTACCCTCGATCTTCGCGCGGATATTTTTCTGGTGCCCGCTCACGCCTTCGAACAGCGAAAGGTCTTTCACCACCCCGGCGAGCAGCAGCGGCGTGCCGTTGTTCAGGTACGTATCCAGCGCGCGATCCGCCGCACGATAGAACGATTCGAGGCGGATCTGGTCTTTTGCCGATTTATCGCCCTCCGTATTTTTCAATCCGAAGCCGTTGGAACTCGCCACGGCGGGCCGCGTGTATTCGTAATCGTCGACGAACTCTTTCGGGAACTCGCCGTCCTTTATCTCTTCGAGATGATCGAGGCGGCCGAAGTGCAGGTGCGCGTAGCGGCCGCTCAGCGTGAGCAGCAGGTACACATGCTCCATCGACAATTTATAAATGAGATCGCGCACGTTGAATGAAGCGCCCGCCTGCACTTTGCGCTTTACCGGGAACGGAAAATATTCCATGCGCTCCACGTTCTCCGAAGCGTAAAGGCCTACGCCTTCGCCCGCATGCAGGAAATCGATGCGGTCGTACAGCGACCACAGCTTTGCTTTCAGCTGCTCCGTGTTGTCGAGCTGCTGGCGTTGCGCAAACAAATCAATGCGTTCGCAGGCTTCCTCTACTGCTTTGCGCACCTGCACGGGATTCTGCTCCCGCGACGCAGCAAGCCGGTCTACCGGCACGATCACTGAAACGCACAACTTCCCTTTTTCTCCCAGCATGGCCTTCAGGCCAGGTTCAATGTGATCTTTCATGGCTTAAATTCTTTTATACTTATAAGGTAGGCGAGGATCGCCGCTGCCGCCGCGCATCCTCCACCATCAGGAATTCCAGGATATTTTCAAGGTCGATGATCCCCAGCAGCTTGCCGTTCTCCGTCACCGGCAGCAAGGGCCGGCGGTTGCGGTTAAGCTCTTCGTACACTTCGCCCAAAGGCATATCGTGCGGCACGGCATGCACCTCGCGGTCCATGATCTCACGCACCGGCGTCATTTCTCCTTTTTCGCCTAAGGCTTTGATCATCTCGTTGCGCGTGAGCGTGCCGGCGATCTTCCCGTTCTCCGTTATTACCAGGTCGCCGCCCTGCACGTCGAGCAGCAGGCGCACGGCTTCACCGAGCGTACGATCGGCTTCGATCGCGTGAAAATGATGGATCACCGCGTCGCGCGCATAATACCCGCTGAGCGTTTCACGCGCATGCACGTACGCCGCTTCGCCGCGGCCCGCGAGGAAAATGAACACGCCGATGAAAATGAGGAACGGGTTCGCGTAAAAACCCAGCACGACCAGCAGCACGGCCATCACCTGTCCCACGCGCATGGCGATGTGCGTCGCGCGGTCGCGGTTCATCACCGTGCTCAGCAGGGCGCGCAGCACGCGGCCGCCGTCCATCGGGAAAGCGGGAAGCAAATTGAAAAGCCCGAGCGAAAGGTTGGCGATCAGCAGCAGCGGCAGGAAGCTGTGCGCGTTCATGCCCGTCAGCGCCGAAAGCTGCGGCTCGAACCCGCCGATATAAAGCGAGAGGTAAAGAATGCCCGCGATCACGAAGTTCACCGCCGGTCCCGCCAGCGCCACGATCATTTCCTGGGACGGCTTTTCCGGCATGCGTTCGAGCTGCGCCACGCCGCCGATCGGGTACAGCGTGATGCCTTTCGTCTCGATGCCGTAACGTTTCGCCGTGAGCGCGTGGCCGAGCTCGTGCAGCGTGACGCAAACAAAAAGCGCCAGCACAAAAAGTATCGACCAGGCGATGCCTTCCGCGCCGGCCTGCAGGTTGCTCAGGGCCACCCACACCAGCAGGAGCGGGAAGGTCCAGTGCACCGCGATGGCGATGCCGGATACGTTTGCTATGCGCAATGCTTGTTTCATCTGTCTTCGTGGCTGCCCGCTTTCACGTTGTGTCTGCGCAGGGAGGCGAGACGTTCGAACAGCTCTTTCTCCTCCGCGCTCAGCTTTTCAGGCAATCGAATGTTCAGTTTAACGTACAAATCTCCGGCCACGCCGGGACGATCGTACGCGGGCATGCCCATGCCTTTCAGGCGAAGCGTTTTCGCGTTCTGCGTGCCGGGCGCAAGGGTGATGCGCACAGGGCCTTTAGGTGTTTGAACTTCCGTTTTCCCGCCGAGGATCGCGGTATAGAGATCGGCGGCGGCTTCCGTGTAGAGATCATCTCCTTCGCGGCGAAAACGTGGATTTTTTTCAACAAGCACGGTGATCAGCAGGTCGCCGTTCGGGCCTCCGTTCACGCCCTGCCCGCCTTTTCCTTTCAGGCGCAGCACCTGCCCGTCGCGCACGCCCGGCTTCACTTTCAGATCGAGCAGTTGCTCGCCGAGCTGCACGCGGCGCGTGGTTCCGCTGAACGCTTCTTCCAGGCTGACCTGCATTTCCGCGCGAAGATCTTCCCCGCGAAAAGCCATGTTGCGCACGCGGTGCTTTCCGTTCCCGCGCGCACGGCCGCCGCCGAAAACCGATTCGAAAAATTCGGAGAAGCCGCCTACGTCGTCGCCGTCGAACGTATACGTGTACCCGCCGCCCTCGCCGCCGCCCTGCCCGCCCGACCAGGCCGACCAGTCGAACTCGTCGCTGCGCCCGCCGCCCTGCCGGTAATTTTTCCACTGCTCGCGCATCTCGTCGTACTTCCTGCGCTTCTCCGGATCGCCCAGCACCTCGTAAGCTTCGGTAATCTCTTTGAAGCGCTCTTCCGATTTTTTATCGCCGGGATTTTTGTCCGGGTGAAACTGCACGGCGAGCTTGCGATAGGTTTTCTTGATCGCATCCTGCGCCGCGTCTTTCGCGACACCGAGCACTTCGTAGTAATCTTTGAATTCCATCATGCGGCATGTTAGCTCCAGGAAAGGACCGCATATTTTGTACCATTAATGGGATGGGGATAAAGAAGTACGTTCTCGAAAGGGCAATGCTGCGCGGCAAAGGGGCAACGCTGCGCTTGCAAAAAAAATAAACCTGCCTGCTGAAAAACATTTTAAAAGAGCAAATGATTCGCGAGCGCGAGCCAAAAATCAAAAAGGCAACTTGAAAAAGTTGCCTTTTGATTATCCGATGATTTGTTTCAAGCGCAGCTTTTTGCCTTTTGCCGCGAAGCGGTTTGCCGTATTGCCTTTTTCGAGTAGTTACTCCTTAATAAGGATCAATTATTTATCCACGCAAACAAATTCCTCACCACTTTCCATTTCCCGTCCTCGAAGCGGTACAGCGTCGCCGCGCCATGTCCGCAAGTGACGCCGCAGTGGTAGGCCATGTAGAGCACGGCGGTTTTCTTGTCGCGCGAGAAGACCGGGGCGGAGATTTCGAAATAGCCGCTGCGGTGCGTGCTGTAATATTTCTCCCAGTTCTTGACGGCTTTTTTCGAAGCGAATGTTTTTTTCAGGTAGGCATTCGAAAGGATCGTGGCGCCGCTCAGCTGCGAAGCGTCCCAGGTTTGCGGGCGGAAATCTTTGCGCTGCTGCAGCATGTGCTCCGCATTTTCCTTCCCGATCTCTTTGCTCAATCCCGCGAGCATGGTCGAGTCCGATTCCCAGTCGGGATAAAAACGGCCCAGCATCGAGTCGCGGAGGAAAAATGTTTTCATCGAATCGTTCTCGTTCGCCAGCGCGGCGACGACCAGGGCATTCACTTCCGCAGGCGTGGCGTTTCCCTGCGCAGAAGCGGTGAAACCGGGAAGCAGTAAAATGGAAAAGAGAAGGGTTTGGAAAATGGTTTTCATGGGCGCAAGTTAAGATGTTCCTGCCGGAAATGAAGCGCTGCCGATGTGCGGATCCAGATATGATGCAGGGAGAATATTCTATCTGCGCATCTGAAATTTAAAACCTGCACTGAAGCTGCATGCCCGGGATCTGAAATCCGCACATCCACGAAAACCCGCGCGCCCACGGGATTCCCGCGCTTTTTGGTTAACTTAGCTCATATGTTCCGCAGGCCCTGCTTGTTGCTGCTTTTGTTGCTGATCGCTCCCGGACTGCGTGCGCAGGTACCGGGCGACCCGGTATTGAGCGTGGCGCAATTGCGCAGCGATTATGATTTGCTGCGCGGCGTCTTGCAGGAACGGCATCCCGGTCTCGACCGTTACCGCGCGCCGGGCACGATGCAGCGCCTGTTCGCGGAAACGGAAAAACAGCTCGGCCGTGAAATGACGATGACGGGTTTCATGCAAACGCTCGCGCCGCTCATCGACAGCATCGATTGCGGGCACACCGAGGTGCAATTGCCGAAAGCGTTCCAGGAAAGCATCCGCCGCTCGGCGAAACTGCTGCCGTTCAAATTTCATTGCAGCGAAGGACAAGTCTTCATCCTGCTCAGTTACGCGGCCGACACGACGCTTGGCGTGGGCATGCGCGTGCACAGCATCAACGGGCTGCGCGCCGATTCGCTGGCGAAAAGCTGGAGCACGCAGATGACTTCCGACGGCTTCAACGAAACGATGAAGGATCGCATGCTCGAGCGTTTGTTCCGCAGCGAGTTCGCGGCTTTCGCGCAGCAGGGCGATTCGTTCCGCATCGCAGGCTATTACCCGGGAGAAACGAAATTGGAAAGCTTCACGGTGGAAAGCTGCAGCTTCGCGGAGCTGGATAAAAGTTTTAAAAGCCGTTACGAAAAGCACGGCCCGCAAAAGATCCTGCAGCTCGCCTTCCGCGATTCGGCCGCGGTGCTCACCGTGCGCAGCTTCCAGCGGAAAGTGATCCGCAAATCCGGGCAGCGTTATCGCCCGTTCATGCGCCGGGCTTTCCGCGAGATCCGCAAAAAAAACTGCAGCACGCTCATCATCGACCTGCGCGACAACACCGGCGGCGAAGTGCCGTACGGCATTCATCTCTACCGCCATATCGCGCGCACGCCCTTCCGCTACATCGACAGCATCACCGTGCCCACGCGCAAGCCGATCCGCTTCCACGAGCACACGGACAAGAATTTTTTGTTCAACCTCAACTTCCTGCTCATCCGCAAGCACAAGGGCAAGTACGTTTACAACTGGAGCGATATGACGCGCACGCATCACCCGATGAAGCAGCGTTTCGACGGGCAGGTATTGGTGCTGACGAACGGCATGAGTTTTTCCAACTCCTCGAACTTCGCGGCGATCGTGCAGGAGCACCGGCGCGGGCTGATCGTGGGCGAGGAGCCGGGCGGGGCGATGAACGGCTGCAACGGCAGCGCCTACATCACGCTCACGCTGCCCGAATCCAAACTGCAGGTGCGCATCCCGCTGGCGAAAATTTCCTACCCGTTCCAGCCTTACAGCGCCTACGGCCGCGGCGCGCTGCCCGACGTGCCGGTGGAAGAAAAGATCGAAGAGCTGGTGAAAGGGAAGGACGTGGTGATGGAGCGCGCGCTGAAGCTGAGCGCGGGCAACGGCGGCTGCACGAGCCGGAAAAAATCCCAGTAGAAAAAACGGAGTGAAAATTTGTTTTTTTAAGCGCAGGCGAAGCATTCCCTGCATACGCTGCCGATCAACCGGATACCATGCTGAAAAAAGTCCTGCTCCTCGCCGCGCTCCCCTGCGCCGCTTTCGCGCAAAACGATCCGAACGCCGTGCTCGGCGGCCCGCAATTCCGCTCCGACGCCGTCGCCGACAGCCTCGACGCGAAAGACAACGCGGACAACGAAGGCCGCTACTACTACGCGCGGCAATACGAGCTCACCGCCAACTCGCGCGCGTATTTTTATTACAGCGCTTCCGGTTACGCCGCGAACCTCGTCATCCAAACGCCTTCGGGAAAAATGATCCGGAAAGCGAACGCCGACGAGCCCACCGGCTACAAATCGAGCAAGATCGAATTCGACACGGCCTTCGGCGAAGCGGGCGTTTACAACGTATACATCACTTCGGTGCGGCCGAAGAAGCAAGGCCACTTCAACTATGAAGTGCACGTCGCTTCGCCGGAGGCGATGGAATACAAGCCGGCGGAATCGCTGTGCTGGAAAATTTTCTACCTCATCAAGCAATCGGACGTGGGCTACCGCTTCATCCGCAAGGGCGACAAGATCAAAGAAGACAACATCGTTTTCGACCGTGAATTTTATTACACCACAGCGCCGGTCAACGAGCCCGCCACCTCCAGCCGCCTGATCACCGACGCCATGTTCGCCGATTTTTACGAATGCAGCATCGCGCGCGATTACGACATCACGCAGGTGAAACCGTATTACGAGCAGGCCCGCGAGCACCTGAAGCAATGCTTCGGCACGATGATGGCGGTGGAAGAAAAAATCGACGGCAACCGCACCACTTTCTTCGCGCGCTTTATGGCGCCGGCGCCGGCGGTGAAGCGGAGCCTTGGAGCCTTCGGGACGGGAGATTTAGTGAAGTACGAGGTGAAGCTGGAGCTTTATGAGAACAAGGAAAAGAAAACGGGCGACCTGGTGCTGACGGTAACGAATAAGTTCGTGGATTGATGGGCTACTTCTGCTCGCCTAGCTGGTGCAGCATTTTCCTGGCATTGTCATTCCCCGGATCCAGTTCCAGCGCACGCTTGTAATTCTTGATCGCCAGCTCCTTTTGATCCGACAGCAGGTATGCTTCTCCAAGACTGTCGTAGGGATCGCCAATAGCAGGGAACATGGCTACGTTCAGCTTGAATACTTCGATGGCAATGTCGGCTTTGTTCTTATTCAGGTAGTAATAACCCAGGCCGTTCAGATCGGAAAAGCGCTTGCGGTAATTCGTCTGCGCCAGGCGCCGCTCGTGCGCTGCGATCGCTTGCGTGATCCCGCGGCTTTCGATATCATTGAACAGCAGGCGGGCATAATTTTTTTCCACCGGTTTTTCAAACGGGATATCGTACAAAATGCTGGTCAGGTTATCTGCTATTTCAAATAATTTCGGACTGTTCACATTCAGGAACATCACCAGCAGCTTATCGTTGCTGCGCTGATGATAAGCGACGCTGTGCCAGCCGAAATGATTGCCAGCCGTACGCAAGATCGTTACCGAATCTTTATTCCCGGTCGTCCATTTGTCGAAAAAGAATTGATACCCGGTCAGCTCACCGCTCATCCGCGTATACGGGGAGAGCAACGAATCGGTGTATGATTTCGAAAGCAGCTTGTAACTCATGAGCGCCTGGTGAAACAGGAAATAATCGCCGGTCGTGCAAACCGCGCTTCCTGATCCGAACGCAGCCGAAGCGTCGTGGTAATGCCCCGGCCGCACATCGCCGAACACACGCTCGTAGCCGGAAGCCATTCCCGGGATGAACTCGCGGCTCTCGAGGCTCGTCGAACTGCTCATGCCGCAACGGTCGTAGATGCATTCCTTCAGCAAGCGGTGATAGCTTTTGCCTGTCTGCTCTTCCAGGATATACGCCAGCAAATTATAGCCGAAATTGCTGTAGCTCCATTTCGTTCCCGGCTCGAACAGCAGCTCTTCGTTTTTGAACAGGTCGATAAATTCTTCCCGGCTGCGCGATTGCATGCCCTCGCGCACGTCGAAGCGCCGGAGGAAACGCGTATCCGTCAGGCCGGAGGTGTGAAGCAGCAAATGCCTGAGCGTTATTTTATTCCCGCTTTTCGCAGGATAATCCGGCAGGTAATCCGTCACTTTTCCATCCAGCTTTAGCTTGCCCTTCTCCACTTGCTGCAGCACCATCAGCGCCGTAAACGTTTTGGAAATCGAAGCGATCTCGAATTTCGTTTCGTTCGTATTCGGCACGTTCAGCTCGAAGCTGGCCGTGCCGAATGCCTGCTGATAAATAATTTTTCCTTTCTCCGCGAGCAGCACGCAGCCGTTCAGATCGTTTCGCTGAGCGTAGCCCTTCAGCAGCGAATCGATGGCCGCAGCTTTATCCTGAGCTTTGCAGCACAGCGGCAGCAGCACAACGATCAGGCACAAAAGTTTTTTCATTACGAGCGGTATTGGAGCGGTAAAAATAGGATCGGCTCCCCGCCAGGAATAGAATAAAATTAAGGGTGCGATCGTGCAGGTCAGGCCCGGTGCAGCTTGCGGAATTGAAGGGGCGTCATATTGAACTGCAGGCGGAAGCAGCGGATGAAATGACTTTGATCCGAGAAGCCGCACAAGTAGCCTACTTTAGTCAGCGCCATGTCGGAGCTGAGCAGGTGCCTGGCCGCCTGCATCACGCGCAGCTTGCGCAAATACTGGCTGAACGTCAGGCCGAAGTAGGCCGGGAACTGCTGCGACAGGTGAACGGGATGCACCTGGACAACGGCCGAGAGCGCATGAAGCGTGAGCGGTTCCGCAAAACTGTCGTGGAGCAGGTCGCGCGCGGCGGAGACCCAGGCTGGCTTGCGCGCAGCGGGACGGATCGCAGGCTGCAGCAACGTACCGAACGCCTGCACGAGACAGCTTTCATCCGCATCCGAAACAGCGCCTGCCCTGAACGTGCAGTACAATTGCTGAACGGCTGCAAACACTTGCGGCTCTTCGACGCGAAAGCTGCCCTGGAAATGTTCCCGTTTCAATTCATACCGCTCGAACCAGTTGTCGGAAACTTCTGCGTGGAAATGCCTGGTGTACGGCGTGTGCCCGGTGTTGCAGTGCGGCTCCTGGCTGTTGTTGAAGATCAGCGTTCCCGGCGAGCAATGGAACTGCGCTTTCCGGTTCACTTCCTGCAGGGTGCCCTTCAGGAAAAATGAGAAGTGCGCATGCTCATGGCAATGCCAGGGCACAGGCGTCGCTGCCGTGTATTCCACTTCGGTAAGCAATACACCGGGCAAACGGGCGTGGATTTTATTGACGCCGAAATGATCGCCGTTCTTCAGCTCGCGCATTTAGCCTCAATGATACGGCTTCGCCCCTCCAGCCGGAAAGCAAAATGGATAAGTGGGAAAAGGTAAACGTGTGAGGCGGACGGGATCAATCAACGGCGAAGGGCTGGTGCTGACGGTGACGAATAGTTTGCGGATTGATAGAAGTAGAATTTTGTTAGTATCCTACACTTATCAACTGGGATAGCTTGTTCCTTTTAAGCTGCAATCGCACCAGTCAACTCTTTTGGCCCACTCCGAGGAAATAATCGTTTCTTCATTTTCGGTTTTCTCTTTTGATCTTTTGACCAGCGGAAAAAGCGGCCGAGCCAGTAAGTACGGCAATGCCGCTTACCAATATCCTCTATCAGGAGTGAGCTGCAGCTTATCCGGAACTCGTTCGTATTGCCGCTATAAATTTTACTCATCAGGTAATTACCAAAAGGATCGGCTCTAATAATAGCTATATCACTAAAGGCACTTTACTTGACAAAAGCGAGTAACCTCTATTGTCACGCACGATCAGATCAACATCTTTAGTGAAAGCGTACGTTTTCATCCAGGGAAATTGTCTTCAGTTTGAAAGCAGCTTAGCGCTCCTTCATGAGTTTGTAGCAAGAAAACTACGAAGGCTCGAAGCTTACCGGAACCACTCCGATCTCTTGCGCATTCTAAAAAAATGCTTTCCCAATTTTTTTTCCAATTTTTTCTAAATTTGGCCACCCTTTACCTCGTTAAACCCATCAGTCCCAGATCAACACAATGAAAAAATTTGTACTCAGCCTTCTCCTCATGGCTGCAGGCATTGGCCTTGGCGCGCAATCCTCAGTCAGCACGGCCCCGCAGGCCAGCCCTCAAGCCGTCACCGGTTTTTTACCGACTACCGTCACCGTGAGCACCAGCAGCTCACCGCCGGTGGCCGCCTTCAGTGCCGACGATACAGAAATCTGCGCAGGCGACACCGTGAACTTTACCGATCACAGCACGAATGCGCCGTTTATGTGGGACTGGGTATTCGAAGGCGGCACGCCTGACACCTCCACCTTGCAACACCCGTCGGTGGTCTTCAACACGCCCGGCACATACTCCGTCACTCTCACTGCATCTAACCAATTCGGCCTGGACGATGAAATAGAATTCATTACGGTGCGCCCGCGGCCGAACGTAGGTTCCATCTCGAATCCCCCGAGCGGAGTAGTGTGCGCGGGAACTCCCGTCACTCTGAGCGGAACGGGTGCGATCGGCTACATCTGGTCGGGCGGCGTCTTAAACGGGGGGGCCTTCACGCCCGCAAGCACGAACACGTATACCGTGATCGGCATCGACAATTTCGGTTGCCGGGACACGAACACGGCAACGATCACAGTAAATCCGCTGCCGACGATCACGATCAACTCGCTGCCGGTGAACGGCACGGTCTGCAGCGGACAGCAGGCCACGCTTACCGCCAGCGGCGCGACCAGCTACAACTGGACGGGGGGCATCACCAACGGTGTTGCCTTCACCCCCGCGAGCACAACTACGTACACCGTGACAGGCACCGACGGCAACGGCTGCCAGAACACGAACACCACAACGGTCACGGTAAATCCGCTGCCAACCATCACGATCAACTCGCTGCCGGTGAACGGATCGGTCTGCAGCGGACAGCAGGCCACGCTTACCGCCAGCGGCGCGACGAGCTACAACTGGACGGGCGGCATCACCGACGGAGTCGCCTTCACCCCTGCAAGCACAACTACGTACACCGTGACAGGCACCGACGGCAACGGCTGCCAGAACACGAACACGGCAACGATCACGGTGGATCCGCTGCCGACGATCACGATCAACTCACTGCCGGTGAACGGCACGGTCTGCAGCGGACAGCAGGCCACGCTTACCGCCAGCGGCGCGACCAGCTACAACTGGACGGGCGGCATCACCGACGGAGTCGCCTTCACCCCCGCAAGCACGACCACGTATACGGTGACCGGCACCGACGGCAACGGCTGCCAGAACACGAACACGGCCACGATCACAGTGGATCCGCTGCCGACGATCACGATCAACTCGCTGCCGGTGAACGGATCGGTCTGCAGCG
>Ga0196978_1000441_pt1 | contig 21075 bp, 18 predicted proteins | sample S3v_2013CmetaG_FD_155491 | JGI IMG/M metagenome (GOLD analysis project Ga0196978, IMG submission 155491) | Soil microbial communities from Anza Borrego desert, Southern California, United States - S3+v_20-13C | ecosystem: Environmental > Terrestrial > Soil > Desert | place: USA: California... | reverse complement strand
GGCCGCCGTCGATCTCGCGGCCGATCAGGGCGCCGGCGGCGCCGCCGACGATGAGCCCGGTCGTGCCGTTCGAGCGGCGGCAATAGATGCGGCCGTCGCGACCGCGCCAGGTCCGCCCCTGATAGGCGCCGCGGTCGTAATTGCGGGCGTAGCGGTAGCCGTCGTAGCGGCTCTGGGCCACGGCGGCGGCGGGAAGGGCGGGGACGGCCATGGTCACCGCGGCGAGCCCGAGAACGACATTGCGCATGATCTGCTCCTTCGAAAACCGGATCCCGGAGGGACTGCCCCCGGGATCGAGCGAAGGCTTAGACCGAGTCGCCTGAGCCGACTCTGAATCGGTGCGTTAGGCCCGGTTCATGAGGTTAAAGAGGGCGTTGACTGTTCGGCCGGTCAGTCGAGCGCGTTCGTCAGGCGCGGCAGCCGGGGCGGGAGCGGAGGCCGCGACGGCGCCCCGGCGAGCGGCCTTCGAGCATCGGCTGCGGTGCCCCTCGCGACGACTCCGCCGCCCCGGATCGAGCGCATGACCGCCGGATCGCCCCAGTAAGTGACGGCACCCCCGTCGCTGACGCTGGCGTCGAGCCGCTCGCCCGGACGGGTGAGGATCCGACCGCCCTGGGCGACCGCGGCGCTGACTCGCCCGGCCCCGAGCCGCCTGATGTCGACGGTGCCGCCGTTGCTCACCTCGGCCGCGACCGTCTCCTGGCCGGGAAAGCCGGCAAGCACGCGGATGGTGCCGCCGCCCTCGACTCTCGCCTCGCGGAGCCTGGGCATGACGATCTCGACCCGGGTCGAATGGCCGTCGGCGCAGCGGCGGGCGCAATTGTCGATGACGAGGCGGCCGTCGCGGACGCCGACGTCGGCCGAGCGCCGGTCGCCGGAGACGAAGCGGACCCGGTGGGCGGGGCCGTGGCTGATGAGGACCTCGCCGCCGTTGCGCAGCTCGACGGCCTCGAACGGAGGGATCGCCACGGCATCGGCGGCCGCGGCCGGCGCCGCGGCGGCGAGCAGGGCGACCGGAAGGAAGAGGCGCATGGCGATTCTCCTCATTCGTAACGAAGGGCGTGGATCGGACGGGTTCGGGCGACCTTGACGGCGTGGCTGAGCACGGTCGCCGAAGCGATGACCAGCGCCAGCGCGCCGGCGGCGGCGAAGGGCAGCGGACCGAGCGCGATGCGCAGGTCGAACCCGCTCAGCCAATGGCTCATCGCCCACCAGGCGACCGGCCAGGCGATCAGGTTGGCGACCAGCACCGGACGGCCGAACTGCCAGACGAGAAGCTTCACGATGTCCCAGGTGCGCGCCCCGAGCACCTTGCGGATGCCGATCTCGCGAGTCCGCCGCTCGGCGGTGAAGGCGGCGAGGCCGTAGAGGCCGAGGCAGCCGATCGCCACCGCGAGCAGCGAGAAGGCGGCGAAGATGCGGGCTCGCGCCGCCTCCCCGGAATAGAGGTCGCGGACGATGTCGTCGGCGAATTCCGCCTCGAACGGCACGTCGGGGGCGATCCGCTTCCACACCTGCTCGAGCCGGTCGCGGACAAGGGCCGGACGGCCGGAATAGCGGACCAGAAGCCAGCTCGGCTGGAACCGGTCGTAGGCGAAGATCATCGGCGCCACCGGATCGCGGATCGATCGGAAGCGGCTGTTGGCGACGACTCCGACGACGGTGACCGGAGTCCGGCCGACCGCCTCGACGTCGCCGTCGTCGGCCATCAGCGTCCGGCCGACCGCCTCGCTCGGGTCGCGATAGCCGAGCATCCGCGCCGCGAGCGCGTTGATCACGACGTTATAGCCCCGACGGGCCATCGCCGCCGCCGAACCTTCCGCGGAATCCGGATCCTGGGTGCTGTCGTCCATCGCCAGGCCGGCGCTGAAGGTTCGCCCGGCGAGCGTCTCGATTCGAAGCGTCGGGAAGAAGCCGGGGTCGACCCGGTAATGCTCGAACTCGACGCTCGCGCTCGCGCCGGGCGCCGTCACCGTCAGATTCTCCATGCCCCAGGTGTCGACTCCGATCGTCGAGCGGCCGACCGAGACGATCCCGTCGACCGCCGCGATCTCGCGCAGCAGCGTCTCGAGCCGCGGCCGAAGCGCGGCCCGGCTCATCTGGCCGATCTGGAGGATGCCGTCGCGCCGGTAGCCGGGATCGACGGTCCGGGCATATTCGGTCTGGGCCTGGATGACGGCGGTGCAGACGATCAGCCCGATCGAGATCGCGAACTGGCTGACCACCAGGGCGTTGCGGAGCCGCCCTGTGCCTTCCGGCTCGGCCGTCGAGCGGTTGGCCTTGAGCACCCGCGCCGGCTGGAAGCGCGAAAGGTAGAGCGCCGGATAGAGTCCGCCCAGCGCGCCGACGAGGAGGACGAGCGCGGCCGCCGGCGCAAGCATCCCGTCGAGGGCGAAATAGGTCGCCTCCATCTCGGCATCGAGGAAGGCGTTGACGAACGGCAGCGCCGCCTCGACCAGAGCCAGGGCGACCAGCATCGCCGCCGCCGCCAGGAGCGTCGATTCGCCGAGGAACTGGGCGACAAGCTGGCGCCGGGACGCGCCGACGACCTTGCGCAGAGCCACCTCGCGGGCGCGCTGGCCGGCGCGGGCGGTGGCGAGGTTGACGAAGTTGACCACCGCCAGAGCGAGGATGAGCAGCCCGATCAGGGCCATCGCCGCGACCGTCGCCCGGTCGTTGCCGGGCCGCATGCCGCCGCCGCCCGCCTCGCCGAGATGGACGTCGCGGACGTTGGCGAGCCGCCAGTCGACGTTGGTGCCGGGATTGACCCGCTCGCCGCCGACCAGCTGGTCGGGGATGTTGCGCCGCTCCCAGGCCGGCATCTGACGGGCGATCTCGGCGGCGTCGGCGCCCGGCCGAAGCCGCGCATAGACCCAGCCGTTCTTGGGCATCCACTGGGTGAGGAACGGGCTGTCGGCCCCGTAGAGCGCCTCGAAATCGGCGCGGGCGACGATCGACAGGGCGAGGTGGCTGTTGCGCGGCACGTCCTCGACGATCCCGGTGACCCGGTGGTCGCTCGACTGGCCGGCGACGACGAGGGTCAGCGTCCGGCCGACCGCGTCGATCGTCCCGAACCGGCGAATCGCCTCGCTCCGGGTGAGGACGAGCTGGCCCGGGGCGGCGAGCGCGCCGGCTCGGTCGCCGCGAAGGAATTCGAGCTGGAGGATGTCGAACAGCGGGCCGTCGACATAGACGAAATCCTCGCTGGTCGTCGCCTCGCCGTCCTGAAGGATGATCGGCTGGCCGTTGCCGACATAGACGACGCGGTCGAGCTGCGGGAACTGGCGGAGCCGCTGGCCCGAGACGTAGGAGGTCATCGGCACCGCTCCGGGGATCACGTTCGGATCGTCGGAGGCGGTCACCCATTGCTGGAGGACGAAGGCGCGCTCGGCGCCCGGCAGCCAGGAATCGTAGCTGAGCTCGTAGCGGACGTGGATGAGGATGATCAGGCTCGCGGCGAGTCCGAGCGAGAGGCCGACCAGGTTGATCAGGCTGTAGGCCCGGCTTCGCGCCAGGCTCGCCCAGCCGCTCCTGAGATAATGGCGCCACATCTCAGTCGCTCCCCGTCACCCGGCGGCCGTCGGTCGAAGCGCCGTAGGGGCTGGTGAAATCGCGCTCGACGACCGGGGCAGCGGGATCGTCGCCGGGCTCGCGCACCGCCGGAAGCACCGAGCGCGGGACGATCACCGACGTGTAGGTCCTCTGGACGTTGCTGAAGTAATTGCCCGCCATGACCGTCACGACGAGATCGAGCTCGGGGACAACCGTCACCCACTGGCCGCCCGCGCCGCGCGCCGAGAAGCTGCGGACGGTGCGATCCTTGTACGGATAGTCCTCGACCCACCACAGATAGCCGTAACGGACGTTCCGCAGCCGGTATCGCGGAGCGGTCGCCGCGGCGACGAAGGCGGGGTCGAGGATCCGGCGCCCGTCCCAGGTGCCGCCGTTGAGCATGAGCTGGCCGAACTTGAGGAAGTCGCGCGGCAGCAGCTCGACTCCGCCGCCGCCATAAGGGCGCCCGAGGGGATCGAGCCCCCAGGAATAGCGCCCGATCCGCATCGGCTCGGCGACCAGCCGGTCGAAGGCATATAGCGGCGATTCGCCGGTCGCGGCGCCGAGCATTCCGAGCGCCAGATTGGGGCTGGCGCTGCAATAGACGCTGTTCTCGCCGGGCGGAGTCGCCAGCGGCACCCGAAGCGTGAAAAGATGCCAGTCCGGCTCCTCGGCCTGGTTGGTCATCGTCTCCTCGTTGCCCGGCGCTTCCTCGTTGGTGTCGTCGCAGAAATAGCCCGACGACATGGTGAGCAGATGCTCGAGCGTCATCGATCGCTTGGCCGGCTCGGTGTCGGGCGGGAAGGCGCCGCCGTTCATCACCTGGTAGACCGGGCTGGACAGGCTCAGCGGAGCGCCGTCCCGGATGGCGGCGCCGATCGTCACCGCGGTCACGCTCTTGGCGGCGGAGCGCGTATTGTGAAGCCGGTCGCGGCTGAAGCCGTGGAAATATTCCTCGAGCACCAGCCGGCCGCCGCGAGCGATCAGCAGCGCATGGATCTGGGGCGCGTCCGCCGAATCCATCGGCCGCTCAAGGATCGACTGGACGAGCCGTTCGATCGCCGGGCGATCGATGCCGGCCTCGGCCAGGGTCGCCGTCGGCCAGCCGTCGTCGAGCGGCGGCGGCGGCCGGTAGACGTATCTTCCCGGAACGCGCCCGCGCGGATAGAAATCGCTGGCGTCGCCGTCGCGGACGAATTCGTAGGTTCCGCCCCTGGTCGGGAAAGCGAGGGTGAAGGTCTCGCTCTGCGGATCGTAGCGGCCGGCGGCGAGCTCGCGCTCGGGCGCGGTGGCGCCGCCGCGCCGGCCCATCAGGCGAACGGCGTCGCCGTCGCGGACCAGCCGCCCGGCGCCGATCTGGGTGCCGATGTCGCGCTCGGGATTGCGCAGCACCGCGTCGAGCGACCCGTCCGGCCGATTGCGCATCAGCAGGTAGAAGGTGAAGGCGTCCTGAAGCGGACTCGCCTCCCCGACCCAGCGACCGGAGCCCGTCGCTCGAAGCAGGACGGCCGAGGCGCTGCGGCCCATATTGGGCGGCGTCCCCGGACGGATCCAGTGGCCGCGAACGAGCCGGCGAGAGTCGAAGCGGCCCTGGAAGGCGCCCCTGTCGCCGGGCAGGTCGAAGCTCAGCGCATTGCCCTGCACTCGGACGGGCACCACCCGGCCGGCAACCTCTGCGACATAGGAATCGCCGAGCCGCTCGAGGATCACGGTGCCGCCGGCGTCGGGGCCGAAGCGGCGGACCGCGATCCACAGGCCGGAGAGGTCCGCCCTCGCGGCGTCGGCGGCGGGCGGCGGCGGCGAATCGCCCTGCGCGGCGACGCCGGCGCCGGCGGTGGCGAGCAGCAAGGCGCAAACCATCGATCGGAACGGAGCCATGACCCTTCCCTTCGGCATTTTCGTACGAGGCTGGAAATCGGCGGCGAGGCCGGGCTTACGGTCCTTGCGACGACGCCGCGGCGGCGGCCGGATCGAGCGGCGTCGGCATCGTCGGGGGTGTCGGCGGGGTCGGCATGGTCGGCATGGTCGGGGGCGTGGGCGGAATCGGCGGTATGGCGGGCTGGCCGGCAGTGGCCGGCCGGCCCGGATTGCCGAAATTCCCGCTATTCCCGCTATTTCCGCTATTGCCGGAATTGCCGCTGTTGCCGCTGTTGGCGAGATTGCCCTGAAGCTCGCGCAGCCGGCGATTATAGGCGGCAAGGTCGCGGTTATGCTGCCGGCTATAGACCGCAAGCAGGCGGTTATATTCGGTCAGGCGACGATTATAGGCGTCGAGATCGCGCCGATGCTCCTCCACCATGGCATCGTAGTCGGCGACCGCCGCCGGCTCCGGCCGGGCGGCGGCGACGGGAACCGCGCGGGGCACGGCCGCGACGGCGGTCACCGGACGGACCGAGGCGGCGGGGACGAGCACCCTTGCGGGCGAAGGCGCGGCGGGAACGGGCGGCCGCGCGGGAAGGCGCGCCGGCGCCGGCTGCAAGGCGGCGACCGGGACGATGGTGGCGACGAGCAGGGTCGCGACGAGCGCTCCCGCCCCAGCGGCGGCGGCGAAGCGCGAGCTTGCCCGCCGGCGCGGGCCGCGACGGACGATCGCGGCCAGCCGCCGCTCCAGCTCGGAGGTGCGCGCCATCGCCACCGAGACCCCTGCCGCGAGCGGCGCCGGGCGGAAGGCCCCCGCGACGTCGAGGAGGTTGCGCGCATAAGCGGCCGCCTTCGTGCCATGGGCGAGGACGAGGTCGTCGCAGGCATGCTCCTGCTCGAGCCTGATCCGCCGCGCGGCGAGCCAGATGGCGGGATGCGGCCAGTAGAAGGCGCAGACCGAGGCGACGGCGATTCGGCTGAGGCTGTCGCGGCGCGCGACATGGGCGAGCTCGTGGAGCAGCACGATCCGCCGGCGTTCGTCGGTCCAGCCCGCCGCCTCGGCCGGAAGCAGGATGCGCGGCCTCGCGCTGCCCCATGTCATCGGCATGGCGGGCTCGCGGGCGATCCGCAAGGCGACCCGTCTCCCGATCCCGAGCGAAGCCGCCAGGCCTTCGACCAGCTCGGTCCAGCGCGGATCGCGGGGCGGCCGGGCGCGCTTCCAGAGCCGCGCGAGCAGCCAGCGGCCGAGCGCGAGCCGCGCCAGCAGACCGGCCGCCACGCCGAGGTAGAGCAGCTGCACGAGCGCGCCGAGCCCGATCGGGGCCGCTTCGGGCGCGGCCTCGGGGCGAGCGGCCATGGCCTGGTGCGCCGGGCCGGCATCGATGGGCGGCGCGGCGGCCGCGATCTCGGGAAGGACGGGCAGAGGCAGAGGCGGCAGCAGCGCGGACGCCAAAGGGAAGAGGAGGAGAGCGCCGACGCCCAGCAGCCAGACCATGTGCCGCATCGCCGCGGAGCCTTGCGCCTTGCTCACCCAGGCGGCCGCGATCCAGACCGTCGCCAGAAGCAGGCTCGACCGGATCATCAGGTCGACGAGACCGCCGGTCAGGCTCATTCCTCGTCTCCCGCTTCCACCGCCTCGTCGAGCAGTCGGGAGAGCCGCTCATGCTCCTCGCGCGACAGCGGCTTCGATTCCAGCAGCGCCGCGACGGCGGTGCTCACCGAGCCGTCGAAGAAGGTCCGAACGACGTGGCTGAGCGCCGATCCGCGCACTTCGTCGGCGGGCGCGGTCGGCAGATAGACGTAGCGCGGCCCCTCCTCCTCGTGGCGAAGCTGGCCCTTCTCCTCCAGGTAGCGAAGCATCGCCCGAACCGAGGAATAAGAGGGCGGGTCGGGCAATTCGCCGAGGACGTCGGAGACGGTGGCGCGCCCGCGGCGATAGACGATCTCCATGATCTGCCGCTCGCGCTTGCCGAGATCCGATCCGGGGTCTTTTCCCATGCGAATCAGTTAGCACGATGCTAATGGATTAGCAACAGGAGATGCGAGTGGGCTGGCCGACCCCACGACGTCATGCCGGACTTGATCCGGCATCCACCCACCTCTACGGCCCGCCGCGCCGGCCGGCTCGCCATGCCGGACTTGATCCGGCATCCGCCTTGAGCGGCGGTCCTCGCGGCCCCCGCGCCGCAGGAAGATGGACCCCGGACCGAGTCCGGGGTGAGGGACGGCTCTAGCGGCAGCGGGTGGCGCTGCGCTCGACGGCTCGGCCGGCCAGAGCTCCGGCGATTCCGCCGATGATGGTGCCGGTGGCCCGCTCGCCGCGCGTGTCGATGCCCCGCCCGACCAAAGCGCCGGCGCCGGCCCCGACGATGAGCCCGGTCGTTCCGTCGGAGCGGCGGCAATGGACTCGGCCGTCCTCGCCGCGCCAGGTCTGGCCGCGATATTCCTCCCCTTCCTCCTCGTAGGCCGGCGCCGGCGGAGGCGGCGGCGGCGAGTCGTAGCCGTCGTCCTTGCCCGGATAGCCGTATCCGGCCTCGTCCTTGCCGTACGGGTCGCTCTCATACTGGGCCGCCGCCGGGGCCGAGAAGGCGGCGATCGCCACCGCCGCCGCCGCGATTCGGAACATGGACCTGTTCATCATTGCTTCCCCTCGCCTGATCGCTCTAGGCGATCATGGCCGCAACGACCCGATGAAGCAAGCTTCAGGTGAGTTATAGTGGTAATACACTTTCGCTCTTGCGCTGGGGCCTCGCAAGCCCCAATCTCGAAGCGAACGACAGGAGACTTGGCAACGCCATGGCCACCCAGACCGAAACCGCGACCGCGACCAGCGCGGCGTCGACCCTGACGCTCGATCCGCCGCAGCCGCTGCAGACCGTCACCGCCGAGCAGGCCGCCGGCCTGGTGCCGCTCAAGGAAGAGCAGAAGAGCCAGCTCGAGGAGCGGGTCGACACGTTCGTCGCCGAGCTCGTCGCGCTCGACGCCAATTCGCCGGAATTCGGCAAGAAGGTCGACCAGCTGACGACGATGGGCCGCAAGGAGATCGCCGAAGCCGCGTCGCATTCCAACCGGTTCCTCGACCGCCCGGTCAAGGCGATCAACTCGGATACCGGAATCGGCGCCGATCTCACCCAGCTGCGCAAGACCGTCGAGGAGCTCGATCCCGCGCGCGGCAACATCAGCCGGCCGCGGCGGCTGTTCGGCTTCATCCCCTTCGGCAACCGGATGCGCGGCTATTTCATGAAGTACCAGTCCGCGCAGACCCACATCGCCAAGATCCTGGCCGCGCTCGCCTCGGGCAAGGACGAGCTCCTCCAGGACAATGCCGCGATCGACACCGAGCGCTCCCAGATGTGGAAGACGATGGGCAAGCTCGAGCAGATGATCCACATCTCCAAGGCGCTCGACGCCAAGCTCGAGGACAAGGCCAACGAGCTCGACGCCACCGAGCCGGCCAAGGCCAAGGCGATCCGCGAGACCGCGCTCTTCTACACCCGCCAGCGCACCACCGACCTTCTGACCCAGATGGCGGTGACGGTGCAGGGCTATCTCGCCCTCGACCTGGTCAAGAAGAACAATGTCGAGCTGGTGAAGGGAGTCGACCGAGCCTCGACGACGACGGTCTCGGCGCTGCGAACGGCGGTGACGGTCGCCCAGGCGCTGACCAACCAGAAGCTCGTCCTCGAGCAGATCACCGCGCTCAACACCACCACCGCCAACATGATCGAGAGCACCGGCACCCTGCTCAAGACCCAGTCGGGCGAGATCCACAAGCAGGCCGCTTCCTCGACCATCCCGCTGGAGACCCTGCAGCGCGCCTTTCAGAACATCTACGACACGATGGACACGATCGACCGCTTCAAGATCGAATCGCTCGGAACGATGAAGCAGACCGTCGACACCCTCACCCGGGAGGTCGAGAAGAGCCGCGGCTACATCGCCCGAGCCGAGGGGGTCGAGCAGAACCGGCTCGCCGGAGCGTCGGCGGAGTCGCCGCTGACCGCGCTCGAAGGCTGACGTGACGAAGCCGCCGCGCACCGTCCGGCAGCAGATCGCCCGGGTCGACGAGGTCCTCGGCCGGATCGACCGGACCGCGCCGTCGAGCGCCGGCCATCGCCGCTACGTCGCCCGCGGAGCGGCGGCGGCCGGGCGCAAGCTCGCCAATGTCGGGATGGCGATCGGCGTGCTCATCGCCGCCACCCTCACCTTCGGCCTGGTCATCGGCCCGATCGGAATCGGCGGCCTGTTCGTCGTCGCCGCTCTGATGTTCCTCGCCGTCATCCTGTTCTCGGTCTGGCCGCTCGAAAGGCCGATCGTCGAATATAAGGAGGACATGCCGAACAAGGCCGTGGTCCAGCGGCTCGACAACCTCCTCATGCGCAAGCGAGGCGCCCTGCCCGCCCCGGCCGCCAGCCGGATCGAGGCGATCGGCGCTCAGCTGCCGCTGCTCGAGAGCCGGCTCGCCGAGACCGCGATCCTCGATCCCCTGGCCCAGGACGCAAGGCGGCTGATGGGCAAGCACCTGCCCGAGCTGATCGAGCGCTATGAGCGGGTCCCGCCCGCTTATCGCCACGAGCGCGACGGCGAGGGCCTGACCGTCGACGAGCGGCTCATCGCCGGGCTCGACGCCGCCAGGACCGCGCTCGACGATCTCGGCCGCAAGCTCGCTCACGAGGACCTTACCGCCTTCGAGAGCAAGGGCCGATTCATCGAGAGCCGCTACAAGGACGGCGACGGCGCCATCCGGAGCGAGTGAGCACGGGCATGGGGATCGAACGTCTCCTCTACCAGGCCGAGGACCTGGTGCTTCGAACCGTCGGCTCGAGCGCCGCGCGCGAGGCGCACAAGCGGCGCGCGCAGCGCAAGCTCGCCGAGCTGGTCCGGCGGCTGAGGCGCTCGGGCCTGCTCCTCGTCGGGCTTCTCGCCGCCTTGATCGGCTACAGCCTGTTCGTCGCTCCGATCGGCCTTCTCACCTGGCTGGTCGCGATCCCGACCGTCTTCCTGATCGCGTTCATGGCCTTGTTCTGGCCGACCCGGCGGCGCCCCACCGAGGCCCGAGCGGCCGCTCCCGTCCCCCTCGACGAGCTCGCCGCCCGGGCTGCGGACGGATTGCTCGACCGCCGCCGGGAGCTGCCCGGCCGCGCCCTGGCGGCCGCCGACTCGATCGTCGCCAGGCTTCACGAGCTCCAGCCGCAGCTCGGTCGGCTCGAAGCCGATCCTCTGCTCGAGGGCGAGGCGCGGCGGCTGATCTGCGAGCATCTGCCGCGGCTGGTCGACGCCTATCTTGCGCTGCCGCCGAGCGCCCGGGCGCCGGGCGACGAGGCCAGCCTCCGCTTCGCCGAAAGCCTCGGCACGGTCGCCCGCGAGTTCGACCATTTGCTCGAGCAATGCTGCCGAGACCGCCATCTCGACCTCGAGACCCAGCACCGCTTCATCGAGAGCCGCTATCGCGACGACGAGCGGCTGCGCGGGGGATGACCCCTTCCGCGCCGGTTAAGCATTGACTTTCAAGGCTAAAATCGGCGATGGAGAAGGTTCGCGGAGAGGGAGGCGAGGATGAAGAAGGCGTTGATGCTGGCGGCCACCCTGGTGTCCGCGGCCGCGGTGGCGGCAGCCGCCCAGCCGGCGGCGACCGCTTCCGAGGAAAAGCCCGGCGAAGAGAAGATGATCTGCCGGATGGTGGCCGAGCTCGGCTCGCGCCTCAATCGCCGCCGGGTCTGCGCCACCAAGGCGCAATGGGACGAGCTCAACTCGCAGAACCGGCTCGCCATCGACCGGGTCCAGAACGGCAGGCAGTCGCAGGGCAACTGACGACGAGCGTTTCGGGCGCTTGCCTGGCCGGCGCCGGCCAGAGCCGCGCCCGAGCCGCGGCACAGGCCTAGGCGAACAGCGCGCGCGCCTTGCCGAGCCGGTCGACGCCGGCGTCGAGGGTCTCCGCCTGCTTGGCGAAGCACAGCCTGACGACATGGGTCGCCGGATCCTCGGCGTAGAAGGCCGAGAGCGGGATCGCCGCCACCCCGGCCTCGGTCACCGCGCGCTCGCAAAAGACCGTGTCCGGGGCCGCGATGCCCGAGGCGGCGAGATCGATCGACAGGAAATAGGTGCCCTCCGCCGGCAGAGCGGCATAGCCCTGAGCCTCCAGCCCCGCGCTCAGGCGGTCGCGCGCGGCGGCGAAGGCGGCGCAGGTCCGCTCGACCTCCGCGACCGGCTTGCCGAGGCCGTAGGCGACCGCGCTCTGCAGATTGGGCGGAGTCGAGAAGGTGACGAACTGGTGGGCCTTGGCGACCGCCTCGGCGAGCGGCGGCGGCGCCACCACCCAGCCCACCTTCCACCCGGTCAGCGAGAAGATCTTGCCGGCCGAGCCGACCTTGACCGTCCGCTCCGCCATTCCCGGAAGGGCGGCGATCGGCACGTGCCGGCGGCCGTCGAACAGGACATGCTCCCAGACCTCGTCGGACAGAATCAGCGAGTCGTGAGCGCGGCAGGCCTCGGCGAGCGCGTCCAGTTCCCCGGCGTCGAACACCCGCGAGGAGGGATTGTGCGGATTGTTGAACAGGACGAGGCGGGTCCGCTCGGTGAACGCCTGCGCCAGCGCCTCGCGGCCGATCCGCCAGTCGGGAGGCGCCAGCCGGACGAAGCGCGGCACTCCGCCGGCGCGGAGCACCAGCGGCAGATAGGCGTCGTAGAGCGGCTGGAACAGCACGACCTCGTCGCCGGGCTCGATCAGGGCGATCAGGCTCGCCGCCAGGGCCTCGGTCGCTCCGGAGGTCACGACGACCTGGTCCGCGGCGACGTCGCGCCCCTGGCCGCGCCGGTAATGGGCGGCGACCGCCTCGCGCAGTTCGGGCAGGCCGCGCATCGGCGGATACTGGTTCCAGCCGTTGCGAACGGCCTCGGCGGCATGGTCGAGGACGTCGGCCGGCCAGCCGAAGTCCGGAAAGCCCTGGCCGAGATTGACCGCCCCGTGCGCCCGCGCGAGCGCGGACATATGCTCGAAGATCGAGGTGCGCTGTCCGGCGAAGAGCGGGTTCAGCGCGACGCCTGCGCGCTCGGCGCCGCCGCGGCGGGCGGGCTCGCCGAAGCGCTCGACGGCGGCGGCGGGGTCGGCGCCGGAGTCGCCGCCGGAGCGTCGGCGGGCAGGGTGCCCCAGCGCCCGAGCGGCCGTTGCTGGGTCGTTTCGGCCCGAGCGTCGGTGCCGGTCAGCGCCCAGCGCTGGCTGTTGGTCAGCGTGCGGTCGGCGCGGGTCCGCTCCGAGATCATCTGGTTGGCGGTGTCTCGCCTGAGCGGCTCGTAGCGGCGCAGCACGGCGCGCTGGAAGCTGTCGACGCTGCCGATCGGCGGAGCGCCCTCGGCCGCTTCCGCGGCGGCGGCGTCGCGCTCGCCCGCCTCGGCCGCGGCGAGACGCTCGGCGGCGGTCGGCTGGCCGAAGCCGCCGCGCCACTGGATCGCCGGCTCGACCCCGGCATAGCGGCTGATGAAGGCGGGCGGACGGCCCCAGCCGCCGCGCCAGCGGTAGAAGATGTGAGTGCCGACATTGGCCGCCTTGACCAGCGACGACGCCCAATAAGGGACGACGTAATTGGCGTGATAATGGGTGGCCCAGCCGACCGGAGCGTAGACGAACCCGCTCAGCGCCGCTTCGGCGACCTGCCTCGCCCGCTGCCAGTAGGAGGCCATCGGCGCCCGCCGGAGCGAGCCGTCGCAGGTGAAGGAGAATTGGCAGCCGGTCACCCGGCGGGCGCCTTCGAAGACGACTCCGCACACGGTCGAGGGATAAGCGGGATGGCGGGCCCGGTTGAGGATCACCTGGGCGACGGCGCGCTGCCCGTCGAGCGGCTCGGTCGCCGCCTCGTAATAGATGGCGGCGGTCAGGCATTCGAGCGAGCGCAGCCGGTCCGCCTCGCTGGCGGCGGCGACGAGGAAGGGCCGGGCCGCCGGATTGGCGGCGTTGGAGACCGGAACGGCGGCGTTCAGCGCGAGCGCGTCGGTGGGCGCGATCCGGCGCAACCGGGTCGCCGACATCGTCACCGCTTCGGCGCGCAGCCGCGCCACGGCCGATCCCGGACCGGCGCGGCCGGCCGGCGAATCGAAGCCCGGCCCGCTTCCCTCGAGCACCAGGCCGGCGAGGGTGAAGGCGAACAAAACGAGCATCCCGACGAGCAGCAGCGACGCCGGCCCGTGGCGGCGCGCATAGGCGGCGAAGGGCAAGTCACCAAGGTTAAGGGCAAGCGCCGTCATTCGATCACCAATTTGCGGGGGACAGGTGCTTCATATGTATAACACAGCCTTTCTGCAACCTGAAGCACCGCCCGATCGTGGCGAATGCGCGACGAGGCGACCGGACGAGCCCGAATCGGGCCCGATCGCGCTTCGTCCCGCCGCCATCATGCCTCACCGCGGCGAATCCTCCAACCGTCTGGCCTGGCGGACGGCCAGCGGCTAAGGCTCGCGGCCCAACCAGACGGGCAGAAGAGCATGCCGGACCGCATCGCGCCTCCCCTCGAGGCGACCCGCAACAGCCACGTCGGCGCCCAGGATTACGACAGGCTCTACCGCCGCTCGCTCGACGACCCGGACGGCTTCTGGGCCGAGCAGGCGCTCTGCCTCGACTGGGTGCGGGCGCCGACCCGGATCGCCGACTGGTCGTTCGACCCGGTCGACATCAAATGGTTCGAGGACGGAATCCTCAACCTGTGCCACAACTGCGTCGACCGCCACCTCGCCGCCCGCTCGGCCGACACCGCGCTCCTCTGGGAAGGCGACGAGCCGGGCGTGGTCCGCCGCCTCAGCTACGGCGAGCTCCACGCCGAGGTGGTCCGGATGGCCAATGCCCTCAAGGCGCTCGGGGCCGGCAAGGGCGACCGGGTCACGCTCTACATGCCGATGATCCCCGAGGCGGCCGTGGCGATGCTCGCCTGCGCGCGCATCGGCGCGGTCCACAGCGTCGTCTTCGGCGGCTTTTCGCCCGAGGCCCTGCACGGCCGAATCCAGGATTGCGCGAGCCGCCTCGTCGTCACCGCCGACGGCGGCATGAGGGGCGGCAGGACGGTCCCGCTCAAGGCCAATGTCGACGACGCCCTGGAGCGCGGCAGCGAGGTCGACGCGGTTCTCGTCGTCCGGCATCTCGGCAACGAGGTCGCCATGAGCGAGGGACGCGACCATTGGTATCACGCTCTGGCGGAGACGGTTCCGGACAGCTGCCCGTGCGAGCCGATGAACGCCGAGGACCCGCTGTTCATCCTCTACACCTCGGGCTCCACGGGCAAGCCCAAGGGCGTGCTCCACACCACCGGCGGCTATGCGGTGTGGACGGCGACCACCTTCCGCTACGTCTTCGACTACCGGCCCGGCGAGATCTTCTGGTGCACCGCCGACGTCGGCTGGGTCACCGGCCACTCCTACGTCGTCTACGGCCCGCTCGCCAACGGCGCCACCAGCCTGATGTTCGAGGGCGTCCCCAACCATCCCGATTCGAGCCGGTTCTGGGACATGGTCGAGCGCCACCGGGTCGACATCTTCTACACCGCCCCGACCGCGATCCGGGCCTTGATGCGCGAGGGCGAAGGCCCGGTGAGGAAGCATGACCGCTCCTCGATCCGGCTGCTCGGCACCGTCGGCGAGCCGATCAACCCCGAGGCCTGGCTGTGGTATTGGCGGGTCGTCGGCGAGGAACGCTGCCCGATCGTCGACACCTGGTGGCAGACCGAGACGGGCGGGATCATGATCACCACCCTCCCCGGCGCCCACGACATGAAGCCCGGTTCGGCCGGCCGGCCCTTCTTCGGCATCGTCCCCCAGCTGGTCGACGCCGACGGCGCCGAGCTGGCCGGCGCGGCCTCCGGCAATCTGTGCATCGCCCGCTCCTGGCCGGGGCAGATGCGAAGCGTCTACGGCGACCATGAGCGCTTCGTTCAGACCTATTTCAGCGCCTATCGCGGCCGCTATTTCACCGGCGACGGCTGCCGCCGCGACGAGGACGGCTATTACTGGATCACGGGGCGCGTCGACGACGTCCTCAACATCTCGGGCCACCGCCTCGGCACCGCCGAGATCGAAAGCGCGCTCGTGTCCCATCGCTGCGTCGCCGAGGCCGCGGTCGTCGGCTATCCGCACGACCTCAAGGGCCAGGGCATCTACTGCTACGTCACGCTGATGGAGGGCGAGACGCCGAGCGAAGCGCTCGAAAAGGCGCTGCGCGCCCACGTCCGCGCCGAGATCAGCCCCATCGCCACGCCCGACCTCATCCAGTTCACGGCGGGCCTGCCCAAGACGCGATCAGGCAAGATCATGCGCCGCATCCTGAGGAAGATCGCCGAGAACGATTTCTCCAGCCTCGGCGACACCTCGACCCTCGCCGAGCCGGCGCTGGTCGACGCCCTCATCGAGGGGCGGCTGAACAAATAGCGCCGACCGCCGCCGGCCCCCCGCAATTCCCTCCTGCATGGCCAGTCCGGCTTGCGCCAGGTCGGACATCGTTCGATCGTTCAGGAACGTCATCTTAACCGAGGTGGGTCACTTCACGCTCGACACCATCTGCGCCGTCTGATTCACTGCGCGGCACTGGGGGAGCAACGACGTGACTGCGATCACCCGCGTGGAAGTGCCGTCCCCGTCGGGCTCCGATGCGAGCCCGGCGGATCTCCGAGCCGCCTTGGACCAGGCGCTGGGCACCGAAGCGAAGCTGCGCCGAACGATCGAGCGGCAGGCGCGCCAGTTGCGGGAGAAGAGCGACCTCCTCACCGAGGTCAATCACCGGGCGAAGAACAACCTTCAAATGGCCATCGCTTTGCTCTCGATGCAGGCGCTGAGCAGCGACGACACGCGCGTGGCCGCGGCTCTGGGCGCGGCGTCGCAGCGGCTTGGCTACCTCGCCCGAGTTCACGAGTTGCTCTATCAGCGCGGCGGCGACGCCCAGGAGATTGAACTGAGCGGCTTCCTGCGCGACATCGGCGGCGCGCTGGAAGAGGCGTTCAGACGCGAAGAGGTGGCGGTTTCCTATCGCCTCACCCCGCTGGCGCTGGAGGGAAGCCGCGCCATCAGCGTCGGGCTGATCGTCGGCGAGGCGATGCTGAACAGCTACAAATATGCGTTTTCCGCGGGCGCGCCGGGACGGATCGACGTCAGCTGCACCCGCGAGGGAACCATGGTCCGGCTCGCGGTCACCGATGACGGCGCCGGGTTCCCCGCCGAAGAGCGCAGAGGCTCCCTCGGCATGCGGCTGTTGAGGGCGCTCGGCAGGAGCCTCGGCGGCGAGACGATCGTCACCAGCGGCGGCGGCACCGCGGTCGTAGTGGCGTTCCCGCTCTCGGCGCCCGCGGAGTCTTGAGCAGGCGCGCTGATTCGAGCGCGGTGGAGCGGCCGGAGGTGCCCGTCACGACATGAGGGGGCGCGGATCGAGCCTTTGCCACGGCCCCCTAATCGCGAAAGTGATTCCGGGCGACTGGGCGTTGACGAACAGGGTGCTCCCGTCCGGCGCGAAACAGGCGCCGGCGAATTCCGAATAGCCGTTGCGGGCCAGCGAATAGAGCTGCCCCTGCGGCGTCACGCCGCGCAGATATTGCGGCTGGTCGTCGGCGCCGTCCTCGCAAAGGATCAGATCGCCCCACGGCGCGACCGCGACATTGTCGCAATTCTTGAGCCGTTCGGCATCCTCCGCTTCGACGAACAGCTCGAGTCGCCCCGGGTCGCCTGCCTCTTCCGCCCCGCCCTCGCTCGGGCTTGGCCGGTAGCGCCAGACCTGGCCCAGCCGTGTCGGCCCGCCCATCGTGCAGCAGATGAAGATTTCGGTTCGGCGGCCGACCCGACCCAACGCCAGCCCCTCGCCGCGCGCGAAGCGCAGCGCTCCGCGGGCGAAGCCGCGTTCCTTGAGGTCGCCATCGGGAGATTCGACATTGTCGAGATCGATCCAGCGCACCGAAGCGCTGCCGCCGACGGGAAGCACGGCGCCCTGTCCGGCAAAGCGCGAGCCGTCGGCGGGCCAGTTGCGCAGATCCCGCTCGCGCTGCTCGGTAAGGCCGAGCGCCTGAAGCCGGCCGCCGCGCGCGAGCTGGCCGCGCACATTGGGAAGGAAGCGGTAGAACAGGCTGTCGGGGCGATCCTCGGTCAAATAGACGATGCCGGTGCGGGGGTCGACGGTCGCCGCTTCGTGGACGAAACGGCCCATCGCCGTCAGCGGTATCGGATCGGCGAGGCCCGTCGCCCGCGACCGCACCTCGAACACCCAGCCGTGAGGGCGGCCGACCAGCGGCGCGTCCTTGTCGAGGGTTTCCTCGCAGGTCAGCCACGATCCCCATGGCGTTGGCCCGCCCGCGCAATTGCCGCAGGTCCCGGCGAGGCTGAGATGCGAGCGCAGCAGCCGCTGTTGCCGCAAGTCCCAGATCAGCGTGGTCGTCCCGCCGAGCTTGGGACTACCGTCGCTGGCGAAGTCGAAAATCTTGGCGCGTGGGATTTCGCCCGCAAGCTCATGGCCTGGGCCGAAGGCGCCGCCTTCGGTCAGGTTCGACCACATTTCGTGGTTGCGCACCAGCGCGACCCGGTGAGGGGCGCCGCGGACCGGGAAGCAGGCCATGCCGTCGAACGCCGCCGGAGTCAGCAGCCCGTCGCTCATCGGCTCGCCCTCGCGCGACACGATTCGGTAGGAGAAACCGCGGGGAAGATCGAGCAGGCGCGCCGGATCCGGGACGAGCGGGCCATAGCCGTCGACCGTCGGCTGGGCTCGCGCCGACGATCCGCCCAACAGCTTGAGGCCGCCCAATGCCAGGGTCGTCGCCGACAGCCCGGCCACAACCGTTCGACGAGTTACTTCCATGCTTGGCCCTTTCGAAGGTGAAGCGAGCTTGCCTGGTGTCGTTAACGCAGCACGCCCCTCCGCCGCATCTTCAGCGCGTAGACGAGCAGCCCGATCGCCACCGCCCAGATCGCCAGGTTCATCGCGACCATCGCTCCGCTTGTCATGTCCTCGGGCGGCGAGGACAGGACATATTGGTAGACCGTGCTCACGGCGAGGCCGCCGAGCGAGACCGCGAAGGCGGTGACGGCGTGGCGGCTTCGGGCGAGGAGCAGCAGCGCGCCGGCGAGCCCGCCCCAGACTCCGAGCGCCCAGACCGCTTCCATCCAGACCGGGAAGCTCTCGAAATAGACCCGCTGCGGGTCGGTGAAATTGGCGAGATATTTCTCGTTGCGGGTCTGGGTCATCAGATAGTCGAAACAGCCGAAGGCGTTCCACAGCGTCGCCACCGCGCCCACGATCCACAGATGCATCGGTGTCCTGGCCGAACCGTCCATGCTTCGTCTCCCCCATGATCGGACGGCCGTGCGCGTCCGCCCCCGGGGAAGGCTCGCACTCTTCGCCCCCGCTGGCAAGACGGGCCCGCGCCGCTCCGCCGGACCCGCCTCCGCCGGCCCGCCTTTTCCGCCTTCGCTTCGCGCTGCGCCTTCCAACCGGCGGCGATGCTGGCTAGGGACCGGCATCGCTGAGGCCCATCGACCATGACCCGCTCAACCATCGTCGTCGGCGACATCGGCGGCACCCACGCCCGCTTCGCTCTGGCCGAGCTCAGCCCCGGCGGGCGGCCGACCATCGGCGAGATGAAGCGCTACCGCACCCGCGAGCATGACGGGGTCGCCTCGGCCTGGCGGGCCTTCGAGCGCGACAGCGGCGGTGCCCTGCCCGACGCCGCCTCGCTCGGAGTCGCCGCCCCGATCGACGGCGACTGGATCCTGCTCGTCAACAGCGGCTGGACGATCGACCGGCCGGCGCTGATCGCCGAGCTCGGCCTGTCCCGGCTCATCCTGCACAACGATTTCGGCGCCGTCGCCTTCGCGGTCTCCGTGCTGGAGGGCGACGAGCTCGAACAGGTCACGGGCCCGGAGGGTCCTCTCCCCGGCGAAGGAGTCACCACCGTCATCGGCCCCGGCACCGGCCTCGGGGTGTCGCTGCTGGTGCGCCGCCGGGGCCGGATCGACGTCATCGAGACCGAGGCCGGCCATACCGGCTTCGCGCCGATGGACGGCGAGGCGCAGGCGCTCGCCGACGACTTGGCGGCGCGCTACGGCCGCGCCTCGCTCGAGCGCGTCGTGTCCGGGCCTGGCCTCATCGACCTCTACCGCTTCCTCGGCGGCGGCGAGTGGGACTCGCGCGACCCCGGAGGCCTGTGGAGCGCGGCCATCGCCGGTTCCGACCCGATTGCCGCGGGAGCCCTCGACCGGCTCGTCAAATGGTATGGCAGCGCCGCCGGCGACATGGCGCTCGCCCACGGCTCGACGGCCGTGGTGCTGACCGGAGGCCTTTCGAACCGGATCCGGGACAAGCTGCGCTCCCCGCTCTTTCGCGACGGCTTCACCGCCAAGGGCCGCTACCGGCAGCGGATGGACTCGGTCCCGGTGCGGCTCGCCACCTATGCCGAGCCGGGCCTGCTCGGCGCCGCCGTGATCTTCCAGCGCGACTGACCGGCCTGTTGCCGAGCCGCGACGAAAGCGGGGCGAGAGGCGGTCACAGCCTCATCACGCCGCGTCGCGGCTCGCGAGTCCCCACCGTCTCCGCGGTCAGCGGCGCGCCGGCGGCGAGCAGCGCCTGGCGGCGGCCCTGCGGATTGGTGCTGAGCTGGGCCTGCTCGAACGCAAGCAGGCCGGCGAAGCAGTCATGGTCGAGCGCCCGCCCGACGAAAGCGGCGACTCGCGGCCAGCGCTCCGGATCGGGAGCGAAGCCGGCATAGGCGCCGTTGCGGAAGAAGGTCGCGACGGCGATGTCGGCGAGGCCGATCTCGGCGCCTGACAGCCAGCCGTCGGCCGGCAGCTGCCGTTCGAGATAGTCATCTCGCGGGGCAGGCCCTCCTCGAGGGTCTGGCCGATCCGCGCCGGGTCCCCCGGCTCGCCCCAGACGATCGGGTGGACGATCTTGGGGTAGAACAGGCCCCAGATGAACAGGTCGCCGAGACGGGTGTCGGCATATTCCTCAAGCCAGCGCGCCCGGGCGCGCGCCTTGGGGTCCGGAGGGAGCAGCGGGCGCCGCGGATAGGCTTCGTCGAGATAGGCGCAGATCACCGAGGAATCGCACAATGTCGAATCGCCGTCGATCAGCACCGGAATGCGCCGAAGCGGGCTCAGCCGCTCGAAGGCCTCGCCGCCGAAAAAGGGAGTGATCGGATCGATCTCGTAAGCGAGATGCTTGAGCGCGAGGCAGGCGAGCACCTTCCTCACATAGGGGCTCACATAGCTTCCGATGACCTTCATCATTGCCGGTCTCCCACTCTGCGCGTCATGCCGGGGCCGACCTTGGGCCGACCCCCGCAAGCAAGGCTCAGATCGCGCGCGCGACGACCTCCTTCATGATCTCGTTGGTGCCGCCGAAGATTCGGGTGACTCGAGCGTCGCGCCACAGGCGGGCGATCAGATATTCGTTCATGTAGCCGGCGCCCCCGTGAAGCTGGAGCGCGGCGTCGCACACCTCCCATTGCAGGTCGGTATGCCACAGCTTGGCGGCGGAGGCTTCGGCGGCGGTGAGCTGGCCCGCCATGTGGCGCGCCAGCGCCCAGTCGAGATGGGCCCAGCCGACCTGCAGCTTGGCGGCGAGGTCGGCGAGGGTGAAGCGGGTGTTCTGGAACTCGAAGACGGCTCGGCCGAAGGCCTGGCGCTGCCTGGTGAAGGCCACCGCCTCGTCGAACG
>Ga0196978_1000439_pt1 | contig 21094 bp, 12 predicted proteins | sample S3v_2013CmetaG_FD_155491 | JGI IMG/M metagenome (GOLD analysis project Ga0196978, IMG submission 155491) | Soil microbial communities from Anza Borrego desert, Southern California, United States - S3+v_20-13C | ecosystem: Environmental > Terrestrial > Soil > Desert | place: USA: California... | reverse complement strand
GGTGCTGGCCACGGTCAAGGGCGACGTTCACGACATCGGCAAGAACCTCGTGGACATCATCCTGACCAACAACGGCTACCGCGTCGTCAACCTCGGCATCAAGCAGCCGGTCGAAAACATCCTCTCAGCCTTCGAGGAGAGCGGGGCCGACGCCATCGGCATGTCGGGCCTGCTCGTCAAGTCCACGCTGATCATGAAGGAGAACCTTGAGCTGATGAACGAGCGCGGCCTGACCGTGCCGGTCGTGCTCGGCGGCGCGGCCCTCACGCGCCGCTACGTCGAGGACGACTTGAAGTCGCTCTACAGGGGCGAACTCTTCTACGCCCGCGACGCCTTCGACGGCCTCCACATCATGGACGCCCTGAAGGGCGGCGCGGCCGGGGGCGAGGCGCGGGCGGCGAAGGCCGCGGCGGGCGGCGGCGAGGCGGCCGAGGCCGCTGACGAGACGGAGGAGCTGGTCGGCGAGGACGCGAAGCTCGGCGTCCGCGCGCCGCGCGCGTCCCGGCGCGCGCGCGCTGCGGGCGACACGGCGCACACGCGGCGCTCCGACGTGAACCCCGACGCGCCCGTCCCGCGCGCGCCCTTCTACGGCTCGCGCGTCGTCGAAGACGTGCCGCTCTCCGAGGTCTTCGGCTTCGTCAACGAGACGGCGCTCTTCAAGGGGCAGTGGCAGTTCAGGCAGGGCAGGCGCGCGGCCGACGAGTACCGCGCCCTCGTCGCCGAGAAAGTCCGGCCCGTCTACGACGAGCTGAAGGAGCGTTCCGCGCGCGAAGCCCTGCTCACGCCGCGCGTCGTCTACGGCTACTTCCCCTGCCAGTCCGAGGGCAACGACCTCGTCGTCTACCACGACGACGAACGCACCGAGCGCGTGCGCTTCACCTTCCCGCGCCAGCCCGAGGGCCGGCGCCTCTGCCTCGCCGACTATTTCGCCTCGAAGGAGTCGGGCCGCGTGGACGTGGTCGCCTTCCACCTCGTCACCGTCGGCCGCCGCGCCACCGAGTACGCGCTGGAGTTGTTCGGCTCGGACAACTACGCCGACTACCTCTACTTCCACGGCCTCAGCGTCGAGTCGGCCGAGGCTCTGGCCGAGCTTTGGCACAAGCGCATCCGCGAGGAACTAGGCATCGCCGGCCGCGACGCGGCGGAGTTGCCGAAGCTCTTCCATCAGGGCTATCAGGGCTCGCGCTTCAGCTTCGGCTACCCGGCCTGCCCGAACCTCGAAGACCAGACCAAGCTCTTCGAGTTGCTGCGGCCCGAGCGCATCGGCGTGGAACTCAGCGACGAGTACCAACTCGTCCCCGAGCAGTCGACCTCCGCCATCATCGTCCACCACGAAGAGGCGAAATATTTTTCGATAGAATAAAATCAGGTGCCGGGTGCCGGGCGACGGGCGGCGAGGGAGACGAGTTGATCTCCCACGCCGCCCGTGACCCGGCGCCCGGCACCCGAGCCATGTCAACGACGGACACTCGCCAAGCTGCTGTCGCCGCCGAGCCGGAGCCGACGCCCGAGGAGTGGGCCGCGCTCTCCGGGTTCGAGCGGTTCGCCTTCCGGCTGACGCGGCGGATGAACCGCGGGCGCTGGAAGCGCTTCTGGACGTTCTGCCAGAGCCTCCTCGGCGCGGGCTGGATTCACCTCGCGACCTACAACCTGATGCGCGTCTCGGGGCTGGAGCACGTCGAGGCGGCCGCGCGCGGGCGCCCGCTGCTGCTGGTCGCCAACCACCGCTCGTTCTTCGACATGTACGTCGTCTCGACGGTGCTCTTCCGCCACGCGCGCTGGCGCAAGCAACTCTACTTCCCCGTGCGCGGCCGCTTCTTCTACGACTCGCCGGCCGGGCTCTTCGTCAACTTCGTGATGGGCTGGTGGTCGATGTACCCCCCCTTCTTCGCGGGCGGCGAGAACCCCCTGCCGGAGAAGCGCGAGTTCGACAAGTTCTCGCTCCGGCTGCTCGCGCACCTGTGCCGCGAGGGCGCGGGCAATGTCGTCGGCTTCCACCCCGAGGGCACGCGCAACAAGTCGGCCGACCCCTACTCGTTCCTGCGGCCGCAGCCCGGCGTCGGCCGGCTCATCCGCGAGGCGCGCCCGCAGGTCGTCCCCGTCTTCATCGCCGGCCTCGGCAACGACCTCCCGCGGCAAATCCTCGGCAACTGGCGCGGCGGCGAACCCGTCCGCGTCCGCTTCGGCCCCGTGCTCGACCTCTCCGGCTTCGAGGGCCGGCGCGATTCGCTGCGCACCTACAAGGAGTTGTCCGACTTCGTCATGTCGAAGATCGCCGAACTCGGCGAGCAAGACCGCGCCCAGCGCGCGCTCGAACAGGTTTCGAGTTTCGAGTTGCGGGCCAAAGAAAATTTTTGATTTCGGGGCTTTGAGCTGCGGTCGGAAGCGGGCCGCCGGTCGCCGGTCTCCGGCTTAACTGACGACCGACGACTTAATCCGAAATCAAACATCGCCGACCTAAAAATGTCTTCTCTCCCTCTCGTCATCGTCAACCCGACTTCCGCGCGGGGCGCGACGGGCGAGGCGTGGCCGGCGATGGCGAGCGACCTGCGCCGCCACTTCGGGCCGTTCGCCGTCGCCTTCACCGAGCGGGCGGGCGACGCGGCGCTCATCGCCGAGCGCGAGGCGCGCGCCGGCCGCGCGCTCGTCGTCGCCTGCGGGGGCGACGGGACGATCTCCGAAGTCGCGGACGGCCTGCTGCGCTCGGGCGCGGACGCCGAGTTGGGCGTGCTGCCTTCGGGGACGGGCGGCGACTTCCGGCGCACGCTCGGCCTCCCCGTCCGCGCCGCCGACGCGGCCCGCGCGCTGCGCGAGGGCAAGCCCCGCCCGCTCGACGCCGGCCGCGTGACGTTCGTCGGCGGGGGCGGCGCGCGCCGGACGCGCCACTTCCTCAACGTGGCCTCGTTCGGCATGGGCGGCGACGTGATCCGGCGCGTGAAGTCGCAGGCTTGGCTGGGGGCGTCGGGGGCGCGCCTGCTCGGCGGCCGGCTCGCCTTCGCCGCGGCGGCCGCGCAGTCGGCCGTCGCCTTCGAGCGCCCGGCGGTGCGCGTGCGCCTCGACGGCGGCGAGGAGTCGCGGATGACCGTCACCAACTTCGCCGTCGCCAACGCGCGCTTCTTCGGCGGCGGGATGAAGATCGCGCCCGCGGCCGACCTCGACGACGGCCTCTTCGACGTGGTCGCCGTCGGCGACATGGACGCGCGCGCCATCTTCGCGAACTCCTACCGCCTCTACCTCGGCACGCATCTGGGCCTGCGCGAGGTGCGCCACGCGCGCGCGCGCCGCGTCGCGGCCCGGCCGGCGGGCGGCGCGCAGGTGAGCCTCGAAGTTGACGGCGAGTTGGTCGGGCGTCTGCCCGCCGAGTTCGAAATCCTGCCGGGGGCCTTGCGCGTCCGCTGCTGACGGGGGCGGGGCGAGACGGGGTGAGCGAACCGATGCGACGCGCGACCAAGATCATGCTGATCCGCCACGCCGAGAAGCCCGCGCAGTCGCCGCCGCCTTACGGCGTGACGGACGAGGGCGAGCGCGAGAGCGAGTCTTTGACCGTCCGCGGCTGGCAGAGGGCGGGCGCTCTGGCGCACCTCTTCGCGCCGCACGGCGGCTCGCCCCCGCACCCCGCGCTGGCCGCGCCGACCCTCATCTACGCCTCGAAGCCGAAGCGGCGCGCCGGCAGCCGCCGGTCGCTTGAGACCGTCACGCCGCTGGCCGAGAAGCTGGCCATCAAGGTCAACACGAACTTCACCCGCGACGAGGCCGCCGAGATGGTCGAGGAGGCTTTTCTCTGCGAGGCCGTGGTGCTCGTCTGCTGGCAGCAGGAGTTCATCCCGTGGATCGCCAACCACATCCTCGGCGACACGACCACCGCCCCGCAGGACTGGCCCGAAGACCGCTTCGACGTGATCTGGGTCTTCGACCTCGACCCCGCCGCCGGCCGCTACGCCTTCGCGCAGGTTCCGCAGAACCTGTTGATGGGCGACTGGGCGATCCCGATCAGGAGGTAGGCGAGAGGTTTTAGATTTCGGTGCGCGGCCGAAGCGGCTCTCAGGACGCCCTGCCCGGCTTGAAGTTTCTCAGGAGCACGAGGTCGGATGTCCAGATGTGGCGGGACAAGACCAGTTGCCTGCCGTCGCGCGACCAGTCGAACCGGAGCCGGCCTTCGACCTTGAACTCGGTCAACTGCTTCGCGGGGCCCCCGCCCAGAGGCTGCGCCCAGATGTTCGAGATGCCGTCGCGGTGGGCGGTATAAGTCAACGCCTGCCCGTCCGGCGACCAGCGGACGAAAGGCATCGGCGTGATGTCCGGCGGGACGGCGAACGCGCGCTCCGGCGCCCCGCCGTCGAACGGCACGGCGACGACCCTCAACTCGTCGCCCGCGGCTTCGTCCCGGCGAAAACAGGCGATCAGCTTCCCGTCGGGCGACCACGCGGGGACTTTGAAGTGGTCGGTCATCGGCCTCGCCGCGAGCCGGCGCTGTCCGCCCCCGTCGGCGCCGGCGATCATCAGCGCGCTCTCGCCCCCGGAGTTACGCACGAAGGCGAGGCGGCCGCCATCGGGCGACAACGTCACCGGCGAGTGGACGCCGTCGAGCAGCTTCGTCGCCACGCTCCCCAGCGCCGGCATGCGGTAGAGCGCGCGCGCCGAGCCGTTCGTCTCCGACCTCACGAAGTAGACGTGTCCGCCGTCGCGCGAGAAGGTCAGCCCGTGGTACTCGGCCCTCGCGGGCGCGACGATCTGCTGCGCGCTGGAGGCGGTGGCCTGCCTCAGCCATAAACTCTCGCGCCCGGCTTCGGCCGCCGAGTAGAGGATGTATTTGCCGTCGGGCGAGATGGCGGCGACGCGGGTCGTGCCGGTGCGCGTGAGCGGCGTGACCTCGATCTCGCTGGCCGCCGTCGCCTCGGCGGGGCCGTCCCCGGCGTGCCTGTAAGCCCAGAACGCGACGGCCGACGCCCCGACGAGGAGCAGCGCCACGGCCGCCGCCGCGAACTCCCGGTGGTGTTTCAGGGAGGCGATGGGTGATTCGCCGCGCGCAGGCGCGGGCGGGCGTGAAGGCTCGACCACCCCCGAAGAAACGCCCCCGTTCGCGGAGACAAACCTCTCGGCGACCCCCGCGCCCGCCCCCTCCGACTCCGGCCCGCCGGCCCACCCGTTCTCACTTCGCGCCACGCCCACACCGGCGACGGGGCGCGGCTGCCCGCGCACGCCCGCCGCCCGCTCCGCCTCTCCGAACAGAGACGTTCGCACCTCGGCGACGAAGCGGTAGCCGAGGCCGGGGATGGTGGCGATGTAGCGGCTTTCGTGGCGGCTGTCGCGCTGCTCGTCAGCACCTTCCTGATCGATCACTTCGAGCTGTTCGGGCTGCGGCAGGTCTGGAGCCATCTGCGCGGCCGCCGCCCTGCCCCGCTCAATTTCAGAACGCCGGGGCTCTACCGGCACGTCCGCCACCCGATCTATCTGGCGTGGCTCTGCATCTTCTGGGCGACGCCCCGGATGACCGCGGCCCACCTCGTCTTCGCGCTGGCGACGACGGCCTACATCTTCATCGCCATTCAATTCGAGGAGCGCGACCTGATCCGTTCGCACGGGGACGACTACCGCCGCTACCGCAGGCAGGTGCCCATGATCTTCACCTGCGCTGGGGCGGGGGTAAGGCGCGCGAGTCCGCGGCCGAGGGGCGGATGGACGCCGCGGCCGGCGCGGCCCACACCCGTTAGGCCGAAATCATTCCCCGCCGGTGGACAGACCAGCACGCCGGGCTCCTCAACCAAGCCGGCGCTGAAGTCCCCGCCGACCTCGGCGCCGGCCCGAGACTCCGAGCGTTCCCTCCGGCCGCCCCGTGCGGTATAACATCTCGCTCAAGCAGACCGCGGCTCGGCGCGTGTGTCATTTTACTTGTCCCGGCGGGTGGCGCCGGGCGTTCGGCTGCTCGGGGCAATCGGCCGGGGCGGTAGTTTACAGGCCGCTCGTGAGGTGCTTGAGCGATGAGGAAAGTTGAAGTCGTCCCCCACGACCCCCGGTGGCGGGATGCGTTCGAGGCGGAAGCGAAGCAGGTGGCCGCCGCGCTGGGCGAAAATGTCATAGCCGTCCACCATATCGGCAGCACGGCCATCCCCGACATATACGCGAAGCCCATCGTTGACCTGTTAGTCGAGGTTCGGGAGATTGCCGAAGTGGACGGCCGGAGTCCGGCGATGGAGTCGCTCGGTTACGAGGTGATGGGTGAGTACGGCATCCCCGGCCGCCGGTACTTCCGTAAAGACGACAAGGAAGGGATCAGGACGCGCCACGTCCACACGTTCCAAACCGGCTCGGCGGAGGTGGCCCGTCACTTAGCCTTCCGCGACTACATGATCGCCCACCCCGCAGACGCGCAAAGGTACAGCGAGCTGAAGAGGAAGTTGGCGGGCGAGCACCCGCAGAGCGCGGGCGGGTACATGGACGGCAAGGACGGCTTCGTCAAAGAAATGGACCGGAGGGCGGCGCGGTGGCGCGCATCGCAGGCCGGCCGGTAACCGGCGGCCTGACCTGTCGCCACGCCGGACGCGCAACCGGCTTGCCTGCGGTCGGAGGCTTTAGTTCAACCAGTCTCCTCGCGGCGTGGAACTTCTGCGGCGTTGAGCTTCGCCGCGGCCGGGGTCGTTGAGATGCGGGGCGCGAGTGGCGAAAGCATCGGCGGGCGGGTGAGGCGGCACCTGATCGGCGTCTGGTCGGTGGCGGCCGTGTTCGCGCTGACGATGCCGGCCACGCGGTACGTGCAGATAGACGTTTCGGCCGTGTACCTTGCCGCCGTCATGTTCAGCGCGTGGCGCGGGGGGTTGGGCGCGGGCCTGCTCGCCACGGCGCTCTCGGCCGTCCTCGGCGCGTTCTTCTTTTTCCCGCCCGCCTACTCCTTCAAGGTGTACGGGGAAGATTTGCTTCAGCTCGGCGTCTTCACCCTCGCGGCCCTCATCATCAATTCGCTCAGCGCGGCGCGCGAAAGGGCGCTCGCGCTGGAGCAGCAGGCGCGGCAGGAGGCCGAGGTCGCCAACGCCATCAAGGACGAGTTCCTCGCCGCCGTCTCGCACGAGCTGCGGACGCCTTTGACGACCATCAAGACCCTGACGCGCGTGCTCCTGAGGAAGAACCCTTCCGAGGGGGAGCGGCGCGAGTACCTCGAAGACATCGCCTCCGAATGCGACCGCCAGATCGACCTCGTGCATAACCTGCTCGACCTGTCGCGCGTGAAGGTGGGCGGCGTCGAGATCAGGCCGGGGCGCGTCGAGGTGGGCGAGACGCTGCGGGACTGTGAGAAGATCGAGCGCGCCGGGGCCGCGGAACGCAATCAGGAGCTTGTCGTCGAAGTGACCCCAGACCTGCCGCCCGTTCGCGGCGACAGGAGCGCGCTGCGGCGCGCGCTCTGCGCCGTCGTCGAGAACGCGATCAAGTACACGCCCGACGGCGGGCGCGTGACGCTGCGCGCCCGCCGCGACGGGGGCGGCGAACGGGTCGCGTTCGAGGTCGAAGACACCGGGCCGGGCATCGGCGCCGAAGACCTGCCGCGCATCTTCGAGCGCTTCTACCGCGGGCGGGCCGGGGCGGGCGACGGCGCGCCCGGCGGCGACGAGCAGGAGGTGCCCGGCATCGGCCTCGGCCTCCACCTCGCGCGCGTGCTCGTCGAAGGGATGGGCGGCTCGATAGAGGCGAGCAGCCGGGTCGGGCAGGGAAGCACCTTCACGCTGCGGCTCCCGGTCTGGCGCGACGAGTCCGGCGGGGGCGGGGGCGAGTGGGCTTTGGCTCCCGCGGCCGCCCCCCCGGAGAATCTGGCGGGCGGCGCGACGGAGCGCGGGGGGCTGCGAAATGGCTAAAAGGTTGCTGGTCGTGGACGATGAGGCGAAACTTTTGCGCGCCGTCGCCGTCACGCTGCGCGAAGAGGGCTACGAGGTGACGACCGCGCGGAGCGGCGCGGAGGCGCTCGTCGCCGTCAACGCGAGCGTCCCGGACTTAATCGTCAGCGACATCCGCATGCCGGGCATGGACGGCTACCAACTCGCGCGCGCTCTGCGCTCGAACCCGCGCACCGAACTCATCCCCGTCATCTTTCTCACCGCGAAGGGCGAGCGGAAAGACCGCCTCGCGGGCATCCGCGCGGGCGTTGACGCCTACATCACGAAGCCTTTCGACCCGGAGGAGTTGCTCGCCGTCGTCTCCAACCTCCTGAAACGCGTCGAGCGCACCAGCGCCGAACTCGCGCGCCTCGTGGGCACCGCGAGGGGCGCGGAAAGCCCGGCCCCGCAGTTCGCCGCCGACGAGGATTTCACCGAGGCCGAAGGCCGCGTCGCGCGGCTCGTGGCCGAGGGGCTGAGCAACAAGGAGATTGCCGCCGAGCTGGGCGTCAGCGCCCGCACCGTCGAAGGGCACATCAGTAACATCCTCTCCAAAAAAGGGTGGAGCAACCGCGTCGAGATCGCGCGCCACGTCTTCGGGCACGGCACGTCCGGCTGAGCCGTTAGCCCTTCACCCCGCCTCCTGCCTCATCAAGCCCCCTCGTTTGTCCCCTCCGCATCACCCTCGAATCCGACGCCGGCGCGCGTCGCCAACCTCCCGTCCGTGGAACCTCGGCCCGAAGCGGAAGCGCGTGAAAACACTTGGACGGAACGGGTGAAGTCACGGTTTCCCGCCGCCCCGTCGCGGCTTAAGCTGGAGGCAGTTAAACGGGGCAGGCGGCAGGAGGTTCGCCGGGTGATGCGCGCTCGGCGCGACTCGGGCTGACGGCGAAACACGGCGCGGTCGGGCGCCCCGCGAACCGGGGAGGTTATCAATTGAGTCGAAGAGTCAACACAACGGGAGGACGGAAGGGGCGGCGGCGCGGACTGATGTGGGTCGTCGGCGCGTTGGCCTTCGTCGGCGCGCTGCTCTACTGGGAGCAGACCGCGCTGCTTTACGTGCTTTCGACGCTCGCCATGTGCGGGCTGCTGCTCGTCGTCGCGTTCGCGGATTTGGAAGGTAGAGATAAGGAGTTGACGGAAGCGACCCGGCAGGAGAAGACGGCCGCGGCCGGAGCCGGTGAGGCGGCGGCCGCCGCGGCCCCCCGGCCGGGGCGACGGGTGGCGAGACGGAAGCGCCACGAGGCGGCTTAAAACTACCGGCCGGATGACGGTGGCGATTAACGCGGAGGGGTTATGGAGTTCAAGTCAATCGTCGTGGCGCTGATTCTGCTGGCGATCCTGTTCGGGTGGTACGCGTGGCTGGAGGCGAACGAGCGGCGGCGGATGAGAGTCGAGAACAAGCGGGGCTCTTTTAAAGGCGCGGGCGACGGGCGGCGCGCGGGCGGGGATGGTGATTTATGAAAGGCCGAATGAAAGTAATGATCGCGTACGACGGCTCGGCTTACGCCGACGCCGCGCTGGACGACCTGCGCCGCGCCGGCCTGCCGCGCGAGGCCGAGGCCCTGATCGTCTCGGTCGGCGACGGCCTCGTGAGCGCATCCTCGCCGATGGCCGAGGTCGCCGGCACGGCGTTGACTTCGGACAGGCTGCTGCCGGCCATCGCCGTGGCGAAGGAGCAGGCGCTGCGGCTGCTCGCGGAGGCGCGCGGGTTCGCGGCGCACGCGCGCGCGCGCCTCCTCTCATACTTCCCCGAATGGGAAGCGCGTACCCGAGCCCTCGAAGGCTCGCCCTCCCGGGAGTTGCTGCGGAAGGTTGAGGAGTGGCGGCCCGACCTCGTCGTCGCCGGCTCGCAGGGCCGCTCGGCGCTCGGGCGGTTCTTCCTCGGCAGCGTGTCGAAATCGCTCGCCGCTCACGCGCGCGGCTCGGTGCGCGTCGGCAGGCGCGGAGTCGAGAAGGGGGACGGCGCGCCGGTGAGACTCGTCGTGGGCGTGGACGGGTCGCCGGGCGCGAGGTGGGCCGTGCGCGCCGTGGGCGTGCGCGCGTGGCCCGCGGGCGCGGAGGCGCGCCTCGTCGTCGTTGACGACGGGAGCGGCCCGACGAGCGCGGGCGAAGCCCCGCCGAGGTTGGAGGAGTTGGTCACGGGTCGCGCGGAAGGCGCGCCGGTCAACGCGCGGCTGATGGCCGAAGGCGCGCGGCTGGTGTTAGCCGATGCGGGGCTGCGCGCGTCGGTCGAGATCAGGGAGGGTGACCCGCGGCGCGTGCTGGTAGACGAGGCGCGCGAGTGGGCGGCCGATTCAATCTTCGTCGGCTCACGCGGGTCGGGTTCCCCCGGCGAGGCGTCGGGCTTGGGCGGCGTCGCGTCGGCGCTGGTGACGGGCGCGGCCTGCTCGGTCGAGGTCGTGCGGGCGGGCGGCCCCGTCTGACTCGCCGGTGGGCGCGGACGGGGGTAAACTTCACACTCAAAGGTATAAGTCGCACGGCTCGTCACACGCCCGCGCGGGTCGCCGAAACCGGCCCCCCGCACGCGATGTTTGCGCGAGCGTACTTCGCCGCCGGGGCGCGGCTAAAACATGTGTTCGGCGCGCCGGGTCGGGCCGTCCCCGAGAGGCGCGGAAAGGGCCAGCGTTCATGTCCACCATCAGCGAAGCATTCCTCCCCGGCGTCGGCCGCAAGTTTCAGGTCGAGACCATGAGCGGCGACCGCCTCGTCATCGTCATCCACGACGACGGCACGCGCGAGCTGTATCACTTCACGCGCAAGAACCTCGACCGCCCGGCCTCCGTGCTGCGGCTCACGGACGGCGAGGCGCGGCAGATCGCGGGCATCATCGGCGGGCTGACCTACGTGCCGCGGAGCCTGCCGATGGCCGAGGTGGTTTTAGAAGACCTCGTGCTCGAATGGTTCACCATCGAGGCGGGGGCGGCCTGCGTCGGCCGAACCATCCGCGACATGGAAGTGCGCACGCGCACGGGCGCCTCCATCGTCTCGATCATCGAGCCCGACCAGACGAAGCGCACCAACCCCGAGGCCGACACCGTCCTGAACGAGGGCGCGACGCTGATCGCGGCCGGAGACCGGCGCACGATAGGCGCGCTCAAGCGGCTGCTCGCCGAAGGAAGGGCGGGCTGAGCCGATGGACACCATCATCCTCGAAGTCGGGCTGGCGCTCGGGCTGATCGCGCTGGCCGTCTCGCTCGCCCACCGGCTCGGGCTCTCCAACGTCCCGTTCCTCATCCTCATCGGCATGGCGGTCGGGGCGCACGCGCCGCAGTGGGGCGTCTTCGACTTCCGCTTCATCGAGACCGCCCCGATCATCTCCTTCATGGGGCGCATCGGCGTCCTCTTCCTGCTCTTCTACCTCGGCCTCGAGTCGAGCGTCACGCGCCTGATGGAGGCGGGCCGCTCGATCCTCGTGGGCGGGTCGATCTACATCGGCATCAACTTCACGGCCGGGCTGGCCTACGCCTACCTCGCCGGCTTCCCGATGCGCGAGACGCTGGTGATGGCGGGCGTGACGACCATCTCTTCGAGCGCCATCGTCGCCAAAGTCCTCTTCGACTACCGGCGCACGGCCAACCCCGAGACCGAGCTGATCCTCGGCATCACGATGTTCGAGGACGTCTTCCTCGCCGTCTACCTTTCGCTCATCTCGGGCATCGTCCTGAGCGGCGCCACCTCCCTGACCGGCGTGCTTTCGTCGGGCGGCATCGCGCTCGGCTTCATCGTCGGCCTGATGATCTTGGGCCGCCGGGCGACGCCCGCCCTCAACCGCCTGTTCCGCATCTCGTCGAACGAGGTCTTCGTCGTCGTCGTCTTCGCCTCACTCTTCCTGCTCGCGGGGCTGGGCGAGACGATCCACGTCGCCGAGTCCATCGGCGCGCTGCTCCTCGGGCTGATCCTCGGCGAGACCGAGCACAGCGAGAGGATGGAGCGGCTGATCGTGCCGTTCCGCGACTTCTTCGGCGCGGCCTTCTTCTTCAGCTTCGGCCTCTCGATTGACCCGTTCAGCCTCGGCGGCGCGGTGTGGCTGGCGGCCGGCGCCGTGCTCCTCTCGCTCGTCGGGGTCATCGTCGCCGGGGTGATCGTGGGCCGGCGCGCGCGCCTCTCGCCGGTCGGCTCGCTCAACACCTCGTTCACGCTGCTCGCGCGCGGCGAGTTCTCCATCATCATCGCCAACCTCGCGCTGGCCGGCGGCCTCGCGGCCATCCTCCAGCCGTTCGCCGCCCTCTACGTCCTGATCCTCGCCAGCGCCGCGCCCCTGCTGGCGAAAGAGTCCGAGCGCATCTACGGCTTGGTGGACAGGCTGCTGAGTCGTTTCGGCAAGGAAAAGGCGACTGATGAGGAAGCCGCCGAGGGGCAAGTCTGATACGCCGCGGGGGCGTCACTTGTGACGCCCCTGCCCAGTGTTCAACCGCCTGCTCGACGCCGGTCTACTCGTACGACTCCGCGCCGCCCGCTTTGCCCGCCCCCGCGGCGCGCGCCGAGGCCCGGCCGCTCACGCCGCCTCGTCGCGCGAGTCGGCTTGCGTGTCGCTTCGCCCGCCCTTCGCCGATGACGACGACGAGACGGAGTGGTAGAGGTCGTCGACCACGAGCAGCGGCTGCTTCTCCTCGCTGCCGAACAGCGTGAGCTTGAACGCGACCTGCGCGTCGCCGGCGGTCGTCGGGTGCTGCTCGCCGATCCAAGTCGCGACCGCCGACGCGACCGCCGAGGTGAAGGTCGGGGTCACGGCCGGGTCGACCGGCGTTTCGACCGGCGGCAGCAAACAGACCGGGAGGCTGACGGGGAAGCCCGTCGGCATCTGGTAGTTGTAAGACCCGGTCATCGTCACCTCCACCGTGACGCTCCCGTCGCCGCCGGTGAACAGGCCGGCGAAGAAGGCGTCCAGCAACTGCTCCAAGGTGTCGCCGGGGCTGCCGCCGCCGTCGAGCGAGAAGGACTCGTAGGTGAGGCGCGGCACGACGGGGTTGGCGAAGCTGACCCACGGGGTCGTGAAGACGAAGTCGGGGTTCGTCGTGACCTGCGAATCGACCGGGAAGAGCAACTTGTTGCGATCCACGGAGACCGCCGCCATGCCGTTCTGGTAGAGCAGCACGTCGAGGTTCGGGATCGAGACCGTGCGCGTCGGGTTGTTGCGCGCCTGATCGTACGGCATGTACTTCGCGGGGTTCGAGCCGGTCAGCTGGTAGACGTAGGACAGGTTCGTCGCGTCTTGCGGGACGACCGGCGTGTACGCGCCGGGGTCGATGGCGATGACGGCGGCCGGCAGCGTCACCGCCCCGTTCGAGATCGTGCCGCCGGCCTTGTCCCACGTCGCGGCCTGATCGTTGATTCTCAGGTTGAGGATGTCGGTGAGCGCGCCGCCCGTCTGCTGGTCGGTGGTGAGCGCGCTCTCGAAATCAATCTTGACCAGCTTGGGCGCGGCCGTCGCCGCCAGCGCCTGCGGTTCGAGCGAGGCGGCGTAGGCCGTGGCGACTTGGTTCAGGTAGGTCTGGAAGGCGTCCACGGCCTTCTGCGCGCCGTCGATGATCGCCTGATCGGTGGTCTCGGCGTCGATCTTGACGAGGTACTTGCTGAAGTCGGCCGAGATGGCGGGGTACGAGGTGACGAACTGGGCCAGCGCCGTGAACAGGTCGGGGCCGGACGTGAGCTTGAGGCTCGAAGAGTCGGCCGACGGCAGGTTGAGCTGGATCGTCGTCTGGACGGTGTCCTGCGCGGCGAAGTGGTAGAGGTACTCGAAGGAGTAGTCCCAGCGCGTCAGGTCGACCGGCGTCTGCGGCGGAACCTCCGGCCACACGGCCGGCGAGTTGTAGACCTGCCCGGCCGTCTGCGCCTGCACGGTGGGCGGCGTCGGCAGGTTGCGGTTGACGACGGGGATGTCGGCCGGGTCGTCGTCGCTCGGGTTCAGGTCGTAGGGGAACGGCCCGTTGACGAAGACGAGCCACTCGCTCTGCACGTAGCCGTCGATGCCGGGGACGGCGCTGCGGTTGAATTCGAGGTGCGTGATGTCGAGCGTCAGCTTGAGCGGGACGTAAGCCTGATCGGCCACGTTCTTCGTCGTGAAGACGAAGGCGAGCCGCGGGTCGTAGGTGTTCTGGCCGTCGGCGGTCGGGCCGAGCGGGATGCGGGTGGCCGTCAGCGTGTAGTTCTGGTTGGCGGCGTCGCCGTCCCCCGTGAGCTGGCCGCCGGGCTGCCCGTAGAGGTTGGGCGGGCCGGCCGGGTTGCTCGGCGGCGCGCCCGACACGTTCGTCACGCCGTAGACGACGGCCGCGCCGGCCGCGTAGGCCGCGCCGATGCGGTTGAGGAACTGCTGGCGCAGCTTCTGCTGCGCGAACCAGCGCGTCGAGGAGTCGGCCTGACTGGTCGAGAGGATCGGCTCGGCCGCGCCGCTGATGCTGTCGGCCAAGCTCTCCTTGGCCTGCAACACGAGGCCGAGGTAGCCGTCCTTCAGGGGGTCGTCTGTGCCGAGCAGCTTGTCGAGGATGAAGGCCGACGTGGAGTCGGTCGCGGAGAGGAACGTGTCGATGGCGTCGAGGCAGGTCTGGAACCACTGGTTCTGATCCACGCCGTTGAAGCTCATCGTGACCGGCTTGCCCGTCGCGTAGTCGGTGATCTGCGCGGTCTTGCTGGCGAGCGTGGTGGCGACCGGCTTCGGCGCGTAGTAGCTCGGCGCGTTCTCCATGATCTGGAAGTAGACCCCCAGCCCCTCGGCCGTGCCGAAGCGCACGGCCCACAGTTGCAGCGCCGTGTTGTTGTCGCCGGAGTCGCTCGCCAGCTTCATGCCCTCGCCGACCTTCATGTACCAGCCGGAGGTCTGGAAGGCCGCCTCGAACGCGGTGGCGAAGCCGACGTAGGCCGGCTCCTCGCCGGGCGTCGTGCCCACGTCGGGCTTCGGCAGCACCGTGCCGGAGACGGACAGCCCGTCGGCCAGCGCGGCCACGGCCGGGTCGGTCAGCAGCGGGTTGCGCGAGAGCGTGAGCGCCACGTCCAGCTCGATGATGTTGCCGGGCGCGACGCCGCCGACCGTGACGGGGAAGGCGACGGTGACCGAAGGCGCCGGCGGCGGCGTCGTCCCGCCGACCACGGCCGCGAGGTACTGCGCGCAGCCGGCGACGTACTGGCGCACCTGCCCGGCCTGCGCGTCGGTCAGGGGCGTGTCGGGCGCGGCCAAGACGGAGTTGGTCAGCGTCATCGTCACGGCGTTGCCGGTCACGCCGGGCACGTCGAGGCCGGTGTAGTCCTGATTGAGCTGGAAGTAGATTTTCTGGTAGAGCGCGAGGTCGCGCTTGGCCTGATCGGGGTTGCCCGCGTAGGGCGTCGGGTCGAGCGCGAGGCTCAGGTTGAGCGAGGGCGAGCCGGCCGCGCCCGAATAGATGTAGTTGGCGAGCGTGCTCGTCCAGCCCGACAGGCCGACGAGGAGGTCGCTGTAGAGCACGGGGACGGCCGCGCCGCTGAGCGCGCCCTTGTAGGTGGCGGGCGGCTGGCTGAAGGGCGTGATGGTCGTGTTGCCGTAAACGTCCTGCCAGCGCAGCGCGATCTGGATGGTCGCGCCCACGTTGACGTACGGGTTGGCGGACGCGGGCGGGAGGCCCGAGGCGGGGCTGGCCGGCGCGGCGTTGATCTCGGCGAACTGCGCGAAGCCGACCGACTGCGTGTACTCGAAGTCGTCGAGCGCGGCCGAGGCCAGCAGCGCGCGCCGCTTCCGCGCCCGCTCGGCGTGGCTCGCGAAGGCCCCCTCGCCCTCGTCGTCCTGCGCCTGCGGGCCGAAGGGCAGGCCCATCGGGCTGCCGGGCTTGGTGAAGACGTTCTGCAACAGCCCGGCCGAGAGCGTGTTGTAGAGCGAGTACATGTAGGTCGAGGGGTAGCTCGGGTCGGTGGGGTCGTCGGGCGGGTCGCCGTAGTTCGTGCGCGTCAACTCGAAGGTGACGTTGCCGGGGCCGAGGGTCGAGCGCAGATCGAAGACCTGCGTGTCGATGTCGAGCACGGTGTTCTGCGGGAACAGCGCGCCGACCCCGAGCGCGTTGACCGCCATGGCGTCAATAGAAAGGCCGTAGTAGGGCGCGATCTTGGCGAAGGTGTTGCCCGGCGCGCTCGCCGAGTTGACCACGTAGTCGACCGGCGGGATGTAGAAGACCGCGCCCAGCGCCACCTGCACGCCGGGGTTGAAGTTCTGGATGTCGGCCGCCGTGATCGGCTGCGCCGCGCCCTGCGAGTAGTAGGCCGCGAGGTTCGCGAGCGTCTGACTCGGATCGACCACGTCGGCCTGCGTCAACTGGCGCACGACGCCGGCGACGGGGATGAGCGCGTTGGCGGTGAGCGGGAGGGTCGAGTTCGCGTCGGCGATGGCGCCGGGGCCGGCGCCGTAAAGCTGCGAGAGCGAGGCGAGCGTCTCGGCCGGCGTCCCCGCGAGCGGCAGGCTCGCGCCCGAGGTGGGCTGCGAGACCAACTGGACCACGTCGGTCGACGTGTTCAGGTTGTCGGTCGTGACGAAGGAGTTGACGAAGGCGAGCGGGGTCTCGCCGAACGACGACGCGCCCTGCGCCGCGAAGGCGACGACCATGCTCATGGTCGCCGTGCCGCTCGCGTCGAAGATGGACGAGGGCAGCCCGCCGCCCCCTTCGATCACCTGATAGAAGAGGTAGTAGCCGCCGCTGCGCACGACGCTCAGCTCCCAGAGCAGCTTGATGAACTCGCCCGGCGCGTTGGCGATCCCGCGCGGCGAGGCGCCGGGCGTCGCGCGCGCGAGCATGAGCGAGCGCTCCGGGTTCGTCTCCGTCGAGAGGTTGGTCTGCGTGATGAACGACAGGAACTCCTGCTCGCCGAGGGTGGTGAGCGAGACGGCCGAGCCGGCCGACTGCGGGTAGAGCAGGAACAGGCCCGAAACGATCTGCTCGCCGAGCGAATCCATCGAGCGCAGCAGCAGCTCCAACGTCTGCGCGCCCTCGGTCGACGCGCCGACGATTTCGTAGACGTTCGGCAGGCTCGGGGCGGACGCCGGGCCGTTCGGCGTGTCGGCCGCGCCGCCGGACGAAGCGCCGCTCACGGGCAGCCGCTTGATCTGGAAATCGACGCGCGTCGTCCACGCCCAGCTGCTCAGATTTGTGAAGTCCGTCTGGTGACCGGCCGGTGAGGTCTGGCCGCGCTGCGGCTGGAACTGCGGCATCAGCGGGATCAGCTTCGTCATGTCGCCGATCAACGGGCTGAGCGTCGCCTGACGCGCGGCCGTCAAGGTCATCAAGCTCGACGGCAGCGGCCACAGCGTCGGCTGCACCTGCCCCGACGAGCCGCCGCTCGCGCCCGCGCCCCGGTCGGTCAGGTCTTGCAGGGCCGCGAGGTCTGACGTGGTGAAGTTCGCGTAGTTGTTGGCGGCGAACTGCTTCGCCTGCGGCAGCGATTGCGGCAGGGCGGTGAAGGTCGGGGCGGGCTGGAACTGGCCGCCCTGCGCCCACTGGAGAACCGTCGAGAGGCTGCCGTACTGCGCGGTGATGTCGAGGGTGGTGCTCGTGCCGGGCGCGCCGTCGAACTCGACGAAGCTCAGGCTGACGTTGTGCGAGGCGGCGGCGGCCGTCACCGTGACGGGGAAGCTGTTCGCGGGGGCCGGCGCGGGCGTCGGGAACTCCTGACCCGTCAGTTGGTAGAGCGCGTACTCGGTCTGGTTCGTCGGGAAGAGGAACTGGCCCGACAGCGACAGCCCCGAAGCCGCGGGCAGGCGCAGGCCGTACATCAGGAAGCGGGAGATCATGCCGGCCGTCTGCGCCACCTGATCGGTCGTCTGAATCGCCCCCCACAAATCGCTGACGCCCCAAGCCTCAAGGCCCGCGAGCGTGATGACGCCGTTGTTGGCATCCTGCGAGAACAGCCCCTGCACGGTGCTGCTGGCCGAGGCCAGCAGCGGGACGGTCGTGGCGAACTGCGCGGCGACCGTGGCGAGCGTGTCCGTCTGGCCGGTCTTGTAGGCGAGCGCCGGGATGAGCATCTGCGACGACGAGACGAGCAGCGGCTGCGCGCCGTAGAGCGCGGTCTGCTGCGACAGGGTGGTCAGGTCCATCTTGAAGGCGTCGGCGACGGACTGGAAGCTGTCGCCCGGCTGCGTCGTGTAGGTCTGCGAGTTGACGGTGAGCGTGATGCCGGGCAGGAGGATGCGCGCCGGGCCGTTGGCGAGGATCAGTTGCGCGGGCGTGGTCGTCCAGCGCGGGGTCGCGTTCGAGTCGGAGAAGAGGTCGGCGATGCTGGCGAGCGTGTCCTTCGACTGAATCGAGTAGGTGAGGGGCGGCAGCGTGATGGGCGTGCCCGGCGTGAGCTGGTGATCCTGATTGGGAACCGCCACGTCGTCGATCTGGAGGTTGTTGCCGATCTGGTTGGCCGCCAGAACGATGCCGGCGATCGAGTCGTTCGGTTGCAGATGGTAGGCGTAGCCGTCCATCAGGTCGCGCGCCGCCTGTAGCAGTTGGCGGCCCATCATCGAGAAGTAATCGACGAAGATGAGCGCGGCCATCGACTCCGCGTCGTCCTCGACGCCGCGGAACTTCGGCCCGGCCGGCTGGTTCTGCGCCTCGATGGTGGCCTCGACCTCGGCGAACGTGTCGGCGACGGTCTGCCGGTAGGCGGAAGTCGCCGTGGCGTACTGCTCGAAGTCGATGGGCTTCGTGCCGGAGCCGCCCGCCGGGTCGGGCACGGTCAGCGACAGGCCGTCGAAGACGGGGAACGCGCTCGCGCCCGCCTTGAAAAACTTCTCGTCGCCGGAACTCTGCGCGTAGGCGGGCGTCTCGACGTTGAGCGTGAAGGCGGAGGCCATGAAGCCGAGCAGCCCGGCCATGTCGAGCGGCGGGTTCGCCAAGTCGGCCAGCTTCTTCACGTAGGCCTCCAGCTCGTCGCGCGTGACGGTCGCGCCGGCCGCGTCTTCGAGGTCGACGGCGTCGCCCTCGGGGTTGCCGAGCGTGTCGATGACCCACGGGAAGAAGGCGGCGGCGAGCTGGTCGAAGGAGGTTTGGCCGGTGGGCGCGCCGCCGGCGGCGGTCGGCGCGTCCATCGCCAGCAGGAAGACGAACGCGCCCTGCTGCTGGCCGTAGCTCGTCGCGCCTTCGGGCGCGAGGACGGTGTACTGCGGCGACGCCAGCACCCTGAGCGTGGGCGCGGCGGCGCCGGCCCTGCGCACCACCCTCTTCTGGCGCGGCCGCAGCGAGGCGGCGCGCGCGGCCACCGCGTCCGGCCCGGCGTGGAGCAGCGCCGTGCGCACGCGCGGCAGCGTCTGCGAGTCGTCCCACGGCGCGGGGTCGTTCGAGCCGATGACGAACTTCGCGCTCACCGTCATGCGGAACGAGAAGGAGATGCTGATCGAGAACAGCCCGCAGTTGATCTTGACCGAGACGCTCACGTCCACCCTCGCCGTGGCGATGAGCGGGATGGCGCGGTACGACTCGTAGGTGATCTGGAGCGAAAGCGTGATGTTGACGTTGACCGTGGCCGAGATGATCGCGAAATCGATCTTGCCGTAGAGCAGCCCGATGACGCCGACCGTGCCGCTGATCTTGAAGTAGTAGTCGCTTTGCAGGGAGTCGCCGAGCGCGGTGACGGAGCGCGCCGTCTCCGCGGCGGAGTACGGGTGCCACGCGGCGATGACGCCCTCGACGATGCCGAAGACGGTGAGCGAGAAGCCGGCGCTGAGCGGCCCCTCGGTGAAGTTGTAGCCGAGGCCGAGTTGCAGGCCGATGCCGAAGACGATGACCGGGTCGAACGTGCCCTTCGTGGTCTGCGGGACTTGCGTGGCCGTCGCGCTGCTCAGCTTGCCGAAGTAGAAGCCGCCGGCCCCCATGACGGGGACGCCGTAGACGATGGCGTAGATGGCGAACGAGCGGCTGAAGTCGAGGTTGTAGGGGAAGCCGATGTCGATCAGGAAGTCGCCGTTGGTGTAGACCTGAATGCCGATCTGCGGCAGCGTGATCGACACGGCGCCCATGTTGATGTTGCGGATCGCGTCGGGGAAGGTGAAGTTGATCTGGAAGAGGCCGACGTCGTCGGTGATCTTCTTGTAGAGGATGTCGATGGCGAGGCCGGCGAGCCCGCCCGCCTTGGCGCCGGCCAGCGCGAGGCGCAGGCCGTAGAGGTTCGGGTCGTTGAAGACGACCATCGCGTCGACCGTCCACACGCTGCCGACGCGGAGCAGGCCGAGGTGGCCGGCGATGAGCCAGTTGTTGCTCTGGTTGTAGTAGGGCTGCCCCGGCGCCGAACCCTCGGCCGGGTTGACGGGGTTGAGCTTCGCCGTCGTGCTCGGCACGTTCTGGAGGGCGGTGATGACCGCCTGCGTGTTGGCGAAGCTGGAGCTGCCGCTGATGCCGATGCGCTGGCCGAGGACGAGCAGGAAGACCTTGAAGTAGTCGTTGCCGCGGCCGGGGACGTTCGGCATGTTCTGCACGTCCTGCCCCTTCTGCGGGTTCATCAGGTCGCCGAGCGAGCTGCTGATCGGCGACGAGCCGTCGATGGCGAGCGTCACCTTGCCCGTCGTGTCGCGCCGGAAGACGAGGCTGTTGATGACGATGAAGCCCAGATTCAGCGGGCTCGACAGCGTGTAGCTGGCCGAGAGCCGCTGCGAGAAGGAGAGCCCGCTCTGGAGCGAGACGATGACGCTCAGGCCGTCGAGCGAGACCTGATTGAGCAAGTCCCACGGCGACGGCAGCGTGAAGTAGGGGTCGCCGAGCGTGCGCACGAGCGCCTGAATCAGCGAGCCGATGCTCCAGCCCTTGAGCGTGAAGGCGACTTGGTTGTCGGCGCTCGTGTAGGTGGCCGTGAAGCCCTCCCACGTGAGCGAGAGCGTCTGGCTGGCGACGCCCTTCACGTAGCCGAACTTGTAGGTCAGGAGCAGCTCAAGGTTGATGGCTTCGTAAATCCACGTGGCCGCCACCGCGCCGGAGAACTGCTGGCCCGAGGGCTGCGCGCCGTCGTACTTCAAGGCGATGGTGGCCGGGTCGATGCCGACGCTCTGCTCGCCGAGTTTGAAGACCCACGAGAAGCTGACGTCAATCGCGTAGGTCGTGCTCGTGTTGCCCGCCGCGGTCGGGATCGTGGCGTCGATGGCGAAGGTCGTGATGGTCAGCGTGCCCGGCAGGAAGTCGGGGAGGTCGTAGACGCCGCCGGCGGCGAAGAACTGCTTGATCAAGTCCTGCACTGTGATGGGCTGCGCCAGCGCGGCCTTCAGGTTCCACTGCGGCGCCGGGAGCGTGCCGTCGTAGGCCACG
>Ga0196978_1000438_pt1 | contig 21169 bp, 19 predicted proteins | sample S3v_2013CmetaG_FD_155491 | JGI IMG/M metagenome (GOLD analysis project Ga0196978, IMG submission 155491) | Soil microbial communities from Anza Borrego desert, Southern California, United States - S3+v_20-13C | ecosystem: Environmental > Terrestrial > Soil > Desert | place: USA: California... | reverse complement strand
TTGATGGACGGCTGCGCGTTACGGTGCAGGGCGAGATGATCCAGGCGGAGCTCGGCTTCGTCGGCATCGCGCTGCGCACGCTGGAGGTCTACACGACCGCCACGCTCGACGCGACGCTCGTGCCGTCGCCCGCGCCGAAACGCGAATGGCGCGAAGCGATGGATCGAATGTCGGACGCCGCGGCGAGCAGCTATCGCGGGCTGGTCTATGAGACGCCGCGTTTCCTCGACTACTTCCGCGTGGCTACCCCCGTCGCGGAGCTGGGTGAGCTGAACATCGGCAGCCGCCCCGCGCGCCGCGCCGGCTCGCAGAAAGGGGTGAACACGTTGCGCGCCATTCCGTGGCAATTCGCGTGGACGCAGAATCGCCTGCTGCTGCCGTCCTGGCTCGGCTTCGATGACGCACTTCGCACCGGCGACGCCGGCGTCGTCGCCACGATGATGCGCGAATGGCCGTTCTTTCAATCGACGATCGAGCTGCTGGAGATGGTGCTCGCGAAAACGGAGTCGCGCATCGCGGAGTACTACGAACGAATGCTCGTGCCCGACGAGCTGCGCGACCTCGGCGCAATACTGCGCGCGCGGCTCGCCGACACGATCGAGCTCGTGCAGCGAGTGACTTCCCACGAACTGCTGGAAACGAATCCAGTGCTGCGGCGCTCGATCCAGGTGCGCAATCCGTACGTCGATCCGATCAACGTCGTGCAGGCGGACGTTCTGCGCAGGTATCGCGAATCCGCCGATGAGTGCCTGCGCGACGCGTTCGTCGTGACCGTGAACGGCATCGCCGCCGGCATGCGCAATACCGGCTGAGAGTTGACGGCCTCCCGTCAGCTCTCGGGCGTTTCGTACGCCGGCGACTCCGCCGGCGGCACGGTGCGCGTCAACGCCGCCATGATTCGCGCGACGTGCACGTGGCTCGTCTCGATGAACTCCTTCACGCCGCCGAGCTGCGTGCCGGCGGTGCCGGTGCCGGCGACGTACACTCCCGAGACGTCCGTCTCCATCGTGGCGGGATCGAAGTGCGGACGGTGGCTTTCGCCTTCGAGCGTGATGCCGAGTTGCTCGTACAAATCGCTGTCTTGCTCGTAACCGGTGAGCAAAAGCACTGTGTCGGCTTTCACTTCGCGATGGGGCTCGAGCAGCACGCGATCGCCGCGAATCTCGCGGACCGTCGTCGCGGGCAGAAACGTCACGCGCCCGTCGCGAATCAGTGCGCGGATCTCCGGCAGCAGCCAGAACTTGATGCGCTTCTCGTCGAAATCGCGCCCGCGATACGACACCATCACGTCCGCGCCGACGCGGTAACAGCGGATCGCCGCTTCCACGGCGGAGTTCTGGCCGCCGACGATCAGCACCCGGCGGCGGAAGTACTGGTGCGGATCGCCAAAGTAGTGACTGACGTGCGGCAGCTCTTCGCCCGGGACATCGATGAGCCGCGGCCGATGCATGTCGCCGATGGCCAGCACGATCTTGCGTGCGTGCCATTGCCGCTCGCCGGATGCGCGCACGCTCGTCGCGACGAACGTGCTGTCGTCGCGGCGGCGCAGCAACACCACGCGCTCGAACGTCTCGATGCGCAGATCGAACTGCTGCACGACCGCGCGCAGATACGTGAGGTACTCCTCGCGCGTCGCCTTCGACTGATCGAGCGTCTGCAGCGGTACGCCGGCGATGGCGATGCGCTCCGGCGACGAGAAGAAATGCGTTTGCGGCGCGTACCACGCGATCGTCGAGCCGATCTGCCCCGCGTCGAGCTGCGCGTAATCGATGCCGGCGGCCTTCAATGCCACGGCGAGCTCGATCCCGATCGGGCCTGCGCCGATCACGAGCACGTCGGTCTCGACTCGCGTCACGCGCGCATTTGTATCATTGCGCGTGCCGCTGCCCATGGACGCGCGCCTGCTCTTCACCGCGCGCATCGTTCGTCTCTTCGCCTACGGCTTCGTCGCGGTCGTGCTCGTGCTGTACCTCGCATCGATTGGTTTGAGTGAGGAACGCATCGGCCTGTTGCTCTCGCTGACACTGTTCGGCGACGTGTTCGTTTCGCTGTTGCTGACCACGCGCGCCGATGCCATCGGCCGCAAGCGCACGCTGCTGGCGGGGGCGCTGCTGATGATCGGCGCCGCGATCGTCTTCGCGATCACCCGCGACTTCACGCTGCTCGTGCTCGCAGCGACGATCGGCGTGATCAGTCCGAGCGGCAATGAAGTCGGACCGTTCCTCGCCGTCGAGCAGGTCGCGCTCGCGCAGGCGGCCGAAGGGCATGACCGCACCGCGCTCTTCGCCTGGTACAACCTCGCCGGCTCGTTCGCGACCGCGGCCGGATCGCTTGCCGGCGGCTTCTTCACCGGCGTGCTGCAGCAGCGCGGATTCAGCGACAGCACGAGCTATCGCGCGGCGATTTTCGGCTATGCGATGCTCGGAGCGATCCTGGCGGTGGTCTTCTCGCGCGTATCGAGGCAGGTGGAAGGTGAGCGCGTGCCGATGCGAGGCTGGTTCCGCGTCGAGCGATCGCGTGGCATCGCGGCGCGGCTCTCCGCACTCTTCGCGCTCGACTCGTTCGCGGGCGGGCTGGTGGTGCAGAGCGTCGTCGCGTACTGGTTCGCCCGGCGCTTCGGCGTCAGCCCCGAGCTCCTCGGCGCGATCTTCTTCGGCGCGAACCTCCTGGCAGGCATCTCGGCACTGGCCGCGGCGCGCATCGCGAAACGGATCGGACTGCTCAACACGATGGTCTTCACGCATCTGCCCTCGAACGTGCTGCTCATCCTCGTGCCGCTGATGCCGTCGCTGCCGCTGGCGATCGCGGTGTTGCTGCTGCGCTTTTCCATCTCGCAGATGGACGTCCCGACGCGGCAGGCGTTCGTCATCGCCGCTGTCGATCCGTTTGAGCGCACGGCGGCGGCGGGAATCACCGGCGTTGCGCGAACGAGCGGCGCCGCGCTCGCGCCGATCCTGGCGATGCCTCTGTTGGCGAGCCTCCACTACGACTGGGTGCCGTTCGTCGTCGCCGGTGCGCTCAAGATCGTGTACGACCTGGCGTTGTTGTGGAGCGCGCGCTCGTTCACGACAGCGTTCGGTAGTCGACCATCCTGAACTGCACGATCGGACACGGCGCGTCGGCAGTGCACGTCAGCAGCGCCTCTTCGTGCGCGAGGTATGGCTCGATCGTCACCTCGTGCGTGGTCTCCGAGTCATCGACGAAGTGCACGTGCGTTCGTCCGTCGGGCAGCGAGTTGCGCAACACCACGCGATACGCGTCGCGCTCGATGACGCCTGTCCTGCGGCGGAGGAACGTCTCGGCCGCCTGCGTGAATCGCGGCATCGAGCTGCGGCCGCGGTACGCGCCGAGGAGCAACTCGCCGCGCAGTACGCTCTCCGCGAGCGCGTCCACCTCGCGCGGTTCCACCGGTCCGTAGTAGATGCCCCACGGCAGCACCACCGCATTCGCCGCGAAGCGATCGCCGCCGATGTGCGAGCACTGCCACACGTCCAGCGACTCCTGCATGCGCAGCGCGTCGTACAGCGGAAAGCCGCGGCGCCCGCAGCAGGAGTCGCGCTGGCCGTGCGTACACACCAGCACCACCGGCGTCGTGCAGAGTGTGACCTCGTCGCGATCCTGGCCGCGAGCGAGCGCGCGAAACGGCAGCTTCGCGACGTCATCGATCGAGGGAAGATCGACCGACACCGTCCAGATCGTGGGCGAGCTGCGCGCGATGTAGACGCGGCATCCGCTGCGCGATTCGAAGCGGCGGCGGATGAATACGATGCGGCAGCGCGGAATCTCCGCGAGAGCCTGAGTCAGCGCGCCGCGCACGGAATCAGGCAATGCCGCGTCGAGCAGCGGACGGCGGCCCCACGGACCGGCGTGCTCGATCAGGATCCATACATCGATGCGCGTGGCGGTGGCGGCGTTGTCATCGCCGCGCGCGCGTGCGGCGTCCGAGCAGAACTTCACGGTTGCGGCTCGGTCCTCGCCGAGAGCTCTGTTCTTTCAGAGAGACTGACGAGACCGTTGCGCGCGAGCTCGCCGACGAATTGCTGGATGCGCTCCGCATCCGGCGCGCCTTCGACCGCGCAGAGCTCCGCAACCGTGACCGGTCCGCGCGCGAGCGTGCGCAGCAACGGCTCCGTCGCGGCGTCGAATCGCCACGCGCGGCCGTTCGCATCGAAATACACGGCGCCGTCGTCGCGCACGAGCTCGAGCTCGCGCGGGACCGCCAGCGCCACGCGCGTCGTCATCGGCGGCGTCTCGTCCGCGACGCTCCACGGCAGACTGGCCCAGCCGCGCGAGCGCGCACGCGCGTTGTGACTCGCGTAGTAGCGTCCGAGCACGTCGCCATCGAAGAGCTCGAGAAACTGGCGACGTAACTCGGCGAGCTGCTGCTGTTGTTCCTCACGCGATGCGAACCGGCGCAGCGGCGCGCGGAAGTCGGAAGATGCGCGAAGCTGATCGGCCATCCAGTGCACGAGGTTGACGCCCGTGCGCTGATGAATGCCGAACGTGAGGTGCAACGTGACCTCGCCGAGTCCCGAAGCCTCGTGCCACCAGCCGCGCGGGATGTAGAGCGCGTCGCCGTCTTCGAGCGTCCCTTCCCACACCACCTTCTGCGGAGCTTCTTTGTTCGGCTCGATGTCGTCCTTCAGCGGATGCGGACGGCCGCCTTCGTACACGCGCCAATTCTTTTTCCCGTAGACCTGCAGCACGATCACGTCGTGCGTGTCGCAGTGGCGATTGAATCCCTGCTGCTCGCGCCATCCCGCGTACAGATTCACCTGCACGCCCTCCTGCAACACTCTTTCGAAATCTTCAGCCAGCCGCATCACGCCGTCCGACATGTCGTCGACCGCATCGACGATCAGCGTGTAGCCGTCGCGCAAGTGTGCCGACAACCCCTCGGGGATCACGAACGGCACTTTCGATTCGTAACGCAGGTACGACGTCTTCGGCGCGAACTCACCCTTGCGCACGAGCCGCAAACGCGGCGGCTCGAGGCGGTGCTTCTGCAGCATGTCGTTGACCGCGGACCACGGCAGCAACTCCTGAAAACGTCCGCGCGTGCCGGGGAGATGCGCGAACGTGCGGCCCCAGGCGGCGCGCAGGAAATCCGCGCCGATGATTTCGGCAGATGTGACCTTCATACGAGTTCCTCGGAGTTCCTCGGGTTCCTCGGAGTTCCTCGGAGTGGAGTGCGTGGTTCGTTTTCCCCCCCGAGGAACTCCGAGGAACTCCGAGGAACCCGAGGTACTGACTAGGCGTTGTCGGTGCCGTCCGAATCGTCTTCCGAATCGCTGTCGTCCGTTCCGTCGGTGTCGCCGCCGTCCGTCCCGTCCGCATCTTCGCCATCGGTGCCGTCGGTGTCACGGCCGTCGGTTCCGTCCGCGTCCGCCATCAGCCAAATCCGAGGATCGATGTCTTGTGTTTCGTGGATCGCCATCTCTTGAATCATGCAAACCTCCAGTGGGGAGCACGCGTGCACCGAGCGCGCCAACAGCAGAGAGCGTTCATCCAGCAACACGCTGCTCGATCCAGCGCAGCAGGTCCTTCGTAACCTCGGCGCGCGCCGCGGGCAGCTCGTTGAGGATCTCGTGATAGAGGTCGGGATACGAGTGCAGCTCTTTGTCGGTTGCCGGAGTGCCGAGGCGGTTGAAAAAGTCGTGGGCGAGGTGGTGGTCGGCGATGCGGTCGCTGCCCGCGATGAGGAACAACGCGGGCGTTTTGATCTCGTCCGCGTGCGCGAGCAACTCGCGCTGTGCCGCCGTCACCTCGGTGTACCAGCGCGGCGTGGTCGTGCTGAAGACGTGCGGATCGGCCGTGTACGCGGCGACGGTCTCCGGATCGCGGCTGACCCATTCCGGCGCGAGGCCGCTGTCGAACTTGATGGAAGGCGCGGCGACGGACACGGCGCGCGCCAGCATCGCGCGCGCGGCGGGAACGGCGAACGCGGGTCCGAGGAACGGGCTGCTGACGGCGATGGCGTCGAAGACGTCGGGATGCGCGCGCACGTACGAAAGCGCGATCAACCCGCCGAGACTGTGCGCCATGACCAGAAGAGGGGTGGCGCCGCCGCGCGCGCGGACGGTGTTCGCGACGCGATCGAGATCATCGACGTAATCGGTGAACCGCGCGACGTGTCCCCGCTCGCCGTCGGACTCGCCATGACCGCGCAGATCGAAGAGATGACACTCGATCCCCCGCGCGAGCAGTTGTCGCGCAACCTCGCCATAGCGGCCGCGATGTTCGGCGTAGCCATGCACGAGGACCAGCCGTGCGCGAGGATCGGGAACATCGTGATGCTCGAGGGTAAGTGAGAGCCCATCGTGAGTAGAAACGCGCGCGACGGACATCGTGCTCCGAGCGTAGCACTATGGAGTGCGGCGGGCGCAGCCGCCGCTTTCCCAAGCGGCAGCTATCGCTGCCGCACTCCATAGGTAGAATCCGCGCCGGACATGACCACCAACTCCTACGACTCATCAGCAATTGAAGTCCTGACCGGCCTCGAGCCCGTGCGCAAGCGGCCGGGGATGTACACCACCACCGAGCGGCCGAACCATCTCGCGCAGGAAGTCATCGACAACTCAGCCGACGAGGCCATCGCCGGATACGCCGACGAGATCACGGTCACGCTGCACGAGGACGGATCGCTGTCCGTGCAGGACAACGGCCGCGGGATGCCGGTCGACAAGCACGCCAAGGAAGGCGTTTCCGGCGTGGAAGTGATTCTCACGCGCCTGCACGCGGGCGCGAAGTTTTCGGAGAAAAGCTATCGCTACTCGGGCGGCCTGCACGGCGTCGGCGTGTCCGTCGTGAATGCGCTTTCGAAGAAGCTGCAGGTGTGGGTGCGGCGCGACGGGAACGAGTACACGATGATCTTCGGCGACGGCAAGAAAAAGTCGGACCTGAAGATCATCGGCAGCGTCGGCAAGCGCAACACCGGCACCACGGTGCGCTTCTGGCCCGACGAATCGTTCTTCGACTCGCCGAAGTTCTCGCTGCCGCGGCTCAAGCACGTGATGCGCGCGAAGGCGGTGCTCTCGCCGAAGCTGCGCATGCGCTTCATCAGCGAAGTCGATCCGGCCGAGAGCGAGGAGTGGTACTTCGAAGACGGCCTCACCGATTACCTCATGTCCGAGCTCGCGGGCAACGCGCTGCTGCCGGAGTCGCCGTACAAGGGGCACTTCAAGGGACTCGATCACGAAGTGGACTGGGCGGTGGTGTGGCTGCCGGAGGAGGGGGACATCGTCGGCGAGAGCTACGTGAACCTCATCCCGACCGCGCAGGGCGGCACGCACGTGAACGGTTTCCGCACGGGGCTCACGGAAGCGATCCGCGAGTTCTGCGAGTTTCGCAACCTCCTCCCGCGTGGCGTGAAGCTCGCGCCGGAAGACGTGTGGGCCCGCTGCAGCTACATCCTCAGCGTGCGCATGACCAATCCGCAGTTCACCGGCCAGACCAAGGACCGTTTGTCATCGCGCGAGGCGAGTGCATTCGTTTCCGGCGTAACGCAGGACGCGTTCTCGATCTGGCTGAACAACAACGTGGTCGACGCGGAGAAGATCGCGGCCGTCGCCATCGATCAGGCCACGACGCGTTTGAAGCAGGGGAAAAAGGTCGAGCGCAAGAAGCTGACCTCCGGTCCCGCGCTACCCGGCAAGCTCGCCGACTGCACCGCGCAGGATCTCAATCGCACGGAGCTGTTCCTGGTCGAAGGCGACTCCGCCGGCGGCTCCGCGAAGCAGGCGCGCGACCGCGAGTTCCAGGCCATCATGCCGCTGCGCGGGAAGATCCTGAATACGTGGGAAGTGGATTCCAGCGAAGTCCTCTCCTCGCAGGAAGTCCACGACATCGCAGTCGCCCTCGGCGTCGATCCCGGCTCCGACAAGCTCGACGGCCTCCGTTACGGCAAGATCTGCATCCTCGCCGATGCCGACTCGGACGGCGCGCACATCGCCACGCTGCTCTGCGCGCTTTTCGTGAGGCATTTCCGCAAGCTCGTGGCGGAGGGGCACGTGTTCGTGGCCATGCCGCCGCTGTACCGCATCGACGTTGGTAAACATGTTTACTACGCGCTCGACGACGGCGAGCGCGAAGGCCGTCTCGCGCAGATCGCAGCGGAGGGACTCAAAGGGAAGGTCAACATCCAGCGCTTCAAAGGCCTGGGCGAGATGAACCCTTCGCAGTTACGCGAAACGACCATGGACCCGAACACACGCCGCCTCGTGCGCCTCACGCTCGAGGATCCGGATCCCGCGATGGCCACGATCGACATGCTGCTCGCGAAGAACCGCGCCGGCGATCGCAAGACGTGGCTGACGGAAGAAGGGAATCAGGCGGAAGCGGTCGGGTAAACCACTCCCGCCCGGGAGTACTCAGAAGCGCGACTCGAACGTTTCGATCTCCCACTCCCTCTCCACTTCGTTGAGGGTGGCGCACAGGATGGTGTTGCCATCGGTGCGCACGTTCACCAGACCGTAGACGACGCCGGTGACGAGATGGGCCTGGTCGAGTTTCTTGGGCTTTTCGCCGCGCGCAGTGAACGTGACCGTAGCCTCGTCGGCCGGGATGCTCACGTCCTGGCCGTCCGCCGAGGAGTCGACGCGAGCTGCTTTCGCGAGTTTGTAAGAACGCGAAATCTCCGTCGAGTAAACCAGCGGTGTCACGAGACGGTCCTCGGCGATGCGCGTGAAGCCGGTCTGCGCACTCGCGGCCACGATCGTCGGACGCGGATGTGCGTGACTTTCATTGTCGCCGGAGGAGATCACCGTACACGCGGCGTTGATGGCAGAGAGGAATTCGTACGAAACATCGTCGCTGCCGTGATGGCAACCCTTGGTCACGTCGGCGGCGAGCTCCTGCCGCTGTCCGGTGTATGCCTCCAGGATGCGTCGCTGACTGGCGGCGTTCAGATCGCCCGTCAACAGCGTGCGCGTTCTTCCGTAATCGACGCGCAGCAGGATGCTGTGGCCGTTCGTCGTCTTGCTGTTGTCGCGCTGGAGAAACTCCATGCGCCGTTTGCCGTCGCGCTTTTCGTGCAATGGAGCGAGGACGCGGATGCTCACGTCGCTGTCTTCGGGTGCGTAGCCGGGCATGTATTTGTTTTTCGAGTCGCGGCCGAGAAACTGCACATCGCATTTCAAAGCGGAGACGCAGGCGAGGAACTGCGCCCACTGTCCCTGCGGCCTCAGGCCGTTCAGTTCCGCGGTCAGGCTTTTGCGGTTGCTCAGCAGTTGTGCGATCCAACCGTCGTCGTCGGCGCCGAGGCCGCGGTTGCCTTCGTCGCCATTGGTCCACCAGCCGATGCCGGCGTGGTAGAAAGTCTCGACGTTTGGCACCTGATGAATGTCCAGCTCATCGACCTCGTCGGGGTTGATCAGGTCCCACAAGCCGCCATAGTGGTCGGCGTCGCAATGCGATGCCACGATCGCGTCGAGGTCGATCGAGTCGCGCTGGTAGTCGCGCTTGAATTTCCAGTCCACGAAATCGGCTGCATTGCGATTGGTCGGCTGCTTCGAGCGGATCCAGCCGCCGTCGATGAGGATGTGGCGGTCATCCGGCGTACGAACGAGCACGCCGTCGCCCTGCCCGACGTCGATGAAGTAGAACTCGAGCAGCGACGGACCGCCCAGCTCCTCCGTCTTCACGAGGCCATCCACGCCTCGGGCGCGGACGCGTGTGTATTCATCGCCGTCGCCGGGCTTCTTCTTCTGGATATGGACGAGGTCTCCCCACAGGAGCTCCGTCACCAGCCGGTACTTCCCGTCCTCGCCACGTTCGACGAGGCGGGCGGTGTAGTTCTTGATGCGATCTGTCTTTGGTTTTGCCATCGCGAGTCTCCCCCGCAGTAGGAGTGACACGGATGGTGGGATTCCCTACAGGTGTTGGCGTCGAGATCGCCGAGCGCCGTTGATGAACGCGATCACGTGCACCTCATCGTCTGCGATGAGCCTGTAAAGCAAGCGGTAACTTCGACCGACGATCAGTTCGCGCAGCCGGTCATCGCCGCGCTCGGGCACAACTCATCCGCGCCGGGCAAACTGTCGCAGAGACTGCGCTGCAGCTTGTGTTTCACGCTGCAGCACGTCTGTCCCGCGCGATGAAACGCGCGATCTCCTCAACGTCGCGCCACGCCGGAGTGGTCCACCTGACTCGCCAGCCCAACGCGCGATCCGCTGCTCGATCTCCTCGTCGGAAATGAAATCACCGCGCTGAGACGCCCCCGAGTCCTTGATCGATCTTCTGTTGAACGTAGATGTGGTACTGGATGTCCTCGTAAGAGGCTTCGGGGAGCGTATCGAGCAGTCGCCGCACTTCTTGTTTCGGAATCGGTCTTCCCATCTTCGATTCCTCCGTCAGTCCGCCAGGCTCACATGCGATCCCTGCGAGATCGACTTCACCTGCGGCTCGCAGCGCAGGCCGGCGATCATCTCCGGCGTCAGGTTCGCGGCAACGAAGATGCCGATCCGGAACGTCGGTGTGAAACCGTACTTGGCCATCAGCGCGGTCGTGACGGCCGCGGTGTCCGTGCCCGCCTTGTAGGCGATGATCCATCCCTGGCGCACGATGCCGGGAGGGAAGATCAGCGGCGCGGGATCGCTGCACTGCGGGGTGACGCTGAAGTCGGGGCTCTTCTTGGTCGTGGTGCCGAGGACGAATGAGGGGTCGCCGGTGCCGGTGCGGACGACGGAGCCGAAGGTGTAGACCGGCTGCGAGGACGTCACGCGGACGGTCACGTCGCCGGTTGCGAGGCCGGCGACGAACGCGGCGCCGATCTCCTGCTGGAGCACGGCGTGTGCGGCGACCTGCGTCGAGCGCGTGTCGAGGCGCTGACCGTCAGCGTTGAAGAGCTCGAGTGTGATGTTCGCCGCGACGTCATTCGGGTTCGCGACGCCGAGGTTGGAGCGATTGCCGGCGGTGACGGTGAGGCCGGGGATGATCGACTCCTGCGCCAGCTCCGACACCGGCATTGCGGGCACGCTCTGTCCGACATCGGTGGTCGTGTGGACGCGTGCGCGCGCGGAGAGTTGCGCGTCGGTGAGTGCGTTGCTGATGCGCACGACACCGAGGCCGGTCTGGCGGCCGAAGCGGGTGCGGAGGAAGTCATCGATCGTGACGGTGCCGAGCGCAGGCACGTCGACGACGAACGAGAGCCGCTCGCCCTCGATCCACGCCTCGACGGTGACTTTCAGGATCCCGTACTCGGGCGAGAGGTTCGAGATCACGAGGTCCGTTTCCCAGAACGTGCCGCTCGCGCCGGGCACGCGGCCGGCGATGGGGATGATGAGGTCGCGGCCTGCGAGCTCGAGGGCGGTGGCGGCGGGGGCGATCGTCAGAAGGAGGATAAGCGCGAGAAGGAGGGTTCCGTGGGCGCGGGGCATGCCGCATATCGTAACGCCGCAGGCGGAAGATCGCTACGTTTCAGGCCCGCCATCGCGAGATCCATGATGAACGTCTTCCCGCTTTGTCCGGGTACGGAAAGGGATCGGTCAGCGACGTCAGGCGTTATCAGTGACACGAGTGGACTTGGAACTCTCTGTGACCGCCGGCGATCCTTGCTCGCCTTCATCTTTGTCTTTGCGAACGCGCAGCATTTTTCCCGCAGAACGCGCCACTTTCTTACGCGCGCCATCAGCCTTCTCGCCTTCGATGACCTCTCTTTTGACGACTTCGAGCTTCAATGCCTCGCGAAGGTCTTCGATTTCGACCTTGGCGTCCGATAGCCGGCGCAATTCCCGGCGGACCGTTTCGAGTACCGCATCGCTGAGAACAACTGCTGCAAGGTAGAACTTGTTCGTTGCCTGCAGGTGGTCGTGATATGCGTACAGTCCGGACTTCAGCATGCTTTCACGAGTCAGGAGGTACACGCTTTCGAGATCATCCGCACTCTTCGGATTGAGTGCGAGCAGGTCGATGTCGAGCACCAGGTCGGCATCAATCGGCTTGGCGAAGACGACGCGGAATACCTTCCATAGGTTGCCGTTGGTCAGCGCGACCCATTCGATTCCCTGATTTGCGGCGTAATCCACGGCTTGTTTTACGTGCGCCTCTTTGAGCTCGAGTCCGATCGCCTTGACTTCGATGAGCATCTGAAACTTGCCATCGATGCGAGTGGCCAGATCGCAGAATGTGCCACGAATACATAGTTCGCGCGTCACCTCGCTGTATTTGTCATAGCCGAAAATCTCCGCCAGAACATCTGTCACGATCATCGACGTATCGGACTCATTCACGTCGCGCGATTTGGCGGACGACAGAATCGGCTGAAAACGCTTCAAACCCGCGGCGAGGCGCTCGGCAACGCGTGTAGGGATCGCCATGACTTGTCTCCTTGTGGAGCCGAGTCTACTCCCGCGTGCATTCTTATGGAAGGCGGTCTGCGATCACAGTAAAGACGCGTTGCCGTATGCTTCATACGGCCGGACATCAAAGTCCGAGCCGTCGGAGCAAAGATTCACACAACGCGGCACACCACGAGCGTGATGTCGTCATCCTGCTCGCGGAGGCCGCGGAACGCGGCCACGTCATCGAGCAGCGCATCGCGCAATGCCTCGGCGGCGCCGCCGCCCTGTTCGCGAATCACACTCGCGATGCGTTCGAGGCCGTAGACCTCTTCGTTTGCGTTGCGGGTTTCGTAGATGCCGTCACTGTGCAGCACGATCACGTCGCCGGGGGAGACGTCGATCGTGCGCTGTGGAATTTCGACCGGCAAGCGGACGCCGAGGGGTGGGGCGTAAAGGGCAATCGTCTCGACGCTGTCGGCGCGGCGGATGAACACCGGCGGATTGCCGGCGCTGGCGATGATCGCGCGGTGATTTGCGTGGTCGAGCAGGACCACTGACACAGTGACGAGCATGCGCCGGCGGCTCGTTTCCGCGACCAGCGTGTGCAATCGCTCCAACACGGCGGCGGGATCGTGCAGTGAATCGCGCAAAAGCGTGAAGCCGCTGCGCATCGCGGCCAGCACGAGACCACTGGCCATGCCATGACCCGCGACGTCCATGCAGACGAGCGCGACGCGATCGCCATCGACAAAGTAGTCGTAATAGTCGCCGCCGACCTCCGTCGCGGGAAGCGAAACGCTGCTGATGTCAGCCCAGCCGAGATCGGGCGCGCATTCGGGGAGCATGCTCAGTTGCAGCTCGCGCGCGTAGCGAAGCTCGTCGCGCATGCGGATCTGCTCGCGCGCCTGCACGCGCTGCGACGTCCACGCCGTCACCGTCGCCCTGCGCATGCGCCGCGACATGTACAGCTCGAATCCGAGCGCGATGACGTTCAGCACCATCATCGACGCGAACACCGGAACCTCCGGCGCCCTGGTCGTGCCGATGAGCAACATCAACAAGCCGCCCGCCACGAGGTAGCCGTGCAGCAGGAAGAGCTCGGCAACCAGCATGCGCAAGCCGAGCATGAGCACCGGAAATCCCATCAGCCAGCCGAGGAAGCCGTCGCCATCACCAGCAATGGCAATGGCCACCGCGTACTGCGCCGCGACATACGCGAGCGTCACCGCGTTGATGTGCCGCCGCGTCCATGCACCCGCCCGCGCGAGAAATCTGTCGGCCGGCAGGTCTTCCCGCGCCGCGTAACGCATCACGAAGAATCCGAACGCGACGAACGCGAGGTTGCCCGCGGCGAGCAGGATGTCGAGCACGTCTTTGTCAAAGCTGTCGTCCACGATCGCGATGAACGAGGCGAACGCGAAGAAGATCAACAGGAACGTCAGCCAGACACGGTTGCGCTGCGCGAAACGCCGGCGAACGAATTCCTCATCGGAGGTGCGGACAACATCATCGAGCGACCACGTCAGGTCCATCGGCGCGCATCGTAGCCCACAGGGAGACGACCGGGAGGCCTCCGGCGGCCGGGCCCAACGGGCCCGGACCCGATTGGGTTGGCCCAGCCTCCGCGACACTCTGTCGATACTTGGGAAAAGTGTCGCGGAGGCTGGGCCAACCAATGGGGTCCGGGGCCGTCGGCCCCGGCCGCCGGAGGCCTCCCGGTCGTCTATCCCAACGGCCCACTGCGGCCGACGACGATCCCGATCAGCTCGAACTCTTCCGCGATCTCGATCGCGGGGAAGCGGTCATTTCTGCTCAGCAGGCGCAGCACGCCGGCGCGGACATCGAGCACGCGCACGTACTCCGCGGCGTCGATGCGGCAGATGACCACGCGGCCTGCGGCTTCGCGTGTGCTGCGCGTTGGCTTCACAAAGAGCAGATCGCGATCGGCGATGCCGGCGCCGATCATCGCGTCGCCTGATGCTTCGTACACAAGCCGCGCGCCGCGGAACTTGAACGCGTGCGGGATGTCGGTCACGGCGGCGGGCACCGCATTCGGTTCCGGCCTGTCGCGGCGCTGCGTCGAGCCGGTCAGCATGTCGTCGAGAAAGCGAACGACTTTGCGCAGCTGCTTCTGTTCGTCGGCGGATAAGGTGAAGGAACGTTCGCCGAGGAGCCAGCCGACGTTTTCGTTGAGGACGCGGGCGATGCGGACGATCGTATCGAGCGTCGGCTTGTGATGGGTGGCGGTGAGGATCCGGCTGAGCGTCTCCGGGGCCACGCCTGCTTCGCGCGCGATCGCGCTGTGTTTCTTGCCGCTCTTCTCGACCGCCGCGCGCAGCCGTTCGCGCCAATCGGTCTCTCGCACGAGGATCAATACTGGCGCAGGGGGAAAAAAGAATTGCGGCGCCCGATTGATCTCCACGTAGACACATTACCTCGGCATTTGACGCCTCGATCAACGAGCTGCGCGGATTCTTGGGCAGTCGCGCACGCGAAGCAACTTGCAGTAACTTATGCGCGTCAGCGAGACCCCTGAAACCAAGGAAACGATGCCGAGCCGCAAGTCGAAAGAGCAACTCAGACTCACCCCGCCGCCCCCTACCTTTCCCGACATCGAGAACCTGCCCGTCGGCGATTTCGCGCGGAAGGCGTACCTCGACTACTCGATGTACGTCATCCTCGACCGCGCGCTGCCGCACATCGCCGATGGATTGAAGCCGGTGCAGCGCCGCATCGTCTATGCGATGTCGGAGCTCGGCCTGGGACCGAACTCGAAGCCGAAGAAATCGGCGCGCACGGTCGGCGACGTGATCGGCAAGTTCCATCCGCACGGCGACTCCGCGTGCTACGAGGCGATGGTGCTGATGGCGCAGCCGTTTTCGATGCGCTATCCACTGGTCGAGGGTCAGGGCAACTGGGGCTCGCCGGACGATCCGAAATCGTTCGCGGCGATGCGTTACACGGAAGCGAAGCTCGCGAAGTTCGCGCAGTCGCTGCTGTCCGAGTTGGAACAGGGCACGGTCGAATGGCAGCAGAACTTCGACGGCACGATGCGCGAGCCGCGCCTCCTGCCGTCGCGATTGCCGCACGTGCTGCTCAACGGCGCGTCGGGAATCGCGGTGGGCATGGCCACCGACATTCCCTCACACAACGTGCGTGAGGTCGTGAACGCGTGCGTCGAACTGCTCGACAATCCCGAGGCGACGCTCGCGCACATCACGAAGCACGTCAAGGGGCCGGACTTCCCGACCGCCGCGGAGATCATCACGCCGCCCGCCGAGATCCGCGAGATGTACAAGACGGGCAACGGCGGTGTGCGACAGCGCGCGAAGTGGGAGGTCGAGGACGGCGAGATCGTCATCACCGCGCTGCCGTTTCAGGTATCGGGCAGCAAGATCCAGCAGCAGATCGCGCAGCAGATGCAGGCCAAGAAGCTGCCGATGGTCGAGGACGTACGCGATGAGTCCGATCAGGAAAGCCCGACGCGCATCGTGATCGTGCCGCGCTCGAACCGCGTCGACCTGGAAGAGTTGATGACGCATCTCTTCGCCACCACCGATCTCGAGCGCAGCTATCGCATCAACATGAACATGATCGGCCTCGACGGCCGGCCGCGCCTCTACAACCTGCGCGACCTGATCGCGGAATGGCTGGAGTTCCGCGTCGAGACGGTACGCCGGCGCCTGCAGCATCGCTACGATCACGTCAACTCGCGCCTGCATCTCCTCGACGGCTTGCTGGTCGCATATCTCAATGTCGATGAAGTGATCCGCATCATCCGCCGCGAAGACGAGCCGAAGCCGGTGCTGATGAAGCGCTTCTCGCTCAGCGACGTGCAGGCGGAGTACATCCTCGAGCTCAAGCTGCGGTTCCTCAACAAGCTGCAGGAGATGGAGATCCGCGGCGAGCAGAAGAAGCTGCAGGACGAGCGTTCGGCCCTCGAAAGGATCCTCGGCTCGAAGAAACTGCTGCGCAAGCAAGTGCGCGACGAACTGCTCGAGGACATGGAGGAGTTTGGCGACAAGCGCCGCTCGCCGATCGTCGAGCGCGAGGCCGCGAAGGCACTCGATCCGACCGCGCTGATTCCGTCGGAAGCGGTGACAGTCGTGCTTTCCGAACGCGGCTGGGTGCGCGCGGGGAAGGGACATGACCTCGATCCGACGACGCTGCAATACAAGTCGGGCGATTCGTTTCTGCACGCGGCGAAAGGACGCAGCAATCAGCTCGCGGTGTTCCTCGACTCGAGCGGGCGCAGTTACTCGCTGCCCGCGCACGAGCTGCCGTCGGCGAAGGGTCACGGCGAGCCGGTGACATCGTCGCTGACATTGCCGCCGGGCGCGTCGATGGTCGCGGTGATGATGGGCGACGCGGAAGACCTATGGCTCGTCTCGACCGACGACGGATACGGATTCGTCGTACGCCTCGAAGACATGATGACGCGACTCAAAGCGGGCAAGGCCATCGTGAATGTCGGGAAGGGCGCGAAGGTGTTGCGGCCGCAACGTGTCGGCAGTTACGAGACCGACCTCGTCGCCGCGGCATCGTCGGAAGGAAAGCTGCTCGTGTTCGAAGTCGCGGAGCTGCCACAGCTCCCGCGCGGCAAAGGTGTGCAAACCATCAAGCTGCATCGCACGCCGATCGCGCCGGAGAAAGTGGCCGGCATCGCGGTCATGCCGCAGGACGGGACGCTGATCGTCGAAGCGGGAAAACGCTTCACCAGTCTGAAGGGAAAAGACCTCGAGGAGTACGCGGGCAAGCGCGCGCAGCGCGGCCTGAAGCTGCCGCGCGGATTCCAGAGCGTGGCCGCAATCCGGGCCTGGAGCGACCGGGAAGGGCGCGCTCCTGAAATTTGAAAATTTGAAAAATCGGAAGTGGTTTCGCGAGGGCGGGGGTCCGATTTTTCAATTTTCAATTTTCAATTTTCAATTCCTCTCCAGTTACACTGTCCCCCAAAGGCTCCCATGCTCGAACGGTTCAAGAACGCAATGCGCGGGGAGGAGAAGCCGCCGCCGCGGAAGACGACCGAAGTGCGGGTCGACAACCTCGATCCCGATCCGGTCGAGCGTGCGCACACTCACGAGCCGGCGCTGGTGACGCTCGAAGGCGACCTGCCCGGGCAAGTGTTCCGGCTCAGACCGGGACGGCAGATCATCGGGCGTCGTCCCGAGTGCGACATCCGCGTGCGCGAGCGCGCGGTGAGCGGCATTCATGCGGAGATCATCCGCGTGCGCGACAACGTCACGATCAACGATCTGGCCAGCACGAATGGCACGATCGTCAACGGCGTGCGCATCCGCACGCCGGTGCCGCTGGTGCAGGGGACATTGGTCAAGCTCGGGAACTGCGTGTTCCGCTTCATCGACTCGTTGCTCGAGGTGGAGTTCACCGAGGCGCTGCACTCGCGCGGGACGACGGATCCGCTGACGGGTGCGTTCAACAAGTCGTACATCGTCGCGAAGCTCGGATTCGTCATCGACCTCGCCACAGAGACCAGTCCGGTCACGATCATCACGTTCGACTTCGACAACTTCAAGCAGGTGAACGATCAGTTCGGCCATGCCGCAGGCGATCACGTGCTGAAGGCGACGTGCGAGTTGATCACCGGCTCGTTCGTGCGTCCGGCGGATCTCTTCGCGCGCATCGGCGGCGAGGAGTTCGTGATCGTGCTGCCGGAGACGACGACCGAACAGGGCGTCGCCATCGCGGAACGCATCCGTCGCACGCTCGAGGAGACTGTATTCACGTACGAGGGCCTGCGGATCCGTCTCACCTCCTCGTTCGGTGTCACGTGCGCGATCAATCCGATGGAGCAGCCGGAGTCGGTGCTGCTGCGCGCCGACGAGCTGCTGTATCGCTCGAAGCGCGAAGGGCGCAACCGCGTCACCGCGTGACGTTCCGCCGCGCCGTGGCCGAGGATGTCCCGGCGCTGCTGGCGCTGCACGAGCGTTTCTATCGCGAGGAAGGATATCCGTACGACCCAATCTCGATGGCTCGCGCGCTGCGCGAGCTGATCGCGAACCCGGCGTTCGGCCGCGCGTTCGTCACGGGCGATCCGCCTGTCGGTTATCTGCTCGTGACGTTCGGGTTCAGCGTGGAGTTCGGCGGACGCGATGCGTTCGTCGACGAGCTTTACATCGCGGATGCGGCGCGCGGACAGGGACTCGGATCAGCGGCGTTGCAGGTCGCGGAGGAGGCTTGTCGCGAGGCGGGCATCCGCGCGTTGCATCTCGAGGTCGAACACGCGAACTCGCGCGCGCGTGCCTTGTACGAGCGCAGCGGATACGTCGCGCACGACCGCCACTTGATGACGAAGCGCTTCTCATCTGGAGCGACGGGCTCTTAGCCCGTCGGGTTCTTTCTTAATTTCGACGGGCTGAGAGCCCGTCGCTCCAGATGGTGGAACGCTAGGTAAAGCTCTTCGGCCTGTCGTCCAACCGGCTCGCCAGATCGAGAATCGCCGCCAGATAAATCGGCTCGCCGGCCGTGAATTCGAGCGGCCGCTTGAGCTCCGACGCGCGCACGGCGATGCGGCTCGCGTCAGCATCCGCAGTCAGGTGATCGATCTTCGGCACCTCTACTTCAGTGACCGCCTTGCCCGTGCCGAGAATCAGCCGCTTGTTCGTAATGTAGAGCGGCGTCGTCGCGGCTCCATCGCCGACGCGCACGTCTGCCGTGTACATGCAGTACTCATTGAGCCGCAGCGGCACCTGCGTTTCGCAGCGCGGCGCGTTCCGATGATCGATCCCGCGCAGGCGATTGAACTGCGCCTCGGACGCCGTATCGATCGGCACGTCTTCACCCTTGATGCGGAATCCTTCCTGAATCTGGCGGACGATCTTCGTTTGCTCCTGTCCGAGGCGATCGTCGGCGATGAAATGCCAGAGGATGGTGGAGTAGAGCGCGTGCTTCACGCCGCGGGCATCTTCTGCGATGAGTCCCGCCGCGTCGCTCGCGCGGTCCATGAGCTCCGCAACTTCCGCTGCGCGCTCGGGTCCAACCTTCGCGAGCGTCGAGAAGCCGACGTACAGCACGGTGCCGATCGCGGTGTCCGCCCACACGGCGTAGGGAAGATCGAGCTTTTCGTTTTCGCGTTGCACGTACAACAGGTTCGCGTCGCTCGGATCATCGCGGAGTTTCTCGAGCGATGTGGTGTACGCGGCGAGCAACTGGCGGTCGCGCTCATCGCGCTCCTGCCGTTCCTTGCGGATCTTCTCTTCCTGCAAGCGGATCGAACGGCGTTTCGCGCTGGTGAGGACGACCGGAATCGCGGCGAGGATGATGCCGAGGACGACCAGGAATCCGCCGCCGCCACGGTTGCCGTTGGCGATGTTCGCGAGTCCGAGCAGCAGCAGGAGCGCGCCGAACGCCATCAGTCCGACGAACGTCCAGCCGCGCGGAGTGCCGTCGATCATCGAGCCCCAGAACGGCGTCGAGGTCACCGTCCGCGGCGCCGGCACCTCCGGCACATGGATCTGCCGGATGTCGGCCGAGTAGAAAATCTCGGGCCGGTGCCGGATGAACTCCCCGGCCGGGCCGGTGCTCATTTCCTTATCGTCGTCGATCGACTTGAAGTCGCGCCGCCGCCCGACGGAGAACTGAAAGAACGAGTTACCGAGCGATTTCTGAATTCTGAAGCTCATGCCGCTCTCGGCGGTTTGCGGACTTCGTGCCTAATGGAGTGCCTCGGAGTTCCTTGGGTTCCTCGGAGTTCCTCGGGTTCCTCGGGGTTCCTCGGGGTTCCTCGGCGGTGGTCCCTCCGAGGAACCCGAGGAACCCGAGGAACTCCGAGGAACCAACAAGTAACAGCCCAGCTCGTCGCTTTTTCCGAACGTTGCCGGCAACCCCCGGTCTATTTCTGCGAAGGAGTCCGTCGATGCGAACGTTCTCGCGTGGGGCGCTGTGTACGTTCTTCTGTCGGTCACCTTCTCCGGCGCCGCGGACAGCGGTCTTCCAACGGCGACTTCCAGTTCTCACTCTCGGGCGCGAGCGGCACGTGAAGTTCACTGGCGCGATCGAGGTTTCCAACGAAGACGTCGACGGCGAAGGAACAATCAGGAAGCGGTGTCGAACGTGTCGCTTATCGTCGCTGCCGATTGTTTCCGCGTCGATGGCAACCGCGCCGCGATGAGCGGCATCGTTTCGTCGACCCAGCGTCTGCAGCACATCGCCGTCGTGGATTCCCATGACGACTGCGTCACCGCAGCGTCATCAGGAACGCGGTGATGTCCTGTGCGTCCGCGTCGGGCAGACCGATCGGCGGCATCGCGCTTTCCGGGTTCAGCGCTTGCGGCGTATTGATGAACACCTGCAGATTCGCCGTTGTGTTCGCGACGGTGTCCTCACTGATCCTCGCGCGTGACGCGACGCCGGCGAGACTCGGCCCGAGCGTGCCGCGGCCGTTCGTTCCGGGGATCACGTGACACGCGGTACACGCGTATTGCGCGGCGAGCTGGCGTCCGCGTTCCGCGTTCCCCGCGGCGGCGGGTTGCGGCGGCGCGGATGGCGGTGCGGGAGTCTCGCGAGCGCAGGCGGCGAGCAGCAGGAGCACGAGGACGCGTTTCATTCGCCGCTACTGTATCGCCGGGACGGCGACGAGTGACGCCGCCATCCCGGAGAATCGTCAACTCGTTTACGCGGCCGGCGGCGGCGGGAACATCAGGTCGAGCTTGATCAACACGTTGTCTTTGATCAGATCGTCCGCCGCGCCTTTGTACGAGATGCCCCAGTCGTGGCGGTTGATCGTGAACTCGCTTCTCGCGCGCACGCCTTCGGCCGTCTGCTGTGTGACGACCGGAATCGTGACGTCTTTCTTCACGCCGTGCAGGTCGAGCGTTCCTTTCAGCTCGTGTGTCGCGCCGTTGGGCGCACCGGCCGGCGCCGGCGTGAGTCCG
>Ga0196978_1000437_pt1 | contig 21177 bp, 18 predicted proteins | sample S3v_2013CmetaG_FD_155491 | JGI IMG/M metagenome (GOLD analysis project Ga0196978, IMG submission 155491) | Soil microbial communities from Anza Borrego desert, Southern California, United States - S3+v_20-13C | ecosystem: Environmental > Terrestrial > Soil > Desert | place: USA: California... | reverse complement strand
GCGACCGACCCCGCCGCCGCGCAGTCGACGCCGCGCGGCCCGGACGCCGCACGCTCACGCGCCGCCGAACTGCTCGAAGACCCGGCCGGCCGCGCTCTGCTCCACCGCCTGAGCGAGGCGCAGGCCGACGGGCGCGTGGCCGAGCTGCACGCCCCCGCCGGGCGCGACGCGGCGCATGACGCGCTGGTCGCGCGCCTCGCGGGGGCCGGGCTCGTCCGCCGCGAGGTGCAGGTCAGTTGCCGCAAGGACGGCCGCTCGCTCTTCCGCCTGCCTTCGCCGGAGGCTCTGGCGATGGTGACGGCGAGCAACGCCGTGTGCAGCGAGTGCGGCGCGGCCGTGGCCGACGAGCGCGCCGAGGAGCTGGTCACGCCGACGCCTTTGGCCGCGTCTATGCTGAAGGACGGCGCGTGGCTGGTCAACGGCGTGCGCTCGTCGCTGGAGGGGTTGGGGCTGCCGGCGGAAGCGGTCGCCTCGCGCGGGTCGGACGAGGAGGGCAAGGCGCGCGTGCTCGCGGACGTGTGCGGCGAGTTGTTCCTCTTCGTCCTGCGCGACGGCGACTTCACGCCCGCGCACGCGCGGCGCGCGCTCGAAGGCGAGGCCGAGGCGCAGGCCACGCGCCTCGTCGTCGTGGCGACGGGGAAGGTTCACGAGGAGGCGCGCTCGCGTTTGCGCGAGCACGCGCGGCGGCGCGCGCGGGCCGGCGGCGAGGGCGAGGTCATTTTCGTCGAGGGCGCGGACGCGGCCACGCCCGAGGTGCGTCAGGCCGTCGAGCGCGTCTCGCGCGAGGCGCTCACGCGCGAGCTGTTCGAGCTGGATGCGGGCGCCGGCTTCAGCGTCGGCCACGCGCTCGCCGAGCGCTTCCGGCTGCTCGGCCGCGCCGGCGCCTTGCGCGACCTCGCCGCCTCGGCCGCGGGCGCGCTGGCCGGGAGCCTGAGAGAGATTTAATTAAGAATTAAGAATTAATAATTAAGAATTGGCTGTTGGGAATCCTGAAGGGCGCTTCGCAGGCACGTCATTCTTAATTCTTAATTCTTAATTCTTATATTGACCTGACATGTTGACAACGCGCGTGCCGGCGCGCGAATCTTAAAGGCCGTAAGCCCCCGCCGCCGCGCGGGCGGCGACCCTTCAAGCCCTGAAGTACAGACTATGAACAAACGATCGTTCCTGTTGACGCTTCCGTCGGCGTTCGTGTTTGCGGCGGCGGCCCACGCGCAGACGCCGGACTCGACGCCCGCGCACACGCGCCCGCGCACCGTCGCCGCGCGCCAGACGCCTTCGCCCACGCCGACGCAGCAGCCCGCGCGCACGCAGCCGGCCGCGCCCGCGCAGGCGAACACGACTTCGACGCCGAACACCGGCGCGAACCCGGCCGCGGTCAAGCCGCAGGGCGGCACGACGCAGCCGGCGCAGACGCCGGGCGCGAACGCGCCGCGGCCCGCGACGCCGACGCCCGCCGGCGCGCCCGCGCAGGGCGTCTTTCCCTCGCAAGCGCCCGCGTACATCCCGCCCGTGCCGCTCCAGCCCGCGCGCCCGCTCGCGCCCTCCAAGTTCCGCACCAGCGTGGCCGAGGCGCAGCGACTCCTGAAGTCGAGGCTCACGCTGACGGCCGCGAACGCGACGCCTTCAATCTCCTTCGTCACGCTGGCCGCGCTCGATCAGGACTCCTCGCAGATTCACACGCTCTCCGTCCCGAAGCAGACCTTCCTGACGCGCGGGGCCGAGGTCACGCTGACGACGCCGCAGGGCATGCGCGTCCGGCTGCAAATCGTCCGGCCCAACTACGTCAACACGGCCGTCGTCGTCTCCGAGGCGGCCACGGGCCGGCAGCTCGCGCCGCTCGTCGTCGAGTACCCGATTGAAAAAGGCGGGCGCTTCCGCGAGATGGCCTATTACACCTCGGCGCACCCGGCGCTCGTCTCGCCCGAGCTGGTCAGGCACGGGCAGACCTACGTCCGCACGATGCTCGATCTCGCGGCCAAGCGCCTCAAGGAGAAGGGGCGCGTCATCTCGCCGCAGCTCGTGGACATCGCCGAGCGCCTCTGCGTCGTCGAGCACGTTGACCACCTCCGCTTCCGCACCGAAGACCGCCGCCGCATCTACGAAGAGGTCTACGCGCTCTACGCCCTGAACGAGCTGGACACCTACCGCTACTCGGTCAGCTCGGCCGGCGCGGGCGGCATGGTGCAGATGATCCCCTCGACCTACCGGATGCTGCGGAGCATGCACCCGTCGGTCGGCCTCAACCCGGACTTCGTCGTCGGCATGCGCAACCACGGCAACGCGCTCGAAGCGATGCTGCTCTACATGCAGGACACTTGGAACGGGCTGGCGCTCAACGAGGAGGTGCTCGGCGCGCTGGCGCGCAACGAGGCGACGCAGGCCGAGCTGATGGCCGCCGGCTACAACTCGAACCCGGCCCGCCTCCCGCTCTACCTCCGCCGCGGCGGCCCCGGCTGGCGCTCGCTCATCCCGCGCGAGACGCAGGTCTACCTGCCCATCTACAAGTCGGTCGAGAGCCTCATGGAGTTCAAGAACCGCGCCGAGGAGAAGTCGAAGCAGCCGCAGCCGGCGCCGCCCGCGGGCCGGCAGCAGTGAGCGGGCGCGTCGCCAACCGCGCGGGGCTCTCGCCGGCGCGTCTCGCCCGCGTCGAGAGCGAGTTGCCTCGCCACCGCACGCTTCAGGAGATGATGGCGTGGGGCCTCGCGCAGCCGGCGGGCGCGTGCCTGCCGCGAGTCGTCGCCGAGGTCGTCGTGCAGGACGAGTACACGCACGACCTCGTCGTGCCGTGGCGCGGCCTCTTCCTCGTCTACGGGGCGACCTGACTCGGGGCGGTGACGGCGGTCGCCGTCTGGGATCATCACCCCGGCGCGGACGAGCTTTTGCGGGCGCGGCTGGAGGGCGGCTGGAGGCCGACGCCTTCGCCGCTCAAGGGCGGGGACGCCGTGGTGGGGCACGCCTCCTGCCTGTTCTCTTCGTCTTGAACGCGCGCGGCGGGCGGGGCGGCGCGCATTAAAAACAGGAACGGCACGGAGGCGGTTCTCCGTGCCGTTCGCCGTTTAAGGCGCCTCCGGGTTGGCGGCCGTCACTTCCGCGCGACGGGCTTGCCCTCCGCGTCGAGGATGACGACCTCGCCGAGGTTCAGCTCGCGGACGCCCTGCTCGATGGTGGCGAGGTCGCCGACTAAGAGCAGCGTCGTCCCCGCGGGCGCGGCGTACTTGGCCGCCGCCGCGTTGGCCGCGGCCAGCGTGGTGCGCTCGATGCCGGTCGTCTCGTTCTGAAGCTCGGTCATCGGCAGGCCGAGCGCCCACAGGCCGACGATCTCGCCCGCGATGCGGCCGACCGACTCGAACTGCTGCGCGTAGCCGCGCACGCGCTTGAGCTGCGCCGTGCGGAACTCGGTCTCGCTGATCGGCTTCGCCCCGGCGATGGCCTTCAGCTCGCTGACGAACTCGACGACCGACTCCTTCGTCTTGTTCGTCTGCACGCCGCCCGACGCGATCCACGTCCCGGCCTCCGTGTACTGCGACGGGAACGAGAAGACGCCGTAGGAGTAGCCCTTGTTCTCGCGCAGGTTCAGGTTGAGCCGCGTGCCGAAGCCGCCGCCGCCGTAGACGAAGTCGGCGAGGCGGAAGGCGTAGTAGTCCTCCGAGCGGCGCGGCGGCGCGGCGAGGATGTGCGAGACGACCGTCTGCGCCGCGCCCTGCCTGTCCACGAGGAAGACCTTGCCGGGGCCGACCGGCTTCGGGGCCGGGACGGCGACCTTCGGGGCCGCGCCGCCCGCCCACGCGCCGAAGTGCTGGCGCGCCAGTTCGGTCGCCTCGGCGAGCGTGATGTCGCCGACGAAGACGAGGGCCGAGCTGCCCGGCTTCCAGTAGGTCTCGTGGAAGCGGACGAGGTCTTCGCGCGTGATCGGCTGGACGGTCGAGGGCAGGCCCCCGGCCGGGCGGCCGTAAGGGTGGTCAACGCCGAAGGCGAGCATCTGCGCGACGCGGTTGGCGACCGCGTTCGGGTTGTTGGACTGCTGCGCGAGCTGGTCGAGCAGGATTTTCTTCTCGCGGTCGAACTCGGCGGCCGGGAACGAGGGGTTGCGCGCCACGTCGGCTACGACGCCGAGCGCCGGGTTGAGGTTGCGCTTCAAGACCTCCATCGTGAGCGAGGCCGACTCGCGCGCGGCCCCGCCGCCGAGCGTGGTGCCGAGGTCGCCGAGCGTGGTGTCGATCTGGAGCGCGTCGCGCGTCTTCGTGCCGCGCCGCATGACGCGCGTGGTCAGGTTGGCGACGCCCTCGCGGCCGGCGGCGTCGGCGACGCTGCCGGCGCGCGTGGCGAGCGAGACCGAGACCTTCGGCAGCTCGCGCCGCTCGACGACGAACAGCTCCATGCCGTTCTCAAGCTTCGCCGTCTTCACCTCGGGCGCGCTGAAGGGCTTGTCGCCGCCGAGCGCCGGCTCCTTCGCGCGGTCGATGGCGACCTCCGAGGGGCGGGCCGACTGCTCGGGGTGGAAGCGCACGAGCAGGCGGTTGCGCGTGTTCAGGTAACGCTCGACGGCCGCGCGCACGCCGTCCGCGGTCGCGCCGCGGAAGCGCGCGAAGTCGGCGTCGAACTTGCCGGGGTCGCCGAGGAAGACGTTGTATTGGTTGAGCAGGTCGCTCTTGCCGCCGAAGCCGCCGATGCGCTCAAGGCCGGTGACGAAGTTGAACTCCCACTTCGTCTTCGCGCGGTCGAGCTCGGCCTGCGTCGGCCCCTCCTTGGCGAGGCGCGCGATCTCGTCGGTGACGACCTGCTCGATCTCGCGCAGCGACGAGCCGGGGCGCGCCGTGACCCACATGGCGAAGAAGCCGGAAAGCTCCTGCCCGCCTTGGAAGGCGACGGTGTTGGTGGCGAGCTGCCGGTCGTAGACGAGCGCGCGGTTGAGGCGGGCCGAGAGGCCGTCGGTCAGGATCGTGGCGGCGAGGTTCAGCTCGGCGTCGCCCGGCTGGAAGTAGCCCGGCGTGTGCCACGCGAAGTAGGTGCGCTCCTGCGGCACGCGGTCGTTGACCTCGACCACCTTCTCGCCGTCGAGCCGCACGATGCCCTTGGCCGGGCGGTCGAGCGCGGGGCCGGGCGGGATGGTGCCGAAGTATTTCTCGACGAGCCGCTTGGCCTCGTCGGGGTTGAAGTCGCCGGCGATGACGAGCGAGAGGTTGTTCGGCGTGTAGTAGGTGCGGAAGAACTCCTTCACGTCGTCGAGCGAGGCGGCCGTCAGGTCTTCGTGCAGGCCGATAACGTCGGTGTTGTAGGGGTGGCGCGGCGGGAAGAGGTTCTCCATGATGAGCTTGAACCAGCGGCCGTAGGGCTGGTTCTCAAGCCCCTGCCGGCGCTCGTTCTTGACCACGTCGCGCTGGTTGTCGAGCTTCTCTTTGGTCAGGGCGTCGGGGAGCGTCGCCAAGCGGTCGGCCTCGACCCAGAGGAGGTTTTCGAGGTTGCCCGAAGGCACGGTGGCGAAGTAGTTCGTCCTGTCCTGATTGGTCGTGCCGTTGACGCCGCCCTCGAAGAGGTTCGCGCCCGCGGCCTCGACGTAGTCGAAGTACTCCTTCGAGGCGTTCTTCGACCCCTGAAACATCATGTGCTCGAAGAGGTGCGCGAAGCCGCTGCGGCCCGCGCGCTCGTTCTTCGAGCCGACGTGGAACCACTGGTTGACGTGAACGACGGGGAGCTTGCGGTCAACGTGCAGGATGACGCGCAGGCCGTTGGGCAGCGTGTACTTCTCGAACTGAATCTGCGGCACAGACCCCTGCGGGGCCGCCGCCGCCGCGCCGCCCTGCGCCTGAGCCGCCGCGGGCAGGCTCTGGACGAGCACGAGCAGCAGCGCGAGCGGCAGGGAGAGGGCCTGAGATTTCAACTTGCTCACTGGGTTGGGACTCCTTTCGGGCAATTCCTTGACGTGGGCTGAGAGTGATTAAACGAGACTGGCCGGCCGCGGGTTTCGTCGCCCCGCGCGGTCGGGCGTGTCCGCCGGCTCACACCTACTTTACGAGAGCCGCGGCCGTTGCGCCAGCCGCCGGAATTCTTGAGTTTTGATTGCTGATTCGCGACTTCGGGGGCCGCGCCGCCTCCGCCGCGGCGGCCGCCCGGAAGTCCCGAAGCCGAAATCCACGCCGCGAATCAAAAATCCAAAATCCGAAACCGCCTCACCCGAGCGACGTGTCGAGGAACATCATCAGCACGAAGCCGGCCATGAGCCCGGCCGTCGCCTCCTGCGCGAACTCCTTGCGGTGGCTCTCGGGGATCATCTCGTCGCTGATGACGTAGAGCATGGCCCCGCCCGACAGGGCCAGCGCCCACGGCAGGACGCCCTGCGCCTGCGAGGTCGCGGCGTAGCCGACGAGGGCGGCGGCGGCCTCGACCACGCCCGTCACGAAGGCCGCGAAGAGCGCCTGCCCCCGCGTGTACTGCACGCCCGTCAGCGCCACGGCGACGACGAAGCCTTCGGGGATGTCCTGCAAGGCGATGCCGGCGAGGATCGGCGCGGCCAGATTGGGGTCGAGGCTGCCCGCGCCGGAGCCGACGGCCAGCCCCTCGGGGAAGTTGTGGAGCGCGATGGCGAGGACGAAGAGCCAGATGCGCTTGAGGCGCGCGCTCGGCGGGCCGCCCTCGCGCCCCTTCACGAAATGCTCGTGCGGCACGTAGCGGTTGCACAGGTGCAGGAACGCGCCGCCCGCGAGCACGCAGGCCCCGACGGCGAGGCCGGGGACGAGCCTCGCCTCCGAGCCTTCGGCCGCCAGCCGGAGCGCCGGGTTGAGCAGCGAGAAGCAGGTCGCCGCCAGCATCACGCCCGCGCTGAAGCCCATCAGCACGTCCTGCGTCCGCTCGGAGATGCGCCGCGTGAAGAGGGTGGGGAGCGCCCCCGCGCTCGTCGAAAGGAGCGTCACCGCGCTCCCCACCACCGCCATCTCGATGCCGGAGAGGCCGCCCAGAACATTCGTCATGCGGCGATATTAATTGTCTTAGGTTTCGATGAGAAGGCGTGTCGGCGGCGGGAGGGGGGCCGCGGGGTCACGCGGGGAGTTCGGCGGCCGGCATCTTCCGGCCCGGCCTCGGCCGCCTCGCCGCGCCCGCGGGTCGCCGGGGCTGTCCGGCCGGGGCCGTCAGTCGCCGAACTGGAGGCTGTCGCGGAGCGCGGGGTCGGCGGGGGCGTCGTCGCGGCGGGAGTCGTCGGCGTACTGGAGTTTGTAGAGACGCCAGTAGAGGCCGCGGAGGGCGAGGAGTTCCTGATGTGTGCCCTGCTCGCGGAGCTCGCCGTGGTGGAGGACGAGGATGCGGGAGGCGCGCTGGACGGTGGAGAGGCGGTGGGCGACGACGACGGAGGTGCGGTCGCGCAGCACGCGCTCGATGGCCCGCTGGATGAGCTGCTCGGTCTCGGTGTCGATGGAGCTGGTGGCCTCGTCGAGGATGAGGATGGCCGGGTCGACGGCGAGCGCGCGGGCGAAGGAGATGAGCTGCTTCTGGCCGACCGAGAGGCCCGCGCCGCGCTCGCGCACCTCGGAAGCGTAGCCCCCGGGCAGGCGCTCGACGAAGCGGTCGGCGTGAACCTCGCGCGCGGCCCAGCGGACGCGCTCCCCGGTGATGCCCTCGCGGCCGAGGCGGATGTTGCCCTCGACCGTGCCGCTGAAGAGAAAAACGTCCTGAAGGACGACGGCGAAGTTCTCGCGCAGAGACTGCAAGTCCCACTCGCGCACGTCCACGCCGTCTAAAAGAATCTGCCCGCGCTGCACGTCGTAGAAGCGCATGAGGAGGTTGGTGATGGTCGTCTTGCCCGAGCCGGTGTGGCCGACGAGCGCGACCGTCTGCCCCGGCTCGATGACGAAGGAGACGCCCTTCAAGACCCACTCCTCTTCCTTGTAAGCGAACCATACGTCGCGGAACTCGACGCGGCCGCGCGCCCGCCCGCGCCGCTGCGGCTCGGCGGGCGTGGTGACGGCGAGCGGGCGGTCGAGCGTGCGGAAGATGCGGTGCGAGGCGACGAGCGCGGCCTGAAAGACGTTGTACTTGTCCGAGATGTCGCGGATCGGCTGGAAGAGCCTCTGCGAATACTGGATGAAGGCGACGAGCGCGCCGATGCTCAAGACCTCGTTCGTCGGCGTGTTCTGCATGACGCGCCAGCCGCCGTACCAGATGATGAGCGCGACGCCGAGCGAGCCGATGAAGTCCACGAGCGGGAAGAAGACCGAGTAGTAAAAGATGGTCTCGATGTGCGCGCGGCGGTGGTCGCCGTTGACGGCCGCGAAGAAGCGCAGGGACTTCTCCTCGCGGTTGAAAATCTGGACGGTCTGCGCGCCCGAGATGTGCTCCTGAAGGAAGGAGTTGATGCGGGCGAGCTTGGTGCGGACGAGGTCGTAGCCGCGGCGCGCGTGCTTGCGGAACCACGTCGTCGCGGCGAATAGGAGCGGGACGGTGACGAGCGCGACGAGCGTGAGCCGCCAGTCCATCCAGAACATGAAGCCCATGATGGCGAAGATCATCACCACGTCGCCGAGGCCCTCGATGACGCCGGAGGTGAACAGCTCGTTGAGGGAGTCCACGTCCGACGTGAGCCGCGTCATCACGCGGCCGACCGGGTTCTGGTCGAAGTAGGCGACCTCCTGCCGCTGCAACTTCTCGTAGAGTTCGGCGCGCAGGTCGTACATCACGCGCTGGCCGACCGACTGGAGCAGCACGGTCTGGAAGTAGGAGACGGCGAACTGCAAGAGCTTGACGCCGAGCAGGGCGAGCGCGATGAGCGCCACGCCGCGCACGCGCGCGTCGGCCGCCAGCGCCGCCACCTCGGGGCGGTTCGGGTCGATGTACCAGTCGATCGCGTACTGGAAGAACTTCGGCTCCAAGACGCCGAGCGCGTTGACGAGCAGCGTCAGGAGGAGCGCCGGCAGGATCAGCCGCTTGTAGGGCCTCAGGTAGCGCAGGAGCCGCCGCGCGCCGCCGCGGTCGAACTTCTGGAGCGCCTCCTCTTCGTGGAACTGTTGGACGGCCGTGGACATTTTCGTGCTTAAAAACCGACCCGACTCGCGCCCCTCAGCCGAGCGTCTTGTACGGGCCTAAGAGCACTTCCTCGCGCCGGGGGAAGTGCAGGAGCTGGCCGGCCGCGCCGGCCGCGAACAGCAGGAACGAGTAACTGTGGCCGCTCACGAAGAGGGCCACGAAACCGAACAGGGCCGTCGCCTCGCAGCAGGCGAGGCCCACGATGACGGCCGTCTGCACGAGGTCGGGCCGCCGCCCCTCGTGCGCCCTCCGCATCACGCGCCCCTTCAGCAGGAACGAGAGCGCGAGCGCGAGGAGGCCGAGCGCGAAGAGGATGACGAGCGGCGTGGGGAGGCCGCCGGGCGCTTCCCCGCCGCCCGCGAACGCCGCCCCGGCGTCGGCCTCCGGGGCGGCGACGTAGGCGACCAGCGCGAGCAGCACGACGTTGACGAGGAACGCCGCCCACAAGATTCTCAGGACGCGCAGCCGCTTCTCGTGCGACTCGGCGGTGCCGGTCTGATCCGTGTGGCGCATCTCGCGAACTCCCGCGGGCCGCCGGCCCGCCGCCTTCAACTCGCCGCCAACTCCTCTTCCAAAAGCTGCCGCTCGTAGAGGTCTGCGTACTCGCCGCCGAGGGCGAGCAGTTCTTCGTGCGTGCCGCGCTCGACGATGCGCCCCTCGTCCAAGACGACGATGAGGTCCGCGTCGCGCACGGTCGAGATGCGGTGCGAGACGATGAGCGAGGTGCGCTCGCGCATCACGCCGCGCAGTTGGGCCAGAATCTTCTCCTCGGTGTAGGTGTCGACGGCCGAGAGCGCGTCGTCGAGGATCAAAATGCGCGGCTGGCGCATGACGGCGCGGGCGATGGCCGTGCGCTGCTTCTGCCCGCCCGAGAGCGTGATGCCGCGCTCGCCCACCAGAGTGTCGAAGCCCTCGGGGAAGCCGCGCACGTCCTCGGAGAGGCCCGCGATCTCGGCCGCCCACTCGACCTCGGCGCGCTCGGCCCGCTCGACCCCGAAGGCGATGTTCTCGGCCAGCGTGTCGCTGAAGAGGAACGTCTCCTGCGGCACGTAGCCGATGGCGGCGCGGAGCTGCGCGAGCGGGTAGTCGCAGACGGGGCGGCCGTCGACGAGCACCGTCCCGCGCGGCGCGTCCACGACGCGCGGGATGAGGTTCATCAGGGTGGACTTGCCCGAGCCGGTGCGGCCGACGAAGGCCACGGTCTGCCCGGCCTCGATGACGAGGTCGATGTCCCTGAGCACCGGCGCGGCGTGCGCGGCGTAGGCGAAGGTGAGGCCGCGGAACTCGATGCGGCCGCGGATGGGCGGCTGCCCCTTCACGCCGGGCGCGTCCTTGATCGCCGGCTGGACGGCGAAGATGGCGTTCATGCGCTTGAGGCTGGCCGTGCCGCGCTGGTAGAGGTTGACGACGTAGCCGAGCGCGATGAGCGGCCAGATGAGCCGCGTCAGGTAGAGGATGAACTCGACGACCTGCCCCGTCGTGATCCGCCCGCGCACGGCGAGCATGCCCCCGTACCAGATGATGAGCACGTAGCCCGTCCCGATGACGAACTGGAGCAGCGGCCGCATCACGGCCGAGATGCGGACGAGTTGCAGGTTGCGCTCGGCGTACTCGCGGTTGAGCGAGTTGAAGGCGGCGATCTCCGGCCCCTCCTGCGCGTAGGCGCGCACCACCCGCACGCCCGAGAAGTTCTCCTGCGCGCGCGCCGAGAGCTGCGCGAAGAACTCCTGAATCTTCTCGAAGCGCGTGTGCACCTGCTGGCCGAAGTACTTCACCGTGAGCGAGACGAGCGGCATCGTCACGAACAGCAGCAGCGTGAGGCGCACGCTGATCCGCAGCATCAGCGGGAGGATGATGACGACGACGAAGACGGTCTGGAGCGTGTACATGATCATCGGGCCGGCGAGCTGCCGCACGGCCGCGAGGTCGTTGGTGGCGCGCGCCATGAGGTCGCCCACCCGGTGCTCGTGGAAGAAGGAGAGCGGCAGGCGCTGGAGGTGCGCGTAGAAGTCCTGTCGCAGGTCGTACTCGACGTGGCGCGACATGCCGATGAGGATGCGCCGCTGCCAGAAGAGGAAGACGCCGCTCAGGGCGCTCGCGCCGAGGATGAGCAGCGCGTAGCGCGTCACCTTCTCCCACGTCGGCTCGGCCCGCAGGTCGTCCACCGCCAGCCCGACGTAGAGCGGGACGAGCAGCCCGACGACGACCGAGGCGAGGATGCTGAGGACGCCCAAGACGAGCGACTTCTTGTAGGGGCGGAAGTACCGCGCGAACTTTCGCAGATCGTTCATGGACGCCGCACCGTGGACGCTGTTGACACTCCGGTTTACTGACCCGACACGCGGCGTCTATGATGCGGGATTTTCGCGCATAAGCCAAACGCGGAAGATTCAAAGCGGAGGCCCGGCCGCGGGGAGGGCGTCGCAAGCCTCATTAAGAGATGGTTAATGAGGCTTGCGACGCCCCGCCTCGCGGCCGGGCCTCGGTTCCGAACTCGAAACTTTTATTCCGCGGCCGGGAGCGCCGCCGCCGGCTCTTCCATGACGGGCGGGGCTTCGGCGGGCGCTTCCTCCGCCGCGACCAGCGGCGCCCAGCGCAGCTCCTCGTGCACCTCGTCGGGCAAGTCCAGCGGCGAGCAGACGCGGTTGCGGCCCGTGCGCTTGGCCTGATAGAGGGCGCGGTCGGCGGTCGTCACCAGCAGGTCGCGGGCGCTGGCGTGCTGCGGGAACGAGGCCACGCCCAGCGAGGCCGTGACGCAGCCGACGCCCGGCATCTCCTCGCGCTCGATGCGCGCGCGCAGCCGCTCGGCCACGGCCAGCGCGCCTTCGAGCCCCGCCTGCGGCAGGATGATGGCGAACTCCTCGCCGCCGTAGCGCGCGGCCGTGTCCACGCCCCGCACCTCCTCGCGCAGCGCCGAGGCGATCTGCCGCAGCGCCGCGTCGCCCGCGTTGTGCCCGTGCGTGTCGTTGACGCGCTTGAAGTGGTCGATGTCGAGCATGATGAGCGAGACGGGCTGGCGCATGCGGGTGGCGAGGTGGAGGTCGCGCTCAAGCTGTATCTCGAAGAAGCGGCGGTTGAAGCAGCCCGTCAGCGCGTCGGTCAAAGCCTGCTGCTGCGTCTGCTGGAAGAGGCGCGCGTGGTTGACGGCGACGGCGACTTGGTCGGAGACCGTCCGCATCAGCATGATCTCGTTCTCCTCCCACGCGCGGCCGGGGTCGTCGGAGGTGACCATCAGCACGCCCATCACGCGCTCGTGGAAGATGACGGGGACGGCCGCCGTGGGCCGGATGGAGAGGTCGGTCGCGCCGGAGGCCCCGTCCTGCACGAAGGTCTTGATCCGCCCGCGCAGGCGCGCGCCGACGGCGTGGAGGTCGCTGACCAGCTCCTCGCGCGTCTCCTCGGTGGCGTCGTCGCCGTCGCGGAAGAAGCAGGTCGTCAGAGGCGGCTGGCCGTGCTCGCCGTCCACGGAGAGCGCGCTGCGCGCGGCCCCGAGCGCGCCGCCCACCTCGTCCACGGTCGTCTGCAACACGCTCGGCAGTTCCAGAGAGCTGCGCACCGCCTTCGCGATGCGGTTGACGGCCAGCTCGCGCACGGCCTGCTCCTGAAGCAGCCGCGCCAGCTTCGTCGTCACCGAGACGGTCAGTTGCAGCGAGGTGGTCTTCGGCACGCACGTCCGCACGGCGCGCGCGAAGGCCGGCGCGTGCTCGGGCCGCTCGGCCGTGACGCGCGCCATCAGGTATTCGAGGGCCGAATAGACGATGTCCGGCTCGAACGACCACATGACCTCGTCGCCGGCCGCCGCCTCGAGGTCGTCGCCCGCGTCGTGCCAGCGGACGGAGGAGAGCAGCGCCGAGAAGCGCGCGTCGGCGATGATGACGAAGCGCTCGTCGAAGCCCTCCTGCGTCGCCTTCTCCATGAAGACGGGCTGGCGTTCGAGCGCGTTGGCCTCGGGCTGCCCGGCCCGCGTGACGGCGTCCTCGGGCGTGGCGAAGAAGAAGGCGTAGCGCGCCGCGCGCCCGACCTCGCGCACGCGCGCCAAGTCGCGCAAAGAGCGCTGCGGCTCGGGCAGAAGGCTCTCGACGACCAGCGCCGCGAGGTTGTTCTCCAGCACCACGTCCTCGAAGTAGCGGTGCAACTGCGCAATCGTCAGCTCGGCGCAACGGACGGGCGTCAGTTGCCGCGGGTGCTGAGCGAGGAGTGCGCTGTAGAGTGAGAGCATCTGAATCGGGCGGACGGACGGTTACGGCGGCGGGGTCGGCGTCAGGAGCGAAAGCCGTATCCAACAGGCCGCGTAGTACGGCCTGTAGTGACAAACATATTTTGGCACAAGTTTAACAGAGGTGTCTACGAAAAATTAACGCCGATTTTTAGCGGAGTTTTCGCGCGGCCGCCGGATTTTCGGCGGGGGCGGGTGGCGGAAGCCCGGCGGGGGCCGGCGGGCTTCACCCTTGTTTGGCGTAAGTGGTTGTGGCGGTGGAGATAAGGACGCCGGCCTGATCGGTCGCCTCGACCGTAATGACCGCGACGCGGCGGCCGTCGCGCAGGACGCGGGCGCGCGCCTCGACGCGGCCGGCCGTGACGGGGCGGAGAAAATGCACGGTCAGGTCGATGGTGACGGTGCGCTGGCCGGGCGCGAGCAGGGTGAAGACGGCGAAGGCGGCGGCCGTGTCGAGCAGCGAGACGACGGCCCCGCCGTGCATCAAGCCCTCCATGCGCGAAAGCTCCTCGCGCCATTCGAGGGCGAAGGTGGCCGCGCCGCGCTCGGCCCCGACGAACTCCAGCCCGAGCAGGCGCGCGTAAGGGACGCGCGCGAACGCCTCGGCGAGGCGCTCCGTCTCCTCGGCCGTGAGCGGCGTGACGCTCACGAGTTGTAAATCCCCGCCGGGTCGAGCGGCTCGACGACGACGGCCGTGCCGTAGGCGAGCACCTCCGTGGCCCCGCTGGCGATCTCGGTGGCGTCGTAGCGGGCGCCGATGATGGCGTTCGCGCCGAGTTCGGTGGCGTGCTGCACCATGATCTCGAAGGCGTCGCGGCGGGTCGCCTCGCAGAGGTTCGTCCACGCGGTGATGTTGCCGCCGACCATCTGGTTGAAGACGGCCCCGATGTTGACGAAGAGGTTGCGCGAGCGGACGACGATGCCGCGCACGATGCCGAGGCTCTGCCGGACGCGGTAGCCGGGCAGCTCGAAGGCGGTCGTCACCATCTGCGGCGCGACGGAGTAGCGCGGCTCGCTGATGTCGTAAGGCGTGCGCTTTTGCAGCTCGTTGCTCATGGTCAGTCTCCGAAGAGGCTCGGTTGCGTGTCGTCGTCGCCGGTGTCCCGGGCGTCGGCGAACTCTTCGGGCGTCCAGCGGTAGCGGCCGAGGTCGCAGCGGCCGCGCTCGTTGAAGACGACGCCCTCGGCTTCGAGCATGCGCTGCTGCTTGTCGGGCGGGAGCACGACGCGGCCCGTCGAGCACGCGCCCTGCGCGTTGATGACGCGGTGCCACGGGTCTTCGTCGTCGGCCGTGCTCATGACGAAGCCGACGGTGCGCGCCGTGTAGCCCTCGCCGAGCAGCTCGGCCAACTGGCCGTAGGTCATCACGCGCCCCGCGGGGATGCGGCGCACGATGTCGAAGACGCGCGCGCGGTAGCGCGGCGAGTCCACGTCAACCCGCGGCCCCGGCGCGCCGCCTCCGACCGCCCGCGCGTCGCTCTGCTCGTCGCTCATCGTCGTTCGGCTCCCCCCGCCGTCGGGCGTTCCCTGAAAGTCCCTTCGCGCCCGCGCCACCACGCGCGCCACTCCTCGACGGCCCGCTCGCGCTCCGCCCGCGGGGCCGCGGGCCGGAAACTCAGTCACGTGCCGGCCGCGGCGCGCAGGCACATCTCGGCGAGGAAGCGCGTCGCGAGGTCTTCCGCGCCGAGCAGGTCGAGCAGTTCGGCGACCGTGCGGCGGGACATCGCGGCGCGGGCGTCCGCGAACTCTTTCCGCGTGCGGAAGGGCAAGGCGGAATCCTTTCAGACGCGCCCGAGGTCGGCGACGGTGCGCTCGTTGACCACGTCGCCGGTGTTGACGACGCTCTTCGGCTCGAAGAGCAGGACGTGCGCCTCGCGCTCGGCGACGGGCAGGTGCTCGACGCCGCGCGGGATGATGACGAACTCGCCCTCCGCGAGCTCGATCTCGCCGTCGCGCAGCCTGATCCTGATGGCGCCCTTGACGACGAGGAACATCTCGTCCTCGGCGTCGTGCTTGTGCCAGACGAACTCGCCTTCGAGCTTCACCAGCTTGACGTACGAGTCGTTGACCTCGCCGGCGATCTTGGGGCTCCACCGTTCGCCGAAGAGGCCGAACTTTTCGTTGAGATTGACTTTCTCGATCATCACCTTCGTATTACGGGCGAGGCGCGGGGGCGGTTCGGTCGAGCGTCCGCAGCACGGCGCGGGCCGGCGCGCCGTCGCCGGCCCCGGCCGCGAGCCTGAGCGGCAGGCAGATCAGCTCGTAGAGGCCCGCGCCGACCGCGCGCAAGTCCAGACCCTCGACGATGACGACGCCGGCCGAGAGCAGCGCGAGGTGCGCGGCGAAGTCCTCCGCGCCGTAGCGCTCGATGGAGAGGTAGTCGAAGCCGACGAGGCGGACGCCCGCGCCGGCCAGAGCGCGCGCCGCCTCCGGCCTGATGTAAGTGAAGTCGGTGCGGAAGCGGCCTCGCGGGTTCTCCCAGAAGGCCGAGTTGCGCGTCTTGAAGAGAACGCGCGTCGCGCCGCCGAGCGCGCCGGCGCTGACGTGACTCTCTTCAACCGCCCCGGCCTCGGGCGGGATTTCGACGACGCGCGCCTCGCCGACGAACGCGTCCAAGTCGAGCGAGGGGAGGCGGGGCGCGCCCTGTATGAAGTGCGCGGGCGCGTCCACGTGCGTGCCCGTGTGCGCGCCGAGGTGGAGCATGGTGACGTTAGCCGGGTCGCCGCGCTCGATGGCGGCCCCCACCTCGAACCTGATGCCGGGGTCGCCCGGGTAGGTCGGCGTCTCGCCGGGCGCGATGGGCACGGAGATGTCGTAGATGGGCATAGAAGAGTCCGGAGTCCGGAGTCTGAAGTCCGGAGTCAGGAGAGTCTCTTCCGACTTCAGACTTTAGACTCCGGACTCCGGACTGGCTGCATGGTAATGGCCGCGTGGGGGGCTGTCAACGAAGGGCCGCGGGCGGCGGCCGGGGTTGTTGCGGGGCCGCGGCGGCGTGCGTTAGCATGTCGGCCGGGGCGCGTTAGGGGTCGCGCCGCGCGGCGAAGCGAAAGGTGAGGGAACAGGACTTCAAAGGGGGCGCGGGTGAGGGCGGGCCGCGGGTCGCCGCGTCGAGCTATTTGAACTCCGCGCCGCTCATCTGGAGCTTTTTACGCGGGCCGAGACGCGGCGAGGTGCGCCTGTGGACGGACGCGGCCCCGGCGCGGTGCGCCGACCTTCTGGCCCGCGGTCAGGTCGAGGCCGCGCTCGTGCCCGTCATCGAGTACCAGCGCCTGCCGGAGGTCGAGGTCGTTGACGGCGTCTGCGTCGGCGCGCGGCGCGAAGTCCAGAGCGTCGTGCTCGTGACCCGCAAGGCGCGGCTCGAAGAGGTCGGGACGGTGGCGCTCGACACCTCTTCGCGCACCTCGGCGGCGCTCGTCGAGGTGATCTTCCGCGAGTTCGTCGGCCGCGCGCCGCGGCTCGAACCGGCCGAGCCGGACTTGAAAAGGATGCTCGGGGGCCACGACGCGGCGCTCGTCATCGGCGACCCGGCGATGACCTTCGCGCGCGAGGGCCTGCGCGTCCACGACATGGCGGCGCTGTGGCGCGAGTTCACGGGCCTCGGCTTCGTCTTCGCGCTGTGGATGGGGCGCGGCGAGGCGGCCCGCGCCGTGGACTTCGCCGCCGCGCGCGACGAGGGCGTGGCGCGCGTCGAAGAGATCGCGGCCGAATACGAAAGGGAACTCGGCCGTCCGCGCGCGGAACTCGTCTCATACCTGCGCGACAACATCTGCTTCGAGATGAACGAGGAGATGCGCCGCGGCCTCGAACTCTTCTTCCGGCTTGCGCACCGCCACGGCGTCACGCGCGAGTCGAAGCCGCTGAAGTTCCTGTGAGCGCGAGAGACTTGAGGCGCGCGCCGGCACGCGAGTTGACTTGGTAATGGGCGCGGCGGGCGACCGCGAGCGCCGCCGCTGTGAACGTCCCGCGCGCCGCATTTTTTTAAGGGCGGGCGCGGGATTGCAAAACGCCTATTTGAGAATTTCAGATTTGAAATCTGCCATTCGCGGCCCGAACCGGAAACGAGAGCTTAATGACCACCGACATCCAACCCATCCTCGACCGCGTGCTGGCGGGCGGGCGCATGACGGCCGAAGAGTGCGCCGTGCTGCTCGAATCGCACGACGCGGCACGCCTCGGGCTGGCCGCCGACGAGGTGCGCCGGCGCAAGCACCCGTCGGGCGTCGTCACCTACATCATCGACCGCAACGTCAACTACACGAACGTCTGCAACGTCGTCTGCACCTTCTGCGCCTTCTACCGCCGGCCCGGCAAGCCCGACACCTACGTCACCACGGTCGAACAGATTTGCGAGAAGATCGACGAGACCATCGCGCTCGGCGGCACGGGCGTCCTCATGCAGGGCGGGCTGCACCCCGACTTCGGCATCGAGTGGTACGAGGAGTTGCTGCGCGCGCTGCACGCGCGCTACCCCGACTTCCAGCTCCACTGCTTCTCGCCGCCCGAGATTCACAACATCCACCTCATCTCGAAGCTCCCCTACGAGGAGATCATGCGGCGGCTCAAGGCGGCGGGCCTCTACAGCATGCCGGGCGGCGGCGGCGAGATTCTGGACGACGAGGTGCGGCGGCGCGTCTCGACCAAGTGCACGACCGACGAGTGGCTCGGCGTGATGCGCGCGACCCACCGCGTCGGGCTGCGCTCGACGGCGACGATGATGTTCGGCATCGGCGACCGCACCGAGCACCGCGTCCGGCACTTGCAGCGCGTGCGCGACCTACAGGACGAGACCGGCGGCTTCACGGCCTTCATCCCGTGGACGTTCCAGCGCGAGCACACGGCGCTCGGCCGGCGCATCAAGGAGGAGCCGACCGGCCTCGACTACCTGAAGATGCTCGCCGTCTCGCGCCTCTTCCTCGACAACGTCGAGCACATCCAGTCGTCGTGGCTCACGCAGGGGTTGAGGCTCGGGCAGGTGGCCCTGCGGTTCGGCGCCGACGACATGGGTTCGATCATGATCGAGGAGAACGTCGTCTCGGCCGCCGGCGCGCACAACACGGCCGACGAGAAGATGCTCCGCTACCTCATCCGCGAGGCCGGCTTCACGCCCCAGCAGCGCGACATCCTCTACCGCCACGTGAACCGCGAAGAGTCCGGGGCGCAGGACGCCACCGATTCCGCGACGCTGAGGGAACTGACGGTGGCGTTCGCGGACTAAAAAAGTTCCGGGTTAAGAAACAGAGCCGCGGGCGGCGGCGGGTTGAGTTTGGTTAACATCAACCCGCCGCCGCCCGCGGCCCTGTTTCTGTCTTTAACCCGTAACCCGAAACTTCTTACGCGGCCCGCGCGCCGGTGTACTTGATGGGCGGGGCGATGGGGAGCTTGACCTTGATGACGCCGTCGATCTGGTCTTCGGCGATGCGGCCGGTGATGCTGGCCTGATAGCCGCGCCCCTGAAAGTCGAGCGCGACGGTGGCCTCGAAGCTGTCGTGGGTGACGGAGAGGTTTTCGAGCGGCGCGTCGCCGAGGCGCGAGTTGATGCGGCCATTTAAGACCCCGCCCGTGCCCTCGAAGACGAGCGTCGCCGGGTGCGTGCCGAACGGCGTCGCCACTTGCAGGTTCCAATTTCCCACCAAGTTCATAATCCACTCACTCAGCCTTTCTCACAGTTAGGAGTTAAGAATTAAGAATTAAAACTACTGAGCTTCCATGTCGTGAAGGGCGCCGCGCCGGCGCATCAATTTTTAATTCTTAATTCTTAATTCTTAATTGGTTTTAAAGTCCTCGACGCGCGCGGCGTAGGGGGCGATCTGCCCGCGCACCTGCTCGGCGTCGCCGACGACGACCACCACCGCGCGGTCGGGCGTGACGTAGAGGTTCGCCGCGCGGCGCACCTCCTCGCGGGTCACGCGCTGGACGCGGTCGCGGTAGGTGTGGAGGTAGTCTTCGGGCAGCTCGTGCATCCGAATCTGCACGAGCTGGTCGACCAAGCCCTCCTGCGTCTCAAGGCGGATGGGGAAGATGCCGGTCAAGTACGCCTTCGCGTCGGCCAGCTCCTTCTCCGACACGTCCTCCGAGCGGATGCGCTCGTACTCGTAGAAAATCTCCCTGAGCGAAGCGCCCGCGACGGGCGTGCGCACCTCGGCCGTCGCGCGGAAGCTGCCGGCGTGGCGGCGCGCGTCGAGCTGCGTGTAGGCCCCGTAGGTGTAGCCCTTCTCCTCGCGCAGGTTCATGAACATGCGGGCCGAGGCCGTCGCGCCGAGGATCGTGTGCATGACGAGGAGCGGGAAGTAGTCGGGGTGCGTGCGCCTGATGGCGAGGTTGGCCACGATGAGGTTGGCCTGCGCCGAGCCGGGGCGGTCGACGAGGTAGGCGACGCGCTCGGCGCGCTCGGGCGGCGCGGGGAAGCTCGGCTCCCCGACGGGCCGGGCCGGCCACGAGCCGAAAAGTTCTTCGGCCTGCGCGACGACCTCCGCGCGCCGCACGTCGCCGACGACCAAGAGCAGCGCGCCCGCGGGCGAAAACTTCTCGCGGTGGAAGGCGAGCAGCCGCTCGCGCGTCATCGCCTCGATGGACTCGGGCGTGGGCGAGACGACGGCGTAAGGGTGCGCGCCGAAGAGGACGCGGGCGAGCGCCTCGGTGGCGAGGAAGGAGGGCTGCGCGCGCTGCGCGATCAGGTTCTGCTGCGCGTTGTCCTTCGCCAGCTCCAGCTCGTCCTCGGGGAAGGTGGGCCGGAGCGCCACGTCGGCCAGAAGCTCGAAGACCTCGCGGGTGTAGGCCGAGAGCGCCGAGGCGGCGACGGTCGTGGTGTCGCTGCTCGCGCCGGCGTTGAGGGTCGCGCCGTAGCGCGCGACCTCCTCGGCGATGCGCCGGCTGTCGCGCGTCGCGGTGCCCTCGGTGAGCATGCTGGCGAGGATGTCGGTCAGGCCGGGCAGCCCGGGCGGGTCGGAGGAGTCGCCGCTGCGGAAGGCGAGGCGGAAGCTGACGAGCGGCAGGCGACTCTCCTCGACGACGACGACGCGCAGGCCGTTGGCCAGCCGCGTCTCCTCGGCCGCGGGCAGGTTGAGCGGGCGCGGCGCGAGCGGCGCGGGCGGGCGGCGGCGAAACTCTTCGGCAGGCAGCATGAAGAAGTGGTCAGCAGTCGGAAGTCGGTAGAAATACCATCGCCATCGCGTCGCGCGGGTAGCAGCGCCAGTAAATTCAGCGCGGGGCCTGCGGGCCGCCGGCTACTGTCTGCTGGCTACCGGCTCGACTACTTCCTTGCCGTCCGCGACGGGCGGGGGCGGCTCGGTGGGCGGCTTCGGGGGGATTTGCGGGGGCGGCGAGCCGGGCTGGCCGGGCGCGCCGGCCGGCTCGGGCAGCGCGGGCGCGGCCTCGCCTTCGGGCTCGTCTGCGAGGTGCGCGGGGACGACCTCCATCAGCGCGTGGTTGTCCGTCAGGAGGTAGCGGCCGACGGCCCCGCGGATGGCCTCGGGCGTGACGGCGAGGTAGCGCCCCATCTCGGTGTTGAGCAGGCGCGGGTCGCCGTCGTAGAGCGCGAACTCGGCGAGGCGCTGGGCGCGGTAGAGCGTTGACTGGCGGCCGCGCACCGCGTCGTTCAGGAGCGTGTTGCGCAGCTTCTCCATCTCGTCGGGCGTCGGCCCCTCGGAGGCGAGGCGCGCGACCTCCTCGCGGATCGTGGCGCGTATCTCGGCGGTCTCGTGGCCCGGCTTGGGGATGGCGAAGATGTAGAGGATCGAGGGGCCGCGCCGCTCGCTGAGGCCGCCCTGAATGCCGACGACCGACTCCTCGTCCTTGACGAGCCGCTGGTAGAGGCGCGAGCTGTCGCCGTCGAGCAGCAGGTCGCTCGCCAGAGAGAGCGCGTAGAAGTCGGGCGTGCGCCGCGCCGGGACTTTCCAGCCGAGCATCAGCGCGGGCAGTTGGGCGAACGGGTCTTGGTACAGCTCGTAG
>Ga0196978_1000436_pt1 | contig 21189 bp, 20 predicted proteins | sample S3v_2013CmetaG_FD_155491 | JGI IMG/M metagenome (GOLD analysis project Ga0196978, IMG submission 155491) | Soil microbial communities from Anza Borrego desert, Southern California, United States - S3+v_20-13C | ecosystem: Environmental > Terrestrial > Soil > Desert | place: USA: California... | reverse complement strand
CAAGCGGGAAGTGGTAAAATTTCTGCGCTCGCATCTTCTGCTTGAAATAGCCATACACACACATTCCAACCTGAAGTAGTCATTACGGGCAAAGCGCAGCGAACGCAGGTGACCGGCAAACGCAAGTAAGTGCACCTGTAATGATCCAGATCGCTTTCCTGCACTATCTTTGATCTTCAGGAGGATACACCCATGTCATTCGATCTGGCCAAACTGAAGAAACGGCCGCCTTATCCCTTTGAAACGATTGCCGTCGCTGTTGCTTTCTCTCCCCGCCTGGAAGGCGTGGTGGGCGAGGCCTGGCGGCTGGCGAAGTCGTTCGATGCGCAGCTGCTGCTCATGCACATCGGCAACCGCTCGCGCGAAAAAGAGAACCAGCTCAACGAGCACCTCGAAAAGCTGAAGATCGACGAAAGCAAAGTGCGCATCATCTGGAACGAAGGCGACACCGAGGACGCCCTGCTCGAGCTCTGCAAGCTGCACGTGGTCGACCTGCTCATGCTCGGCGCGCTGCAGAAAGAGAACATGCTCCAGTATTACCTCGGCTCGCTCGCGCGCAACATCAGCCGCCGCGCGAAATGCTCCGTCCTCCTGCTCACCGACCCCGATCCCGCCGGCACGCGTTACAAGCGCATCGTGGTCAGCGGCGTGGAAAATCCAAAAACACTGCACACCATCGACACGGCGATCTACTTTGCCGAGCACATGAAATGCAAGGAGCTGACCGTCGCGAAAGAAGTGCATCATCCCGGCCTGGCGATGACCATGGCGGGTGAAAGCACCGCCCCTGAAGCATCGAAGATCAAGAAAGAGCTTAAGGAAGAAGAGATGCACAAGGTGCACGACCTGGTGGAGCACTGCCGCAAGCACGGCGACATCGAGATCTGCGAGAAAGTGATCCAGGGAAAGCCCGGCTACGCCATCCGCAGCTACGCCGCCGCGAAAAAAGCCGACCTGCTCGTGATCAATTCGCCCGACGGCAAGCTCGGCATCTTCGACCGCATCTTCACGCACGACATCGAATATATCCTCGAAGATCTGCCCTGCAATATCCTCATCGTTCATTCCCGCACGTAGGAATGGCCAAGCTCAGTCATAACGACCTCATCGTTTTCCTGCTCGCCATCAGCGTCATGCTCATCACGTCGCGCGTGATCGCCGAGCTGGGAAAAAGATGGAAGCTGCCGGTGGTCATGGGTGAGCTGCTCGTCGGCATCGCGCTCGGCCCTACGGTGCTCGGGCAGCTGGCGCCGGAATTTTTCAACTGGCTTTTTCCGTTTAAAGAAAGTCCCGGCGTGTCCATCGCGCTCGACGGCATCTTCACGCTCAGCGTCGTGATGCTGCTCTTCGTGGCGGGCCTGGAAGTGCAGCTGCCGCTGGTGCTGCGGCAGGGAAAGATCGCCATCAGCACCGGTCTCGCCGGCATGGTGATCCCGTTTCTCATCGGCTTCGGGGTCGCCTGGTTCTTCCCGCACTGGTTCGGCGTTCCGGGCAAAGGCGAAGGCCATTATCTCTTCGCGCTTTTTCTCGGCACGGCGCTTTCCATCTCCGCGCTGCCGGTGATCGCGCGCATCCTGATGGACATGAATTTGTTCAAGACGAACATCGGCATGGTGATCATCGCGTCGGCGATGTTCAACGATCTTGTAGGCTGGCTCTTCTTCTCGCTCATCCTCTCCATGAGCGGGTACGCGGACGGTCACATGAACCTCGGCTACACGATCGCGTGGATCATCGGCTTCGGCCTGTTCATGCTCACCGTCGGGCGCATCGTGCTCAACCGCATCCTGCCCTGGGTGCAGAATAAATTGTCGTGGCCCGGCGGCGTGCTGGCCATGTGCCTGGGATTGTGCCTGCTCTGCGCCGCCTTCACCGAGAGCATCGGCCTGCACGCCATCCTCGGCGCGTTCATCGCGGGCATCGCCATCGGCGACTCGGTGCACCTGCGCGAGCAGGCGCGCGAGATCATCCACCAGTTCGTCACGAATTTTTTCGCGCCTTTGTTCTTCGTCTCGATTGGCTTGAAAGTGAACTTCGTTCAGAACTTCGACCTGCTGATCGTATCGGTGATCATGGTCGCCGCCTTCGCCGGCAAGGTGATCGGCGCCAGCCTCGGCGCGTACTTCGGCGGCATGAGCAGGCGCAACAGCCTCGCCGTCGGTTTCGGACTGAACGCGCGCGGCGCGATGGAGATCATTCTCGGCACGCTGGCGCTCAACGCGGGACTTATCGGCCCGCCGATCTTCGTGGCGCTGGTGATCATGGCTTTGGTGACGAGCCTGACGAGCGGGCCGATGATGCGGAGGTTTGTGGAGCATTAGCGGCTTCTGTCCTTCACCAGCCTTCATTTGCTCAAAAATAAACCTCACGTAAAGAATCTGTCCACGTACAAAGCAGTATGCGTTGATCTTTGTGGAAAAAAGAACACGTGCAGGACAAATTATTCATTTTCGTCTTTATTCTGCTCTTCATCTCCTGTCTTCCGGAAAGGCATTCTGCTACTGTACAAAATAAAGATCCCCTCATGCCTACCAGTTGGATCGACTCCAACGCGCTGGATTCGATCGTGCGCGATGACAGTGCACGTTCACAGTCGGTACGAACCGGCACACGAAGACAGGGGGGCCCTCCGGATTGTGAATGCATCACTCGAGAAAAAGCGACTGAAGATTTTCTACGTTCCAACCGGCAAGACACAGCTTGCTGGGATGCCGAAAAAGGCGAGGCGCTTTATTATATGACCAGAGTGAATTCGCCTTGGCTGAATAATACCTACGCTTTTACTTTTTTCAACGAAGACAGCATCGTGCGGCTCTACCGGCAAGCGGAAGGCAACTGGTCGCTTGCTGACTCGATCCATACAGGAACATTGCATTTTTGGGGCGCCGACCCGTTTCGGATTCCTGCGGTCAACAGGCAAGATTTGAATGGGGATGGTGTGTGCGACGTATCAATCGCGCATAGTACGAATATTAATGGCAATGCATGGTGTGATCTGTGGGTCGTCGATACGCTCACCCGCCAGCTTGACCGTATAAAAAATTTACGATGTATCGCGAACCCGAAATATGACCCACGCCGCAGAGTCTTGCAGTCTATAACGATGGCCGGAGTTTTCGGATTGCACATGCAGGAATTATACAGATGGAAAGACGGGGTATTTTACCCTTACCAAATGCTGGAAGAAGATTTGCAGTCAGGAGAATACGCTGAATACCGCTATTACATCGGGAAAGATCAGCAATGGAAATTGAGTTGGAAAAAGCGCGTGTCCGGCAAGAAGATTGAAAAATTCAGTGCGCCTCAACTCTACTCTTTCGATCTTCCTGAAAACGAGGAATGCCGTTAGTAGATATTTCAACTTCCATGGACACAACTTCGAAAATGACTTGGGCGCAGCTGCGTGAAGATTTTGTATGGTGGGAGATTCGTCGCGTTTACTACAACGGCATTATGGCCGGAGCGGGACTGCTAATCCTGCTGGCTACTCACCTGTTCTTTCCTGAAGATAAAAACTATGTCCTTAGTCATAAGATCATTTATATCGCATGGGGATTGGCATACCTTATTTGCGCCAATTTTTGCTTTACCATCGGATATGCCTTTCTGCTGTTCCTTGTTTACCGCTTTCCCGAATTGCTCCCGCGAGCTAAAACATTCTACAGTTTTTTCTTTCGCCTCGGTCTCGGCTTTTCCATTGCATTGAGCCTGCTGCTCGGGTGCTTCGAAACCTGGCTGCGGCAGCAACCGGTGAATCCGCGCGATTTCCATTTTTTCAGCTTTTAAGCTCAGGCTCTTCGAAATTCAGCATTCCTTGTTCGTCTGTTCGCTATTCCCTTTCGTACTTTTGTATTCCACGAATTAAAAATCCATGCTCGGCCTCAAGCTCTCCACTGATCCCCGCTGGGTGAACATCGTCGAAAGCAACATCGACGAAATTCTCACCGACCACGCCTTCTGCGAGCAGAAAGCCGCGTCGAACGCCATCTCGCTCATCGTGCATTATCCCGAGCACAGCGAAATGGTGACGGAGCTTTTGCAGATCGCGCGCGAGGAGCTGGAGCATTTCGCGCAGGTGCACGCGCTCATCCTCAAGCGCGGCGGCGTGCTGGGACGCGAGCGAAAGGACAGCTACGTGAACGAGCTGATGCTCTTCATCAAAGGCCAGGGCAAATCGCGCGAAGCCCAGCTCGTCGACCGCCTGCTTTTTTCGGCCATGATCGAAGCGCGGAGCTGTGAGCGTTTTCGCGTGCTTTCGGAAAACATCAACGACCCCGAGCTGGCGAAGTTCTACCGCGAGCTGATGATCAGCGAAGCGAATCATTACACCGTCTTCATCGGTTTCGCGAGAAAATTCGGGCAAGGCATCAACGTGGATCAGCGCTGGAAAGAATTTCTCGAATACGAAGCGCAGGTCATCGCGCGGTACGGGAAGAGCGAAACGATTCACGGCTGAGCATTTCTCTTTTTTCTTTTTCAGAAAAAATTCCGGACGTCTTCATAAGACCAAGGACAAGCCCAAGCAATGTGCTCGCGGATCAACAGGTAGCTGATCCGCAATTCGTGTAAACGCAAAGGGCCTGTCATCCTGAAACCGTAGGTCAAAAAGGGAAGCCGCCTCGACTGGAAGGACGGCAGTTGGATCATCAGCGCGTATTCGCCCGCCGCTTTTTTCCTTCCGCTGATTCCGTCCCGCATAAAAAATCTAGTCCCCGCTTCTATCGACACACCGATTCTGTAAGGTCGCCGCAAGTGATATTGAAAAAGAACGGGAATGCTGTTCACGCGCTGTGTCTCCGTCGTCCTTAAAACACCGAAACCCGTGCTGAGCCCGCAAGCCCAGCCGCCGAACCAGGCAGTGTTCATGCGAACCGCAGCACAATAATCCTGCCTCTGCCTGATCTTCTCCCCCGCTTCGCTCTTGAAAGGCCAAAGCGCGTGCGTCGCCCGTCCGAGGCCCAAGCCCCAGGAACTGTAAATAAAAATTGCGGGACGCCTCGCCTCTAACGTCCTGCTCGCGAAAAACAAAAAGAAAAGCAACATGTATTTCATCCTCTGCCGTTTCAACTATAACAGCAAGCGCGCAGAAGGATACACACGAAAAAATACAGGGATCAAAATCCGTCGCGCAGATCGTTCGCGTTACCGCGCCTGGGAGCTGCCAGCGCGCGCTGCAGCCGGTTGTAGAATTGAAAATCGAGCGTGATCGCGCGGAACTGGTACGCCCCGACACGCCTCCAGCTGCACGTGACCAGGGGCGTAAGGAAGCTCTTCCAGACGGGACAAGGGCGCGTGCGCATGCTGCGGAAGGGATCGCAGGCGATGCCCACGCCGATCTCGCCGCTGATGTACTTGTTCATCACCCACAGTGCGTTTCGCCAGGTCATCTTCTCCTCCGTTCCCTCCATAATACGCATGCCGCCCGAGAACGACAAGCCGAAACCGCCGAAGCGAAGCTGGTCGAATTCGAGCAGCAGGGGAATGCCGATGTCTTCGTAATCACGGAAGCGGATAACGGAGATGCCCGTCTTCAGAGCCAGGGAAGAGCGGATGGGCGCGCGGCGGCGCGGACGAAAAAATTCGCGCGAGCTGATCATGTAGCTCATGATCCAGGGCACGTTCAATGTTTCGCCGTCGATCAATTGCTGCGGACGAAAGATCTGCTTAACGTTAGCTATTCCGTACATCGCTTCCACGCCGTGCCAGGGTGCATACGTATCCACGGACCAGTTGTCGCGCGCGCGCAGGGGCCGGGGTTGCGGAGCGGTGCTGTCGCGCGCGGGCGCAGCCTTCCTGATCCGGATGGTGCCGGGCGCCTCGTCCTCCTGCGCGGACAGGAAAAGCGGGCAAAGAAATAGCATTGAAAATGCGAAGATCTTCATGCGCTTGTCGCTGGTTATAACGGGACACCGTGAAAAAAGATACAGCGCGCTTACAATGGAGCGAATCGCGCCCGCCTTTGGCGTATCAAGGGCGCGTCCATCCCGATGCTTGCGAAACGGTGCGGACCGATCTGCCTGTGCTGAAAATAAAGCATCGTACGAAAGCTGCCGCCTGCGCCCCAGTGGATCCAGAAATCAAAGCTCAGCCCGAAAGCTGTTTCCAGGAGCGTTCGGCCTGCCAGGGCCGGATCAGCGCTCTTCGCAAAATGCCGCGCGCCGATCTCGCCGCTCAAGCCGAAAAAACCGTAGCGGTAAACAGCAAGCCCTGCAATAAGAGGAATCCCGGCACTTCGTTTTTCGGCATGCGTTTGAAAAAAAGAAATTCCGGATCTGAGACTTGCCTCCGCTTCGATCCGTTGACGTGGAATGACCGGGAACGCGCGCTTGTGCATGAGCGCAAGCCCCCAGGCGCGCCGCAGCAGCAATTTGCTTTCATCGATGTTCACCGGCCAGAACGCTTGCCCGGAACGCTCGACGCCCCGCAAACCTTCCGCATGCAGCCAGACGCAATGCCCGCGGGGAAGCAGCACCTGGGGCCTGCCGGTATCGGGAACCGCAGTGAGCGTGTCACGCTTTGCGCCATTCTTCCTGACACGGATCACACCCGCTGAATCGTTCTGCGCGAACGCATTTGCAGAAAGAAAAAGCAAAAAGAAGAAATACGAAAATCTCATGGCTTCGTTCTAAAACCCATCCCGCGGGCCCGCGCCCGGCTTCATCCCAATGCCGCGCCCTTCCACGCGGATCAACGGCAGCTCCACCTGCGCGCAGGCAAAACGGTGCGGCCCGATCTGCTTGTAATGGATCGAATACATCGGCAGGCAGCTGTAACGCGAGCCTCGCCTGCGCGTGACGCGGAAATGCGGATCGATGTGCAGGCCGAAACCGGTTTCGAGATATGCCTCGCCGCTGAACATCGAAATATCGCTGCCGAAAAAATACCGCGCGCCGATCGTGCCGTGAACACCCATGAAAAAACCGGGGAACCAGGTCGCAGTAAAGCTCAGCGGTACGCCGTATGCCCGCACGCCTTCGTGCAGTTGAAATTTGGAGAAGCCGGAATTCAGCGAGAGATCGAGGAACATGCTGCTTCCGCCTAAAGGCACCGTTTTTTTATGCGACACGCTGAGGCCCCAGCTGCGGCGCAGCACCAAAGGCGATTCGTTCACGTTCACCGGCCAGAACACCTGCCCGAAACGCTCGATGCCGCGCAGGCCTTCGAAACCAAGCCAAAGCAACATTTTTTTGGAAGGCGGCGCGGGCGGCAGGGTATCAGGACGCTTGAGGCGGATCACACCGGGCTCCTGCGCGAGAACGGCGGAAAAAGGCAAACAACAAAAGGCAGCCAGCCAAAAAATAAAAATGCGCATCAGGGTCTGTTTGCCGTTAATAACGCGGCAGGGAAAAAAAGTTACGGATCACTTTCACTGCACCGCATCATACACGTGCATCTTCTCCGCCCAGGCCGCGGGAACCTGAACCGTTTTCTGCTCCGCGTAGCTGAAGGCCACGACGACCGATCGTGCGGCGGCAACTTCCGTTTCGGTTCCGTTCTCCTCTTTCACGAGGCGGTGCGAAAGATCGAAGCTTTTCGTGCCGATGTGTGTGCAGGCCGTGTAGACGCTGATCTTGTCGCGGAATAAAATGGGCTGCCGGTAATCGATCTCCAGGCGCGCGAGGATCAGCCCGGATTTTTCCCAATCGATCTCCGTGCCGATCACCTCGTCGAAATAGGCGACGCGCGCGGTCTCGATGTACGTGGCGTGGTTGGCGTTGTTCACGTGGCCCAGCGCGTCCAGGTCTTTGAAGCGGATGTGCACCGGCGTTTTGTGCTTGAATGCTGGCATGCGCAAAAGTACGCTTTCCGCCCGCGCTACGAGCCGGACCTCGGCAGGCTGCGTTTGCGCGCGAGGAACAGCAGCAGCGCAAGGAGCAGCAACAGCCACAGCGAAGGCTCCGACATGCGGAACTGCTCTTCGCTCGCGTCGAGGCTTTTCTTCGAGCTCAGCGTTTGCTTTTGCTTTTCGAGCAGGGCCTTTTCCTGCGCTTCCGTTTCGACGACGATGTATGCGGTGTGCGGTGTGAGAAGACCGGTGAGGAAGCTGGCGCGCACCAGGCCGAGCCAGTTCTCTTCCGAATCTTCCGGGTGCAGGCGCTCGTAGCGCAGCGCAGCTTCGAGGTGCAGCGCGTCTTCCCGTTCCTTACGCCCGGTGAGCGCTTCGAGCGGGGCGGGCTCGCCGGTGGGAACGAAGCTGCCGGTGCTGTCGGCGGGGAGGTAAAATGTTTTACCGGCTTTGCTTTTGTATTCGAGCACGCCGGCGGGTTTGTCCACCAAACCGGTGCTGCGCAAAGGCTGAGCGGCTTCAGCGCCGAACGCATACGCGCTGAGCTGCGCATCGCTATTGAGCGCGTGATAGACTTTATAATCAGGCGTCGTGAAAGCAAGATCGTTCAGCGGTTTTGTGAAGATCGCATTCTCCGGCTCGTCCGTTACAAGCACCAGCACAGGACATCGATCCTTCGCTTTCGTGTAATTGTAAATGAGCGCGCGCCGCATCGCATGCTCCGCAAAGAACCCGCCTTCGCAGGGAAAATCGCTGAGCTGCATTTTCCAGTCACCTTGACCGATGAGCTGCGAGCGATAATTCGCGGCAACGACATGATAATCCGTGTTGCTCAGCTTCAACCGCGCAACGGTCTCGTCGATCCGCTTGTGATAGGCGTCCGCCTTTTTTCCTGCGGAAAGGTCCATGATGAAATAATACAGCGGCCTGCGTTCGACCCGCTTGCATTTTTTCTTCCCGGCGCTGCTCACGTACAGCAGCGCATCGCCCGCGGAAGCCGGCGCCTCTTCCAGCTGCACGTCTTTATTGCCGAACTGTAAATTCAAACTGTCGATGCTGAACGTGAGCGGTTCCAGGTGCGCGAAACGGATACCCGTGCGCCGCACCTGCCCGCTGTCGAAAGGGAACACGCGGAATTCAACGCTCCCGTCGTCAAGGTAACGCAGGATGCCCGGGTCCTGCGCGCGGCGCGTGATCTCGGTGTAGACCCAGGTAGCGGCTTTTTTCTCGGCGAGAATGCCTTCTTTCTTTTTGTCGCCGACGTATAAATAATACCCGGTGATCCAGCAGCCTTCGGGCAATCGCAGCGTCGTGCCGTATTCCGCGATGTTCCTGGCGCCTTTGTTGGCGATGCGCAGATCGAGCGTCGTGCGCCAGAGCTTAGCCTGCGGGTCATACTCGCTGCGCACCGCGTGCTGCTCGATCTTCACGGCGCTGTCGGGCAAAAGGGGCGGGCGCTGCCAGCCTTCGTTGTAATTCCCGTCGTCCATGAACACCTGCCGCATCAGCGCGAGCTTCTGCCCCGCCAGGGTAAGGTGATCGAGCACCATCCAGCGGTAGAACGCATCGATGTAAGGGCGCCCGGGGGAAATGAGAAAATCATTGTTGCGGCTCCTTTTGAACGCGTGCACGTTCTTCAGCGTATTCGCCAGCGCGGCCGTATCGAGGCGCGGTTGCTCGGCATGGAGATCGGGCGCGTAGAGGTAATCCAGCGCTTCATGCAGGTTGCGCCGCTCCGAATAAAAGTTCACCGCGATCACCGTGGGAATGATCAGCACGGCGGCCAGCGTAAGCAGGTTCAGCCGCACCTTTTTTATTCGCGCCAGCAGGAAGCGATGATCGTCGGCCAGCATTTTCGTGTGCACGAGCATCAGCACCAGCGGCGCGAGCATCAGGAAACCCAGCCCGAACGCGATGATCGCCGCGATCGACAAAGGAAAGAACGGCACGAAGACGAGAAAAAAATACAGCGTGTACGCGTACGTCACGCAGCGCGCCAGGTAAAGCGGCAGGCGCAGGCGATGATCTTGCGGCGAAGGCAAACAGATGAGCAAACCGTTGAGCACGGCCAGCACATAGAACCAATACGAAGTAAAATCACCGAAGATGTAATTATTGTGAAACTCGTGCATCCTGATCACGCCGTTGTTCAGCGCCAGCCCCAGCAAAGGGAACAGCAGCGCGACCGGGATTTTCCAGAGCAGGCTGTAGCGCGACCAGAAGGCCGGGCTTTTCGAGATCAGCAGGTACACCGCGCGCAGCAGGAAGAACAAGAAGAGCACCGTGCTGCAGATGAACAGCAGCACGATGACGTGCCGCGCCGCATCGTCGTCGTAATCATACGCCCGGAAAATGGAGAACACGTTCACGCCCAGGTACCAGGCCAGCGGGAAGATCAGCGAGACCAGGAAATTCACCCAGCCTTTGCTGCCTTTCGGATCAGGCGTGAACCAGTCGACGAGCAGCAGCACGCCGTAGAGCATCAGCGGCATAAGGAACGCGAACACATACAAATGCAGGTCGCCCTGGAACATCATCCAGCGCGGGATGCTCCAGGAAAGCATTTTATCCGAGCACTGCATGTAGAAATACAGGAAGGCGATGTAGCCCAGCAGCAGCGCGATCGAGACCGCAGGATGCATGCGGCGCTTGGTGAAGAGGCAGAACGCGCCGTACGCGGTGAACAGCACGCTCATGATGCCGAGCCACCAGCCGAACAATTTCCAGTAATGCAGGTTTTCTTCGTTCAGCAAGGTGCCGATGACGTTGTACGCGCTGCCGAACAGCCAGAACAAAAGCAGAGCTGGCAGCGTGACGAGCAGGAGGATCCAGAAAGGTTTACGCAGGGTTTGCATGAGCGGCGTGGCGTTTGAGGAAATAGCGGAGAGCGAAATAATACGCGAGCAGGAAGGAGAAATAGATGAAAATGCCGAGCGCCTCGTGCGTCTTGTGCTTGCCCAGCCATTCCAGGTGCGCGCTCCCGTTCAGCGCGCCGATCGCCGCCACGATGCGGAATGCGTTCACCGCCACGGCGAGCACATACGCGCAAACCCCGTGCAGGAGCCAGGCGCGCAGGCGTTGCCGGAAATCACGCTGCTGCGGCCACGCGAGCGTAAATCCCATCAGCCAGGCGATGATGATGAAGTTCACGCCTGCGCAGGTGCGCCCGATCGAAATGCTTTCTTCCGGGTTCATATACCCTTCGACCGGATCGAAATGAAACGGAATGCCCGACTGCGCCTCCACCAGCACGGTGACCGGCGCGAGGATCCAGCGCAGCTGCGATGCCGGCGCGTAGTCCGTGTGCAGCTTCAGCGCAACGGTGAGCAGGAAGATAAAAACGAGCAGCGTCTTCGAAGAAAATGGAAGCGTGCGGAGCTGGGCGAGCGGGTTCATGTGTGAGGGCGCCGAATAACGAAAGCTAGCACGTTTTAGTATGCCGCGCGAAGAAATTCATGCAGGCGCAGGGAAAAAAAGGACAAGTGTGAAGATTTTCGGATGCCCGATTTCGAATTTCGGATCAGTGCGCATGCTGCGCGCCAAGTCGCGGCCACGCATACCCGAGATCCGAAATTATTTCCTGTCCAGTTTTTCGAAAACGGAATTGTTGCTGACGAATTCCGGCACCAGGGTTTTCATGCTGCCGACGATGGCCATGTTGTCCTGCGTGGGGAACAGCGCGATGAGCTCGCCGATGGCTTTGGAGACGGTTTCGAAATCGTACTCGTGCACGCGGGCGATCATGATTTTGTCGTGGTGCGTGGGCAGGGTGTTCTCTTTGCTGTTCAGCAGCTCTTCGTAGAGCTTTTCGCCGGGGCGCAGGCCGGTGTAGACGATCTGGATGTCCTTGCCGAGCTCGAGGCCGGAGAGCTGGATCATTTTTTTCGCCAGGTCGAGGATCTTCACCGATTTGCCCATGTCGAAGATGAAGATCTCCCCGCCTTTGCCCATGCAGCCGGCTTCCAGCACGAGGCGGCAGGCTTCGGGGATGGTCATGAAAAAGCGCGTGATCTCGGGATGCGTGATCGTCACCGGTCCGCCCGCCTCGATCTGCGCGCGGAAGCGCGGGATCACCGAGCCCTGCGAGCCCAGCACGTTGCCGAAGCGGGTGGTGACGAAGCGCGTGCCTTTCGCGTGGTTGTTCAGCGCCTGGATGTAGATTTCCGCGATGCGTTTTGAAGCGCCCATCACGTTCGTGGGGTTGACGGCTTTGTCGGTGGAGACCATCACGAATTTTTCCACGCCGTACTTCACGGAAAGATCGGCCACCGTTTTCGTGCCGAGCACGTTGGTGAGGATCGATTCCGACGGGTTGTTCTCCATCAGCGGCACGTGCTTGTACGCGGCGGCGTGGTAAACGATCTGCGGGCGGAAGGTGCGGAAAAGATTTTCCATGCGCTCACGGTTGCGGATGTCGCCGATCACAACCTCGAATTTCACCGGGCACCCGCGGTCGGCGAGCTCCAGCTCCATGTCGTACAGCGGCGATTCCGCCTGGTCGAGCAGGATGATGAGCGAAGGATCGAAATTGCAGATCTGCCGCACCATCTCGCTGCCGATGGAGCCGGCCGCACCCGTGACGAGGATCACTTTTCCTTTCAGCTGCGCGCGGATATTTTCCTCGTCGAGCTTGATCGGCTCGCGCTCGAGCAGTTCCTCGATGCGCACTTTGCGGATCTGCCGGAAGCTGAGCTCGCCGTTGATCCAGGTGCTCACCGGCGGCACGTTCAGCACTTTCACGTTGTGCGCGAGGGCGATGTCCACCAGCTCCTGCTTGCGAACCGGGTTGATGTTCTGGATCGAGAGCACCACCTGCGACACGTTGTTGCCTTCCAGCAGCTCGGGAAATTTTTCCGGCCCGTAAATGGAAACGCCTTCCAGCTTCTTGCCGATCTTGTTCGGATCGTCGTCGATGAACGCCAACACGCGGTATTTCGTTCCCGCGTCGCGATCCAGCGTGCGCTTGGTGATCAGGCCCGATTCGCCCGCGCCGAAAATGATCACGCTGCGTTTTTCACGCGTGGGATTCTTGATCTCGAAATACAGCGCTTTGAAGATCAGCCTCGAGCTGATCATGACGAAAACGACGGCGAGGTATTCGGTGATGATGATGGAATGCGGGATGATGTAGACGCCGTTGATAAAGCGCATCGTCACCTGGTTGACGATGAAGAACACGATCGTGCCCGCCGTCAGCGTGAGGAAAATGCGCGTGGCGTCCTTCGAGCCGGTGTAGCGTACGATGCCTTTGTAAGTGCGCGCAACCAGGAAGCTGAGCAGGCGCACGCCGAGCATCACGGGAAAAACGAGGTGAAAAAGATCGATCTCCACCTGCGGAATGGAAAAATCGAAGCGCAGCAGGTAAGCCAGGACGATGGCGCAGAAGCAGATGCCCAGGTCGATCAGCAGAACGACCCAGCGCGGCGTGTTGCGTTCGAAGAATTTCATGCTGGCGTTTTCAAAGGTAAGCAAAACAAAAAAGCAACGCTTCGCGTGAAAAGGCAACGCTTCGCTGCAACCAACTGCGTTGGATGCCTTCGGCAAGCCGCTTGAGTTTTTACCACGAGGGCACAGAGAACACAGAGGCCGGGTAGGGATGCGATCTTCCCGTGATTTTCTGCCTTTGTTTTGTTGCCTTTGTTTTGTTGCCTTTGTTTGTTGCCTCTTGTTGTTGCCTCTTGCCTTTTAGCGCGAAGCGTTGCTTTTTCTTTCAAGTACAAATCCGGACCGCTTATCTTTGCCTCACCACTCACTATGATCACTTCCCTAGTCACAGGCGGCGCCGGCTTCATCGGCGCGCACGTCGCAGCCGAGCTGCTGAAGAGCGGGCACCGCGTCGTGGTGCTCGACGACCTGAGCGGCGGCTTTCGCGAGCATGTCGACCCGCGCGCCGTGTTCGTGCAGGGCTCGATCACCGATCACGCGCTGCTGGAGAAATTGTTCAACGAGCACCGCTTCGATTACGTGTATCATTTCGCCGCGTACGCTGCGGAAGGCCTGAGCCATTTCATCAAGCGCTTCAACTATACGAACAATCTCATCGGCAGCGTCAACCTGGTCAACGAAGCGGTGAAGCATAAAGTGAAATGTTTCGTGTTCACTTCTTCCATCGCCGTGTACGGCGCGCTGCAGCCGCCGATGCGCGAGGAGATGACGCCCGTTCCCGAAGATCCGTACGGCATCGCCAAGCTGGCCGTGGAGCAGGAGCTGCGCGTGACGCACGAGATGTTCGGCCTCGATCACGTGATCTTCCGCCCGCACAACGTCTACGGCGAGTTCCAGAACATCGGCGACCGCTACCGCAACGTGGTGGGCATTTTCATGAACCAGCTCATGCAGGGCAAGCCGCTCAGCGTATTCGGCGACGGGATGCAGACGCGCGCCTTCAGCTACATCGGCGACATGGCCCCGCACATCGCGAACTGCGTCAACGTTCCCGAAGCGCGAAATCAAATTTTCAACATCGGCGCGGACAAGGAATACAGCGTGAAGGAATTGGCGGAGACCGTGATGAAAGCGATGGACATCCGCGGCGAATTGCGTTTTCTCCCTGCCCGCAACGAAGTGCTGCACGCGCACGCCGATCACTCGAAAGTGAAAAAAGTGTTCGGCGATCAACCCGGCACTTCGCTGGAGGACGGACTGCGGCGCATGGCGGAATGGGCGAAGAAGACCGGCATCAAGAAAAGCGCGCGCTTCAAGGACATCGAGATCCTGGAGAAACTGCCCCCGATCTGGCTCGAAGACTGATCATGCCGAAAATCCTTTTCATCGCCGCGCACCGCCCCGACCGCTCGCCCAGCCAGCGCTTCCGCTTCGAGCAGTATTTGGATTTTCTGAAGGCGAACGGCTTCGAGTACGATTTCTCTTACCTCATCTCCGAGCGGGACGACAAAATTTTCTACAGTCCCGGCAACTGGTTCACGAAATTCTCCATCTTCCTTGAAAGCGCCCGCAAGCGCCGCCGCGACGTGGCCCGCGCGAAGAACTACGACATCGTTTTCGTGCAGCGCGAAGCCTTCATGACCGGCTCCACCCGCTTCGAGAAAAAATTCAGCGAGGCCTCGAAGCTCGTGTTCGATTTCGACGACGCGATCTGGCACCTCGATGTTTCAGACGGGAATAAAAAATTAGGCTGGCTGAAAAATCCCGGCAAAACGGCGCGCATCGTTTCGTACGCGCAGCTCGTCATCGCCGGCAACGCTTACCTCGCCGAGTACGCGAGAAAGCACAACCCGAACGTCGTCGTCATCCCGACCACGATCGACACGCAGCAGTACAAGCGAAAAAACGTCGCGCGCGAGCCCGGGCGCATCGTCATCGGCTGGACGGGCAGCATCACCACGATCAAGCATTTCGAGTACGCGCTGCCTTTCCTGCGCGAGCTGCGAAAAAAATACGGCGATCGCATCCAGGTAAAAGTGATCGGCGACGCCTCCTACGTGAACGAAGAGCTCGGCATCCGCGGCATCGCCTGGAGCAGCGCGAAAGAGATCGAGGAATTAAGCGGCATCGACATCGGCATCATGCCCCTGCCCGACGACGAGTGGACGAAAGGCAAGTGCGGGCTGAAAGGCTTGCAGTACATGGCCCTGGAAATTCCCACGGTGATGTCGCCCGTCGGCGTGAATACGGAAATCATCCGCGACGGGGAAAACGGCTTTCTCGCAGGGGAAATAAACGAATGGGTAGAAAAAATTTCCCACCTCGTCGAATCCGAAGAGCTGCGCAAAAGCATGGGCGCGGCGGCGCGCAAAACGGTAGAAGAAAAATATTCGGTGAAAGCAATGGAGCAGGAATATTTGAAGCAGCTGCGGAGCCTTTTGTAGCGGTAGCAAAAAAACCTCACCTCTTTCCTCTCCAAAGGAGAGGACGCTACAAGTCCGCCTGCGGGCGGAAAGCAGCATATTTTTATTGGCAGAATGCGCTGCTTTCCTGCTACCAGCGTCCTCTCCTTTGGAGAGGAAAGAGGTGAGGTCAGTAAGCCCCCGCAGAATAAATGCTATTTTTGCGTGAACCTAATTTTCGCTTCCATGTCCAGCTCCACCGCTACCGAATTGAAGAACACCGCCCTCTCGCAAAAGCACATTTCCCTCGGCGCCAAGATGGTGCCTTTCGCCGGGTACAACATGCCCGTTTCCTATTCGGGGCTGAACGACGAGCACCTGGCCGTGCGCAATGCCGTGGGCGTGTTCGACGTGTCGCACATGGGCGAGTTCATTCTCAAAGGCGAGCGCGCGCTGGACCTCATTCAGCTCGTGACCAGCAACGACGCCGCTGCCCTGGCCGACGGGCGCGTGCAATACTCCTGCCTGCCCAATGGAAAAGGCGGCATCGTGGACGACCTGCTCGTGTACCGCATCGACGAGAAAACGTACATGCTCGTGGTGAACGCGTCGAACATCGAGAAAGACTGGAACTGGATCAGCAGCCACAATACCTTCGGCGTAGAGATGAAAAATATTTCCGAGCGCACCTCGCTGCTCGCCGTGCAAGGCCCGAAAGCGCTGGACACGCTGCAGAAGCTGACTGATATCAAGCTCGCCGACATCCCGTATTACCATTTTGCGAAAGGCCGCTTCAACGGCGTGGACAACGTGCTCATTTCGAACACGGGCTACACGGGCGCGGGCGGCTTCGAAGTGTATTTCGAAAATGAAACGGCGGAAAAAATGTGGGACGCGATCTTCGCCGCCGGCGCGGAGTTCGGCATCAAGCCGGTCGGGCTGGGCGCGCGCGACACGCTGCGTTTGGAAATGGGCTTCTGCCTCTACGGGAACGACATCGACGATACGACTTCGCCCATCGAAGCGGGCCTGGGCTGGATCACGAAATTCAACAAGGAATTCATCGACAAATCCGTGCTGCTGGAGCAGAAGGAAAAAGGCGTGAGCCGCAAGCTCGTCGGTTTCGAAATGATCGAGCGCGGCATTCCCCGCCAGCATTACAAGATCGCAGACGCCGGCGGCAACGAGATCGGCGAAGTGACCTCGGGCACGCAATCGCCCTCGCTGCAGAAAGGCATCGGCATGGGCTACGTGAAAACGGAATTCAGCAAGGCCGGCAACGAGATCTTCATCCTGATCCGCGACAAAGCCGTGAAAGCGCAAGTCACTAAGATCCCGTTCTTAAAAAAGTAACGCAGATCATTTTTGATTGTTGATGTTTGATTGATGATGTCCTTACATATCAACAATCAACATCAACAATCAAAAATCCCAACCTCTCTCTCGCGTGAGCGAAAACCAGAAACTAAAGATCGACGCTTGTTTTTCTCCCTTTTTGTACCCGGTGTACAGGGATCATGAAAGCATCGTCGTCATCATCGATATCCTGCGCGCCACCTCCGCCATCTGCACGGCTTTTCATCACGGCGCGGAAAAGATCATTCCCGTCGCGAAAGTGGAAGAAGCGCTCGCGCTGAAGCAGCAAGGTTTTTTGGCCGGCGCCGAACGCGATGCGGTGAAAGTGGAAGGCTTCGATTTCGGCAATTCGCCTTACGATTACATGGGCGATCACGTGAAGGGACAAACCATCGTGCTCACCACGACGAACGGCACGCAGGCGATCGAAGCGGCGAAGCATGCGTACAAAGTGGTCGTGGGCGCGTTCACGAACATCACGGCGCTCTGCGATTTTCTCGTGAAGGAGCAACGTCCCATCCTCCTGCTCTGCTCCGGCTGGAAGAACCGCTTCAACCTCGAAGATTCGCTCTTCGCCGGCGCCGTCACGCAGGCGATCTACGAGCGCGCTTCGGAGAGCTACAAGCTCGGCGACGCCTGCCTGGCTTTGCGTTACCTCTATCAAATGGCGGAGCAGGATCCGAACAAATTCCTCAATCATTCTTCGCACAAGGAACGCCTCGCGCGCCTCAACCTGAAGAAAGACATCCGCTATTGCCTGACGCCGGATCAGACGGATGTGATCCCGGTGCTGCGGGACGGCGCGCTGGTGAGGATGTAGCTTTTGTTGCGTTCCTTCCGCTTCCTCCAGCAATAATTAACGTTTTTTCGAATTATTCCCGCAGCGCTGAAAAGCAGTATTTGCAGGGCCTTGGCGCGGTTTTGGCTGCATTCCGGGCGAAGGAGAATGTGGGGAATGAAACTGCTTTTACATATCGCGACCCTTAGTTTGGTCATGCTGCTTTTTTCCTGCAACGAAGATCAGCCTGCTCACTCATCCGACTCGACGGATGGAACGCAGCAGCATGCGCACCTGAAGGATAAGAGCGAAAACATCGCGCCAAACGAAATCGCTTTTAACAGCACCGACCGCAGCGGGAAAAAGCAGGGCAAATGGATGACGAAGCACCGTAACGGCCTGCCCGGCTACGAGTACTGGCGCAATGATACGCTGCACGGCTATTTCAAATTCTGGTACCAGGACAGCACGAAGCTTTTCGAAGAGGGCTGGCACAGCAAGGGGCGGCTCGACAGCTTTCTGTTCATCTACGAGCGCGGCAAGCTGAAAGGCGTCTCGAAATTCGAGGACGGCAGCTGGCAATGGATCGGCTTCCCGAGCGACGCGCAGTATATTCTGCCGGAAAAAAGTTTCGGCATGAAAGCGGGAAGCGTGTACGTCGATTGTCCGTATGCAAACAAAAAGACCTGGTACCGCGGCTTGTTCGTGAACCGCAAGCCCAGCGGCATTCACTACAGCTACCGCGAGGACGGCTCGCTGCGCTACAAGTACGATTACGACAGCAAGCAGGTTTTATACTACGACAAAAACGGTCAGCTGATCGATACGATGAGCATGGAGAGGTGCGGCGGCGTGCCTGCGGGGAAATAAGATTACGTTAAAGAATTTGTCACGGAGACACGAAGACGTTGCCTCTGTATTTCTTGGTACCCCCTCTGTGCCGTGGTTATATTTCTGCACATCTCTTTTCCCTAACTTCGCCGCATGCGCAAGCGCCTCCTCATCGCCGCGATCCTGTTCCTCAGCCTGCTGCTCTGGAACAATTTGCATTCGCCGCAAACGGCGCAGTCCTGGGGCTTTTACGGGCACAAGCGCATCAACCGCATGGCGGTGTTCACGCTGCCGCCCGGCATGATCGGCTTCTACAAAAAGCACGTCGATTTCATCAGCGAGCACGCCGTGGATCCCGACAAACGCAGGTACGCGAATCCCGACGAAGCGCCGCGGCATTACATCGACATCGATCATTACGGCGCGCACCCGTTCGACAGCGTTCCGCTATTCTGGAAACAAGCCGTCGCGAAATACGGCGAGGACACGCTGCAGGCTTACGGCATCGTCCCCTGGCACATCGACAAGATGCTGTACCGCCTGACGGAAGCGTTCCGCGAAGGCAACGTGGACAAGATCCTTCACTACTCCGCCGACATCGGCCACTACATCGCCGACGCGCACGTGCCGCTGCACACCACGGAAAATTACAACGGCCAGCTCACCGGCCAGCACGGCATCCACGGCTTCTGGGAGTCACGCGTGCCCGAGCTCGAGGCGGAGAGCTACGATTACTGGCTCGGCCGCGCACGCTACGTCGACCAGCCGCAGCAAAAAGCCTGGGACTTCGTGAAAGCCAGCCACGCTGCAGTAGATTCGGTGCTGCGCTTCGAGCGCGAGCTCACCGCCAGCTTTCCCGGCGACCGCAAGTACGCTTTTGAAAACCGAGGCAACAGCACGATCAAAACCTACAGCGAAGAATTTTCACTCAGCTACAGCAAAATGCTCAACGGCATGGTGGAGCGCCGCATGCGCGAGTCCATCATCATGGTCGGCAGCTTCTGGTACACGGCCTGGGTGAACGCGGGACAGCCCGATCTCGTGCGATTGGAAACCAAAGAGGTGAGCGATTCGCTGAAGAAGATCTTCGAGCAGGAAGAATATTTATGGAAGAATGGGAAGGTGAAGAATCCCAAGGGGCACGAAGACTGATTCAAAATTTCCCACAGCCTTGCGCGCGTGGATTTGCGCGAATGCAAAAATTTGAACCTTGAATTCTGAATTCAGAAGGTGTCCACAACGCGCTGCGCCCCGTCTGCCGTGATCGCTATAATCCTGCGCTGCCCGTTCTTCAAAAATTCCACGCAAAAAAATCCCGTCTGCTTGTCTTCCTGGAATTTTGAAGGAAACTTTTGCTTCTTCTTCAGCTTGTCTTTTTTGCTCACCGCGCCGCTGACGAGATAATGATTGCTCTTCGCATCCGTCAAATACTGCAGGTTGTGATCGTGTCCTGACACGTAGAGCAGGTCGCCGTGCTTTTCCAGCACCGGCAATAAATACTTGCGCATGCGCCTGTAGCGCGGATGCACCATGTCCTGCGAAAGCGGGCGATCCACGCCCAGCCAGCCGAAAATTTTCAGCGGCGTGTAATCGACCAGGCCGTGCAGGATCCAGAGATGGCCTGCGTGCTCGCCGTTGGTGTACATCGGGTGATGGCCGGCGATGATGATCTGCTCGTTCTTTGTTTTTGCTTCCGTGATCAGGCTGTCGAGCTCGTGCGCCATTTTTTTCAGGACGCGTTTGCGCTTGCGGGCGTTCATTTGGCCGGGACCGCTTTTGATGCAGTTCTGCAACGGGTATTGCGTATCGAGCGCGATCAGGCGGAATCCCGGGAAGGGCTGCACGGCAACCGGGCCGGGCGTTTGCGCGGAAGGAAGAAAACGCTCGGCGGAAGGATTCAGCAGGAAGGAGCAGCTGTCGGCGAGAAATAATTTCACCTCGCGCTCTTGCCGTTCCAGCGACGCCGCTCCGTTCCTGCGCTGCTGCAGCCAGTCGTGGTTGCCGGGAATGACGTAAGCGCTGCCCTCGAAGCGCTTCAGCTGCGCGAGCTGCGCGAATAATTTGTTGCAGCCGTGCACGTCGCGGAAGGGATGGCGCGAATAATATTTCGGATGCAGGCCGGGATAGGAATTGTCGCCGAGAAAAATCACCGCTGCGCTGTCGCGGCCCTCGAGCTCCTTTCCCAATTGCAGCAAAGCGGGGCCGGGCCGTTCGCCGTCGCCGCCGTCGCCGGCTAAATAAAGGCGGAAGACGACGCTGGTGTCCTGCGCGGAAAGAAGAAGCGGGAAAAAAAGCAAAAGGAACTGGAGGGTTCTCCGAAGCATCATGCGTAAAAATACGGAATCACCCGTGTTAAAGAGTTTCGCGCAAAGACGAAGGCCGCAAAGAAATTTCTTGACGGGCTTCGTCTTTGCGCGAAATTTTTGTTTCAATCCTTAATTCGCAAACACCATCTGCTTCGTCATCGCTACTTTGCCATCCACCACCAGCGAATAGAGATACGCCCCCGAAGCCCCGTAACCGTGCTCGTACAGCACCTCGTTCATGCCCGGCTCCAGCTTGATCGGCAGCTCGCGGACGAGCTTGCCTGACAGATCGCTGATGCGGATGGACGCTTTTTTGTGTTTCGGACGCTGATCCACCTGCACGCT
>Ga0196978_1000434_pt1 | contig 21225 bp, 25 predicted proteins | sample S3v_2013CmetaG_FD_155491 | JGI IMG/M metagenome (GOLD analysis project Ga0196978, IMG submission 155491) | Soil microbial communities from Anza Borrego desert, Southern California, United States - S3+v_20-13C | ecosystem: Environmental > Terrestrial > Soil > Desert | place: USA: California... | reverse complement strand
CATCCGGCTTCTTATAATCCTTGAGCAACTCGTCGAGCAGTTCGGGTCGGATCGGTGGCATAATCAGGTCTCCTTTCGAGACGAAACGGTTGATTATCGCCACTTACACAGAATCTAGAAAGGGTTCCTCGAAACCAAATAACTGATTTTGCTACGACTTGCAGCCGCGGGCAAAATCGAGCCATTTTCTACCCCTTACCACCTCTTACCCCACGCCCCCCTGTGTTTCTCTAAATTCCTGCCACAGTCCTGCCACAGTGCCATCCCTTCGGAATGAAATTCCGAAGCTCAGTTCTCACCCTACCTGTTGAGCTTGGGTATTACTACCATGAAGCTGCTGGTAGTATTAGACCCGGTGCCGGTTGACCCTGTACAGCTACTTTCTACCCCGTCGGCAGCGTACAGCTTCACCCTTCCACGCTCCAATTGCTTCAGGACAGCAGGATCATTGAAGGCGAAGCGGCCCCCGAACACTTCCACCGGCCCCAACTGCCCCGGGTCATAGGTAAGACGCTGCCCCGCACATCTGTTTATGTCATTGAATATGTCGGCGCCGCAGGACATCGGATAGTTATTACCGTCATCACATGAGACGCCGCACCCCTTGCATGGCCCGGTGGTCTCCGAATACCTTTGGCAAGTTACCACCTTAATGGCCACGGGTGTCGAGGAGGTGCCGGGTTCACTCTTCATCTTAATGATCTCTACCAGCGCCTCACCGAATCGCGTCCTCGACTTATCGACTCTGTAGGCCCCGGCTTTTAACGTTATCCGGGCATACCCCAGGGCCGCTGAGACCTCGGGTTCTAGTTGCTTGTCCCGCTCGATGCGGATAGTCCCGTCCCGGAGCGCCGCCTCCCGGTGAAAGGTCATGCGAAGGCGATCCCCTTCTACCTGAAAGGCGGCAGTGCCGAAGCCGTCGGCAACTTCCGCCGGCGACATTTCGCCGGCGGCTATTGTAAACCCGCGGGTTATGCAAATCCCGAGCGGAACGTTACAACCACCACCTCCCCCGGGCCCGATCATTCCGCTCCACATGAATAGAATCTTAATATTGACGCTCGGGCCGCCCGCTGACCCCCCGGCCCGTGGGACCGCTCTCGCTAGTGACGCAGGCTTGATGACGCTCATCTCGACGGACAACTCGTCGCGATCCTGATTGCAGCCCTTTTCCTTTTTACAGTCCAGGCATTCCACGACCAACTTGTCGCGATACACTTTGCTCTTTAATCCCGTCGAATCGAAGACGACTCCGAGCTGTTCGGTTGCGGCCGGGCCGATCAGGACGGCCTCCGTCGGTCGTTCGAACCGAAGATACTTAATCTTATCCTTGATGCGGAAAGTGTGGGGCTGCGAGCACCGGTTATTGATGGAGACCGCCGAGCGGGCCGTCTTCCCTTCCTCGACTTCGAGCCGCCAGCCTGCCTGTGCCGCCGTGTCTTCGGCTATCATGTCGGGACGGATCGTGAGGAAAAGAATACTCAGAGAGAAGAAAATGAGCAGCGTCGGACACCGCCGCTGGCGGGTGCTCTGAGAGGACCTTTTCATTTGTCACACTCCTTATCTTGAGTGAGTGGTATGAGGCTAACAAGAAAGGATCTCGTCAGCTGACGTGCGAGGTGCTAATGCGAGGTACCAAACGCCGGGAGGATATTCTTACAATGAGCGCCTGTCAATATCGAAGTTCTACCTCAATTAATTTCCGACCAAGGTGGTCACTCGCACCGTTTCCGCAACAGGGTCCTTTCTACCCCTCTGAACGTTGAGGTGGACGCCCCACGCTCAACATGACTCTCGGCGCAGAAGTTTAATGAATTTCATCATCAACGGGTGGTGAGGCGCGAGAGAATCCGCCAGGCTGAATTATCGTAACTCCGCCTGGCAGCTCACAGGAGCGAGGTTTGAATGATTTCGCTCGGCTCACCGGCCGTACTGGTTTCCGCGTCGGCATCGATTACAATGTCCGCGTCAATCCCTAAAATCAGAACAGGTATGTCTATGTCGCCGACGCCGCGCATTTTGAGATCCCAGGTGAACTGCTCGAAGTAAGCCACGCCCGTTGACATCTCGACCGTGAAGCCCCTCACCGGCACGATCTCGACCCCGCATTCTATGTGGCCGAGGTTCTTGAAGATGGTCATCTTCGCGCACACGTTATAGACCATGAACGCGTACTTGCCGAACTGGACTTCCACCCCCAGCTTATCCTTAACGAAATCCATCTCGCGGAAAGCGCCCTTGCCTCTGATACGCGTCGGCTTATAGCCATCCACGTAATGCTCGTCGGAGTAGACGCAAGGGACTTTCACAGGCGCCCACCCGCTCTTACCTTTGAAGCCTACTTTGAAAGCTTCGTTGAGGGCCTTCGGGTTGAAGAGCATTCGGAGCCCTTTAGTCTTCTCCTTGCTCTTCTTAGTCTTCAACTGGTGAGCGTCGATGCCGCTGATGACATCTTCGATTTCAGAGAGGAGCTGAGGGAATCTTTTGTTTATCTCCTCTTCGCCGTTATTGAACGAGTAGCGGGCGGCGATCCTCATGCACGCTTCTCCTCCTTGAGCCACTCCAGCGGAACCTGCGCGACCTTCTCTCTGCCCGTCGGCTGGTGGACAGGCTTCCCGAGCTGTCGGTAGCGGAGCCGGCCGGAGTAGAGGTCGTCGATCCGCTGCCGCGCGATCTCGATGTACTGCTCTTCCTTCTCACAGCCGAACGCCCTCCGCTTGTTACGCAGCGCCGCCAGGAGGGCCGAGCCGACGCCGGAGAAGGGGTCGAGTACCCAATCCCCCTCGTTGGTGAGCGCCAGGACGCAGCGCTCGACCAGCTCTATGGGGAACTGGCAGGGGTGAATAGTTTTCTCCGGGTGGTTGGCCTTAACGTTCGGGATCTCCCACACCGCGGACTTCCAATCCTCGTCCACGACCGGCCAGAAGTCGGAAGGGTTCTTCCCCTTCGGATTCCCGGAAGGCTGCCCCTTCTTCTCGCCCTTAAAGTGAGTCTTGCCGGGGTACTTCGATGGGATTCTGATGTCGTCGAGGTTGAAGGTGTACTCGTCGCCTTTGGTGAACCAGAGCAACGTCTCGTACCTGCCGGAGAAGCGCTTCGAGGCGTGGAGGCCGTGCTCGAAATGCCAGACGATACGGTTGCGCAGCTTGAGGCTGTGCTTTTTGAAGAAGGGGTAATAGAGGATGTCGAGCGGGAAGACTTCGCCGTCCTCGACGTAGTTCCCAACCTGCCAGCATAGTGAGCCCTCCGGCGAAAGCACCCTGACCAGCTCGTCTACAATCGGATTAAGCTCTTTCAGGTATGCGTCCAACTCGGTAGCCTTCTCATAGGCTTTACCGAGATTGTATGGAGGCGAAGTGATGATGAGTTTGACGAGTCCATCATCTAAAGTTCTTAAGGTCTCTAGACAATCTCCTAACGCTATAACGATCTCAGCATCGGATTTATATGCCGGCAGAACCTGCGGCTGCTGTGACGCTGTAGGGTCGAAGGTTAATTTCATATGCACATGCTATGAGGTTATTTGGTACTTAGTAAGTGGCGGAGTTCTGGCAGATTCTTAACGAAGTCTGTAACGCGGGATACTGTCTCACGCAAGACTTCTGAATCATTCAGCACTGTTGACCTCCACTTCATCTCCAGACAATAAATGTCTGTGGGTGAAATAACAGTAATATCGCCGATGATCGTCCTGGTGTCATTTAGCTCTTTTTCTGTCGCAACTACCATCTCGGGGTCTTTAAGCCACTCCCGCAGTGTCTGAGCAATCATTGCATTCAAAATCGTTTCATCACCAACGAGCTTCATTAGCTCTGAAAACATTACTTTCTGCCGCTCATCCAAACGGCCACGGCGGGAAGGATCATCAATGAACCCATGCTGCTGGAGGAACGCACCCATAGCCGTATTAGCAAGGGATTCCTGCGCGCGTACACGAACAGTCTCGCGCTGAATTAGTTCCAGTTCCTTAAGCCTGTCCATAAGCTCGGGTGGAGCATATGCAGTGACAATCGCGAGCGCCGTCCTCATAGGCAGGTATAAGATTCTTAAATCGAGATATGAAGCCGCTTGAGCAAACTCTGCCGCCCTGGTTTGCCACTCTCTTACTTCTTTAGAGTCTCCACTCAAAATCCGCGAAATTTGAACGGACTGTCTCTCGCCTACAGTCAGAGCACGTACGATGTCATGATTGCGGCGAAGGTCATCTTCAAACGAGCAGAAAACCATCCAGAGGTGAATACGTTTATGCTTAACTTCTGAGGCGGACGCCTCCAACTTAACTCGGCGCGATGTGATCTCATGATGGCAGTTCTCAATGAATTGCCCTATCGACTGCGAAGCTTCAGCTACTGCTTTAGCGAGTTCGTCAGATATTCCATAATCTAATAAAGTGCGAGACTCATTAAAGGCGCTCAACGTTTCATTCGTAATTTGGACAAATTGATTACGGGGCGGGCCATCGAACACAAAAAAAGGACGCTCTCTAGTTGTCATTCCCCCTATTTCTGCCGCTCTTTTGCTAATAGCCTGCGCTAGTGATGAGGATGTTGTCGGGATAACGAATAACGTCTTACGCCCGACATCGCTTCGAAAATCTAAATTGAGCGTGGTAAGAAGCAAGTCAAGTTCTTCATCACGAAGCGAGCCTGGCGCTTCGCGGCCTTCCAGCACAACTACTGAGACTACGTTAGGGTCTCTCCGGAGTAATGCTAAGGCCCCCTCGACAGAACCACGATGATCTAACGCCATCCCCTTTGCGTTATACGTTTTTATAGAGTCAATGAATAGGCTGAGTGAATTTAAGAAGGTTGTTTTACCGCTGCCTGTAACACCACTGATAACGTAGAGCCTACCCATAGCCATCTCGCGGACAAGACGGATCTCCCGCTCAATATCCGCAAGTGCTTCCCGCACAGGTCTCACTAATGGCCTCAGTGGTAGATTCCTAATCTTAGCTTCAGCCTCTAACGCCTCATACCTGCGTGGGAGGGTTAATAGAGGGAACGACGGGCGCACTGGCACATCGACACGCCAATCAGCTTTTGCGCGCATCTGCGCTTCCGTGACCTTGAGTGCATTTACTGATGATGAGGTGCCAAGGTCAAGTAAAGTAAGTTGTGAACTATCAGGGACTTTATCTGATGATCGCTTCTTATTTGGCACAAAATACTCCCGCTAATTTTCTGCATGCGTTAGCTGAATTTACGAGCTACAGCAGTTTTCTTAGAACCCATTGCTGGCGCTGCAAATGTTGCACCCGCCGCTAAGTCTCGGATTTTCAATCTCGCCTTTTTCGCGCCGGGAGTAAAAAACTGACTCCCGAGCATCTCCGCCGCCGTCTAAGTGTCCACGCAGTAACCTCCCCTTATTTCACAACGAGAGGCTTATGTATGCCCGCCGCCAAGGGTGACTCTGCCGACGTGCGCTCGATTTATAGAACGGGGGACCGGGTGGTTGTGGAGCTGCCCTCCGGCTTTTACGTACTGACAGTTCATAGCGCGGAGGTCATCGCCGGCGAGCTGTGGCTCCGCGGGAGTTGGCTGGGCTTCGGCACATCCTTCCCGGCCCGGTGTATCATCCGCAGGCTCGCGCCCGGCGAGCGCTTCTACTGGTGGCAGATGTTGAGGTGAAGTCGCTCAGGCGCTCTTGCGAGCTTGCTCCTCTTCCTCGTCTTCAAACACCTTTCGGCCTTTGGTGGTCGCGTCGATCCGTCTGCCAACGGGAGGCGTCCGCAGGCTCATCATCTCGGCATAAGCCAGTAAGATGTCCTGATTTTCTGGCGTCAGTCCTCTGAAATATTCAACGAGCCTTAATTCATTAAGTTGAAGATCGCCGCTTACAGATTTCCCGCGAGCTATAGCAAATATTTCATCCTCGGGAACACCTAAGCCTTTAGCTAGAGCTTGTAGCTTCTCAGGGGATACATTCTTCACATACCCATTTTCAATTCGAGATACATAAGCATCCGTAATTCGACCACCACTCTGCCTTTCAACGTCCGGAGTAGATAAGCCTTTCTCACTGCGCACTCGGCGCACATAGTCAGCTAAAGGCTCCTGCTTTCTACTAACCATAGAGGACAATCTACTATCGTAGTTTCTACCTACGGTTAGAGCTTCTTCTATCAAAGTAGTTGACATATTTATTCTCTTCTTATAGTTTCTACTCTCGTAGGAAATTCTTCTACGACACGTAAAGGAGAGGATATGTATCGAGCAGATTTAATCCGCGCGGAGATGGGGCGACAGAACCTCTCTCGTTCTGCACTTGCCGCTAAGTCCAGCCTGAACGTCAACACTGTCTCAGCCATCTGCCGTGGGAAGGAGCGTGTTGCAGTCCCGACCTTAGAGCGAGTGGCGAAGAGCTTGGGCCTGACCATGCAACAACTCTTTGAGCCCGAGCAGCGAGCCGACCGCGCCACAGCTTGAGGCCCACATACCGCCGGGGAATCTAGCGCGTGAAGGGACGCGCTGACAGTTCCCACCATCATCAACTCTGAACAGTCACGGGCGGGAGTCAGGAAGATGATCACCAGATGCTCACCAGCGAAGCCAACCGGCTCGCCGTCGGTCATCACGCCAAGGCCGTCCGCCTCGCACTCCTGCGCCTCGGCATGCGCCGCTGCTCGGTGCGCCTCGTCCGCTACCAGTGTGAAGAGAGCCCGCTGCGCCTCGACTGGTACGGCCTCTTCTGGAGGTGGTTCAAAGCCCTCTGGCGGGCGCACCGCCCCGGCGCCGAGTTCCTCTTGGAAGACTTCTGCTCGCGCGTCGAGGCCCTGCGCCTCGAGGACGACTGCCAGGCCGGCGACTGGTACGAGCAGATCGCGGAGTGTGCGCGCGAGCACGGCGAAGCCTTACAGGCGGCCATCCAGCGCAGGGACCCGCTCGCCATCCGCCGCGAGCTGGCCGAGTCGATAGCCGCCGAGCGCCGCCTCCTGGCCATGCTCTCAGAGAGAGAGGAGGCCGCACACGCTGCATGACAGCTATAAGGCATCCGCGGCCGCGGGAAGGGCGTGGCCGCGCTGACGGGGAGGGGCGTGCGGACCTGCTCCGCCCCTCCCCGGAGGTTCTGACGATGAGTAACGTCTACGAGCTGAGACCACCCGCCGCTGCCGCGGCGGCCGTCGAGGCCGAGCCGCTGGAGGAGGCCGTGCGCGAGGTGAGCGCGCGGATCGCCGAGAACAACGCCGAGCGGCGCCGCCTCTTCGCCCGACTCAACGAGCTGCGCGGCCTCACGCCTTCACTGCGCCGTCGGCGCGTGCGCTCTCTCCCACCCGCGCCGGCCGAGCCCGTCACCTTCTCCATCGAGGAGGCCGATGTGTCGGCCCCTCGCCAGGTCGCGCGAGGGGGAAGATGAGCGCCCGCGTCACACAGCCTTCGGGCACCGTGGCCGACCTCGGCGACGAGCAGGCGTTCCGCCGCCGCCGCAACCACGCGCAGATCGAAGCCATGACCGGCCTGATACTTCAGGTGGTCGGCTACCCGACCAGGAGACATCGGGACTTCATCTGCGCTTTGCAGAGCACCAACAGCGGCAACGACGCCCGCGTCCCTTACACGCCCTTCCGCCGCGCGCACCTCACGCTCGCCGACCTGATGATGTGCGACGGCACGCCCGAGACTAAACGGAAGGCTGTGTATCGGGAGATCGTCACTCTCAGAACCTTCCAACGGCGCAAGGGGCTCATCCTCTTCAACGTCACCTCCGGCAGTGAAGAAGAAGCTACTGAATACGTCGATTACCTCACGCCGGCCGCGGACGCCGCCGTGCAGCGCGCCCTCTCATCCCCACTCTGGAAAACGGACAAGCAGGCGGCCAAGCGCGAGGCCGTCGCGTGGGCCGTCGAGCAGCTCCCGCGCTGCCCCGTCGAGGAAGGCCCTGACGATGAAGGGCAGGAGCCGCCGCTCGCCGAGTACCAGGAGCACGTCCGGCGCAGGATCCTCTCGGAGCTGGAGCGGGCGGCGCTCAAGATCGAGGAGCGCGGAGGCGACGCCGAGCTGTGGGCGCGCCAGCTCGTGAAGGACGCGCTCAAGAATCTGGAGTCGCTGAAGAAGACCGCCCCGGCCAGGCTCGACCACTCGGCGCTGCGCGCCGTCGAGGACGACGACGAGGCGGGAGGGGAGGACACGGCTGAGGCGGGTGGTAATACGACGGGGGACAGTTCTGTCCGCCCCCCCTCCTCAGACGTGGTCACGGTCGAGCATCCGGAGCCGGCCCATGATCATGAGGAGGGGGCTGACAGTTTTGTCCGCCCCCCCTCTGGAACCTCAGATGATTCCGCGCCCTTCGCGCTCGACGAGCCGACGCTCTTCTCGGAGGGGAGCCCGGAGGGCGCTTCGAAGCTTAAAACGCCGCTGGAGGCCGCGCTCGCCTACGCCAGGCGTGGCTGGCCCGTCTTCCCGCTGCACAACCCCGACCCGCACCGCGGCTGCTCGTGCCTGGAGGCTAAAGCCTGTAGGAGCCCGGGCAAGCATCCGCGCACTAGGAAGGGGCTCAAGGACGCCTCGACCGACCCGGCGCAGATCCGCCAGTGGTGGCGCCTCTACCCGCTGGCCAACGTCGGCATAGCCATGGGCCGCAAGAGCGGCCTGGTGGCCATCGACGTAGACCCGCGCGCGGGCGGCGATGCCTCGCTGTGTGAACTGCTGGAGAAGTACGGCGAGTTGCCGAACACGCTGGAGGCCGTGACGGGGGGCGGGGGCTCTCACATCTTCTTTGCTCATCCCGGAGTCAGCTTCAAGAACTCCTCATCCTCTTTAGGCGAAGGGCTCGACGTGAAGACCGACGGCGGATACGTCGTCGCGGCGCCGAGCCTCCACGCGTCAGGGAAGCGCTACCAGTGGCGCGCCAGGCGCAGCCCCGCGCACATGCCCGGATGGCTCCTGAAGCTCCTCACTCAGGAGAAGCCTCCGGCGCCATCCCCGGCTAAACCTTCGTCGCCTCGACGAGAGCAGGGCTCTCCAATCGTCGGCGCCATCATCCCTTACCGCGCGCGCAACACTCAGCTCTTCAAACTCGCCTGCTCGCTCCGAGGCGACGGCGCAGGCCTCGACGAGATCGAGCGCGCCGTCTTCGACGCCTACGAGCAGCGGTGTGTGAAAGAGCCCGAGCCCATGACCGAGGCTGAGCTTCGGAAGATCGCTAAAAGCGCGATGAGGTATCCGGTCGGGAGGTAGTCATCCGATGAAGAGGCAACAACTCGCCCTCGCTTTCCGCCGGCATCGACTCACGCGCGACGTGCAGACCGAGAGGCTGGTCTGCTCCGTCTGCGGGTGGTCGTGGAAGTCTCAGCCTCAGTCCGACTGCCCCGGCCTACCACGCTACGCCTACGCGGATATCCCCGCGGGGCTGCGTCACAAGACCGGCCTGCGCGAGATGCGCCTCAAGCCGGGCGGGCCTGCGCGCGGGGTCTACTACAGGTCAGGTCAGGCGGGGAAGCCGACGGCCTGGTGCTTACTCTATGCCGTCTCGGAGGCGCTCCCGAGTAGCGGTAAGGGGGTTCAGACGAAAGGAGTCAGTGATGAGTGAACAGAGTGAAGACCTGAAGGCGCTGGCCGAGCGCGGCCAGCTCACGCTGCGGATCAAGGGCGGCGCGGTCGCCGCGCGCTTCGTCGCGCCCCCGGCGCTGGCGCTGATGGCCGGCAACGGGCATCCGCCGGAAGGGCTGCTATGGGGCGCGCGCTTCTTCTCCCTGTCTCCAGAGGGCAGCTACGTCGAGGGGCTGCTCTACCCGCTCTTCAACCCCGGCGCGGTCGCCTTCCCTTACGCCTCGGCCGGCGCTGCGATCACCTCCTGGCTCACGGAACTGCTGCGCCGCCACCCGCAGCTCACGCTCATGCTCGGCACGCGCCTGGCCAGGGTCGTTGCTCTGCACCCTGACGGGAGACTTGAGTGCGAGGTCGAGACCGAGGCGCTGGAGCCAGAGCGGCAGTTCGTCGCCCTGGAGCCGCGCCACCTCGACCAGCTCGTGCGCCAGCTCCCCGCGCTGGCCAAGGGGGAGTGATGGCGCACCCTTCACCCTCAGACCCGCTGCGGCTGGCCGCCGAGTCGCTGGAGCGCTTCCTCGGGCGGCGCCGCGGTCGCATCCTCTACGCCCTCGCCCTGCGCGCCGACGGCTCCGCCACGCTGACGATCTTCGACGGCGACCGGGTCGCCTCGGCCGAGCTGTCCGACCCGATGGTCGAGCAGCTCATAGAACAACTCAGGAGCCGTGAGCGCGGCCGCGCTTACGGAGGCGCGATAGGAGCCCCGCAGGGCTCGAAGCGGCAGGTTCTTCCCGGGGATGAGAACTGAGGGTGACGTGCCAACTGTCAGTCTGCCTCTCCGGACAGAATTTTTATGAATTTCATCATCAACGGACTTCAGCTCGGCCAGTGTTTATGCGGGTCTCAGATGAATCCCGTTGACCAGGAGTAATCATCAAGGGATGGCGATCTTAGTCGGCGACAGCAACGAGGCGGCGCGCCCGATCCGGAGTACCTCACAGGCCCCTGAAGGGGCCGTGAAGGCGTGCACGGGGCCGTGCGGCCGCACGCTGCCCCTCTCCTCATTCGGCGTGCGCCGCGCGAGCCGCGACGGCCGCCGCTCGGACTGTAACGAGTGCCGGCGCGCGCGCCGAGGCCCCAGGGGCAAGGAGGGGCGGGCGGCCGCGGCGCTGGAGCGCGAGCTGCTGGAGCTGGCCGCCGACTTCGAGGAGCCCTCACTCGCCGACGTGCTCTCGCGCGCCCTGGAAGAAGTCCGCCAGATCGGGGCGAGCGGCGAGCGGCGGGCCGAGCAGGTCGAGGCCGTACGCCGGGCCGTGCTCGTCCACGGCTGCCGGCGGGTGGAAGAGGTGGCCGAGGAGACCAGGCTTTCACGCTGGGCGGTCGAGCACGCGCTCAAGCTCCTGGTCGAGCAAAGGGAGCTGGAGCCGAGAGACGCCTTCCACCTCGGCGAGGAGGCCGAGGCGGCCGGGCGCCCCGTCGTCGAATACCACCCGCGGGCCTACCCGCGCGGGGAGAGCTTCCGCCGCCTCTTCCGCCGCGACGAGGACGGCGACGAGGCGCACGCCCTGGAGGTGCTGCCGTGAGGGCCGCGTGGCTGGGCTCGGCCGGGCTGACGGCGCTGGTGCGCTGCCTGTGCGGGGCGCGCCTATACATATCCCTGCCTCACTGGTCAAGGAGGACTTTCACGCTCTGTGATGATTGCAAGGGCGCGATTCTCTACAGTTCGCTGTCGGTAGTGGACCGCGAAGCCGTGGAGGTCTTTGTGTCTATGGTCATCAGAGAGCAGCAGGAGCGGGGTGCGCTGACGGCTGAGCTGGTGCGCGAGCTGCGCAAGTTCGTCCGCGTCTACGACCAGCAGCCCGAGTGGCTCTGGTCGCCGGCGACGGTCAACTTCGTGCGCGCCGTGCGCCCCGCGCTGGAGCGGCTCGGCGGCCCCATCCGGCCGGCGCACGGCGGCGACGCGGCCTCGCCCGAGCAGGCGTACCGCGCCGAGTAGTGCCGCGCGCGAGCGCGGCGGTGGTCAACTGTTCTTCAACGGGAGGCAGCAGAGCATGAGCACAACCACAGAGAACCGGGGCGGGGCGCGCGCCCCGCTCGTCGAGCTGAGCGGGCCGGAGCGCAGGCGCTACAGCATCAGGCGGGCGCTGGCGGTCGCCGCGGGGCTCGAAGCGCCGGGCTTCGAGCGTGAGGTATCAGAAGAGATCGCGCTGAAACTCCCCAACAGCTACCAGAAGCGCGGCGGCATCTTCATCCCGACCATCTTCTCCCGGGCCGCGCTCGACGCGCACACCACGGGGAAGGGCGTCGAGCTGGTCGGCGAGGAGGCCGGCCCCTTCATCCCCGCGCTGCGCAAGCGGGCGCTGGTGCTCCGGCTCGGGGCGCGGCTGCTCACCGGCCTGGTGGGCAACGTCGGGCTCCCGCGCCAGGACACGTCTGGTGGGGCGCAGTGGGGCGCGGACAACCCCGGCGCCGACTACGCGCAGACCAACCTCACGCTTAGTCAGGTGCCGCTGCGGCCGCGCCTCCTGGTGAGCGCGACGACCTTTACCCGCCAGCTCCTCGTCCAGTCAACCCCTTCGGTGGATGAGATCGTGGCGGAGGACATGGCGCAGGCCAGCGCCGTCGCCCTCGACCTGGCGGCCGTGCACGGCTCCGGCGTCGATAACGAGCCGCTCGGGCTCTACAACATCGACGACGTTACTGAGGTGGACTTCGCCGGCCCGCCCACGATGGGGAAGGTAGTGGAGATGGAGACGGCCGTCGCCACGCAGGACGGCGAGACCGACCCGGAGACGGCCGGCTACCTGACCACCCCGGAGGTGCGCGAGCGGGCGAAGCTGACGGAGGAGGCTTCGGGCGCAAGGCTGTGGCTCGACGGCACGATGAACGACCACCGGGCCGAGGCCACCAACCAACTGAGCAAGGAGCTGGGCGCAGGCTCGGACGAGCACGCGATGGTCTACGGCATCTGGAGCGAGCTGGTGGTGGGCGAGTGGGGCGCGATAGAGATCTTAGCCAACCCGTACACGCTGGCGGCGAAGGGTCTCGTGCAGGTGACGGGCTTCTACCTCGCGGACGTGGCGCCGAGGCACCCGGAGAGCTTCTGTAGGGCTATAGGGCTCGTGCTGTAGTCGATTCAACCTGGAGGTGAGTGATGGGCAGCAGAGTGAACAGCACAGAGCCGGAGGCCGTGAAGGGGCGTCCGCTCGAAGAGGTCGAGAGAGACTTGGCCTGGTGCACCGACGAGCTGGAGGCCCTCAGGGGCGAGCGGGAGGCGCTGCCGGCGCTGGCCGAGGAGGCGACCGCCGCGCTCGACTCCGGAAGGCTGGAGGGGCTGGAGCGGCTCGGGCGCGAGCTGAGCGCGCAGATCGACGAGGCGCAGGCCCGGTTCTGCCGGCTCCAGGCCGAGCGCGCCGGGCTGCTGCTGCCGGAGGTGGAGGAGAAGGCCGCGGCGGCGAAGGTCGAATACGACCGGGCGCACGCCGAGTACCTGGAGGCGTACGCGCGCACGAACCGGCTCGGGGTGGAGTACGACAACGCGCAGGCGCAGGCCCACAGGCTGCGGCAGTCCATCGAGGAGAATGAGCGGCGGGCGCACGAGCTGTCCGGCCAGGCGGCGAGGCAGGTATGAGAGCCACAGGTAAGAAGGCGACGGCGAAGGGGCACGGCGCGGCCGTGAAGCCTCATCTCTCGCTGGTGCAGGGCGCGCCGGTGCAGCTCCCGGCCGGCGTGCCGCAGTACCTCACGGTTGACGAGGTGGCGGCGATGCTCCGGCTCACTCCGAAAGGGATCTACAAGATGGTACATGAGAAACGCATACCCTTTCGGAAGGCCGGTGCTCAACTCCTTTTCGATCCCAAAGAGATCGATGAGTGGACGAAGACCTGCGCTGGTAAAGGGTGACGGGCGCGCGCCGATGGGATAGGATGCGCCGGCCCGTGGCTGCAACTCGGGAAAGGATAGAGTTATGTCAGTGTTCACCCGGCCATGCGGAAGTGAAGGCTGTAAGAAGAAGCATTGGCACTACGCCTTCAGCATCCGTAACGTGCGTTACAGGGGATCACTCCCTGAAGCGCGCACCAAACATGAGGCCGAGCAGGCTGAGACGAAGCTCCGAAGCGAAGTCTTTGAGGGACGTTTCGGCAGGCCGACCGGCTCACAATCTTTCGTCGAATTCGTCGAGGAGGTGTATCTCCCCTGGGCGCGCCAGAATAAGCGCTCGTGGAAGCATGATGAATTCCGCGCCGCCACGATCTGCGCGAGCCGCCAGTTCAGGGGTAAGAGTTTCGCGCAGATAACACCCTTACAGGTCGAGAAGTTCATACAGGAGCGCCGCGCTACGAAGACCAGGCGCGGAACCGACAGGAGCGCGGCCTCAGTCAACCGTGAGCTGCAACTACTCTCCAAGGTCTTTACACTGGCACGTAAGTACAAGGTCACTGACCAGCCGAACCCTTGTGCGGAAGTCCAGCACCTACCGGAGCCGAGTAAGCGCGTGCGCTACCTCCTCGACGAGGAGGAGCCTCGGCTGCTCGCTCAACTGGAGGGGCAGCGGGCGCACCTCCGCCCGCTCGTCGTCGTCGCGCTCGGCACAGGGATGCGGCTCGGCGACCAGCTCAACCTGCGCTGGCCTCAAGTCGATTTCCAACACAACCTGGTTCACGTACCGAACGCTAAGACGGGGCAGGAGTATGAGGTGCCGATGAACCAGGACGTGCGGCGAGAGCTTCAAGCTCTTAAGCGTGCGAGCGCCGGCGCTGAATACGTCTTTCTGAGCGCGCGGACCGGAACGCGCATTAAGGAGGTTAAGAAGGGCTTTAAGACGGCGTGTCGCCTCGCGGGTATTTCAGACCTCCGCTGGCACGATCTGAGGCATACGTTCGGCACGCGCATGGGCGCGGCCGGCTATGGGGCTTATGAGATCGCGGAGCTGATGGGGCACGCCGACATTAAGACGAGCCGGCGCTACGCACACCCCGTCAACGAGCGGAAGCAGGCCGCCGTGGAGGCCACCAGGCGGGGCGCCGCGCAGACCTGCCACAGTCCTGCCACAGAAGCAGAACGGCCGCCGAGGCTGGCGGCCGTAAACTCTTGAAATGATTGGTAGCGGGGGGGAGACTTGAACTCCCGACCTTGGGGTTATGAAGGCTACTGCCACCCGCGCATACACCTCACCACGCGAAAAAGCCGCTTAGATTGCAGGGTCGCAGTCGAGAGATGTGCGCTTATGCGCCGTATGCGCCGTATCGCGCTAATGTAGGCACGACAAAATCCGGGACAAATGATTCAAGGCCGTTCTCTTCGCAATCAGAAGAGGGTCAACCGACCAGCTACCCTAGAATATAATTACGGTAGCTGAGCGAGCCGATCATCAGCCGCGTCCGCCTGTGACCAGCCGCCCGAGTATCCCTAGCGAGAGCATGAGGAAATTGCTGCGCCCGACGGTACGATTCTTTCGCATCCGCGTCCCGCTTCTTTCGCTCTAATGCACGACCTTTAATGAAGTAGCAGGTCGCCACGTCATTGAGCGGCCCGCGCGCGAAAATCGCATTTCTCTCTGCCCCGGATACGCCGCCCACTGGAGGGGACGGGATCGGGTTCGCAGTCAGAACTTGTTGTTCGCGCGGTGCTTGCCCTTCGAATTCGCTAATACACGCCTCTCAGTGAGCGCAACGGATGATATCAGCGCGTAGATTTCAATTTTGAACCCCTGCTTGCCCCTATACCCCTATCCCTCCAAGACTATGAGTATGGAGGGAAATTGACATTTCGGACTGTACACTTTAAATCTAGCTTCGCATAAGGATTCTCATAACAAGGAAAAGAGTAAATCATGGAGGCATTGACATTGACAGCTTTGGCGGCTTTCGTTGCGCCTTTTCTAATGAAGGCGGGGGAGAAAGTGACGGAGAAGACAGTTGAAACGTTGTTTGATTCACGGAAAGAGCTTGTAGAACGGTTTCACGGGCTTTTCAAAACGGAGATTATTTCATTAGGACTAAATGACTCTGAGACCACGGCTTCAGAAGTAACCAAACGACTAGAGGCAAAACCTGAAGTCAAAGAGAGTGTTAACAAAAAGATCGCTGATAATCCAGATATACTCAACGAACTGATCGAGGCTTTTAGACAAATGCCAGACGCTGAATATGAAGGTATAACAATCAACGCTCAAAAAATTGCTCAGATAAATATAAGACCGCAATCTGTCTCTCAAAATATCGAGAATTTCTAACTCATGAATGAAGATGCCGACAAGTTACCGCAATTTGAACGCCTTGCTGACAAAATTGCTCAGTTAAATATCAATCCGCAGCATGTAGAGCAGCACGTCCATCTAGTTGGCAAAGGGCAGTCTTTACTACCTTCAAATATTCCTTCCTCAAAAGGTTTCGTTGGACGTGAAACAGAATTAAGGAATCTGCACGAAGCAAAGCAAAGAGGCAAAAAGGCTTTTGTCCTGCATGGTCTAGGTGGTGTAGGTAAAACAGAACTCGCTTTACAATTCATTGATGAAATTAAGGCTGAATTTGACGCTCACATCCGGGTTGACATGCGCGGCTTAGATGAGAATTCATTGTCACCCGATGATTCGATGTTAGAAGTTATAAGAGCATTCAATCCTAATGTGCGCTCTGACCTAACTGAAAGTGAAGTTAAAAATCTATATATTCAATTATTGAATAAAAACAAGACTCTCATTCTATTTGATAACGCTAAAGACCGCCTCCAAGTAGAGCCCTTGAGTAATTCAAGGGCTCTGACTGTAATAACAGCGCGAAGTAATTTTAATGTGACTGGTGGTATTAGCATCGAAGTTGAACAGATGTCTCCCGCAGATGCAATAAACCTGCTTTATTCGGTCGCTGGCACAGAGCGTTTCAAGGGTAATGCAGAGGCGTTAGCTTTTAGGGCCGCTTACTTGCCGATGGCACTAGTACCATTGGCAAGTATCTTAGCTGAGGACGTAACCCTTGAAGCTGATGAGCTAGTTGAAAAATACAAAACTAGGCAGGAGCGTCTGCGTCTTGCTGATCCTAATCGTGAGAATCTTACAATTGAAGCCTCTTTTGATTTAACCTATGAACTGCTGGATGAAGAAACAAGGTCGCGATGGAGAAAATTAGCGGTCTTCCCCACAGACTTTGATTTAGAAGCAATACAGTCCGTTTGGCAAATTAGTGATGCCAAAGAAGCTCGGTCGGCCTTAGTTAAGAAACATTTAGTCATCTTCGATAAAGAAAGCAAACGCGCCCGGCTTCACGATCTTGTTCGTGACTACACGAACGAAAAATTAACACATGCAGAACGTCAACAAGTTGAGTGGTTATTCGCTCTTCATTACGCAGACTTACTTACCAAGCTAAATAAAGTAACACGCGAAAATCTTGCCAAGTTTGACCTTGAACGAGCAAATATCGAAGCAGGGTTTAGCTGGGTAAAAAGCAACTATAGATTCAATAAAGCAATCGCCACTGCGTGTCTAGGCTATACCGCTTTTGCCTCTAACATTTTCCTTCTCCGATACACGTCAAAACAGCTAATTGAATGGACAGAAGTTGGGCTTGCAGCAGCACGCCAGCTTAATGAAACGTCGTACATAGGAATCTGCTTGGTAAACTTAGCAACTGCATATTTCAGACTAGGAGAAACTCAATCAGCAATTGAATATTACACGCAGGCTCTAGCATTCCCCAACAAAACAGTAAAGAAAGATGACGGAAGTCTCTTTGGGAATTTGGGTGCTTGTTACGTTAGGTTAGGAGAAACTGATAAGGCAATTGAGCATTTCGATAAAGCTTTAAAGATTGCAAAGGAAAATGGCGACAAAGAAAAAGAGGCTAGTTGGTTAAATAATTTAGGGGGAATTCGCTGGGATTTAGGTGAGCGTCAAGCAGCCAAGAAATTATTTGAAAACGCCTTGGCGATAGCAAGTGAAATCGGCGACAAACAAGGTGAAGGTACTTATTTGGCTAACTTAGGAAATACGTACAGGGAACTGGGACAGGTTGAAAAAGCAATTGAGTTATTCAAAACCTCGCTGATGATAGCAAGAGAAATAGGTGACCGTAAAAGTGAAGGTATTCGATTAGGGAATTTGGGCATTGCCCACAAAAATTTGGGGGAATTTCAAGACGCAATAAAATGTTATGAGGAGGCCCTGAAAATCTCGGAAGAGATAGGTGACCCACAAAGCGAAGCTACTCATCTGGCTAATTTAGCCAATATTTACACCAACGAAGGTGATCTTCCCAAAGCTGTTGAGTTACTTGAAAAGACGATAGCAATTACTAGAGAAATTGGATATCTACAACTCGAAGCTAGAGCATTGGGTAATCTAGGGGACATATATAGAAATTTAGGTCAGTTTGATAAAGCAATAGAGCTTTATGAGCAAGGTCTCGATATATCAAGAAAGATTGGTGACCGACAAAATGAGGCTACAATCTTGTGTTTTTTAGGTACTACCCGTGACACTGCTCAAGATGGAATTAAATGTTATGAACAAGCATTGGAAATCTCAAGAGCAATTGGTGATAGGCAAATAGAAGGTATAAGCCTGAGCCATTTAGGAGTTAGTTATGGATACCTTAAAGAAAATGAAAAGGCTAATGCTCTACTTCGTGAAGGAATAAGGATACTTGAGGCTATTAAATCACCTTACGTCCAAAATGCGCGCTTCTGGTTGTCGAAATTACAATAAACTTGGCGTAGAAGAGATTATTCTCCCGGCAGTCCGGAGACGTTCGTCAACTAGCCCTTGAGATCAATTTTGATCTCGGAAGGTGCTGGCCCGCCTCATTATTCTCACAGGAAGAGATAGTACCCTCGTCATAGATGACGGCACCAGCGATGCCCCGTAGCAGATCATCTGTGCCTTCTGCTCGCTGCACTTTATCAATCAGGTCATGCATGTAGATGGTGGGCTTGAAGAAGGCTGCCTTGCGGCCGTAATTGTTCTTCATGGCGGCGAGGCGTGGGTACTGCCAGCCTCATGCAAGCATGACAAAATCCATGACAAATGTTTCAGAGCCTCTCTTCCCAACTAGGAAAGAGTAAATCTACTAGCTGCCGGCAAACACCTCCTATGTTCCTGTGGCTGGAGTGAGCGAAATTTTCGTCTTGCAATATTACGCATATTGCGTATATATATACGCAATATGCGTAAGAACCGACCCATCGATGTTCTGTTTCCTAAGACCCGCCGGGAACTCCTCTCGGCTACCTTCGGACAGCCGGAGCGGTGGTGGTATCTGAGTGAACTGGCCGAGCATCTGAACACTACTCCTTCGAGCTTACAAAGGGAGCTTAAATATCTCGTCTCAAGCGGCATCCTACGCAAGCGCCGTGACGGCAAACGCACATATTTTCAGGCTGAGAAAGAATTGCCGATCTTCGCTGAACTCCACAGCATTTTTACTAAGACGCTCGGCATCGCGGACGCACTCAAGAATGCTCTCGCCAAGTTTGGTGACCGAATTCGTTGCGCGTTCATTTTTGGATCGGTGGCTCGTAATGAAGAACACGCCTTGAGTGACGTTGACGTATTGGTTATTGGCTCAGTAGGACTTTCCGATTTGTCGTCCCCTCTACGGACTTTGGAGAAGAGATTCAAGCGAGAGTTTAATGTGAAGTGCTACTCCCCCGAAGAGTTCCGTAAGAGGGTGAGGGAGCGGAATCATTTTGTCTTGAACGTGCTGGACAAAGAGAAACTGTTCTTGCGGGGAGACGAGGATGAGTTGGAAAGCATTGCTGGCGAGCCGGACCGTGCAGCAGCATAAGACGAGCGTCAAAGATATCGAGGGGCTGCGCCAACTCGTCAGCCGCGACCTAGCCGACGCGGCGATTGAGGAACTCTCCGCGGACCGCCGCTTCGCCACCGCCTATAATGCCGTGCTGCAACTGTCTAAGATGGCGATTGCCTGCGCCGGCTACCGGGTAACTTCGGGCACAGGACATCACCAGAAGACCTTCGAGGCGGTAAAGACAGCTTTAGGGAAGCCGAGTGAGCCTCTGGCAGACTACTTTGACACCTGCCGTCGTAAACGCAATCTCATCGACTACGACTCCTCAGAAGTCGTCACGGACACAGAAGCAGAGGAGTTATTGGAGAAGGCCGAAGAGTTTCAGGAAATGATTGAGGAGTGGATTGTGAAGAACCATCCTGCTTTCAAGGCGTAGAAACACGGCCAAATTTCCGATACTTTAGGGCTTTGCAAGTAAAGTGATCCGAGATGAGACTAATCATGGAAGAGAATGAACGCATTGAAGTGCTTAAATGGCTAATTACAAGAAGCGATTCTTTGAGATCGTCCTATAGCAATAGAGCTGCACTTATTTTGAGCGCCGATGCGATAATTTTGGCTATCTTCGTATTCTTATTGGAGAAGACTCTAAGCCAAGCAACAGGGGTTTTAGGATTCTCAATTATTGTTCTTTCGCTTTTAGCCCTTGCGTGCATGTCTGTTTCATTGGTTCTTGCAATTACGGCCTCAGCTAGTATATGGGGTTCACGTAGGGCTACAGGATTTAGGGGAGAAGCGCGTATTTTCCTAAGTCCGCCAGAAACTTTTGAAGAACTTAAAGATTTCGAGAGTTTCAAAGAGAGATTTAAGAGCATGAGCAACGACGGCTTCATCACAAGTGGATGCGCTGAGCTTTGGGTAGATCTGCGACTTCAACAGCTTAGATACAACAGATTAAAGAAGTCTATCCAGTTCATACTGGTGGCTTTTTTAATGCTCGTGTTGGCGCTGGTTATAGCTCTCTTTTATATGAGGAGTCTTTTATAAAGGGCGCGCGGTGGCCATGCTCGCTACCATCCAGTTGAATCAATATTACGTGGGACTTTCTGCTAATTTCTTATATGTGCGCTTGAGGTGAGAAATGTTGACAAGAACAAACAGAGCCATCATACCTTCCGCAACTAAGCCTGTTTAGCCATACCGTTATCTTTTGGTCAGGCCGCTCGCTCGCAGCTCACATATTTCCTGATATTTAGTGGCACAGCTTCGGTAATGAACCGTTTCGACATCTGTTATCGTCAGCATATCCTTCCTAATCTTCTGCCAAGTCTGATTCTGTTAAATCGCCCTTAGCAGGATCAGATGTACTTGAATGCCGTAGCGTAAACCGAGAGTTGAATTTGCCTCTAATAAGATTAGCTCTCACCGTCCTCTCTGTTAGATAGAGCTTCTATTCGTCCCGCCCAAAGGGAGTTGAAATGATTTAGGAATACCTCATAAACACCACCTTGTATTATTTCTAGTTCTACATGGGGAGAAAATGTCGCTGGTCTCTCACGCAGGTAGAAGCCCACGATCATTGTATCGCCAGCAGCAAAGATGAAATATGCAGGTGGAGTATTGTAATGCCCTAGCTCTATATTGGCGCGGAGTTCAGGCGACAAACCACTGATAAAGGCTTTGTGTGCATCATCAAAGTTCCTCACGTGCGCCCGATAGTCCTCAGAACCATACCATTTTTGCTCCCTAGCTCTCTTAATAGCAGCATCTGAATCAGGCTCTATGAGCAGCATTCTAACTTTGCAATTCTCTTGAAGTTTCTGCCGAATAGCCCCTTGCATACGAGAAGAGCCTAAATCCCATAAACTAAGTAGGTTGCAAAAAGTCTTTGCACAAGTACGATGGTCGTCAGTTCTCAGAAATCAGTCGAGCACGGATGACCATCTTGAAATTGAATGCTCAGGAGCGGAGGCGCCTGAAAGCCATTGCCGCTC
>Ga0196978_1000431_pt1 | contig 21309 bp, 17 predicted proteins | sample S3v_2013CmetaG_FD_155491 | JGI IMG/M metagenome (GOLD analysis project Ga0196978, IMG submission 155491) | Soil microbial communities from Anza Borrego desert, Southern California, United States - S3+v_20-13C | ecosystem: Environmental > Terrestrial > Soil > Desert | place: USA: California... | reverse complement strand
AAACCAGTCAGTGCGGATAGCTGGGGAAGATTCCGATAAACAAGAAGGAATCGATGGCTTCCTTCTTGAAACACTGGCAGGCGCAGAGGGATGCCAAGTTTGCCGCATCATCAACGTTAGGACAAACGAACAAGAAACGGTAGATGCCACCCGCGTTTACCTAGAGCCGCGTCCCGAAATTATCCGTCTGGTGCTACTTGATTTAGGGATTAAATACGATGTCGTTGGCCTGGCGCGGGAAAAGTCTTTCCTTAATAGCTCCACCGCAGCCCGCGACCGGTTCAAGAAAACGCAGGACATCGTGCGCGACTTTCTGCTGAAAAAGGCAGAGGTATTCCCTCTAAACATTGGAAGCCTCAAGGTGAGCATCGAGCCTGACCTAACGCCCGTCGCCGGCGCAGGCTACCCTCAAGCCAAACAATTACCGGAGCCACCCATTCTAGTTGACAAGTCGGACAGTTCGGCTGTGCACCTCCAACCCTATTGGGGGTTACGGACGTTCGGGCCGTTCACTAAGAACAAGTCTGAAATCAGGTTATCGCTGCTAGGCACGAAGGCCGGGATTACATTGCTGCGCAAGCTCATTGAAGACATGAACCGCGGCACTTCAATAATGCCCGGCGGGATGCGCCAATTCTTTAACACAAAACTCGTGGTCGTTGACGAGGAGCAGATCCTATCAGAGTCGGTAGATAACTATGTGCGCGGTGCGGATTCACTTGGAAGCAAGAACGAGAGGCGGGACACCGCCGCTGAAGTTACGCTCGTTCATCTCGCCGAGGAGACATCTGACTTTGAACTGAACACCCCATACTACAACGTCAAGCCGGTACTGCTAAATCATGGACTCGCCTCACAGGCAGTAACACAGCCCGCATTGGGGAAGGGGCAGTGGATACATGCCAACCTGGCTAGCGCGATATTCGCTAAAGCAAGAGGGTATCCGTGGGTGCTGGCTAACAACTTGGTTGGTTTTGATATGATCCTAGGAATTGGATTATCCCAAGCGATATCGAAGACGACAAGAGCTGGCGCTCACCCACGCTACATCGGCTATACCAATGTGTTTGACGAGCAAGGAAGATGGATGTTCTTCGAGAGTACCTCGCAACTGTACGACTCCGACAACCGTGAGGACCAATTGGCGGACGTGATCTCCAAAGCTGTAACCCGTTTTAGTCAGGAACGGGGTAAACCACCACGCTCCGTTGCGATGCACTATTATCAGAGGTTCTCGGAAGAAAAGATGCGACGCGTTAACGCCGTGCTTAAGGAAAAAGCCGGAGAAGGCTTCCGCGTGGCTTACATCGCCATCGACAAAAGTCACCCGTCTCGCCTCTATGACATCCAGACACCTGATGGCAGTTTCCCACGCGCACATTACGCGCAGATATCTGAAAGGGAAGTGCTCCTATCGACTACAGGGCACACCGATTTGGCAAAGAAGCGACTCGGAACGCCGGCGATATTGAAAATAACTATCGACCAATATCCAGAGCCATTTGTTTCTGCTGACGATATAACGAATCAAGTCCTCGCCCTGACGCGGCTTAACTACAAAACGCTCACACCCGTCGTCGGCGACCCAGTGACGCTACTCTTTTCTAATTTAGTCGCCAAGTTCACAGCGGTCTTCTCCGAAACGCAATGGAAGGGGGCTCAGAATGCCATGTCAAACAAGATCAATACCACAATGTGGTTTCTTTAAAGAAATTGTTTGACCCTAGAGATTACGGGGGGTTATCCTGCGTCTAAATTCATGGCATATTTTACGTGCAACTTTGTTTCGTGTATGATACAAGCAGAGTGGATGGAATGTCTTATACTGCCCTGCTCGATACGCACAACGTAATCGTCACAGCAATCCGGAACGACTTCGCCGGGGTGGCGAGCGTAACGGTCGGCGACTGCACGCTCGCTGACGTAGATGACCATGACCCACTAGGACTTGCCTTTTATACCTATGCCATCCTTGAAACAGGTTATACGAACCAAGAGTTAGCATTCCTACCCGATACTTGGCGATACTGGGTTGAAGAGAAAGTCAACTATGGCAGAGTGTCCTCTTATACGGACCGGGATTTAGCTGCCCTCGGATTGGCTATCTTTGCCTTATGCCAGCATCGCACTTGCCCAGAGGTTAACGGTAGGTTCGGTAGGATGGTCGAGAAGTTTTTCTCCCCGGATCGTGGCCTTTTCGATAACTTCTTGGCGACAGTACTAGTTGCGCTAGGTTTAAGTAAGCTCCCCGCCGAAGACGACCTTTACCGGCAATTCGTTCGGTGTATTGACGCCCAACTGAAAAACCACGCCGATGCGATCTTTAACGACGCTAAGAATCTAGTCGTTGCATACATGTGGGCGAAGCATACGCAGGCGGAAGACCTACGGCCTAAATTAAGACAGGCCTGCCTGCAAAAGGCATCTGGCGATGACTGCCTCCCGCGCGATCTGGTTTATGTGACTTATATCTTGTTCGAGGAAATAGAAAAACTGTCCCGCGATGAGCGCGCCCTAGTCAGAACGTGGGTCAAGGACAGTCTTCGATTTATCCGAACTTATTCGGTGGAGGCGGGGTTTCCATCGGAAGTCCTAGAAGAATTCGGAGGCGATGTCGCCTTGGCCACACCCGATATAATGAGGCAGTACGGCTATCCTGTCAGACCGCGCCTTTCCCGAATCCTTTTGTCTGTCGGGCATATGATGGAGCAGCGTTTTGTACTCAACCCACACCTGCTGCAAACGGATGAACAACGGAAGAAAGCGTGGCTCAGAGGAATTGCCTATCCGCTGCTGCTGTTATTAGGAGCGGCTGCCGTCGCATATGTAGGGCGAAATGTTGGTTTCCCGTTCGATGTTAAGGCGGGTTTTGCTACTAAGCAGTTTCTGCCCATTCTGCTAGCAACATTCGAGATGCTTGCCAATACAGCATGGATGACGGTTTTTATCATGCTAATAGTTATGGCATCGGTAATGTTCTATCGTATCCTCATTACAGCCCAGGACGTGGATGATTACGAAGCGATAAAGAACGCTTTGAAGCAAGCACGCCGGCTTTTGTGGATTGAGATTGGTCTAGCAGTACTTGGCGCAATAATCGAACCTCTAGTTCAGTAGTCACTTTGGCAAATTTATCTAAAATAATTTTAAGGCCAGATTCTTACAACTCATAGGCTTTGCCTAAAGATCCTCTCCTGTCCAAAAACTATTTAAGTTGACCGATAAGCCTCCGGTCAGGCTGCGCTTTGTTTGTGGCTCGCGGTTTTGATGGAGTTCCAGAATTGACGAAGATTAGGTTGGCAGAGTTTAGCAATCGCGTTTGTGGGGCTTCTGAAACTCGCTTACGATTTTTGAAGCGGGATTAGCACGTCACCTAATATCTCGCGGCACCAAAGCGGCAAAGAAAAAGTAACTTTAGCGCGTGCGGTAGAGCGCAACTCACTTCCGAGAAGCGCAATTTTACCCCGCTTTGTTGCGTCGCTACGCTTTGTCCGCATCTCCTCATTATCACCCAGCATGTCGTCCATGTGGGCAAGGTGTGAAGGATTTAGCCCGTCTTCTGGGCTTGCTTGAGCAAAATTGGCTGGAGGGCGTGAACGAAGTACAAGTGCGATAAACGGCGCACCCACAAAGCGGCGAGTGAAAGGCATGGTATCAAATGGAGCTATCCCTAGGACCCACGAAAGATAATCAGAACCCTCAACATGCCACCGAAGTCCTACTTGCAAAGAACGTCCCTTTTCGTCAGGCACCCAGTCTATCTCTTTACATGACCAACTAGGATGTACGCATAATGATTTAAGGGTCTGATGAAGTTAAGACAGTCAAAGCGGGTACTCCCGCAGCAGTCTTAACAGGGCACGATACAAGTTATCGTGCCGATGGTTAAAGCGCCACTCGCACTCTTTCAAGTGCAGGTGAAAAGTAGTCGCTGGCACGCCGTTGAACTTCTGCAAGCGCCGCTTGGCGAAGCTCCAGAAGCTCTCAATGCCGTTGATGTGACTCTGGTCATTAGCAAACTCGTTGGCGCCATGATTGACTCTGAAGTGCTTTGAGTAGCCGACATCAACGAGGCCGTCATAACCGCGCCAGCCGTCCGAGTGAATGACAGCGTCTGCCGACACGCGACCGCGAATAATGGCCTGTAAAGTGGCCTTCTTGCAGTCGGGCACGATCTCCGTATAGACCTTGCCGTCGCGCTTGAGCAGCCCGAACACGATAGTCTTACGCGCTGCTCCGCGACCACGCTTGCCGCGCACGCGATGCGGGCCGAAGTAAGATTCGTCAACTTCGACTTCACCGTTTTTGAACGGCGACTGGCGCTCACATTCTTCCGAGATGCGGCAGCGGATTTTGCCAAAGATCGTGATGACTGAGCGATGTGATAGCCCGGTCAGTTGAGCCACCTGAGTGGCAGATAAATCGAGAGCAAAGTGCTGAACCAGGGAGCGCAATTTAGGCTCCGAAATTCTCGAACGCCGGTAATAGCGGTTTAGCCTTTGCACGTCTGAAGTTTAGCACTCATTAAAGTGTGCTTAACTTCATCAGACCCTGATTTAATTAAATCGCAGGCGTGTTGAGCAGTAGCAGGTCCTGGGAAGATCAACTGCAATGCGTCTAAATTTACAGCGGCATCCTTCAAAACCTTTTCCAATTCGTCAACATCCACAGTTCCCTGGATAGTGATAGACTGCCATGTAGGCGTTGCAGCCTTAGCTAACACCTGGGCGAACACACAAGCAATCTGGCCTTGCTGATACCACTGAAATAATATTTGTCCCAGAAGTTCTGGCTTGCGTGTGACCAGATCGTGAGTAGACTTCACGGTCCCATCTGCAATTAAGATACGTAGGTAGTCTTCAAAAGACGAAAAGGCGCGAGTCTTATTCGCGCCTATCTCTCTCAACACACTTTTTGAGACAGTTCCCATTTATGATCTCCACGGTGGGGGTAGAGATATCAACTATCCGAGCCAAGTATCGTATTCGCTAGAGGCACCCTCAGGAATCTCAGGATACTCATACTCTTCTACCTCCTGCTCTCCGAACTTGTCGCTTAGCTTCGCACTCCCAATGACCATTGACATGCTACCAGCCTTAATCTCTTTTACCTCGCCCTCTGAAGTGAAGATAGAGTGAGCGTTCTCGACTTTGTCTTTGTCCATAGCGTTACTCCTTCGTGAAACAGCGGAGAAATTAGTCACACATTTAAGAGGCTCTTTCCGAGGGAAATGTCCTCGACATGAATTGAACTTCGTCATCGAAAATGACATTGCCGAGCCATTCTCTTTTAGAAGTCAATTGCCGAACCTTCAAAGAACGGCGTCCAGATTCTCCTTGAATTAGTTGATTTGCCGACCTAACTCGTTGCCATGGAATATTCTTATGAGAACGAAGAAGTCTAGGAAAGGAGCGACAAAATGAGGTGGGAACCCCCGCAAGTTCGGCAAGGCGCGCATACGAAATAATATGATTTGAGGGGATCATCCGAACAATATTGAGCACGCGGTCCCTCCAATCATCAGGAAATGAGGGGAAAACACTCTTTATAACTTTAACCTCATCACCAGGCCGAACGACCCCACTTCGTACTACTCTTGCCAGATATCCCCGCTTCCCCTTTATATCCCTACTTAGCCCGTCACGAATACGATTGAGCCGCCCGCACGGTTCACATTCAAAGGTAATTCGGAGCGCGGCATCTGGTCCAACCAGAAGTAAGGAGCCGGATGAAAGGCTCAACCTATCTACGCGAATTAGTATATTCTCACGCAGACTGTTTGGGGCCAAACCGAGTTGATAATAACTGCCTGTTGCGGCCAACAAGACTTGTCTGGGGGATATTGGACTGGCGTGGCAATCTCCATCAATTCCCACACCAGCGCGGAGGAACACCCCCTCAGTCTCAACTGGATTTACATTAAACTGGGGTCGTCGAAAAGTTGAAGCTATAACAGCTTCAACTTCTTGATCTCGCGTCGCAAAGCTCTTCTGATTATTCAAGCGTTTACGGGAAAAGCCTATTAACCTTATATACCGCAGGCAGGTTAAACCCGTTTTAAAGGTTAACACGCTTCCGGCGCGTAGAGCAATATTTCACTGCGGATAGAGCTTATTACATTTAGACCTACTTACTGTCAAGAAAATTCTGCTTAAAGAAAACTACTTTTGAAACAAAATAGTTGTCTGTTTCATAAGTCGCGTAACTTTTGCAGTTTTGAAACAAAGCCGCAAGCAACCCACTTTATGCCCGAATTCTTCCCACTTTATGCCCGACAAATCTCACTTTATGCCCGAACCTACAATGATCTCACAGCCGCGAGTAAGTCAGGCCGGTCTGGCCCTGGTACTTGCCGCCGCGGTCTTCGTAGGAGGTGTCGCAGTCTTCGTCGGACTCGAAGAAGAGGACCTGGCCGATGCCTTCGTTGACGTAGACGCGGAGGGGGAGGTCTGCGAGGTTGCCGAGTTCGATGACGAGGCGGCCCGTCCAGCCGGCTTCGAGCGGCGTGGTGTTGACCATCAGGCCGGCGCGCGCGTAGGTCGACTTCCCCATGCAGATGGCCGTGACGTTGCGCGGCATGCGGAAGGTCTCGACCGTGACGCCGAGGGCGTAGGAGTGCGGCGGCATGAGGTAGTAGAGCGAGCCGTCGTCGGCCGTGCGCAGCGGGGGCTCGGCGAGCGAGCTGTCGTCGAAGCGCTTGGGGTCGATCTCGCGGCCGTGAATCGGCGAGAAGACGCGGAAGCCGTCGTCGGCCAGGCGCATGTCGTAGCCGTAGGAAGAGGCCCCGGCGGAGATGATGCGGCGGCCTTCGACTTGGCGCACGAGCTGCGCGTTGAAAGGTTGGATGAGCCCGGCCTCTTCGGCCATGCGGCGAATCCAGCGGTCTGATTTAATCATCGATCACCGTGTGCATATAGATTCGGATAAGAGAGCGCCGCCAGAATAATAAGAATAGTGACGAGTGACAAGTGACGAGTGGCGAGTCAAAAGAAAGCGTTTCAAGTTTGAGTTAAATCAGCTTCCATAGCTCGACGCCTGAAACCCGCAACTCATCTTCCTACTCGTCACCTGTCACTCGTCACCGCTTTTCCGATTCTCAGCGTGCCGTCGGTGACGCGGAAGGAGAGGGAGGCCCCGCCGGAGCCGGCGCGCGCGCGGATGGAGCGCGGCGTGAAGGTCGTGCGCTCCTGCGGGACGAGGTCCGAATAGCTGTTCTCGATCTGGCCCGTGCGGAGCACGTCGGCGCTGACCTCCGCGTTGAAGCCTGCGGGCAGCTCGACCGAGAGGTCGCCGTGGGCCAGTTCGATCTGCGCGCCCGTGCCGCGCCAACTGCGCGCGGCCACGCTGACGCGGACCGTGCCCGCGCCGATGACGGCCCGCACCACGCCGCCCGTGAGCGTCAGCGTGGCGTCCGATTCGAGCGCCTTGAGGCTGATGGAGCCTTCCACGCCCGAGAGGCTGACGGGGCCGCGGCCCGCGTCCACCTCAAGGTCGCAGACGGCGGGGACGCGTATGCGGTAGTCAATCTTCCAGGGCAGGCCGAGGAGGTGTTTGGGGAACTTCTTCGCGACGCGCTTCATGTAGGCCCGGTCGTGCGTGCCTGTGGTGAGGATGCGCAGGTGGTTGATGTCTTCGTCGACCGTGAAGGTGTTGACGGCGGCGAGGAGCGCCAGCTCTTCTTCGGTGTTCGCGTAAAGCTCAAGCTCGGCCGTGATGTCGACTTCGTTTTTGGGCCAGGATTCGATGGTGATGGAGCCGGCGGGCGCGCCGACGAGCGTCAGGGTGCTGCCGTAGTTGAAGCGCCGCGTCTCGTGCCTGCTCGTCGCGCGCTTGAGCGCGGGCGCGCCCTGCTGACCGCGCTGCTGCGCGGTGACGCTCAGCGTGGGGTTAATCATTAGTGCGAGCGCGCCGAAGAGCAAGAGCAGGGAGAAGGCGCGCGCGCGGGGCGATTTTTTGAAGTCGTGCATCGGGGCTCTCAAAAGAGTAATGCGGACGGCCCGGGCGATAAGTAAATCGCGGGCGGCGTCCGCATGCGTCGACGGCAGCGCGTGCCAATCCCCTCGGGAGGTCAGCGCGCGATGAAGGAGATTCTGCCGCGCTGGTTGAAGACCGTGAGCGTCGCGCGCGGGCCGTCGCCGACGTTGCCGTAAACTTTGCGCCCGCCGCCGACGTTGCTCAGCCCGCGCGTGTCGAACGTGTTGAGATCAATCGACTGCGGCTGGCCGCTCGCGACCAGGCTGAAAGAAGAGTTGCGCGGGATGCTGATGTTGATGTCGCCCGAGAGCGACTTGAAGGTGTAGGAGCCGCCGGCCAGGAGTTCGCCGTCGAAGAGCATGTGCCCGACGCCGTTCTCGGCGATCACCTCGGAGGACTGGATGCCCGTCAGGTCTATGTCGCCGCTCGTGGAGACGCGCGCGCGCACCATCCCGCCGCGCACGTTGTTGATGCTGATGTTGCCGCGCTTGGTCTCTATGTCGACGGTCGAGTTGACCGGGACCTTGACGATGAAGTTGATGTCGCCGACCATGCGCCCGCGGTTGTCGCGGACGATGTCGATGCCGACGCAGCTCTCCGTCTGCTCGGGCGTGAACTTGGCGTCGGGCGAGTAGAGCTTGGCGGTGACGAGAATCTCGTTCTTCTCCCAGGTCTCGACCGTGATCGTGCCGGAGATGTTGCGGACTTCGAAGCGGACGTTTTTCGAGGCCGGGTACTTGCGCGTGATGCTGCGCTGCGCGAAGGCCGCGGGGGAGACCGCGTGGGCGATGAGGGCCAGTGCGGCCATGGTCAGGACGGCGCGCGCCGCTGAACTCCGGCGGCGCGCGTCGAGGTTAAGAATGTTCATCTCTCTACTGTTCACCAACTCCTCGTTCGAATTCCTCTATCAGTCGGGAGAGGTCTCGCGCGGCAGGCCTCACAGGTCTGAAAATTCTTTGAGGAGTTGCATCTTGTCACTGAGCGCGGCGTTGAGCATCTCCTCGGTCACCTCGTCGTGAGGCTGCTCCGAGAGCTTCTTCAGGGACTCCTCGACGGTCTCGTCCAAAAGCTTGAGGTTGTGCTCGAAGTCCTGGCGGACCTGCTGACTCCAGTGGCCCTTGCGCTCCTCGACGACCTGCGACCAGTACTTGATCTGCTGCTGCTGCCAGTGGCGGTTGTTGGCGTCGGCGTTGTTGGGGCCGGCGACGGCCAGAGTGCCCGCCGCGCCCCGCCCGTTCATGTCCTTGGAAGCCACGATGCCCTCGCCCGTGCTCACCTTCTGCAAGCCGCGCAGGCCGAAGATCGTGGCGAGCGAGGCGACGACGATGATGGCGACCACGGCCATCGCCACCTGCGGGAGCGACAGTTCCCAGCTACGCCCCATCATGCGCGACCACCAGCCTTCACGCCCCTCAGCGGGGAGTGAGCTGCGCGCGGCGGCCGCCTGCGTCTCGGCCTCGACCGTGTTGCGAATCCGCAGCCAGAGGGCGCGCTCGTTGGGGGGCGCGACGTACTCGCCGCGGTTCTCGCGGCAGAAGCTGACGATTGCGTTCAACTCGTCGTGCGCGCTGAAGCAATGGAAGCACTCCTCAAGGTGGGCGCTGAAAGCCGCGTGGTCTTCGCGCCCGAGCGCCCCGTCAAGGTAGTCGCTGAGTATGTCCTGGCACTTCTCGCAGTTCATGGTCTTTCTAACCTCTCACGCGACCGCCGACGCCGGCGGTGCGGCTAATACAGAAGAACTCGAAACGCTGGGGGCGTCGTGGCCGGCCCCGCTTCGCGGGTACTCGGCCTGAGCAATCTTGGGGAGACTGCACGAGCCTGTGGCTTTCGCCTGGAGCCGCTCTCGGGGAGTTGTCCCGCCGGCGGAGGTCGGTCGTCGAAGCCGACGGGACGCTCTTTGAAGCTATTGCGCCGCATTCTGTTGCCTCAACAGGTTGCGTAATTTCATGCGCGCCTTGTGCAACTGCGACTTGGAAGTCCCGACCGAGCAGCCCAGCATCCGGGCTATCTCCTCGTGCTCGTGCCCTTCCACGTCGTGCAGCACGAAGACCGTGCGGTAGCCGGGCGGCAGTTGCGCAATCGCCTTGTCGAGCGCGATGCGGTCGACGACCGGCATGGCGTTGGGGTTCTCGGTCCCCACGACGATCTGCACCGGGGTCTCGCCCTCTTCGGTCGTCTGCTCCAGCTTGACGCTGCGCTTGCGGAAGTGCATCAAGACCTGGTTGACCGTCAGGCGGTGGAGCCACGTCGTGAAGGCCGACTCGCCGCGAAAGCTTCCTATTTTGCGAAAGAGCTGGATGAAGACCTCCTGGGCGAGGTCTTCGGCCTCCGAGACGTTCTGCGTCATGCGGAGGCAGAGTGAGTAAACGCGGCGGTTGTGGCGCTGGTAAAGCTCCTCGAAGGCTGGCATGTCGCCCCCGGCCGCCTTCTGCGCCAGCGCGTAGTCCGTCGTCTGCGTTGTCTCGGTTTCGGCTGCGGTCACTTGTCCCTTGTTCTTGAAGGCCGCCGGGAGAGTTGCCCCACATCCCCAGGCCGCCGCTTCGGAACCGGCAGGCGACGAGCGCCGATTGTCAAAGGAGGGCTGTCAATGCCTTCCGCCGACTTGTGATGCGGCGCTTTCGGCGCGTCGTTGCCTTGTCCGGCCAAAAGATAATCTTTTTCGTGTGCCGAAACCAACGCTATGGTGTACCGCCCGCAGATTTCAAGTCCGGCCGGCGAACGATAAACGGCCGCCCGCTCGCGCGTGGGAGTGCTTCGGCTGACCTTTAAGATACGGGCAACGGCGCGCGCTGACAAGCCCGGATGCGCCGCCGTGCGCGCGCCCGTCAAGAAAAAGCTTGCGGCGAAATCCCGCGCAGCTATTGCTAATCCGGGCGCTTGAATTTATCCTCATCTCACCCCCTGACTCGTACAGACCGACATCTCCCTACACCCGACGACCGGGCGACTCAAGGAAAGCGCCCGGACGGACGTTCGCCCTGCAAGGAGGGAAGACAAATGACCTCGCACACGCACGAGAATCGGGGCCGCGCGGCGGCCGCACTGTGGCTGCTGTTGCTGACTTCAACCGCGCCGTCGGCGCTCGCGCAAGACGGCGCTCAGGGGAGCGGGCCGCGACAGCGCGAGCTTCCGAATTTTCACCAGGTCAACGGGAGACTGTACCGCGGCGGGCAGCCGCGCGAAGGGGGCTTCACCGAGCTGGCCGCGCGCGGCGTCAACACCGTCATCAACCTGCGCGACGACGACGAGCGCGAGGCCGCCGAAGAGGGCGAGGCGCGCGCCGCCGGCCTGCGCTACTTCAACGTCCCGTTCGGGCGGCTGGGCCGCCCCGAGGACGAACAAATCGAGCGCGTGCTGGCGCTCATCGACGCGCCCGAGAACGGCGTCGTCTTCGTGCACTGCGCGAAGGGCCGCGACCGCACGGGCACGGTCGTCGCCGTCTACCGCATCACGCGCGACCGCTGGACGGGCGAGCGCGCGAAGGAGGAGGCGGAGCATTACGGGATGAAGTTCTGGCAGCTCGGGATGAAGGACTACATCGAGGACTACTACCGCAAGCAGGCGGACGCGGGCGCGAACTAGCCCGGCCTTAGAAACTTCGCGTGATTAGTTTGGCCCGATGTGTGGTAAATACTTCTTATGACAAAAGAGAGTAACCCGGACGCCGTAGGGGGCGTCCCGAAGGTTCGCCGCCGCTCGTGGTTGAGGCCGCGGCTCGACTGGCTGCTCGTGTTCGTGCCGATAGCCATCGCCCTCAGATTCGTGCCGGCGCTGGAGAACCCGACGGCGCTCTTCATCGTCGCGTGCCTCGCCATCATCCCGCTCGCCGGCTGGATGGGCCGCGCGACCGAGCACCTGGCGGAGCACCTGGGCCAGGGCATCGGCGGGCTCTTGAACGCCACCTTCGGCAACGCCGCCGAGCTGATCATCGCGCTCTTCGCGCTCTCGAAGGGGCTGACGGGCGTCGTCAAGGCTTCCATCACGGGCTCCATCATCGGCAACATCCTGCTGGTGCTCGGCCTCTCGTTCTTCGCGGGCGGGATGAAGGTCCGCAAGCAGGAGTTCAACCGCACGGCGGCCGGGGTGTCCGCGACGGCGCTCACGCTCGCCGCCATCGCGCTCGTCATCCCGACCATCTTTCACCACGCGGCCGCGGCCGTGCCGGTCGAGCAGGGCGGCTGGACGCCGGAGAAGGAGCAGGGGCTCTCGCTCGCCATCGCCATCGTGCTCTTCGTGACCTACGCGCTGACGCTCCTCTTCTCGCTCGTGACGCACAGGGAGCTGTTCGGCGGAGGCTCCGACGTGGCGCGCGAGGCGGGACACGAGCTGACGCTCATGGAGGCCGAGGAGCGCGGGCACTCTTCGTGGTCCGTGGGCAAGTCCGTCATGGTGCTCCTCATCGCCACGGCCTTCGTGGCGCTCATCTCGGAATTTTTGGTCGGGGCCGTCGAGAGTGCGCGCGGGGCGCTCGGCCTGACCGAGGTCTTCGTCGGCGTGATCGTCGTCGCCATCATCGGCAACGCCGCGGAGCACTCGTCCGCCATCCTGATGGCGCTGCGCAACAAGATGGACCTCAGCATCGGGATCGCCGTCGGGTCGAGCTTACAGATAGCCCTCTTCGTCGCGCCGCTGCTGGTCTTCGCCTCCTACCTCTTCGGCGCGCCGATGAACCTTGAGTTCACGGTGCCCGAGGTCATCGCCGTCATCGCCTCGATCATCATCGTCGAGCAGATCAGCAGCGACGGCGAGAGCAACTGGCTCGAAGGCGTGCAACTGCTCTCGGTCTACGCGGTCCTGGCGATACTCTTCTTCTTCCTGCCGGACGTGCACACGCCCGCGCCGATAGCCGCGCCCGCCGCGCACTGAAAGCCCGTCGCGCTCGTGTCAGCGCCCGGCTTCCAGGCCGAAGTAGACGAGGACCAGTTCCGAGGTTCCAGTGTTGATGATTTCGTGCTCCTCGCCGGGGCCGACCGTGACGCACGCGCCGGCCTCAAGGCGAGCCTCCGCGCCGCCTGCGCGGATTGTGCCCGCGCCCGCCTCAACGAAAAAGACCTCGAAGATGTCCGCGTGAGAGTGCGCGGCCGCGGCCTGGCCCGGCTTGAGGACCGCCCGCGAGAAGCTGATCAGGCGCGGCAGCTCGCCCCGCCTGATCAGCACGCGCTTCCTGATCTCAGGGTTGTGGGAGACGCCCTCTTCGGGCACGTCTGCGAGTGAGACTATCTTCATCAGCGTAGTGTTGGCCGGTGCGCCCCGCGAATGAAATGAGTTTGGTTACTTCACACCCTTCTCGACCGACGCGCGCACCTCTTTATAGACTCTCGCCAAATCATCCAGCCTGTAATGCGCGTTCAACCCGCTCGGGTTCGGGAGCACCCAGACCTGTGCCCCTCCTAATCTTTCCTCCTGCCTGCCGACCAACGCGTCTTTCTTCCCGAACGCCGCGCGGTACGCGCCGACGCCCAGCACGGCGACGACCTTCGGATTGTACCGCCGCACTTTAGCTTCGAGCCTTCTGCCGCCCTCCACATATTCGTCCGGCGACAACTCGGCCGCGGAAGCCGTCGCGCGCTCCACGACGTTCGTGATGCCGTAGCCGCGGTCCAGAAGCTGTGAGTCCTCGAAGGCGGAGAACAGCCTGTCTGTGAACCCGGCCGCGTAGAGCGCCGGCCAGAACCTGTTTCCGGGCCGGGCGAAGTGATGCCCGACGGCCGCCGAGTACAGGCTCGGGTTGATTCCGCAGAAGAGAACCTTCAACCCGGGGCCGATCACGTCCGTCATCTTTCTCCCGAAGGCGGCCTGGATTTGCTCCCTGCTCGGTTTCCACCTGCGCTCCGACATCTTTATTGGCCCTGCCTGCCGGCCCTCGCCTCGATGCGTGTGATCTCCGCCAGGGCGAGCGGGTATTCGACGAAGTTCCGGTTGCCGTTCTCCCTGACCCATTTGAGGTGCGTCAGCGCCGCCTCGTCGCGGCCCTCCAGCGCGAGGTCCAGCCCCACGTAGGCGTGGGCCTCGGTCAGCTTGTCGTTGTCGGTCGCCTGCTCCAACAGCTTCTCGGCGGTGACGGCGCGGCGCAGGTACTGGATGACGGGGTACGGCCACTCCGCGGCGTCCAGCTTCGCCGCCGCGTCTTCAAGGACTTTGGCTGCGTAAGGATTGTCGCGGCGCTGCTGCCTGAAGCCGAAGTGGGCCGCCAGCGCCATGTACGCCGAGCGGTCGTCCGCCCAGCCCTGCCGCTTGATGTAGTTGAGCGCGTCGGTGGCCGCGAGGACGCCGCGCGCGAGGCGCAGGTAAACGTAGCTGCGTGTCCTGTAGGTGTAGGCGTTCTTCGGGTCGAAGCGCACGCTCTGTTTGAACGCTTCGATAGCCTCTTCGTCCCTCCCCATGCTGAGGTGTGCGTGGCCCAGTTCACTGAAGGCGCGCGCCGCGTCCGGCTTCAGCTTGACGGCCTGCTCGTAGGCTTTGACGGCCTCCTCGTTCTGCCCGCCGAGGCGCAGGACGACGCCCCTGTAGAAATGGCTCAGGTAATTTCCGGGGTCGCTCTCGACGGCGGCCCGCATCAGCTTCTCCGCTTCCGACTGTTTCTGCTGTTGCAGCCGCAGGACGCCCAGCGAGATGTAAGCCGGCGCGAGCTTCGGGTCCAGCTCGATGGCCTTCTGGAGCCGCTCCTCGGCCTCCTCCAGCCGGCGGTGGCGCAGCAGCAGGTCGCCGAGGTAATACTCGGTCTGCGCCTCGGACATCCGGGCGCTTTGCATCTCCTTCGCGAAGTCGAGTTGCTTGGCGAAGGTGACGTTCAGCACGGGGAACAGGAACTTGCCGACGTAGGCGCGCAACTCGGCCTCGACCGTTTTGTAGTCGGCCTGGAACGACTGGCGGAAGTTCTCTTCGAGCGCCACGCCGTCGCTCAGCCCGCGTATGAACTGGGCCAATTGCGGCTGGCGCTTGCCGCCGTCGCTCAGCATCAGGTAGTGGATGAGCGCCCACGACTCGGCGTAGAAGATGCCGGCCTTCCTGCTCTCGTTGTAGTGCGGCGATTTGCGGTCAACCTCCAACAGCGTCTTGAGGGGAAGCAGGGGGCTTTGCCTCAGGGCGAGGATGTGCCGAGGGATGGGCATCCCGAGTGCCGCCTTCTGGTCGTCGTCTTCGGTCGTGAAAGTGCTGTAGAACTCGGCCAGCCCCTCGTTGAGCCACACGGGGGCGTTCGGCAGGTTGGCGCGCATGATGAAGTGCTCGTACTCGTGGAAGATGACCTCGTAAGGGGTCGCGCCGCGGTCCTCCGAGGTGAGCGCGATGTAGTTCACGTCGGGGGTGGGCAGGAAATACCCTGCGACGTTGTCCCGCGGCTTGCCGTTGTAGAGCGGCTTGAAGGGCTTGAACGAGTCGTGGCTTTTAAAGAGGACGACCGTCGTCGGCACGGGCGTCTCGATCTGCGCCCTGGGGAAGAGCAGCGAGAGCACGTGGCGGAACCGTTCGAGGCGGGTCGCCAGCTTGCGTATGTCGCCCTCAGCGGCGTTGCCGATGACCGTAAAATTCTTCGTCTGCACACTGGCCCAGGTCTCTTTCGCGTGGGAAGAGGCGGGGAGCAGTAGGAGCAGGGAGAGCGTGAGCAGGCGGGCGGCGTTGATTCTTCTCATAAGCCTTCGAGTGGTGTCGTGAACTTCGGCCGAAATTTAAAGCGGGGGAAAGGCGGCGGCTTCCCAAGTCCGTCCGCGCTCGCACGCGGCGGACGGGAACAATAGGTCACAGGCGGGCGCGGAGTCAATTAATGCGCGCCTTCAAGTCCAGTAGGTGCGGTCGAGCGAGCGGTAGCTGACGGCCTCCGCGACGTGCGTCGCGTCTATCCCGCTTTTGTCTTCGAGGTCTGCGATGGTGCGGCTGACTTTGAGGATGCGGTCGTAGGCGCGCGCGGACAATCCCTGGCGCGTCATGGCGGCTTCGAGCATTCGCTCGCTCTCCGCGTCAATCCGGCAGTAGCGGCGAATCAGTCGCGGCGGCATCTGCGCGTTCGAGAAAATCCCCTCCCGCTCGAAACGCTCGCGCTGCCGCAGCCGGGCGCGCACGACGCGCTCGCGTATGCTCGCGGAAGCCTCTGGCTCTGGGCCGACGCCCGCGCGCCCGGTCAACTCCTTGAAGCGCACGGCCGGCACGTCGACGTGTATGTCTATGCGGTCGAGCAGCGGCCCCGAGACGCGCCCGACGTAGCGCTGTATCTGCGGCGGCGTGCAGCGGCACTCGCGCGTCGGGTCGTTCCAATAGCCGCAGGGACAGGGATTCATCGCGCAGACGAGCATGAACGAGGCCGGGAACGTCAGGGACATCGCGGCGCGGCTGATCGTGACCATGCGGTCTTCGAGCGGCTGGCGCAGGACTTCCAGCACGCTGCGGTCAAACTCCGGCAGCTCGTCCAGGAACAGAACCCCGTGGTGGGCCAAACTGACTTCGCCGGGGCGCGGGACGGTCCCGCCGCCGATGAGCCCCGCGTCGGAGATGGTGTGGTGCGGCGCGCGGAAAGGCTTTTCGGTCACGAGCCCCGCGCGGCTCGTCAGCCCCGCGACCGAATGAATCTTCGTCAGCTCAAGCGCGGCCTCGAATTCGAGCGGCGGCAGGATGGTCGGCAGCCGCTTGGCGAGCATCGTCTTGCCCGAGCCCGGCGGCCCTACGAGTAAAATGTTATGGCTCCCCGCGCTCGCGACTTCCAGCGCGCGCTTGGCCGCGAACTGCCCGCGCACCTCGCGGAAGTCAACGCTGTAGTGGTCCGCAGTCTTCAGCACTTCGGAGGGGTCAACGCGCAGGGGGGCGGGCGGGTCGCCGGAGCGCAGGCGCGCGATGAGTTCGACCGCGGCGCGTAAGGAGGAGACGCCGTAAACGTCGACGCCCGAGACGACCGCGGCCTCGCGCGCGTTCTCTTCGGGCAGGATGAGGTGTTTGATTGAAGACTCGCGAGCGCGCAGCGCGATGGGCAGCGCGCCGCGCACGGCGCGGACGCGGCCGTCCAAAGACAACTCGCCGACGGAGAGCGTGTCGGTCAGCCCTTCGGCGTCTCCGAGGTCGCCGTTCGCCCCGAGGATGCCGAGCGCGATGGGGAGGTCGAAGCTCGCGCCCTCCTTGCGCACGTCGGCGGGCGCGAGGTTGATCGTCGTCTTGTGGAACGGGAAGAAGAAGCCGCAGTTGGTGACGGCCGCGCGGATGCGCTCGCGCGATTCCCTCACGGCCGCGTCCGGCAGGCCGACGATGGTCACGCTTGCTGGCGCGTCCGCCTCATTGCGCGCGGGCGTCAGATCGACTTCGATGTCAACGAGGTCTGCGTCAATGCCGTAGACGGCGGCCGACTGTGTGCGGAAGAGCATGGTGAGACATGCTCCTCTGCGAAGGGTGTAGAGCAGCGGCGAGTGCCGCAAAGGAGAAGTGTGCCGACGTGATGAAAAGTAGAGAGCGCGCCTCAGTCGAACGTTCGACTGAGGCGCGCTCCTTCAGGGTTTATCAAGCATCCAGAACCGGGTGGGTCGAGAACGCTTCTAACGCTTCAACGGGTTTAGCGGCCGCTGCGGCGGCGCGAGGAGGCGGGCGCGGCTTTCGGAATTCTGACTTCCTTGCCTGCCTCGAACTCCGAATTGACGCCGACGCCGTTCATCTTGGCGATCTCTTCGGCCGAGACGTTGTGAATCGTCGCGAGGCGGGCCGGCGTGTCGCCCGAGCGCGCCTTGACCTTCATCATGCCCGGCGCGGCCGGCGTCGTCTCCGCGGACGTGGTCGCGCGCTTGTAGCTCGCCAGTTGCACGTTGTTGCTGCCCGGCGCGACATCGCGCCGCTCGACCGGGATGCCCTTCAGCGCGGCGACGAACTGGTCCGCGCGCCCCGCCGGGATGCGCACCCTGTAGGACTCGCCGCGCGGCGTCACGTCGCGCCTCAACTCGGGGTTGAGCATGCGCACGTAGTCGAGACTGGTGTTGGTCGTCTGCGCGATGAGTTGCAGGCTGGTCGCCGTCGGCACCTCGACCACGTCGTAAGCGAGCGGCGGGTCCGGCCGGACGCCCTTGAAGCCGTACTTCTCGGGGTTCTTCGCGATCAGCATCGTCGCCAGGATGGCCGGCACGTAGTTGCGCGTCTCCTGCGCGATGTACGGGAAAATCTTCCAGTAGCTGCGCGAGCCGGCGCGCGAGATGGCGCGGTCGATGTTGCCCTGGCCCGTGTTGTAGGCGGCCATCGCGAGCTGCCAGTCGCCGAAGTGGTTGTAAAGGTCTTTCAGGTATTTGGCCGAGGCGCGCGTCGCCTTCTCGAAGCCGTTGCGCTCGTCAATCCAGGCGGTCTGGCGCAGGCCGTAGGTGCGGCCAGTGCCGGGGATGAACTGCCAGAGGCCGGAGGCCGCGGCCCACGACTGGGCCTTCGGTCGCCACCCGCTCTCGACCTGGCCGAGCCAGGTGATGTCCTCGGGCACGCCCTCCTCGCGGAAAATCTTCCGCGCCATCTGCATGAACTGCCCCGAGCGGCGGATGCCGACTTCCATCGTCGAGCGCCCGCGCCCCTGGAAGAAGTTGATGAACTGCTGGATGAGCGGGTTCGTCTCAATCGGGAAGTCCAGGGTGCTCTTCGAGTACTCGATGGTCGCGAGGTCGTCCGGGCCGACGTCCTCGGTCTCGCTCGGCGTCAGGATGAGCTTGGCGTATTCGTCGAGCGGCGAGGGCTCGAACTTCTGGTGCTTGAAGCCGGGCTCCTGCTGCTCCTGGTCTTCCTGCTGGGACTGGCCGCTGTAGTTGACCGGCTTTATCTGTGCCAGTTCCGCGCGCGGCGTCACGGGCTGCTGCTGCGGGACTTCGAGGCGGAAGACGCGCTCGACCAGCTCCAGGTAGTAGGTCTGCAACTTCTGGCTGGCGCGGACGTCGAGGCCGGACTCCAGGATGGTGTCCACGGCGCGGTCGAACTTCTCGCGCGCCTGGAGGCGCTCGCCCGCCTTGAGGTGCACTTCGCCCTCCTTGAAGCGGGCCTCGGCCTGCGTGATGACCTGGGCGACGCGCACGTCCATCTTCTCGATCTCGGTCGGGATGGAGCGCGCAGACGAGCCCATCTGTTGTGCGAAAACGTTAGCGGCGGGCAGCGCGAGCGCAGCGAAAAGGGCGGCGCGAATGATTACGCGGGGGAAGCTCGTTGTCATCAATCGTCTCTTCTCCTTACTACGAGGCTTAGGGCGAATCCACGACGGCGACTCGTCCCCGAAGAGAGTCGCGCGCGAGCGGCATCCACAAAAATCTAACGCGAGGGGCTGGTAAAAGTTCCTGTATTGACTCAGCCCGCAGGGCAGGGCCAACGTTGCGGGCCGACGGTTAGCGGAGGTTATCACACGATTTTCCGCAGTGTCAAACAATTCGCCACTTAAAGTAGAAGGCGAAGCGGTTAAATTTTCCACTTAAAACCGCATCGCCCGTGCCTATAAAGATGCGTCTACACGCCCGCAGGTTGCGCCCCGCAGGGAGAATTTTTTGCAGAGTTAATTGTTGAAATAGTTAGGGAAAACCCTTCGGCCAAGCTTGAAATTCGGGCCGCGCGAGCGCCTGCGGGATGAGGCCGCGGGAAACGGAAGCCTGACGGCCCGGCCCGCCTGAAATTCGGCATTGACGCCCACCCGATTCAGCCTCGCCACCCCCCGGCCGGGACGTTGTAGCGCCCGGCGAGCCTGGCCGGTGTGTCGCCCGGCCAGGCTTTGATTACCATCAGGCGCGGCCCTTTCTCGGGCACACGGTCACGCTTCCCTTTAGGAATGTCCTTGAGGAGGCGTATGAACTGCTCGGCGCGCCCCGCCGGGACGCGCATCCTGTAGGACTGGCCGCGCGGCGTCACGTCGCGCATGAGTTCGGGGTTGAGCGTTCGAATCTCGTCAACGCTCGCCTCCGTAGCCCGCGCCACGAGGTAGAGGCTGGTCGCCGCCGGCACCTCGACCACGTCGTAAGCGAGCGGCGGGTCAGGGCGGACAGCGCCGAAGCCGTATTTTTCGGGGTTCTTCGCGATCAGGATTGTAGCGAGGACGGCCGGCACGTAGTTGCGCGCCTCCCGCACCAGGTAGGGACGAATCTTCCAGTAATTTGTTGAGTTCGCGCGTGCGACGGCACGAACAATATCTTTCTGGCTAGTGTGGTAAGCGGCCAGGGCAAGTTCCCAACTGCCGAAATGGTTGTAGAGGTCTTTGAGGTAGCGTGCGGCGGCGCGCGTGGCCTTCTCGAACCCCCTGCGCTCGTCAATCCACGGAGTTACCCTCAACCCATATCTCTTTGCCTTGCTCGCAGGGAACTGCCAGAGGCCGGTGGCCGCGGCCCACGACATGGCCCTCGTGCTCCACCCGCTCTCGACCTGCGCGAGCCAGATGATGTCCTCGGGCACGCCCTCCTCGCGGAAGATGCGTCGGGCCATCTGCACGAACCGGCCCGAGCGGCGGATGCCGACTTCCATCGTCGAGCGCCCGCGGCCCTGGTAATAATTGATGTACTGCTGTACGAGATCGTTCGTCTCGGCCTGCCAATCGGGCGAGTTCCTGATGAGTTCGATGTCAACGAGGTCTTCAGGCTCAACCCGCTGCTCGCCGGGCGTCAGGACGAGTTTGGTGTGAAAGTCGCCATCGGCCGGCGGGCGCGCGGGAGTTTGCGCGTGAAGTTTAAGGGGGACGGCGAACGCGGCTAAGAGGGCGGCGCACGCAATCAGACGGGGAGGGCGGGTCTTCAAAGTCGTCCTCCTACTCTATTGAGGATTACAGCGAAGCCGCGACGGCGACCTCTCCCCGCAGCGAGTCGCACGCACGCCGAGTCGACAGCTTTTCAGAAGCCGTGCTCTTTAAAGTCTCTGCCGCGCGCTTCTGGGGACGGCCGCCTGCGGCAGACGCGCGGGGCGCGCAGGGCTGCTCGCCGCGGGCGGCACGATCCTGTCCTTGAGCGCCTCGCGGAAGACCTGGCGGACGTTGTCGGCGAAGACGAAGCGTATGTCGCCGAAAAGCTCTTTCGGCACCTCGTCCATGTCGCGGCGGTTCAGTTGCGGCAGGATGATGGTCGAGACACGCGCGCGGCGCGCGGCCAGCACCTTCTCCTTGACCCCGCCGACGGGCAGCACGTTGCCGCGCAAAGTTATCTCGCCCGTCATCGCCACGTCCTTGCGGATGGGGCGCTGCGAGAGCACCGAGACCATCGCCGTCGCCAAAGTGATGCCCGCGCTCGGGCCGTCCTTCGGGATAGCGCCCTCGGGGATGTGTATGTGCAGGTCGTAGTTGTCGAAATCCTCTTCGGCAATCTCTAATTCGCGGGCGCGCGACTTGGCGTAGGAGTAGGCCGCCTGCGCCGACTCGCGCATGACCTCGCCGAG
>Ga0196978_1000428_pt1 | contig 21474 bp, 21 predicted proteins | sample S3v_2013CmetaG_FD_155491 | JGI IMG/M metagenome (GOLD analysis project Ga0196978, IMG submission 155491) | Soil microbial communities from Anza Borrego desert, Southern California, United States - S3+v_20-13C | ecosystem: Environmental > Terrestrial > Soil > Desert | place: USA: California... | reverse complement strand
TCGACCTCGGCGATCCCGCCAGCCACTGGACGCTTTTCTACGGTCCCACGCTGCACGGCGACATTCATTTCATCGAGCGCCAGCCGCTCACGGGAAATATTTTCGTTTGCTCCGACGGCGGCTTGTACCGCACGAACGCGATCAGCACGATCACCTGGAACGACGCGAACAACAGCATTCCCTGGCCCACGCAGTGGACGAACGTGAGCGACAATGCGCTGCAGGTAACTTCGTTCTACCGTCTCTCCAGCTCGAAAAATTCCGCGGGCAGGCTGATGGCGGGCGCGCAGGACAACGCTTCGTTCTACTACGACGGCGCAAGCTGGTACACGATCTTCGGCGGCGACGGCATGGACAACTGGCTCGACCCCATCGACAACAACATCGTGATCGGTTCCAGCCAGTACGGCAATTTTTATTGGTCGCCCGACGGCGGCTTTTCCGGCTTCAGCCTCGACCCCAACTTCAATTTCGAAAATGCGGAATGGGTGAGCCCGATCGCGGCGGATGAAAATAATTACGGCACGCTGTACGCCGGTTTCGAGAACGTGTCGAAGACCACGGACGGCGGCATGACCTGGCAGATGATCTCGAATTTCCCGAGCACGCTGTACGGCAATGAAATTTCCGCGCTAGCGGTTTCGAATTCGAACAGCAACGTGCTGATGGCGGCGCGTCGCGTGCGCTACGAGTACGGCGTTCCGGGCAGCGTGTTCCGCACTGCGAACGGCGGCAGCACCTGGACGAACGTGACGGCGGGATTGCCGGATTCGCTGTATTACACCGGCGTGGAGATCGACGAGAACAATGCGAACGTCGCTTACGTGTGCATGGCGGGCTTCAGCGCGGGCAACAAAGTTTTTAAAACAACGAACGGCGGCAGCACCTGGACGAACATTTCGTATAACCTGCCGAACGCGCCCGTGAACTGCGTCAAATACATTCCCGGCACGAACGGCGACATCATCGTCGCGACGGATCTCGGCGTATGGGTGCTCGACAATTCTTCCACGACCTGGACGAATGAGAGCGCGGGCCTGCCGAACGTGATCGTGTCGGACATCGAGTTCAACGTGCCGCTGCAGAAAGTGTACGTGTCCACTTTCGGGCGCGGCATCTGGGCGAACGATCTCGGCATGTTCACTTCTGCGCCGCCGGCGAACACAAGCGCGAATAACGTGCTGCTGTATCCTTCGCTGAACGAAGGCGCATTCACGATCGAGCTGAAAGGCGAGCTGGCTGCGAAAGACATGCAGCTGGAGATCATCGACGTGATGGGACGTACGGTGCATGCGAGCAGGCTGAGCGGGCAGAGCGTTTACCGGCAGCAGCTGGGCGTTGCGCCGGGGCTGTATTATGCGCGGCTGAGCGGTGGAGGATGGAGCGGGGTGAAGAGCTTCGTGGTGAAATGAGGACGCGGATGAAAGGCAAGACGCAACACGGCAACGCGTCACTAGCAAAAACAATAAACCGATTCAATCGCGCAGCACGCAACAAATAAACAGTGCGTAAAAAAAACCTGATGCAGCTCCAGCTTTTCAAAACACAAGGAACAATTGCCCTAACGCGTCGAAACCTCCTGAGCGTTCTTTGCGTTTTGCTCTGCTTTTCGGCGGCTGCGCAGCAGAAGAAGATCATCATCGCCGGCAAAGTCGAAAATGCGACCGTCGACAGTTTTCGTTTGCACTGGCTGGAGAATCACTTCGCGGAACGCGAGCGGTTCAAGGATGTGAGGCTGGACAAGAAAAAGAAATTCCGCGCAGAGCTGAGCGGCGACCGGCCTTTGTACGTGGGCCTGAACTACGACAAGAGCGCGACGCTGCTGTACGTGCTGCCGGGCGACTGCCTGGTCGTGACGCTGGACGGGAAAGACGTTTCGAAGAACATCCGTTTTGCCGGGGCGCGTGCGGAGGACAACAACGTGCTGCAGGAATATACGGCGCAGTTCAGCGCGCTGCGGAAAGACAACGAGATGCACATGCGAGGCGATTCGGCCAAACCCTACAAAGCCTTTCGCGACACGCTGGAAAAGCAGCAGCTGCGTTTCGTCGAGGCCCGCAAGAGCCGCATCAGTCCTGAGTTCTACGTGCAGCTGCGCTCCGACATCAAATACGCCGCTTGTCTCGACCGCATCACCTTCGTCAAGCGCAGCCGCCTGTACAGCATCCGCCCGGGCGAGGAGGAAAGCGCGCTTCCGGGTTATTTCGATTTCATGTACAAGCCAGGCATCATCAACGATTCCGCGCTCGTGAGCCCGGCGTACACGCGTTTTCTCGATATGTATTTGTTCCACCAGTTCCTGCGCACGGTCAATTTCTCGCGCAAGGATCGCGCGGTGAATGCGGCGAACCTGTTCAGCTACGCGAAGCTCGTTTACACCGGCGCCTCGCTCGACCAGGAGCTGGTGAGCCTCGCGCACTTCGCGCTGGCCACGGACGAGACGGAAGCGGCGGGAGAAATTCTTGCGCTGCTGAAAACGCACGGCTACGATACGGCGGTGACGAACAAGCTGGAGAAAAAATACAAAGGGCTGAAAGCCTTCGGCCCCGGCGCGCCCGCCCCGCCCTTCACGCTCAGCGATCTTGCAGGCAAGCAGGTTTCGCTTTCGGATTTCAAAGGCAAGATCGTGTACCTCGATTTCTGGGCGAGCTGGTGCGGACCCTGCATGCGCGAGATGCCCGGCTCTGCGGAGCTGAAGAAAAAGTTCACGGGGCAGGACGTGGTTTTCCTTTACGTTTCGCTGGATACGGATGACGCGAAATGGCGAAAGGCGATCACGGATAAAAGCATCGAAGGCATCCACCTGATCGTGGGTAAAAGCGAGGTGGCGAGAGATTACAGCGTGAACATGATCCCGCGCTACGTGGTGATCGACAAGGAGGGAAATCTCGTGGACGGAAATGCGGCGAGGCCCTCGGACAAGGGGACGGAGGAGCTGCTGAAGAAATTGCTGGCGCAATAGATCCTACTCAAAAAAATAAACGCAGAGGGCTCGCGCGCAAGCCTCTGCCGCGGAGGAAGGGCGCAGAGGACGCAGAGCTTTTTCACCTGCGGTGAAGTAATTGCTTCTTAGGCGGATGATGACGCAGGAACGTAATTGTTTACCACCCGTTTATTTTTTTGTGTACGATCTATTTTTTCGTCTCGTTCCAGGTCTTGTACACGTCCTGCTGCTTCGGGCGGTCTTGCGGGATCTCGCGCAAGGGCTCGCAGGGTTTTAGCGTGGCGTACAATTCAGCGGGGAGCTGCTGGTAGAGCGCGGTGCCTTTGGTTTTCCATGCGATCATGTCGTCGCTTACGTCTTTGGCGATGCGGGCGGGGCTGCCGACGACGACTTTCCTGTCGGGAATGACGGTGTCGGCAGGAATGAGCGTGAGCGCGCCGACGATGCATTCGTCGCCGATCACGGCGTTGTCCATGATGACGGCATTCATGCCGATGAGGGAATTTTTCCCGATGCTGGCTCCGTGGATGACTGCGCCGTGCCCGATGTGGGCGCCTTCTTTCAACCGCACCGTCACGCCGGGGAACATGTGGATCGTGCAATTCTCCTGCACGTTGCAACCGTCCTCGATGATGATCTCGCCCCAGTCGCCGCGGATGGCTGCGCCGGGGCCGACGTACACGTTGCGGCCGATGACCACGTTGCCCGTCACCGCCGCCTGGGGATGGACGAAGGACGATTCATGCACGACCGGCTTGTACCCGTTGAATTCGTAGATCATCGCTCAACGTTTTGTAATGTGTTCCATGAAGCGGTTGGCGATCTCCATGAACTGCTTGTGCGGCATGTTCTCCACCTTCGGCGACATGGTGATGCGGATCAGCCCGCCGTCGGTGTCGAAATTGTCGATGCGCACGTCGAGCAGCTCGCTCAACTCCAGCTGCTCGAGGATGAAGGCGAAAACCGTGCTCGCGTCGTTCCAGTATTTGATGCGCAGGGCGCTGAACTGGTGCTGCGTGCGGGTCAGCTCTTCGAGCTGTGCGATGTGGATCTCGCCGTGTAAGTTCATGGGATGCGGATGGCCCGCAAGTTAGCGAAAAGCGCTCTATTGCACCGCGCCCTGCTTCTGCAGCGCAAGCAGTCCCAGCTTGAGCTTGTTGTAGTCGATCTCGCCGTTCATGGCTTCGAACAAGGGCTTCAGCTGCGCGGGACGTCCCTGCGCTTCGAAGGTTTCGCGGATGCGCTGCAGCTCGGCTGCGCTGATCAGATCGTGCAGGCGAATTTGCTCGCCGTGCTCGTAAAGCCGGCAGAGGTGCGAGTAAACCGTGCCCGGGTTCAGGCTGCGCTCCCTGGCGATGTCGGCGATGCTGAGATCTTTTTGATAGAGCTCGAGCGTGAGCTTGTACGTGTCGCCTTTCTCGCGCTTCTTCGGCTTTTCCTGCTCGTTCAGAAAAACTTCGCGGCGGCGTTCGAGCAATTCGCGCTTGCGCTCTTCCATCTGCAGCTGCAGGTTCATGCGCTCGCGGTGCTGCGTTGCTTCCCAATCGTCGTTATCATCCTCGCCGGTGTGCCCGGTGAACTCGCGGATCACCTGCAGGAATTGCGGCGCGTAGGTTTCCATCTTGCGCTTGCCTACGCCGGAAATGTTGAGCATGTCTTCCTCCGTTTGCGGCATCATGGCGGCCATCTCTTTCAGCGCCGCGTCGCCGAAGACGATGTAGGGCGGCACGTTCTCGGCGCGGGCGATCTGCGAGCGCAGGGCGCGAAGGCGCTGGAACAACGCTTCGTCGGGTGTGAGCTGTTTTTTCCCGGCGATCTCTTTCGCTTTTTTCTCGCGCTCTTTTTTGCGCGCCGGCCTTTCGCGGGGCGTGAGCTGGGCGAGCTGCAAGGTTTTTTTTCCGAACAGCACTTCTTTGCCGAGCGGCGTGATCTTCAACGTAAAATTCTCGTCGTACGCGATCTCCATCACGCCGGTATGCAGCAGCTGAAGGATATATTGCTGCCAGTCGTTGAACGAATGCTCAGCGCCGGCGCCGTAGGTTTTCAAATGCTGGTAGCCTTTCTCGAGCAGCTCGGCGCGGGAGGAGCCGCGGAGCACGTCGATGAGCATGTTCACGCCGACCTTTTCTTCGGTGCGGGCCAGGGCGGAGAGGGCTTTCTGCGCGAGCAGGCTGGCGTCGAAGAACGTGCGCGGGTTGAGGCACACGTCGCAGTTGCCGCAATCGTGCTCCATGCTCTCGCCGAAATAATTCAGCAGGATGCGGCGGCGGCAGATGTTCGCTTCGGCGTACTGCTGCATGCGCTGCAGGCGGGCCAGGTTGATCTCGCTCTGCTTGCTGCCGCCGGCGAATTGCGTGAGCAGGACGATGTCGCGCAGGTTGAAATAAAGGATCGTCGCGCTGGGCAAACCGTCGCGGCCGGCGCGCCCGATCTCCTGGAAATAGCCTTCGATGCTTTTCGGCAGGTTGTTGTGGATCACGAAGCGCACGTTCGGCTTGTCGATGCCCATGCCGAACGCGATGGTGGCGCAGATCACGCTGATGCGATCGTTGATGAAATCTTCCTGCGTTTTGCTGCGTGTTTCGTTGTCGAGGCCCGCATGGTAGCAGGCGGCTTTCACGCCCATCCTGCGCAGGTCTTCGGCCATCTCTTCGGTTTCGCGGCGGCTGAGGCAATAGATGATGCCCGATTCCTGCTCGCGTTCCCGCAGGAAGCTTTCGATCTCGCGCAATTTGTCGCGGCGGTCGCGGCCGCTGCGCACTTCGAGGCTGAGGTTCGGGCGATCGAAGGAGGAGATGAAAATTTCAGGATCGCGCAAACGCAATTGCGTCACGATGTCGCGGCGCGTCACTTTATCAGCGGTCGCCGTCAGCGCGATCACCGGCGTGTCGGGCATTTGCTCCTTGATGAGGCCGAGCTGCGTGTACTCCAGGCGGAAATCGTGTCCCCAGGCCGAGATGCAGTGCGCCTCGTCGATCGCGAAGAAGCTGACCGGGAAAAGCGAGCGTAAGATGCCGAAGCTGCCCACGAGTTTTTCGGGCGAGACGTACAGCAATTTGATCTCGCCGCTGCGGCAGCGGAAAATGATCTCGTCTTCTTCCGAAGGAGAAATAGAGCTGTTGAGCGCCGCCGCCCCGATGCCGTTCGCACGCAGGCTTTCCACCTGGTCTTTCATCAGCGCGATCAGCGGGGAGACGACTAGGCACACGCCCTCGGAAAGCAAAGCGGGAATTTGAAAGCACAGCGATTTGCCGCCGCCGGTGGGCATGAGCACCAGCGTGTCACGCCTGCTCAGCACGGATTCGATGATCTTTTCCTGGAGGGGCCGGAAGCTGTCGTAGCCGAAGGATTCTTTCAGCGCCTTTCGCGCAGCACTCATTTCGTACATCACAAACAAGGTAAAAATAAAACCGACTTTAAAACTTAACGGCGGCAAATGTAGGCGGCAAATTCTTACCAGTCAATATTGCGTTTCAGCCAAATACAATTATTCTAATTGTATTATGGCTGTGCGGCGCGCGCGTACGCGTGAGCGCGGTCAATCCCAGCTGATCTTCCCGCCTTTCACTTTGAAGCTGAAGAGACGGGAGCTGTCCACTTCTTTCCCGTTCAGCTTGCCCGGTTTCCATTCGCCGAGGGAGTTGAACACGGCCACGATCTGCTTGTCGAGCGCTTCGCTGGAGGTTTTGTTGTTGCCGTCCATCTCGCATTGCACCACTTTGCCTTTGCAGTTGATCACGAGGCTGACCATGCCTTTGGTCTTCGTTTTCGGATTGTCTTTGAGGTAGCTGATCTCGTTCAGCTTTTTCAGCAGCTCGTCTTTCGTGACCGGGGCAACGGCTTCCACTTGTCCTTCGAACATCGGGAAAAGCGCGTACACTTCTTTGTCGTCGCAGATGCCGGGGATGGGTTCTTTGACTTCCATTTTCGCGACGAACTGCGCGGAGGCGGCAGTGCCGCAGGCGAGCAGCAGCAGGATGAAAATTTTTTTCATAGGACGGGGTTTAGAATTAAGAAGCGAATTCGTTGTGATAAACACAGATGAAATTTTTGCGCGAGCGCCAATAACGTTAACGATGCTGGTCGAGCAGGATCATATTTCCGTCCGGGTCGGTAAGCATCAGGCTGGCGGGGCCGGAAGTTTTCTCGTCGGCTTCGCTCATCAGCGCAACTCCTTTTTCCTTCAGCTGCCGCTGGATCTCCCTGACGTCGTCGAACTTTTCCATGTTGCCGGCGTTCTCGTCCCAGCCCGGGTTGAACGTTAAAATGTTGCCCTGGAACATGCCCTGGAACAGCCCGATAAGCGCATTCTCGTTTTTCATGATGAGGTAATTTTGCTCCATGCTCCCGGCAAAAACGGTGAAGCCGAGGTTTTCATAGAATTCTTTCGAAGTTTTAAGGTCCTTCACGCTGAGGCTGACGGAAAATGCTCCTAGTTTCATGTGCTTTTCGTTTTTGTTTGAGTTGACCGGGATGGTTTTAGTTCCCTAATATACCATTACCGCTGCACAGGCCGATTTTTGTTCAGCGCATGCCGGCAGAATTTAATATCTTGGTAAAGGAATCAAGCACTACCCTCATGCGCTCTTCACTGCTTTTAAAAATAGCCACGCTCACACTTTTCATTCTTCTCATCTCCGGCTTCGTGGCCTATCGCGCCGGCGCGCTGGAAGGATTTTTCGCGCAAGCTCCTGCCGACGACCCCGCCGCGCCTGCGCTGGATTCGCCGCGCGATTCGATGCAGCAGCGCGAATTCATGCACAGCTCCAAATCGGGCCGCATGTTCGTGAAACCGGAGGATACCTCGAGGAAACCGATCAAGCGCAAGCCCGATTCCGTGAGCTGGATCGATCCCGGCACGATGATGAACAGCTCGAAGTCAGGCGCGATCTTTATTCCCGAGAAAAAAGACACGCCCGAAAAGGTGGAAAAGATCCCCGTGCACATGGGCAGCTCGAAGTCCGCGCCGGTATTCACGCCGAAGAAAGACACGTCGAAAAAAACGGAGCAGCAGAAGCAGCAGACCCAGCAGGCGCCCGTCAATCAATACCAGTCCGCACCGAATGCGCCGGCCAATCAAGGCAATCAACCGAATCGCCCGAAATAACTGAATATCGAACATCGAACACGGCAGAACGCTGAAGCGCGTACTTCACGATTCGATGTTCACTGTTCATTGTTCGACATTACTTCAAGCATGTCATTCTCCGATCTCTTCCCGCGCGCATGAGCTTCCTCGACGCTTTGCAGGCCACGGGCCTCAGCCTTTTGTTCCTCATGATCGTCTTCTGGCCGATGGAGCGCGTCTTCCCGGCGAAGCCGGGACAGAAATTTTTCCGTCCGGATTGGACGATGGATCTTTGTTTTTTTCTCGGGCAATATTTTTTGTTCAGCGGCCTGATCCTGCTGGCGCTTTCGTACCTCAACCACTGGCTCGTGCAGATCGTGCCTCCGGATTTCCGCGGCAGCGTGGCGGCGCAGCCCTGGTGGCTGCAGGCGATAGAGGTGGTCGTGCTGAGCGATTTCGTGATCTACTGGGCGCACCGGCTGCAGCATAAAGTCGGTTTCCTCTGGCGTTTTCATAAAGTGCATCACAGCTCCGAGCATTTGGATTGGCTGGCCGCGCACCGCGAGCACCCGCTGGATACGGTGTACACCGTGAGCTTGATCAACCTGCCGCCGCTCGTGCTCGGCTTTCCGCTGGAGACGATCGTGGGCCTGATCGCATTCCGCGGCATCTGGGCGATCTACATTCACTCGAACGTGCGCCTGCCCATCGGCCCGCTGCGCTGGTTCATCGGCGCGCCGGAATTGCATCACTGGCATCATGATCTCGATCGCGACGCGGGGAATTATGCGAACATTTCGCCGCTGATGGATATTCTTTTCGGAACGTATACTTGTCCCGATCACGAGCCGGAGAAATTCGGGATCAATGAAGAGTTCCCGAAAAATTATGCGGGGCAATTGGTTCACCCGATGCTGCCGGAGAAAGTGAGCAGGAGGTTTTCGTGGAAATTAAAGCGGAGAAGAACTATTCAGCGCGCATTGAGGAAGAGGAAGTAAAAGCTGCTGCGGAAGCCAACGCATAAATTTGATCAGCCATCAGTACTGGCTGCTGTGAAAATTCCGCGTCTCGTCCACTTTCAGCTTGTTGTCGCTGAACCATTTCACGAAGGCTTCCCACTTGCCTTCGTTCTTCTCCTGCCATTTCGAGAAGGCTTTCTCGTCGCCTTTCATCAGGATCCAATGGTTGTACGCTTCGAGGTGACCGAGATCGGCGAGCTTTTTCTGGTAGTCGAATAAAATGTTCGGGTGCGTCTTGTGATGCTCCTTGCTGAAATAATTCTCCACGAAATTGCTCCTGATCCTGTCCAGCGAATTGATGTCGATCTTTTTTTCCATGAGGATCGAAAGCACCATGTTCATCTCGTAGACCATGCTGAAAGGCAGCTTCGGATGGGCCGTGTCCTTCAGCGCTTCCGCATCGATCACCATCACCTTGCTGAAGCTCACGCTCATGGATTTGCCGCCGGGCTTGATCGCTGCGTCGTACGTGTCGTATAAGAGCTTGCTGATCTCGACGGTGCGCTGGCTGTTGCGCTCGAGGTTCATGAAAATCTCGCCGTAGATCATGCCCCAGACCCGTTCCGTGGAGTTGCAGTAAATTCTCGCCGCGCGGTAATAGTTGGAAGGGAATTTCGGATCGGCCTTGATGCCCGCTTCATAAAAATCGAGCGCCTTGACGTATTCCTGCTTCGCCCAGTACACGTTGCCTTTTTCCAGGTGCAGCGGACCCGAGTTGGGGAACTTTTTCAGGCCCGCATCGTACGTCTCCAGCGCTTTTTCGGGACGGCCGTTCACGTCGTAAGCATTGCCCAGCAATTGGTACAGGCGAAACGTTTCGTCCTTGTGCTCGCGGTGCTTTTCGAGAATGCGGATCACTTCTTCATAATTCTGCTTCAGGTAATGCGCATACGCGATCTCGTACTTGAATTCGAAACGTTCGGGATCGAGCTGCTGCGCTTCTTCGAGCAGCTTGATGCTTTCGTCGACCTTGCCGGCGTCCATCAGCTGAATGGCTTCTTTGCCTTTGGCCTCGGCTTTTTCCTGGTTGGTCTGCGCGCCGGCGAACGTCGCAAGAAGCAGGAGCGCCAGGATTTGGAGCGATCGTGTCATGACGGGGAGTTTGATGATGGTCTTGCGAACTTAATGAATTTCTCCTGCTGCTCACTTGTACAAGGCCTCCGGATCATGCTCCGGGTACTCCGTCTTCTCGATCCAGAACAGCACCGCCGCCATGTGCCTGCAAAAATCCAGCTTGTCGCCGCAGGTGCAGAAAACGTCCGCGAAGCGCTCGTTATCGTCGCGGCTGAAGGAGACGGCCTGCGGGTTCACTTCTTCCACCACCGCTTCGAAAAATCCCGGCATCACCTCGCGCGGCGTTTTCACCCAGCCGCTCTGGAAATAATACCAGCCGCGCTCCAGCGCCATCTCGTCGAGCTCGGTGCGGAAATTGAAGATGGTAATAGGATCGTGCAGCTGCATGATAAATCGAATACAGCGCTAATCGCTGAAGCGGAAATTTTGACTGCGGAACGAGCTCATGCTGCCCATGCCGCCGGATTCTTCAAGAACGATCTTGTAGCTCTTTTTTTTCAGCCAGATCACGGTGAACGCGCCTTCCCGCTGGTGCGTCGAGGTGATGTACGGAACAAGCTTTCCCTGGTGCTTCAGATACCCGGTGCGAAGGTCGGGGAGACCGCCCGGGATTTTTCCGTAGTTCCGGTCGATCGCCGCGTAGGTGGAATCCAGCCATGCGCAGGCGGTGTCGTGAAGGACGAAGATCGTGTAGCGGTTTTTCTTGATCTCGTACACGCCTTCCCGGCCGTAGCGGCAAACGGTCTGCACTTTGGTCCTGGAAACGATCTCGTATTTGTCGGCGGGTATTTGCCTTCCAAGAAGCTCGGCGGTTCCAAGGCCTTTTCCGGTCACCCTGCAATTGATGAGCGAGAGCCCGGGCACGCTGTCGTCACCTGCGGCGAATGCGCAGGCGAGGATAAGCACGACAAGCAGCGCGACCGGTTTCATGCTTATGCTTTTTCGATGATCACGGCGTAGCCTTGCCCCACGCCGATGCACATCGTCACCAGCGCGTAGCGTTTGTTCTGCTCGTGCAGTTCGAGCGCTGCGCCGTGGAGTATGCGCGCTCCGCTCATGCCGAGCGGGTGGCCGAGGGCGATGGCGCCGCCGTTGGGATTAAGGCGCGGATCGTTGTCGGCGAGGCCCCAGGCGCGGGTGCAGGCGAGGCTTTGCGCGGCGAAAGCTTCGTTCAGCTCGATGAGATCGATGTCGTTCATCGTGAGGCCGGCTTTTTTCAGCGCGGTGTTGGCGGCGTTCACCGGGCCGATGCCCATGATGCGCGGCTCCACGCCGGAGGCGCCCGTGCTCACGAAACGCGCGAGCGGTTTCAAATTATTTTTTTTCAAGCCTTCTTCGGAAGCGAGCAGCAAGGCCGCGGCGCCGTCGTTCAGGCCCGAGGCGTTCCCTGCCGTTACGGTTCCTTCTTTATTGAAAGACGGTTTCAATTTCGCCAGACCTTCCAATGTGGAATCCGGCTTCATGAACTCGTCCTTGTCGAAAATTTTCGGATCGCCTTTTTTCTGCGGGATGGAAATGGGAACGATCTCTTTCGCGAGACGGCCTTTCGCTTGCGCCGCCGCCGCTTTCTGCTGCGACCACAGTGCGAATTTATCCTGGTCTTCGCGGCTGATCCGGTCCTGCACGGCGAGGTTTTCCGCCGTTTCGCCCATGGCGTGCGTGCCGTATTTGTCTTTCATCTTCGGGTGAACGAAGCGCCAGCCGAAGCTCGAGTCGTACATCTGCGCATCGCGCCCGAACGGCGTCGAAGTTTTCGAGATCACCCAGGGCCCGCGCGTCATGTTCTCCACGCCGCCGGCGATCATCAGCTCCGCATCGCCGCACATCAGCGTGCGCGCGGCGGCCATCGAGGCGGAGAGGCCGGAGGCGCAGAGGCGGTTCACGGTTTCCGCGGGAATGGTATACGGCAGGTCGGCAAGCAGCAAAGCCATGCGCGCCACGTTGCGGTTGTCTTCGCCGGCCTGGTTGGCGCAGCCCATCAGCACTTCATCGATGCGCGCGGGATCGACGGATGAATTTTTTTTCATCAGCTCGCGCAGCACGTGCGCCGCTAAATCATCCGTGCGGACGGTTGCGAGCGTTCCTGCAAAATTTCCGATGGCGGTGCGGACGCCGTCGACGAGGTAAGCGTTTTTCAGTGCGGTCATAAGTCCTGCAAAAGTACGAATATGACGCACGCGCCGGCCTCAGCGCTGCACGGTGATCTTCCTGCTGAAGACGCCCTGTTTCGAGCGCAGGCGCAGCAGGTAAAGCCCGTCGGGAAGCTGCGAAACGTCGAGGAGAAAACGCTTTTCGTGCGGCAAATGTTTACGCAGCAGCAGCCGTCCCGAAAGATCGTACAGCCCGGCCTCGTCCAGCGCGATGCTGCAGTCGACGAAAATGGCTTTGTCCGCGGGCAGCGGGCCGATGCGGATCACGGGCTCAGCGACGGGAAGATCGGGCGCGCTTTGCGGGAAGCAGCCGGAAGTGTCGATGAGCGCGGGGGAAGTTTCCGGCAGCGTGTAAGGCATTGCGATCATGCTTAGCGGGGCGCTGAACGTATCGGGAAGCGATGAAACGGTGATGGGAGATACGAGCGGGAAAAGATCGTTCTCGCAGCCGTTGCGTCCCGCGCTGTCCAGGCGAAGCACGGCGAGGTTCAGGCCGGCCGTATAAGAATCGAATCCTGCGCAGTGAAAAACGCTGTTGTCCATGTCGAACGAGTTGAGCACCGCCGTCGGGAATTCACGCATCCACTGGAGAGCGCCCGCGGAATCCGTTTTCATCAGGAAGCCCAGCTGCACGCCGTTCGAAGAGCCGGAGATCGCGTAGCCGCCGTCAGGATGCAGGCGAAGCTCGGAAGGCGCGATCGGTTCCGGCAAAATAAATTCATGCGCCCAGACCGGGTTGCCCGCGACGTCGCTGCGCAGCAAGAACAGGGTGCTGACGCTGCCGCCCGACCAGCCCGCCGCTACGACGCCTCCGCCGGGAAGCGCGATGCAGTCGGTGAGCGCAAGCATGCTGCTGCCGTAATACTTTTTCGACCAAAGCAGGTTGCCTGCGGAATCCGTGCGCGTGATGACGGCGACCGTTGCGGCCAGCTGGGGATCATAGCGCATGCCGCCGAGCAGGTAATCGCCGTTGGGGCAAAGCCTGAGGTCGGTCATGTAATTTTTCGGTGCGGAAAAAGAATTGTACAGCCTCGACCAGAGCAGGTTGCCCGCGCCGTCGATCTTCACCAGGTGGTAATAGCTCGAGTCCGCACCCGCTGTGTCTGCGATCAAAGAGCCGATCACGAAATCGCCGCCTGCCGTTTGAAGGTTGAACCCGTCATTCAGCAGGATCATCGAGGCGTGCTTGTACGCGTTGCTCCAGCTGATCGCGCCTGTGCTGTCCGTCCGCACGGCAATGTGATACAACTCCGCCGTCGAAGAAAGATATCGCGCGCCACGCAGGCTTTCGAAGTAGCCGCCGCCGGGCAACGCACGGATGCCGCAGGGAATGAATTGCCCGCTGTCGCCCGGCGCATGATCGCGAAGACGCTGCCATTGGATCGTTCCGGCCGCATCGGTCTTGACGAGCAGGTTGGCTTCGCCGGTAAGCGGTGAGCGGAACGGCGCGTCGATGATGCTGCCGCCGTCAGGCGTGGCGCTGATGAAAATGGCCGGGCCGCCTAAGGTGAAACCGGGAACGCCGATGCGGTGAGAATACGTTTGCGCCCCGGCCTGCGGGACAAAAAAACTCAAGGCCGCCGACGCAGCAAGAAAAATGAAAAGACGTTTCATGTGAGCGTTTGAATAGTAAGGCGGGGAAAAACGCGAAGCGGAACGGATTATTGCTTCGCGCGCCTTTTCCAATTTATTGTCCCGCTCCCGGGAACCATTCTTTGGAAGTTCTGTACACCGTGCCTTTGAACAGCGCCACTTTCTCGCTGCGCTGATTGGTCACGGTCACATAATAAACGCCGATCTTATTGGAAAGCTGCATCTCCTCGGCGACGGCGGTGATCACGTCGCCTTCTTTTAAAGATTCGGTGTGCGAGATGGATGTTTCCACCGACACGCTCATGCGGCCGTGCGAGTTGGAAGCGAAGGCGAGCGCGCTGTCGGCCAGCGAATACGTGATGCCGCCGTGCGCGATGCCGAAGCCGTTCAGCATCTCTTTGCGAATGGTAAGCCGCAGCACGCAGCGCCCTTCGCTCACTTCCAGGCGCTCGATGCCCAGCCACTGGCTGAACCAATCCTGGCCGTACATGCGGTCGACGACGCGTTTCGGAAGGCTGTCTTCGTTCATGAAGACGAAATTACATAAAAGGCATCAGGCATAAAGGCATGATGCTTTTTCAAATCGTGCTTTCAAGTATGAACTTGCCGCTGCGTAGACGGTATGTTTTCTTCCCGACTTTCAGCGTTTGTCCTTCGCGCAGTTTGGCAAGGCCGGTGAGATCCTGCTCCATCGTGTGCACGGAACCCCCGGTGGCGAGGGCGATCTCGAGGTAAGCCGGGTTCACGCCGCCCCACCAGGCGCCGCACACGATGATGCGCACGGGCTTTTTAATTTCTTTGAGCAGGATCATGTCGCGCGGCGTGGCCCAGTTGTCGGCGATCATGATGATGTCGCCGGCGTCCTCGTATTTTTCGATGCCGTACTTCAGCGCTTCGAGGTTGTTCTCCGGCGTGTCGCCGCCGCTGCCGCGCATCATGGCAATATAAGCTTCGTCCATCACCGAATCCACGCTGGCTGCGCTGACGCCGTAGATGCCGCCGCACGCGCCGGCCCGCTTCAGGTGATCGAGCGTCGCGTCGCCGTCGTTGAAGAAGATGAAATGATCCACGCGCTTGCGCATCGCATGCAGCTTGTACCAGGCGAGCAGCTGCGCGCTGTACGGCGACATGCTGCCGGTGACGTCGCAGAGGATGAGCATGCGCTTCCATTCCTTGTTGCGCCTGAGCACGACGGAAACCACGGAGTCAGGCGTGAGCATGCCGGTCATCATCCTTCCCGAAGGCGCGCCCACCCGGATCTTGATCGCGCACATGCTGATCGTGTCTTCGCGGTAGCCGCCGGAGTGGTGCACTTTCGCCAGCACGCGGTAGCTCTCGGCGGTGTCGCCGGGCAGCTTTCCCAATGGCGTCGCTTTGATCACGTCGGTGCCGGGGAATTTCAGCCGGTAAGCTTCTTCGGGCGTTTTCGGCATCACGAGCGAATCGTGGCCGAGCATCTTGCGCAAATAGGCCAGCTCGCTTTTCGTGGTTTCGGGCGAAGGAAGCGGGCGGTAATAGATCATGAAACCGTGCAGGCGTTTTTCCGCTTCGGCTTTATCCGGCGGTGCGGACTGCTCGATGAAGCGCCAGCGCGTGAGCGGATTTTCAAACGCTTCGGGCAGCAATCGTTTTAAAATAGTAAAGCGTTTTTTGTCGAGCCGCTCCTGGTCGAAGGGCGAGGAATCGCTGCAGGCGGTGTACACGTAATCGACGCGTTCGATCAGCGCGCCTTTCAATTTCCAGAGGCCGGCGGTGTCGGGCTTGTCGGAGCGGGCGAAGCTCATCGGCAGGCGGAACAGGCAGCTGCCGGGCGGTGCGGCGGGCACTTTGCTGTAGACTTTAACCTGGAACAGCGTGTGCGGGGGGATGACGGAAGTCTTCTGCGCCTGTGCCTGAGGCACGAGCAGCAGGCCGCACAAGGAAGCGAAAAAGTTTTTCATCGGCGCGTGATTTCGGATTTATACCTCCTAATGCAGAGAAGTAACCGAAAGACACAAGCGCGGTCAGAATTTTTTTCCGCGATGAAAATGACCGTCGCTGTAGATGAACGTTTGCCCGCCGACCGTGCGGACAAAAGAAAAATAAAAGCAAGTATTCCCCGGCGGACCATTTTGTTCTCTCTTAATCCCAAGATCAGGAAGAAGTAACCCGCGGCGCAAGCGCTTCTTTTTAAGTGGCGGCAAAAGCAAAGCAAGTGGCCGGGAAAGACGCGGAAATCAATTCCCGTCGCCCGAGAAGAAATTATATCCCTTGATGCGGAAACGCTCCTTGCCGATGGTGATCACGTCCCCGTCTTCCAATTGCCCGAGGCCTTCGATGTCCAGCCGCATCGTGTGCAGGCTGCCGTTGGTGTAGCGTGCGATCTTCAGGTACATCGGGTTGATGCCGTAGTTGGAGCCGCAGGCGATGATGTGCACGGGGCGTGTTACCTCTTTGAGCAGCGGCATGTCGCGGGGCACGCAGTGGTTGTCGGCGATCATGATGAACTCGGCGGTGCTGTCTGATTTTTGAATGGCCTGCAGCAAGGCTTCGAGATTATTCTCTTCCGCATCGCCGCCGGTGCCGGCCTTCATCGTGGCCAGCGCGACCTGCAGCACGGTGTCGGGCGACATCGAAGCCGTGTAGTGTATGCCGCCGGTGCTGCCGATCTCTTTTTTGCGGTTGAGCTTGCCGTCGCCGTCGTTGAAAAAATAAAATGCTTTCACGCGTTTCTCGGCGGCCGCTTCGCGGAACCAGTCGAACAACTGCGCGGTGTAAGGCGACATGCTGCCGGTGAGGTCGCACACGATCACCATGTTTTTCCAGTGCGTGTTGCGGCGCAGCACGGTGGTGATCACGCTGTCGGGAAATTTGACGGCCATGCGCGTGTTCAGCGAGGCGGTGGTGTCGATTTGCGTATTGCTGACCGTGTCGATGCGCTTGCGTTTGTGACTTTGAAAGCGGTAGTGCATTTCCACGAGCGTGTACTGATCCGTCACCTTGACCACGCGGCAGCGGGTGCTGTCGAGCGTGATGCCCGCGTTGCTGCCGAGGCGGTGCATGGCGATCTGAAGGGCGGTGAAGCGCAGGTTAGAGGAAGAGGTCGAAGCGGAGGAAGACGACGAAGAAGAGGGCGACGCAGACGCAGCAGGATCGCCGAGCGCATTTTTCAGCGCTTCGATCTCCATCGCCATGCTTTCGGGCGTGGGCTCGGTGCGGCAGGTGACGACGAAGCCGTGAAATAATTTGCGTGCGGAATCGGCGTTGCTCGCCGAGGTTTGCGCGCTGAGCTGCCAGCCGGTGAGCGTGCTGAAGGCTGCGGGCAGGGCGGCGTGCAGCGTGCGGAGGCGGCTGCGGTTCAGGCCTTGCTGATCGAAGTTGGGAGAAACGGCGAAGGCGGTGTAGACGAGCTCCACTTTTTCGATCACTTTGCCGCGCAGCAAGTCTACCTGAGCGGGATCGATGAAGCTCGCTTTGGCAAATGGCGTTTGCAGGTAGACGAGCTCGCGGCCGGGTGCGGCGGGAGCTGCGGTGTAGACGGGCAGCGACGTTTGATTTTCCTTCAGGCGTTTTTCAGCCAGCGTCACCTGGGCCTTCGCTGTTGCGAGTGACAACAGAAAAAACAAAACCAGCACCGCCCTGAATGAAAACCTCCGCATACGCAGTATCCCGTGCATGAATAATGCCAGGGCTGCGCAAAAGTAACATCTCTGCGGGAAGAAAATTTTTGCCAGTCTACTTTTTGACCGGGGGAATCGCGATGCTGTCGTACCGGGGCCGAATCTCACGCGTGCCGCCCGCGGGAGGCGGAAGCTTTTTGTAGATCACCGTCATGCGGCTGCCGTCGCCCGTCATAGTGAAGAAGCAATGCGAATCCGTTACTGATTTCAGGCGCATTCCCCAATCAGCTTCTTTCTTTTCCGGCTGCGTCCCGATGCGCCAGGAGCGCTGGAAGAAAATGATCGAATCGTTTTTTGAGCTCAGCTTCCATTGCCCGCGCTCGACGAAGTAGCTCGAATCGACGCTGGGGAAATTGCTTCTGAAGGTATACGTGCCGTTCTTGGACAGCGTGTATACGCCTTGTGCCACTTCGTGCGGGCCTTCGACGTTTTTCTTCGTCGCAAAATCGTAGTACTGCGAGCTGCTGAATTCCCAGCGGCCGCAGAGTTTCTCCAGCGTGGTTTTGGTTTGCGCGTAGATGCCGGATTTCAGCATCAACAAATAAGAGGCGACCAGGAGCAGGTGTTTCATCGGGCTTTTTCTTCTTGATACCGGAGGAAGAGAAAGGTCACCCACTGCTAAGAACATTAACCGCACAATCCCGCCCAACGCAGAGCGTTGCTTGCCTGCGGCAACGGCATTACAACTAATAAAATGTTTTTCCTTCCCGCAGCATTCTGCGCAGCTGGGCGCTGCAGCGGTAGCGGTCTTCGCGGTACTCGTCGTAGAGGCGATCCATGGTTTCCACGACGTGGCGGATGCCTTTTTCGTCTGCCCATTTCAGCAGGCCTTTCGGATAGTTCACGCCTTTGGTCATCGCGGTGTCGAGGTCGTCGCGGCTGGCCACGCCGAGGTAGAGCGCGTCGGCGGCTTCGTTGATGAGCATCACGAGCACGCGCCAGCAGATGTGCTCGCCTAATTCTTTGTCCTGCTTCGGCTCGGGCATTGCAGCGCCGGGTGCGTAATCGTAATAGCCGCGCCCGCTCTTGCGCCCGAAGCGTTTCGCCTCGTACAAGCGTTTTTGCGTGAAGGAAGGCTTGAAGCGCGGCTCGTAGAAAAATTGCTCCCACACCGTTTCCGTCACTTTGTAATTGATGTCGTTGCCGATGAAATCCATCAGCTCGAAAGGGCCCATGCGGAAGCCGCCGAAGGTTTTCATCGCCCAGTCGATCGTGGCGAAATCGGCGAAGCCTTCTTCGTAGATGCGGATCGCTTCGCCGTAGTAAGGGCGCGCGACGCGGTTGACGATGAAGCCGGGCGTGTCTTTGGCCAGCACCGTGCTTTTTCCCCAGCCGTCGATCAGCGTTTTGCAATCGAGCAGCAGCTGCTGATCCGTGGCCACGCCGGGAATGATCTCGACGAGCGGCATGAGCGGGGCGGGGTTGAAGAAGTGGATGCCCAGCACGCGTTCCGCTTTTTTGCAGCCGGAAGCGATGAGCGTGATCGACAGCGAAGACGTGTTGCTGGCCAGCGCGCAATCCTCCGCCACGATAGTTTCCAGCTCGGAGAAAACGTTCTGCTTCACGTCCAGGCGCTCGATGATGGCTTCGATGACCAGGCCGCAGTCGCGGAAGGCTTGCAGGTTTTCCGCCCAGGTGATGCGGCGCAGGATGCCTTGCGCGTCGGCGTCGTCGAGCTTGCCTTTTTCCACGAGCTTGTTCAGCGTGCTTTCGAGCGCGGACCTCGCTTTGTCGAGCTGCGCCTTGCTGGCGTCGAAGAGGACGACGCGGTGCCCGGCCGTTGCGGCGACCTGCGCGATGCCCGAGCCCATGGCGCCTGCGCCGATGATGCCGATCTGGGTTTCCGGTGTGAACATGGATGCTGGGTCTTTTGAATATCGAACAGATAAACAAGGAATTTTGAATTTCGAAGTGTGCGTCACTTCATCATTCGAAATTCCGTGTTTGTTATTCGCGATTTATTTTTTCGCCGATCTCTTCACGTACTCCATCGCCTGCTCGGTGAGCTGCGGCCAGAGCCTGCTGTGCGCGGGCGGCACCTGCACCCACTCCTTCATCGCGCGGCCCATGCCGCCGGGATCGAAGAGCTTCGCACCTTTCAGGGCCAGGGCTTTTTTGTGCGCCTCGCCGCTGAGCTTGAAGACCATGTCGTCCTCGAAAAAGCAGCAGAACAGTTTGCCCGCGGTCTTCAGGCTGGGATGGCCCATCATTTTCGCGATCGCGACGTCCTTCTTTTTTGCGAAAGAAGCGGCGATGACGTTCCAGGTTTCTTCGGGTGCGCTCATTGTTTATTCCCCTTTGAATAACGGTTTCCTCTTCTCTAAAAACGCCGTCACGCCTTCGTTGTAATCGTACGTTCCCGCCGCCTCGATCTGCTCTTTTCCTTCCGCTTCGAGCTGCTCTGAAAGCATGTTCGTCATCGATTGGTTGAGCAGGCGCTTCGTGAGCGCGAGGCCTTTGGTGGGCATGCCGGCGAGGGTGCGGGCGACGGCCATGGCTTCTTCCTGCAGCTTCCCGTCTTCGCAAACTTTGTACAGCATGCCCATCTGCAGCGCGTCGGCGGCGCTCACTTTGTCGCCGAGCATCATGAGGGCGGAGGCGCGCTGGAAGCCGACGAGGCGCGGGAGGAAAAACGTGCCGCCGCTGTCGGGGATGAGGCCGATCTTGCTGAAAGCCTGGATGAACGATGCGGAGCTGCCCGCGATCACCACGTCGCAGCTCAGTGCGATGTTGGCCCCCGCACCGGCCGCCACGCCGTTCACCGCGCAGATCACGGGCTTGTCGATGCTACGGATGCGCGTGATGATGGGATTGTAATGCTCGAACACGATCGTCTTGATGCCGGGCCCGTTCGGATCGACGGCTTCGGACAGATCCTGCCCCGCGCAAAACGCCTTGCCCTCGCCCGTGAGGTAAACCGCGCGGATCGATCGGTCTTCCGCCGCCTGGTCGAAGGCCGCCTGCAGCTGCAGGGCCATCTCGCGGTTGAAGCTGTTGAACTTGTCGGGGCGGTTGAGGCGAAGCACGGCGATGCTGCCCTGGTTTTCGGAAATAATAAAGCTCATAACGATTGCGTTTAGCCGTTCTTTTCGTTTCGACGTTTCTCGTTTTCGCGTTTCTTCGTTTTGTGTTGAACGGAAAAACGAAAAACGTGAAAACGCGTTTAACGGCTCTGCAATGTTAGGAAATTTTACTCCGCCTTTTTCTCGTCGAGGAAGAAGAGAATGAACACGGAAACCAACGGCAGCACGCAGCCCACGGCGTACCATTTCCAGAAGGGACGGCCCTGGCTGCGGGCGAAGAAGGCGGTGATCAGCGGCACGAAGCTGATGATGCCGAAAAGCGTGGCGAGGATAGGCATGATTTAGTCGCTTGAGATTTTCGATTCCAGGGTGAGCAGGGGAGAAGGCGCGCCGGCGAGCAGGGTCTTCCATTCGCGCAGGCCTTTTTCGGTGAGCAGGCCGGGCAGCGGGGCGAGCCAGACGCGGACGTAATAATCGATCAGCTCTTTTTTCGGGAGGCGGCGCATGATCTCGGCGCGGGCCAGCCAGAAATCGGCGCAGATGAACTGCATCTCGAAGATGAGCTCGAGCTCGCCGGGCACGCGCTCTTCGCGGATGAGGCCGTTTTTTCGCAGGAGCGAAAAGAACCAGCGGAACGTTTCCGCGCGCTGCGCCATCAGCCCGCGGTAATGCTTGCGAAGCCATTGATCGTTGCGCATCACGCGGGCGAAATCCAGGAACAGGAAACGGTTGTCGTGGAAAATGCGGAAAACCTGCCGCGTGTAGTCCAGCACGTGCGCGATGCGCAATTGTTCCGGCGGGAAAGCGCCGGCCTGCGCGATGATCGCGTCGAGCTCCGCTACCAGGTCGAGGTAGAGCTGGCGCACGATCGTGCCGGTATTGAGGAAATGGTAGCAGAGGTTGCCGTGGCTGATGCCCAGCTCCGCGGCGATGTGGCGCACGGT